>Ga0224528_1000389_pt1 | contig 34542 bp, 17 predicted proteins | sample CBST25metaG_2_FD_179888 | JGI IMG/M metagenome (GOLD analysis project Ga0224528, IMG submission 179888) | Peat soil microbial communities from Stordalen Mire, Sweden - C.B.S.T25 | ecosystem: Environmental > Terrestrial > Soil > Wetlands > Peat | place: Sweden: Norrbotten County, Stordalen Mire...
AGCCGAAGCGGCCAAGCCCGCCGCGACGCCCGCGGCGGCAGGATTGCCCGCGGCAGTTTCCGCGGCAGCGACGCCCGTAGCGGCGGCACACGAGCCGGCGCACCGCATGAAGGGGAGCATTCACACGCTTTCTCCCACGCCGGGATTGCCCAAGCGGCGCGTGGTGATGCCGCAGACTGGCCCGCGTCCGGTGTATAAAGCGCCGCCGGTCGTGACGCCTCCTCCGCAAGCCAACACGGGGATTGCCGCTGGAGGGATTCAGCGCGGCAGGCCGATCTATGACCGTGGCCGCCCCGGCGCGCCCAGCACCTATGGCCCGCGTCCGCCGATGGGAGCGCCAGGGCAGTATCCGGGCGGACCTCGGCCCAAGCATCCCACGCGCACCGGGACGGGCGTTTATGCCCCCGGCGCGCCGGGCGCACGGCCAGGCTTTGGCGCGCGTCCGGGATTTGGCCCACCGCGTCCGGGCGGACCGCCTCGTCCCGGTGGCGCGGCTCCGACCGGCGAAGCACCACGCCCGCAACGCGCCCCCGCACGGGGACGTGGCGGCAGACCTCAGTATCCCAAGACGAAGGAAGGCCCCATGAAGGGCTTTGTGCCGCCGCCACGTTATGGCGGGGCGCAATATGGCAGCAACGAACCGCTGCCGATTACCCGGGAGATTACGGTCACTGAAGGCATCAGCGTGAAGGATCTGGCGGAAAAGCTGGAGATCCGCGCCAAGGATCTGATTGCCACACTGCTGATGAGCGGGATTTTTGTCACCGTGAACCAGTCGCTGGATGCGGAGATGGTCAAGGACGTGGCGGCCAAGTTTGGCGCCGGCGCGACCGTCATCAGTTACGAGGAAGAGATTGCCAACGAAGCCATCGAGGAAGTTCTCGAATCGGACAACATCGACCAGTTGGAAGTGCCGCGTTCGCCTGTGGTTACAGTGATGGGCCATGTCGATCACGGCAAGACCTCACTGCTCGACGCGATTCGCGAAACCGATGTGGCGGCGGGTGAAGCCGGCGGCATTACCCAGCACATCGGCGCCTACAAGGTGAAGTTCTCGAAGGAAGGCTCTCCGGCTTCGGGCCGCGAGATCGTCTTCCTGGATACGCCAGGCCACGAAGCGTTTACCAGAATGCGCGCTCGCGGGGCCAAGGTGACCGACATTGTGGTGGTCGTGGTGGCGGCCGACGACGGCGTGATGCCGCAGACGCTGGAAGCGATTGACCACGCCAAGGCCGCCGAAGTTCCGATCATCGTGGCGGTGAACAAGATTGACAAGCCAGACGCCAATCCAGATCGGGTGAAGAAGCAGTTGGCGGATCGCGGCCTGATTCCCGAGGAGTGGGCAGGCGCGGGCGAAAGCGGCACGGTGTTTGTGGAGGTTTCAGCCAAGAAACGGCTGAACCTGGACCTGCTGCTGGAAATGATCTGCCTGGTTTCGGACATCAAGGCGCCCAAGGCGACCCCGGGCCGCAAGGCTGTGGGCTCCGTCCTCGAAGCCAAGCTGGATCGTGGCCGTGGCGCGGTAGCTACCGTGCTGGTGCAAGACGGAACGCTGCACCTGAACGACAGCTACATTGTGGGCAACACCTTTGGCAAGGTGCGCGCCATGTTTGATGATCGTGGCCGTCCGCTGACCGAGGCCGGTCCTTCGACTCCGGTCGAGGTGCTGGGCCTGGAGTCGATGCCGGACTCGGGCGACACCTTCCTGGTGGTTGCGGATCGTGACAAGGCCAAGGGAATCGCGCAATATCGCAAGATGAAGGAGCGGGATTCGCAACTGGCCAAGAGTTCGCGCGTTTCGCTGGAAGGTTTGGCGGAGCAGATTCGTACCGCTGGCGTCAAGGATCTGCCCCTGATCATCAAGGGCGATGTCACCGGCTCGGTTGAGGTATTGGCCGATTCGCTGGTGAAGATGTCTACCGAGAAGGTGCGCATCAAGGTCATTCACTCGGGCGTGGGCTCGATCACCGAGAGCGATGTGTTGCTGGCTACGGCCTCGAACACGATCATTATCGGCTTCAACGTGCGGCCGGAACGCAAGGCCGCGGAACTGGCGAACCAGGAGAACGTGGAAATTCGCTTGCACTCGATCATTTATGAGTTGCAGGATGAGATCCGCCTGGCGATGCTGGGGTTGCTCGATCCGACCTTCAAGGAGAACTACCTGGGCCGGGCCGAAGTGGCCAACGTCTTCCACATTCCCAAAGTTGGCACCATTGCCGGCTGCCGGGTGCTGGACGGCGTGATCCGCCGCGATGCCGAGGTCAAGGTCATGCGCGCCGGCGAACAAGTCTTCAAGGGCAAGGTTGTGTCCCTGAAGCGCTTCAAGGACGACGCCAAGGAAGTGACCAACGGCATGGAGTGCGGCATTGGGCTGAACGGCTTCAGCGATCTGAAGGAAGGCGATTTGATCGAAGCCTTCTCGACGGAGAAACTGGCCGCTGATCTGGGCGCTTTGACTACGGCGAAAAGCTAACCCTTAAAATCATCCACAACGGCGCCCGGTACTCGATGAGTCCGGGCGCCTTGTTTTCAGGAGTTTGCCGCATCAGAGTATCCGCTCTTGATTTTGCCTCTTTTGAGGTATTTTCTAGTGAAATTGCAATCTCACTTTCGCAATGCCGCTTACGAAATGAGCGAGTCGATCATGTATCATGGAGCGGAGGAGCGGTTGTGACGCACTGTGTTTCGTCGCAGCACACAGCTTGTGGTGCGAAGCCCTCAATCAACACTCATCCTGAGTCGCTTTTCTGCAAAGTGAAAGCCATGCGCGTAACGATTATCAATCTGCAAACCTTTGGGGACAATCTGCTCAAGGCGCCTTTTCTTCATGAGCTATATGCCCGCTTCCCAGAGGCCGAAGTTACCGTTGTTACAAATCCGCGGGGAGCGCAAGTTTATCCGCAGATCGACTCTCGCCTGCACATCGAAATGTTCGATAAAAACACCAGCAAGCTGGCAATGCTTGCGCAGCTTAGGCGACTGCCCAAGGCGGATGTGCTCTATCTGCTCGATATGCACCCAGCCTCTGTCTTCATGGCGCTGGCGATTCGGGCAAAACGCAAGGTGGGCTGGAAACAAAGCGTCAGCTTGCTCTGGCATGGCCCTCAAGCTGGTTTTCGCAACCTATACGCCACTAAATTTGTGTTTTCAGTCATCCGTTGCATCCTTCTTGACAAACCGCGTATGCGTTCTCCCGAAGGCATGTATGAAGGCCATGTTGAGCTATTGCTATTGGATCAAGCCGCGTTCAAACCCCGATTGGCGGAATACCGTTCCGCATTCAGCCTGGCTCCAGCGCCCCGGCCACGGCAGCGAACCATCTACTGCGCAACCCAAGCCAGTTGGCGGGCAAAACAGTTGGACAACAGGTTATGGTCGCAAACGCTCGCTGCGCTTTTGGGTCGCTATCCGAACCACCGTATCGTCGTTGATGGAGACCCCCAACTTTTCGCGCAGTTCAACGACGAGCCTCGCCTTGTGCCGTACCAGCGAACCCCAGATATTGCAGACTTATTTCGTCTCATCTCCGGAGTTGATGTGGTTATCTGTTCAGACAGCTTTCTAACCCACCTGGCTTCATGGTTTGACGTGCCTTCGGTTTCATTTTTTGGTCCGTCAGCGCCACATCGTTTTCAGCCCACCGCTCCCGGAAGCACGATTATCTACCATCACCCGGAGTGCTCACCTTGCATTCGGCGAATGGAAAACGACACCTGTCTTGCCGGACATGAAACCTGCCTCTCATTTCAGCAAATCGAAGTTCGAGAGATTCTGGAGGGCGTTTCGCGCGCGCTCACAGGGGCGCAACGCGGCGCGGAGGCTCCCGTGTTTCTTTGTCCTAAGGATGACACTTACAGCCTGGAAAGATCAGCGGCAGGCGGACTGGGCGACTAAAGAAAAACTACACCCGGCGGAGCCGAGATTCGTGCTTTCCCCAGTTCCCGAATGCGAGGGACCGGGGGCACCCAGAATCATGATTTCATGCGCGGCGGGTCGGCAACGCCGGCGGGAGACTAGCGCGTTTTCGGTTCACTTGTTGACATTGGAATCGCATCAAAGGTGGATTTTTCTCAAGGAAAAAGCCACTTGACTATGTGCTTTGTTGTAAACAGCAGAATCGAAAACGCTGTAAGGCCGGTATAGTATGCGGTAGGCAGCCATTTCGCACACCCAGGCTTCACGCAACAATCTGGCCCCGCGGCCGTAAACTCGCCACTGCCGCTATGCCGAAGCGGTCTTGCGCTTGATCCGCCGTTTGATTACTTCATATACCTCATCCAGGCCGAATAGATAATACCCAACTGCGGTCAGTAGCAGCATGGCCAGCAAAGTCTCGGCAGCTATAAGGCCAAGCCCCCACTGCGCACTCCGGTAAACTGGCCACCATGCGGCCGAAAAAGCCACAGCCAGCAGCGCAAAGAGGTGAAAAATCGGCCGCGCGCTTACATGAATCTCGGGCGGGAAAAGACGCATATTTAAGTGCACAATGTAGAGCGTCACGCCTAGTTCAGACAGCCCCCAGCAAACCATGAAGGCGCCAACGCCGAAAGACTTCATCAGCAGGCCCGACAGGGCAAGCATCGCCAGATTCGAGACGAAGTAATATTTAGAAAGCTCCTCGTGCCGATTGCTCGACCACTGGAACTGATACTTATGCTCTTTGATGGCAATAATCGCCGAGACCACGGCCATCAGCAGGCAGATTCCCGGATTGTAAATTGAACGCTGATGCAGCCAGAGCGAAAAAAGCAGCGGGCAGGCCAGGAGCGTACCTATTGTCGATACCGGAGTAATCAGCAAAATCACTTTTTCCGACAGATCGTAGAGCCGTTTCAGCCCAGGCCAGTCTCGCCGTCCCACTGTACACGAAATATCCTGTCCGATCGCTTGGGTGGCCACATTCAGCACCTGCCGGCTCATGGAAAAAATCGTACGGCTCAACGCGAAGATGGTGACAGCCGCTGGCCCCAATACTCGCTGAATCACCAGAATCGGTCCCTGCCATACCAGGAAGGACGACAAGGCTAGCAGCATGAAGTAACTGCTCGGCTTTATCTGTGCTCGCACCTCCGCCCATGTGCCGTGCCGCAGTGAAGGCAAAAGGAAGGGCGCCCTCATCCGCAGTTCCATAATCACCAACGCAGCAAACAGCAGCATCGACACTGCCTGCGTAAGCGCTAGCCACGATAACGGCATCCGCAGCCATGCGCAAACACTTAAACCCATAGCCGCCACCATCCGCTGCGCGTTCTGCCAGTTCTGCCCTCGGTGCTGCTGTCCAATCACCATGTAGCTGTTTGTCAGCAAACTGAAGGGAAAGCCAGAGATCAACTGCAGCAGAATGTAAAAAACTGTCAGCGAGGCCTCGCGGCTGCTCACAAAGCGCACCCCGATCCAGCCAGCCAACGGAAGAAATAGCGACGCCACGGCAACCAGGCCCAAGGCCACCACGACGATCAGAATCAGTCGCAGTGCGCTGGCCTGTACCGTCTGGGCCTTTTGTCTTTCGCCTCGGTTATAGTGGATGGCCATCTGGTTGTTGGCGTAATTCTGAATGCCGTAATTCAAGGTGCCTATGTAAGAAATCGCCGCGGTCAGCGCAATCCATTCGCCATATAGCTCCATGCCATGCGCATAGCGATGCAGAAAGAGCGGCGGCACCACCAGTTGAATGACAATCGATACGCCCTGCCCAGTCAGAAAGGCTGCCAGCAATTTCAAAATGCGCTTCAAGCTCATCGGCTAACAGCTCCTCAGTGCATCGGTCGGCGATGAAGGTGAGATAAAAAACGGGGCACGGAATCTTGCTTGCGCCACAGGGAAGAAATTGCTGGCGGGCTCGATCGCCGCCGTCAGCCAGTAACTCATTGTCCGCTTCGGAAGTTGCACCAATATGTTCGACCTGCGGGGAAATCGAAAGTCATGGCTGGCCAAGCTGGAATTCAGCAAATCGCAAAGAAAAACGGAGTTCCGCGAGGTGCGTCAATCTGCCGGGCAGAAGGCTCTAAGCATTTTTGGAATATACGTAGACTTTTTATGCGGTGTGCAAGGTGGCTTTTTGTTGAGCAAAAATCCACTTAGCATCCTGCTTTCGGTCTACACCAATTCCGAAAATGCTCTAGGGGAAACTTTTGGCGGCAAAAAGTGCGCTAGTTCAGTATAGACGATGGGGTGATGCGGGCTGGGCGGAGCTTGAGATCGGCCCGCAGGAAAACGAGAAGATGAACGGCGAAAGCTCGTGAAAGTGGATACGATGGTTGTGCGGCTGCGAACGGAGCGGGAAGAAGAGGGACGAAGATGCGATTGAATTGGATGGTTGGCGTACTGCTGGCGAGTCTTGGAGGCGCGGCCTGCCAGGGCCAGTACCGGCTTCTGAAAGGCGAGACTGAAGCGGGTGAATTTGCGGATTGTTCTCCGAAAACGCCGGCGCGCATCTGCCAGGGCGCGACCGGGACGGAGCATTGCTACGCGCCCACCAGCGACAAAGACTACATCTTCGGCCTGGATCCCAAAGCCATAGCAGCGGGGCAACTCGACGGACGTGAACTGACGCTCTTCAGCGCGACGTTTTCCGGTTGCGGCAGTGGAGCGCTGACTCACTACTCCCTGCTAACGGCCAGAGACGGGGAGTTTGTAAATCTTCTGCCCAAGGTGGAGTTGACCAACCAAAGCGAATACAAGCTGTGGAATTTGCCGCGGTTTTCCAATGCGCCGATTTTGGCAACTGCTAATTTCATTTGGAATTTCAAGGCCCAAGAGACGCATTTCGCCCACCATCGTTACACCATCAGCGTGTACGTTTTCGATCAGGAAGTTGGGCGGTATGTTCAAATGCTTCAATATGACACCACGAAAAAATATCCCGGGCTGGACGATACAGATGAGGTTGAGGTCTTAAAGCCTGAATTGCCGACCATTCTGGCTAGGCTGCGTCCGAGGCTGTCCAAATAACGCAGTTTGCCCTGAACGGCGTGATGGGCAAGGAAGGCTACCTGGAGGCGCGCAAGGATATGGAGAAGATGGGCGCCGAGCCAAAGACGATTGGACCCATCCGCTGGCCTGAATGAGTGGCGGCGGAAACCGACGGCAACTGCGCATTTCGGCTACAATTGCCGGTATTAGCACCGTGGAGGCACTACCCTGTTTGCCGCATTAGAAAGCTCTCTGAATTCCGCTGCTGGCCTGCTGCCCGCGCGGCTCTCTGCCATGATATTCTTCGCCTCGCAGCACGCCCTGCGCCATCAGGTCAAAATGCTGTTTTATGACCCGTTTTCGACCGTGACCCACCAGTGGAACTGGTTTGATATGGCGATGCTGGTGCCGTATTTCGCGGTGATGATCGTGCTCGCCTTCTATGGCATTCACCGCTACACGATGTGCTATCAGTACTTCAAATACAGGCAGAACTACAATCCGAATCCACCCCAGCACTTTGACGAACTGCCGCGGGTGACGGTGCAGTTGCCGATCTTTAACGAACAGTTTGTCATTGACCGCCTGATTGAAGCAGTCTGCGGAATGGAGTATCCGAAGGACAAGCTGGAGATTCAGGTTCTGGACGACTCGACCGACGAGACGCAGCAGGTGGCGGCGGGGATTGTGGCGCGCTATGCGGCGCTGGGGCACCCGATCACGTATATTCACCGCACGAATCGCTACGGCTTCAAGGCGGGAGCGCTGGACGCGGGGCTGAAGGTGGCCAAGGGCGAGTTTGTGGCGATATTTGACGCCGATTTTGTGCCGCCGACCGATTGGCTGATGAAGGTGATTCATCACTTTGCCGAGCCCACCATCGGCATGGTCCAGACACGCTGGACCCACATGAACCGCAACTACAGCGTGTTGACGCAGATCGAGGCGATTCTGCTGGACGGCCACTTCATCATCGAACATGGGGCGCGGGTGCGCATGGGCGATTTTTTCAACTTCAACGGCACGGCCGGCATGTGGCGCATCAAGGCGATCAGCGACGGTGGCGGCTGGCAGCACGATACTCTCACTGAAGACACCGACCTCAGCTATCGCTCGCAGATGGCCGGCTGGAAGTTCAAATACCTGCCCGAGGTTGAGTGCCCGTCGGAGCTGCCCATCGAGATGACCGCCTTCAAAACCCAGCAGGCGCGCTGGGCCAAGGGGCTGATTCAGACCTCGATCAAGGTGCTGCCGCTGATGTTCAAGGCGGATGTGCCGCGCCGCATCAAGGTTGAGGCCGTCTATCACCTGACGGCCAACCTGAGCTACCCGCTGATGGTCATCATGACGGCGTTTTTGATGCCGGCGATGATTGTGCGCTTCTATCAGGGCTGGTTTCAGATGCTGCTCTTTGACGTGCCGCTCTTTACCGCATCGACAGCCTCGATTGGGGTATTTTATCTGATGGCTGAGCGGGAACTTTTTCCCAAAACTTGGTGGAAAACGTTCTTCTATCTGCCGGTGCTGATGGCGCTGGGCATTGGGTTGACGGTAACCAACACCAAGGCCGTGATGGAGGCTCTGCTGGGCATCAAGAGCGCCTTTGTGCGCACACCCAAGTATCGCGTGGCCAAGAAGGGCGAAAAGTCGCAGGCGGCCAAGTATCGCAAGCGCCTGGTGCTGGCCCCGTGGATCGAACTGGCCATCGGCTTCTACTTTTTTGTCGCGATTCTGTACACTTTTTCAAACAACAACTACTTCACCGCTCCGTTTTTGATCCTCTTTGTCATCGGCTACTGGTATACCGGCCTCTCCAGCCTGCTGCAAGGCCGCTTCGAGCGCTTCCGCTCGAGCAGCGTGGACGCCAACCCCGAGGAATCGAGCCCACGGCCCTTCCCGGTGGGAGTCTGAGATGCCTCCGCAGTCAATTCTTTGGGATACAGCCAAGGCTCTTATCAACAAGGGAAAACACGGCGTAGATTTTGAAGAGGCGGCAACCGTTTTTCGCGATCCACTCTTGCTGGTTCAACCCGATGTGGAGCATTCTCAAGAGGAAGAGCGTTGGCTCGCCCTTGGGAAATCATTTCGGCAATTGCTCCTGGTTGTGGTGCATACTGAGGATGATCGGACAATCCGGATCATCAGCGCTAGAAAGGCCGAACCCAGGGAAAGGAGGCAGTATGAACAACAATCTCAATTGCATTGAAAATGAAGAGGATATGCTCAAGGAATACGATTTCTCCCATGCCGTTCGCGGCAAATATGTGGAACGTTTTCCGCAAGATGTTGTGATGGTGACGCTGGCTCCCGATGTTGCGGCTGCCTTTCCTGACGCAGATTCGGTCAACGAAGCTCTGCGCCTGCTGCTTAAAGCCGCGAAGAAGGTTGCCCAGGCGGCCTGATACAGGTGGGAGCACAGGAAGGAAGCGGAATGCTTCAATGGGAAAGAGTTTATTTAGCTGTTTGCATTGCGATTCTATTGGTTGCGGAGGCTTCATTAGCTCAGAAGCCTCCTGCGCCTGCGCTTAAAGCGGGCGGTAAAGCAGATATTTTATTTGCGGCCGAGGCTCCTCAAACGGAAAAGGATGAAACGGGAAAACCCGCCCTGGCTTCGCTGGAGCCGATAGCCTTTGTTGTCAGCGGGCAACTGCGCGAGTGTTATCAATTTGGCCCCGCGAACTCAGAGGATGCCATCAGCAAGACGGTTCTGGACAGGCTCAATCGCGCCTATGCCCCAGGGCATCGCTATCCGCTCTGGTGGCGGGGAGTAGCATGGGGCGAAGCAGAATCGGTTCACGCTTGTATGGACGAGGATCTTGACCTGACGGGGTGTTTTCGTTTTCACCCTGGAGTTGCGGGAAATGCTGTTCCAAAGGATTTGAAGGGCACTGCATTTACAGGAAAACTGCCAGCGGCTTCTCATCTGGCTGTACGACTCAAGGCTAACTCACAAGAAAGAGCGGAGTTTCTTCAAGCCGCGGTTGCGGCCTTTGCTGTGGAGCATATTCGCACCACGGCGCAGCGAATTCACATTGAAACGGTCTGGAAGACCCAACTGCGCGCAGGTAGCACAGCGCTGGCGTCGAGCGCGCTGGTGCAGGTTCCGTCCGGCAAGCTCCGAACCTATCAGTCAACCCGCCTGTTTCTGGTTTTGGAAGAAAACAACGGCCAATACGCGCCAGTTTTGATGCACTTTCACAAGACGACGGTCACGCTGGATGGTGCAGCCAGCCCGCCCAAACTTGGCGAGGAACTGGATGAAGAAAACGGAACGGACAAAGAAGTTTTCTTCGACAACTTTCCCCTCTATGCCGGCGAACCCGACGTGGTGATTACAAGGCACAGCTATTACGAGGACTGGAATTATTCCATCTACAGGCGGATTGGCGCCCGCTACCAGCTCGTCTACACCGGGTGTGGGGGCGGCGCCTAATCCCCGGGCCGCTGCTCGGAGCCGGCGTTCGGATCGAACCACGCGGGTAGGCGCTGGATCGGCCGTTCTTTATGAAACCTCCTAGATTGAAGCGGCCTCCGGCGAATGTGTTCTTCTCTCTGAGGTCTGACTTCTCTTCATAGCGACCCATCCCCTCCCCAGATCCAACCGGTCCGCGCTGCGCTATTGACCATCAAGGGCTCGTAGCTTTCGTCCGCGTCAGGCGGCGATTTGTTTGAGAGCGAGTTCGGGTTGACCTGATTTAGCTCCGCCGGTATACTCAATAAGTACCAAGCGGGAGTAGCTCAGTGGTAGAGCATCGCCTTGCCAAGGCGAGGGTCGCGAGTTCAAATCTCGTCTCCCGCTCCATTTCACCCTCCGGCGACCGTCGGATGGGCTACGGTGAAGTGGAGCGTACAAGAGGATAAGGGCAGCCCTGCCAAGGCGCGGTACCCAAGTGGTAAGGGAGAGGTCTGCAAAACCTTTATGCGCCGGTTCGATCCCGGCCCGCGCCTCCAATATTTTCAAACACTTACATGCAATTGGCGCAGCTATATAAAACCGCTCTATAACGGAAACTGTAGCGAGAATTTTCAGTACAGTACCTCGATCCATCTATCAAATGTTGGAAATGACCTTTGGAACTCTGAGATCTCACATCGTACCGATATCTGTCGATAGAATATTTGGGGTTAGTATTGTTGGCGGGGTCAGCGAATATTAGGCAAAAGTGAACCCTAGCAGCCAAGGCGGAATCTAAATTGGTGGTATGATGCCGTCACAGGGGGCAGGGGGAGTTCCACGATGCGTATGACATTTGATGAAGTTAAAGCGACCCAAACAGCGGCATCGCTGTTACGTCTAGCGGGAGGGCGGCTGCGATACTGAGCCAGCCCAACTGATACCAGGTCTCCGACCGCATAATTTTGTGCTTCTGGTTTACTCCCAGGTGCCCAAAAGCGAGGCACCTGGGGCACCCTCAGTTGCTACTACTTCAAGCGGTCAGAGACCTAGGCGGGTTCATCGCCTCACCGTTCACTAAAAAGAGAATTTAGCAATTTGTACGCGCCTACAAGGAATCACGGCCGTAGTTCTGACTGTGCAGTTTCAATTCTGCCGAACCGCCCAAATCAGTTTTCCGCAGGATTATGCCGCAGAAATTGGCAGCGTACTCGGCTATCGCAAGCGATGCTCCACTGTGAAGCGCTCCATCTTTTCCATCGACATGGCGTAGTGCTCTTGATCAAGTTGCCTGCGCAGAGATGTATTGCGTATTCCTTTTTGCTTTTACATGCTTTTTGATGATGTCTATTGCTTTGCTCTGGTGATCTTGAGATGGATGCGTATAGCGCGGGACCATTTGAATGCGAGTGTGCACATCATGGCTGCCAGGGTGACAAGATCGACGCCGGTCCCCCACGGCCCGAGTGGCCCACGTATGATGGCAGTCATAAATTACAAAATGGTTGACCCCGCTAACTTTTAATGCGCTATTGTGCGCGTTGTTGACGTTAGGAACCGGACGGACGGGGTCATCTTGATGGGGGAACAAATACGCATCTGTACAAGTAGCTAGGACGGCGCGGCCAGTTCGTCAAGCAGGGTAAGAGTATCGGTTCCTCCGTTCGCAAGCAGCGCCTGCGTCAGTACGCCCGTCCATTCTCAATTTCCTGGAAATAGATTCGCGATGTAGCCGTAGTGTGCCCGGAAAACTATCAAATAGCGGATCGCTTTGCGAAACCCGGCCGGCAAACATGATGTGCGTGGTGCGGGCGGAGGCGTGTAGGCGATGCGCAGCGACAAGCCGGGCAGGAAGACGACGATTACCACGTCGGTTTCCCGGATGAAAGTTCTATGTATGCCACTGAAAACCAATAGCTTTTCAGATCACCAACATTTGAAACAAAAAAGGCTTGCTGTGCCTTGCCGATTATGGTCACAAGCGCGTGTAGTTCGCGCAGGTCCGGCAATGTGAAAACAGCAATCAGCCGTCGGCCAGAAAGGTTTTGAAAGGAACATATGAGCATGAGAAATCGAGTTATCAGAGCCAGATGGAGGACAGTATGGACTGTTCTCGTGGGCGGAGCGCTGCTGTGTGGCGTCGGCCGTGCGCAGACGCAGGCTTGCTCAGCCGACAACAACGTGGAGTGGAACTATCTGTTCTCGGACCAGGGACTGCTGTTCGACAGCAATCCAGAGCCCACCGCAACGACTGCGGTAACTGTCAAACTGCGCACCTGCAAGTCAGACATCACCAGCGCGAACATCAAGTACTACGATACGGCGAACAGCTCCTACCACTGGGTATCGATGGTCTGGGTATCCAACGATCCTACAGGTACGTTCGATTACTGGCAGGGAACCATTCCCGCCAGCAGCTCCGAGAAGTACTACCGCTTTCAGATCAACGACGGCACGGCCACCGCATGGCTCAACGCCGCCGGCATCACATCGAGTGAGCCTTCCTCGGGCGACTTCTTCGTCGTTCCAGGCTTCAAGACGCCGGATTGGATGAAGAACGGGGTGATGTACCAGATCTTCCCCGATCGCTTCTACAATGGAAGCACGTCCAATGACGTCACCAACGGCGAGTACACATATGGTGGTTGCGCGACCGAGCAACATGCGTGGGGCGCGAGCGTCTTATCCACCGCCGACCCCACCAACTGCAACAGCGAGGTGTTCTTCGGCGGTGATCTGGCAGGCATCGACCAGAAGCTTGGCTACATCAAGCAGACGCTGGGCGCGGACATCATTTACCTCAATCCCATCTTCAACTCCCCCAGCGTCCACAAGTATGACACACAGAACTACTATGAGATCGATCCCGCCTTCGGCGCCAGCTCGACCCTGGAGCAACTGACCACCGACATTCACAGCAGCACCAACGGTCCGAAGGGCTACATCATCCTCGACGGCGTGTTCAACCACAGCGGGGACAGTAACTGCTGGTTCCAAAAGCAGCTCTACGACAACATCACCTGCTCCTACCAGGGCGCCTACCAGTCGCAGTCGAGTTCTTATTACGGTTACTACACCTTCCAGACGTGGCCCAGCTCGTACTCCGATTTCTACGGCTTTGGTGGCATGCCGAAGCTCGATTACGGCGCGAGCGGCTCGGCGGTGCGCAACCAGATCTACGGCAACTCCTCTTCGGTCGTGAAGACCTACCTCTCTTCTCCCTATAACATCGACGGCTGGCGGCTGGATTTTCCGCAGGCGCTCGATTCGGGCGGCAACGGCGGCCTTGACGCCACCAACCACCAGATCACGCAGGAGTTGCGCTCGGCGGTGAAATCCGTCAACTCGAATGCCGACATCCTTGGCGAGTACTGGGGGGACGCCTCACCCTGGCTCGATGACGGCACGGAGTGGGACAACGTCATGAGCTACAACGGATTCACCCAGCCGGTATCGGAATGGATCTGCGGCGTGGACTACCACGGCAACAGCGCCTCAATCAACGAGAGCGCGCTCGATAGCTGGCTGCTCGGTACTCGCGCGGACGTTCCGGTCAATGTGCAGGAGACCTGGACCAATGAGCTCGGTTCGCACGACACGGAGCGGTTCGCAACCCGCTGCGGCGCCGATATCTGGAAGACCTACCTCGGGCTCATCTTCCAGTTCACCTACGTCGGTACACCCACTATTTATTACGGAGACGAGTACGGCGAGCAGGGCGGCAACGACCCGGACAACCGCCGCACCTTCGACTGGACGCAGGCGAATACCAGCAATTCGGCCGTGGCGCTGACACAGAAGCTGATCTCGATCCGCAACCTGTATCCCCAACTGCGGACGGGATCATACAAGACTCTGCTGGCTGATACGACCAACCACATCTACGCATTCGGACGGTGGGACGCCAACCACCGGATCGCGGTGGTGCTCAATAACACCTCCAGTACGGAAACTGTGACGATCCCCGCGTGGCAACTGAGCATGACCAATGGATCGTCGGTGACGGATCTACTCACGAACACCACCTATCAGGTCACCAGCGGCAATCTCACCGTGACCGTCAATGGACACTACGGCGCGATTCTCGAACAGTAAGGATTGCGGAAGGTATGTACGCTTCGCCGCGACCGCCTCGACACAGTAGCCGGGACGGTCGCTTCAACCTATGTGGCCACAGGGGTTTACTGCATCTTTTCAACTGAAGTTCTTGCAAGCCCGAGTTAAGCGAAAAAACCGTTGCATGCGCGCAGCTTCCACGGTTGACACATCGTGACCAGAACCGTCATAAATTCCCTATGAGTTTGGCCTGCCGCACGCCGCAAAAAGTAGCGGGCGAGCCACCATGCACTCTCCACCAGCAATCAGGCTGACGCGGTGTTACCTCCGGCTTACAAATATTAAAGTTGTAAGCGGAGGAATTACAACTGTACCAGATACTCGGTCAAAACTTGCTTTCCGAGCAACAGGGTCAAAAGAAGTCTTTAGGACAGGATGCAATCGCAAAGGCAACTTACGAAGGGGTACAGACGTTATCGTCTGTTGTAAAAGTGTAGCATTGAAAACAACCACGGCATGTTTGTAGTTCCCATTTGTTCTCTCGCCTGAGTCGAGCATCATGACGATTGTTCCTGGAATGTGTTCGGGCCCAACGTTGAGAAAATGCAAATGAGTTTCTATCTCGCTGCTGGTCGGCATTCTAAAAAGGGGCGAACTATAACGAATCTTGAGAAACTCTCGAAAAGTATTTTTCGCGAGGCGAATGTCTTCAGGCGCAGGTTCCAAGGATGGATCAGAGAGAAGCGGCTGCTCCATTTCCCAGCGCATTCGGTTATGCGGGGCAAGCGGAAGCCCGGTTCCCCAGTTGTTGGCTTTACCACTCCAATCTATGTGGTTGAACCAATCCCCCGAATCGTAACTGTCCGAGTCCATATCTTTCGAGCGCAAGAGATCGTCTGCGCCCATGAAAAACGGAATCCCTTGCCCGAGAGCGACGACGCTCATGGCAAGAATTTGACGCCGGGTTCGGACCTGTATGCTGTCCGCCAAAGAGGACTTGAGCTGAATTGCATCAAACAGGCTCTGATCATCGTGAACCGATACATAGTTGACGGTTTCATCCGGTGTGTCCGCATAGCCAGTTGCATGCCCGTGATAATCAATCTGAGAGGCGGGGACTATAGCTCCAGAACCGTCCGGGATGCGAATATTTCTGAGGTTACCAGCAAGGCCGGCGCAAATCCACGCCTCCTGCCGCAGGAGTTCGGCCTTTTGCAATGACTCGGTCATCGCGTTTTTTGTGTAACTATTTGGATCAGTAAAGAGGCCGGTTGCGAATCCCTGGACTCGCGGATCTCCTGCGATATCGCCGCCACGGAGTCCATCGCGAATGCGATCATTAAAACTCCCGATTCCCGTTCCGTGCAGATTCAATTGCGATGCATTCGTGCCCAGCGCATTATAAGCAGTTTCGCCAAAATCCCAGCCTTCTCCATAGATGTAAATCTTGCTGCCATCGACACCATCTTTCGCCAGCGTTAATGCGGACAGCGCCCTCCTGATATTGCGAAGATTGTCGATGAAGGTAAAGCTCATGAGATCGAACCGGAAGCCATCGATCTTGTAGTACTTTGCATTCCATAAAATTGCATCTTGCTGAAGCTTTGCCATCATAAGGTGTTCAGTGGCCGTATCGGCACAGCATGTGTTGGTCAATAACACGCCATTTGCATCCAGACGGTTATAGTAATTCGGCACAATCTTGTCGAGAACCGAAGAGGATTGCTGTCCAAAGCCGCTGGTATGGTTAAAAACAACGTCCTGGATGACTCTGAGACCGCTGCGATGCAATGCCATCACCATTGCGCGGTACTCTCGAATTCGATTGTACGGATTGGTTGCGTAGGCTCCTTCAGGAGCAAGATAATGGATGGGCGCATATCCCCAGTTATAGCCATCTGCGGACTGAACGGCGGCCACGGCCGCCTGCTGCTGATCGCTGCTCGATGAATACCGCGTCAAATCGCCTGTGTTCTTCCAATTGGCTCGGTCCTCATCGACACCATCGAAATGGAAGGTCGGGAGCAAATGAACGGCTTTCATTCCGGAAGCTGCGAGTGCATGAAGGTGTTTCATGCCATCCGATTCCGTATCGGTAAAAGCAAGATAGGTTCCTCGGTGCGCGGCTAGCACCGTTTGGTCGGCAATGCTGAAATCGCGAATATGGAGTTCGTAAATGCTCAGATCAGTAAAGTGCGCCAGATGCGGGGAAACGTGCTCGTTCCATCCTGCCGGCCTATTTTCACTCGCAGTAATGTCGCACAATCGGCTTTTCGTGCCATTGGTGGACAGATCGATTGAATACGGATCGGTAACAATGTCCTCAACGATGGCGTACGCGCCAGGTGCGTAGACAACCTCGTCAATGAGATAGTAGTAGCCGACCCATTTGCGATCAAGGACAGCAACCCAAACGCCACCGTGGCGATGCATTGGAACGACTTGCGACGGAGAGACCTGGGCAGCATCGAGATAGAGCCTCAAGTGCATCTTCTGCGCGGTCGGCGCCCAGACCTTGATCTTTGCAACACCCGCCGCATCGTCGGGAAAATCATGCCAGGCGCTTTCTGAAACAGTGGAATTCCGAATCATGGGCCCCAAAGTTCCGGAATAGGCGTATAGGTCATCCAGTACGCCAGCGGTCTGCACGCCAGTCGCATATTGCAAAGAGCCGTCTGCTTTTTGTACCGATACGATAAGCTCCCCGGTCAGGAATCGGTGAGCTTGCTCTTCCGTCCACGCTTTGGAAAATTTCAAAACAGCGTAACCTGATCGCAATTGGGGGAATCGGTCTATCTGTTGCTCAGTAAGAGCGTTGCCCGGCGCAAGTGGAACAGATATGCCCCCTTGGATACCTTTCAGAGTGACCTGAAGCGCGGCCTGTTCATCGCTGAATAGCTTGTAGGTTCCATCCGGGCAGACTTGCGCGCGTGGGATGAGGATGGTTGCACGGTCAATCCAGAATGCCTGTAAGTGGCTCGGAGGTGCTTCATTCAGTTTCTTCGGCGCATCCGCGCGGGCAGTAGCCGCCAAGCTGGTTGCGGAAGCAATGCCTATGGACAGCATTGCCATAATCTTCAGCAACTTGTTTTGCAACCAAGTGCTGTCGAAAGGAGGGCGCCCATGTGCAATTTCTGCTGTGTGAATTGTGCTGAGTGAAAACCGTGTATCTGATTGCCAAAAAATCATCTCAGTACCACCTGTAGCCCTTCGGGATTATCGTTAACCAGCTTAATGAGCACGGAGGCCTGCGAGGTTTGGTTGCCATTAGCAGAAACGAGGTGATCCCAACCATGTACCTCTAGCCGAAATCCGCTCCACCACGGCGTATAAGAGCCTTGGTGCTTGCCGACGATCACCTTCACGGAGCCGTCCTGGTTGGCAACGCAACTGATGTGGATGCGAAGAAAATCTCCGGACCTGAACGCAAATGTGTGACCATCATCCAGGTAAACATCGCCTGAGCATATTTCAGCCGGATCACTTATCTTCCCGCGAGCATCGCCCAGATAAATCCGTAGGCCCAGTGGGCCAATCGGAGCTACCTCTGTGCTCTCGGTCGGCGGAGCCACCGGGATAACACTTCCTCCGCGAACATAGACAGGCAGTTCCGAAAGCTCAGGGGTTACCATCAGGCGCTCGCGAAGCCGTAACTCCTCGCGTTTTTCTGAATCCTCACCCCTTATCGCGGACCGATGCTCAAATCGTTCTCCCGTCCAGTAGTCGTACCAAACTCCTGGCGGTAAATGGACTTCATAGGGAGAAAGTTCTTCTGGAGAAGGATTCGGCGCAACCAGCAAATCCGCTCCGAACATGAATTCTCCCGAAGCATCGAGGTCCATAGGGTGTCCGTCATCCGTGGCGCACGGAAACTCCAGGAAGAGCGGCCTAACAATAGGAAGACCTGTGCGCGAGGTTTCCTCGGCGGTGGTGTAGAGATAAGGCATCAGCCGATACCGTTCTTCGATAAACCGTCGGCGAATCGATTCCTGCCCAGGGCCGTCGACCCACGGTTCATGCGCGCGAGTTCCTTTTGCGGCGTGGTCGCGGTCGATGGGCTGGAACGCCGCGACTTCCAACCATTTCGTGAGCAGGTCGGGAGGGGGCGATCCCGCGAAGCCGCCGACATCAGCGCCAGCGAGGGCGAAGCCGCTGATGCCGAGATTAAGTAGTTGGGAAGTCGTTTGTCGCAGATGATTCCAGGTAGAACTGTTGTCTCCGGTCCAGGTTGCGGCATAACGCTGCCCACCTGCGTAGCTGGCTCGCGTAAGAACGAAGGGCCGTTCCTGTGGATTCAGTTGCAGCACTCCTTCATAGGTGGCACGCGAGTTTTCCATGCCATAGACGTTATGGATTTCGAGATGTGAGGCCGTCCTTTTCTGGAAGCCTGGCTCGTCAATCCGGTGCTGCGTTGCATCGGGCATTGTCTTGGACGGATATGTGAAAACGGCCGGCTCGTTCATGTCATTCCAGAATCCGCTAATATGCTCGGCTACAAATTGCTTGTAGAGCGTCCCCCACCATGTACGCGATTTCTCCTGCGTGAATTCGGGAAACACTGCCGCTCCAGGCCAGACCGGGCCAACATAAGTCGAGCCATCAAGGTTCTTGACAAAGTGGTCCCCGGCAATACCGGAATCATAGGGGGCGTAGTTATTGCCCGGCAGGTCAGCGATGTGCAAATCGGTAATCAGTACCAGATGGAAATGATCGTCGGATAGCTTCTTCACCATCTCCGAAAAGAGAGGAAAAGCGACTTCATCCACCGTAAACGGACGATTTTTACGCTGGTAATCGATGTCTAGATAGAGTGCATCGGCCGGGATATGATCCGCACGCAAGCGTTTCGCTACATCCAACAGCTTGTCTTCGGTTTCATAGCTGTACCGCGATTGCTGGAATCCCAGTGCCCAGAGTGGCGGTAGAGGCGTAGGCCCGGTGAGCCAAGCGTAATCCTTCTCGACGTCCTTGGGATCTGGCCCATACATCAGGTAATAATCCACAGGACCGTCCGGTGCGCCAAAGGAGTACTCGTTTGGCAGTTCATGGCCGAAGTCGAAGAATGTTCGCCATGTATTGTCGAAAAGCACACCGAGTGCCTGTCCACCTCGGAACTCCAGAAAAAAAGGAATGCTTTTGTAGAGTGGGTCTGTGGATTCCTGCCAACCAAAGCTATCGGTATTCCACATCACGTAGCTCTGCCCGGCACGATCCAGAGGTCCAGGCTTGTCTCCAAGCCCGAAAAAATGGTCGTCAGGTTCTTTGTGCTTATAGACGCGGAAGCGGGTGCCGGTCCAGCGTATCGGTTCAGCATCCTGCTGAAGCAGATGGCCTGCCATGTCGGTCAACGTGATGAGCAGGTCCGGCCCAACCGTGATCCTGATTTGGCTGGTATGGAATCCGTCCTTTTCCGGCACAACTGAGATATGTGCAGCCCGTGCCGAGGGCAGCACAGACCATGAGGCGTCTTCCGGCAATGAGCCGCTGTTCGATTCCCTGACCCGCAGTATGTGGTCGGTCAATGCTGTGACGCTCAAGAGACGAACGCCTTGGCGCGCCTCCAACCCATTAGGAAGGTTTCGAACGACCGATGACGCCTGACAGAATGCTGCTGCAAAGGAGGATAAAAGGAATACAGTGAAAACAAATCCGCGCATGTCTATACAGAAGAGCGGCCGAGGACTTGTTCGCAATGCAGAACGTATGACTTGTGGATAACTTTTGAATCATCTAATAACGTCTTGAGGATGAGCTATTTATCTCGTGTATCTATCTGGTTTGGAATTAAGGTCCATGGTGTAGAGGTTACTGCTGTCGGTTTCAGCATGGACCAGCGGGGAATTGTCAGGCGCAATCCCGGAGAAGAAATACCGGGCGATCATTCCGGCGGGGAGGTTTTTGAGGCTCGCAATTTGCTCAATGCGCCCATCAGAAACTCCGATGCGGCAAATGGGCTCCGTGGGCGCCATGTAGGCATGAATATAGATAGCCTTGCCATCTGGAGCCCACACGGGATCAGCGGCGGATGTTATGGCCAAGGTTTTCCATGTCTGCGCCGCCACGTCGTAGAGCATTACTTTTTGCTGATCGAGCGTAAGAGCCGCGATGTAGCGCCCATCAGGCGACCATCGTGGACTGAACAATCCTTCGGAGTGAGGCAATTCGGAAATGCGGCCTGACGACAGATCCAGGATTTCGACGGATCGCGGGGTGCTTCCTTGTCCCATCAAATCGGGTACGCCGCCGAATGCGATGGATTTGCCATCGGGCGAGAAGGAGGGGTCGGCCACATTCCGGTCCTCTTTCATTAAGCGCTCCGGGCTGCCGCCATCTGCGTTTACCAGGAAAATCTGCCACGTTTGACCTGGATATCGCGCCATTAATGCCAATTGATGGCCATCGGGCGACCAGGAAGCCAAAAAGATACGCATGGATTCTGGAGTAAGTTGAACCCTGTCGCTTCCATCGACCTTGGCGCGCCAAAGCCGGCCAACTGGATCGATCCAAACAACGGATTGACGATCGCGCGAAAAGCTTACATGGTCGGCATGGGAGAGAAAACCCTGGACAGGTGCGAACTCCTTTTGCTGAGGGTCGTACTTCTCAAGTCTCGAATGGTAGTCGTGTGCGACAAAGAAGATTTGATCTGCTTTTCGCCCGGCCGCTGGAGCTTCGTAAAATAGCGGACCGTTTGTGACTCGGACCGGATCGGAAGCAGCAACCCCTTTCAGCATCCATAGGTCGGTACGGCCACCAGTGGATGCCTGAAAAACAAAGGATTTACCGCTCGATGTCCAGACTCCGCAGCATTCATTTGGAGACAAACCGGAGGTCTTTAGAACAGGCCGCGCCGTACGTTGACTTCCGGAAATCTCCCACAAGGAGGAAGCGTGATTTACGGAATCAATGAGCGTAAAACGGAGCAGCTTGCCATTCGGCGACCAGCGAAGCCAGAAAGCACGGCCCGGAATCGTGGCAAAGTGGGTGGACTTTCCCGTTTCCAGCGAAACCATGGCGAGTTGATTGCCGGATGCGTAGAGAATGTTTTTCCCGTCCGGCATCCAGGTTGCATCATGAGCCAAAATGCTGGATACCCTGAATGCTGAACCGCCATCAATCGGGACAATCCACAGGGGCTTCTCCGGCGCTGGCGACAAGTGGCTGCGCACCAGCAACTGAGTGCCGTCTGGAGAAATATCGTTGATTTCAGGCGAAACAATTTCATTGGGCAGCGGCAGAATCCGAATCTCGCCAGTGGAAATGGTCACCTCTGACAACACATCGTATCCCTGTTCGATCGAAGAGGTAAAAAGACGTGTTCCATCGGTGACTGTGGCAGGAAAAGATTCGAAAGAAGTATCTACCGATGAATAGACACGTCCCTCCTGCGTAATCTGCGACATGCGTAGTGGAGGTGTGGGCCTGGGTTGCGCGAACCACACGCTGTATGCCGTCGTCGCAACCGCCACGCCGAGTCCGAAAAAGAGTAAGGCGAGCCTATATTTTGGCCACGCTTGAGCATTGAAACCAATATGTGGCGAAGATCCCCGATCCATCTGAGGAGATTCACCTTGTTGCTCTGGCGCGACGAAATCCGCTTGTGAAGCAACCTCGACGGGCAGATTCAGAAATGACACTGGGGCGATAAATCTGAATCCACGTTTCGAAAGCGTCTGGATAAATCTTGGATTATCAGCCGAGTCATCAAGCGCCTCGCGAACTTTTTTGATGGCACTCCCGAGCGAATGCTCGAAATCGACAACAACATCGGGGCCCCATACACGCAACTGGAGTTCTTCTCTTGGTACGACTTCTCCGGCGTTTTCCAACAGGACTTTGAGGACTTTGAAGGGTTGGCTTTGCAGTTTGACCTGGCGGCCCGCTTTCCACAACTCACCGGACTTCAGGTCGGCCTCAAAAAGGCCGAAATTTACCCGGGTTGAAAGAATGGCAGGGGAATTCATGTACCGCCCTTCTGCTCGAATCGAATTCAGGATACCACGAAGCATTAACTACCTTTACGCTTTCTAGATCAAATAATTTTGCAAGGTATTGAAAATGAATGGCTAATGAGGTCACCTCGAAGTTAAGAAAAATGGGCGGCTCAGCCATTGCGCTCACCCTCGTTTATGCAGGATGGTCACTTTAGTGATTCTGCCGAGAACGAAGATCATCGAGGAAGACGTCTTATGAAATGCCGCAGTTCGAGATTAGGGTTCACGTTATGGCTGATGTTTTCACTCGTCAGCGGTTGTGGTGGGGGAAGCCAATCCGGCTCGGGAACGAGCGCCCCGACTGCGCCCACCAATCTTACGGCCGGGACCGTAAACTCAAGCAGCGTATCCTTAAGTTGGACGGCCTCCAGTTCGAGTGCCAGCGTCGCTGGCTACAGCGTGTTCCGTAACGGAACCAAGGTAGGGACATCAACAACGACCTCCTATACCGACACGGGACTCTCCGCCTCGACCTCGTACTCATATGCGGTATCGGCTTATGACAACTCTGGTAATACGTCCGCTCTGAGTGCCGCAGTCTCGGTCACCACTCTGGCCGCGCAGCCTCCAACCGTTCCAACCAACTTGACTGCCGAGGCGATTACCTATAGCAGCGTGACGTTGAATTGGACTGTGTCAACTTCGAGCGCGGGAGTTGCTGGATACAATATCATCCGGAATGGAGCCAAAGTCGGCACATCAACGAGCGCGAGCTTTACGGACACAGGGCTGTCCCCGTCCACCTCCTATTCCTATACCGTTTCCGCCTACGATGCTTCGGGCAACACGTCCGTCGCAAGTGCGGCGCTCACCGTGACGACTCTCGTCGTTGCAGCGCCCACTGCTCCATCGGGCCTGAGCGCCGGGAGCATCACCGCCACAAGCCTTGCGCTGAGTTGGACGGCGTCGTCCTCCCCAGTGGGGGTCAGCGGCTATAACGTCTTTCGCAATGGAACGCAAGTAGGCACTTCATCTACGACCAGCTATACGGATACGGGACTGTCTGCCTCAACCTCTTACTCCTATACTGTGTCCGCGTACGACGCATACGGCGACACGTCGGCCCTTAGCGCCACGCTTTCGGTTGCCACGACAGCCCAAACGACCGCGCCCACAGCTCCGGCCAACTTTACCGCCTCGACAACCAGCTTTACCGCGTCTGCCACCTATTGCAATGTGACCACGAGCTGGGAGGCTGCAACCGGCCCTGCGGGGATCGGCCATTACGCGGTTCTTCGCAATGGCGCCGCGCTCGCCATAACCAGCAACTTGAGCTATCAGGACGGCACGGCGGCCGCCAATGCGACGTACAGCTACGAGGTCGTGGCCTACGATCCGTCTGGCAATGCTTCAAGTCCCAGCACCGCGGTCTCAGTCAGCACCGGCTCATGCAGAGCCAGCCAGAACTTTCGTTTGGGCGTGATGTACACGCCAAAGCAGTCGATCTTCTCGGTTTGGTCGCCCACGTACAGCAGCGTTGAGTTGGACCTGAACGGAGTTCTGTACCCCATGACGCTGATGAAGAACCCACCCAACGGCTATACCGATGTCTATTCAGTAACCGTGCCAGGAGACTTGAACGGGCAGAACTACAACTTCGTGATCAACGGAAGCACCTCGCGCGACCCATATGGCGTGATGACTCAGCCGGGGAGCAATAACGACATCGTAATGGACCCAAGCCAAACCAAGCTGGCGGCCGGCTGGACGCCGCGGCCAACACTGACCAACCGGGTCGACTCGATTGTCTATGAAGCCAATGTGCGCGAGTTTACGAACGATTCCAGCTCCGGAATTCCGGCGGCAGATCGCGGATACTTCGAGGGAATGACCGATACGGGCGCGACTGTCAACGGAGTGGCCGGCGCGCCCAGTACCGGGATTGACCATCTGGCGGATATGGGCGTCACTCATATTCAGATCATGCCGTTCTTCGACTATAACGATTGCGTGGGCACGACAGAGGAGAATACCTGCTTCAATTGGGGATACGATCCGCTGAATTACAACGTACCGACGGCTAACTACTCCCAGACTCCAACCAATTACACGAATCGTGTTCTGGAAGTAAAGCGGATGATCGACAACTTCCACAAGCACGGCATCCGCGTCGTCATGGACGTGGTTTATAACCACACGGCCAACGAGGATGTATTGGCGAATATCACGCCTGAATACTACCTCTCGAACGACATCACCGGCGTCGGCAATACGCTGGATGGGTCCAATCCGATGGTGGCGCGCATGATCCAGGACTCGCTCGAATACTGGGTTACGCAATATAACGTGGACGGCTTCCGCTTCGATCTGCTCGGAGTATTCCCGCTTACGACGGTAAACCAATGGGGAACATATCTGACCAGCATGTATCCGGGCCGCAACCTGCTGCTCTACGGGGAGCCGTGGGTAGACGGAACTCCGGCTTCGACGGCGTTCAATCTGGGCAGCCTCGCTACCATTGCGTCGTCGCATTTTGGCGCCTTTAACGGCGCCTATCGCACGGCCATCAAAGGCTCGGATGACAACGGCGGCGGAAGCACTGGATTTATTTTCGATCAGGCGACAAGCGATAGCTACTTTGGATCGTACGTTGCGGGCCAGGCATGGCCAGGCAGCGGCGACCCGGGTTATGGCCCTGTTTCGCTGGGCTTTGCGGCGTCTCCGGTTCCTTCGCTGCCGGTCACGGCCAACTCCAACGTATGGGCCCCGGCATTCTCCGCATCGCCCGAGCAGGCCGTCAACTACGTCTCGGTGCATGACAACCTTTGTCTCTATGACAAGGTCACTCAGTGGCAAAGCGCAAACAATCAAACCGGCCAATCCACGACAAACAACCTGATCGCCTATGCGTTCGGCATGGTGTTGACCTCGCAGGGCATTCCGTTCCTCCATGAGGGCGATGAATTCCAGCGCACCAAAGACGATAACTCCAATAGCTATACAACGGAATACGATCTCGTCTGGTCCAATCTGGAGAGCAGCACGAGCGATGCGGCCACCTATGCGTATGTAAAGGGGCTCATTGCCCTGCGGAACGCACATCCTTCCCTGCGCTTCAGCACCTGGGACGAAATCAATACAAACGTGCAGTCCAATCAGGAAAGCGCATCGCTGGTTGTCTCGGCCATCAATGCCTCGGCAGCCGCGAACGAAACCTGGAAGAAAGTGGTCGTTGTTTATAATTCCAGTCCCACGGCGCAGCAGATCACGCTTCCATCGGGTTCCGGCGTCTGGTACGTTGCGGTCTACGGCCAGACCATCGAGCCTTCCGGAACCACGGCCAGTTCAGTGGCTGGCAGCAACGCCACGCCTTCCGCGGCTTGGGGAGTGACCATCTTCTATCAATAGAGTTTGAGCTCGGGCGACCCCACTTCGCAATTCCTCAACGTGGGGTCGCCACAAGAGTTCGCCACTGCTCTGGTTTCGTTCTATCCCCGAGAAAAAGCCAAATCCAGTGTCTGAGTCAATTCACCGGATGGGCACCGTCGGCGACGGTTTCGCAAGGGCGTCGCGCTCGCAGACTATACTTTCCTTGTTTCGCAATGACCTTGCAAGTTGAGCCATTGTCCATGGGGACAAGCGCGTTGACAGCGCGAACCAAGATTCCCGAGGAGATCGGGATTGCATCCCGGCAAGCCCATCCTACTGGCGTCCTGGTCGTGATTCATTCGTAAAAATTCGCGGTCAATTTCTGTTTGATCCAGATGATCGATGGCGTCAAGTTACTGATAATAAACAACCTGCTTGGTCAACAAAAAAAGGTTCAGAAAATAGAACATGGGTATTGCGGTTATTTGATCCGTCGGCGGATGGTCGTCTACGAAGTTCAAGCACTCAACCATGGCGGTCTCAAAAGCCAGGGTTGAGTTCATTTGGAGGCAAGATGAAAAAGCAGGTTGCTCCACCGCATGGAATCCTCATAGGGCTGCTGACTATTTTGTTGGGTCTAACAGTCCTGATTTCACCACTTCGTTCACAAATGGACTCCGGGACCGTGAAGGGCACAGTCACGGACGCAACCGGGGCCGTTGTGCCCGGCGCGGTGATTACGCTCACCAACACACAAACCGGACAAGTGCGTTCAACCAAAACGGACTCTGTCGGTGCTTTTGACCTTGAATCTGTTTCCCGCGGACAGTATAAAGCCCGCGTCGAGTCCCCAGGGTTTCAGGCACAGGAGCAGTTGTTCGAACTTCAGGTTTCTCAAGCGCAGTCCCTGATTTTCTCGCTGAAGCCGGGAGCCGCGAACACCACGCTTACGGTCACGGACGCGGCTCCCATTGTGGATACTTCAACCTCTACGGTTGGGCTTGTCGTTGAAGCCGCTCAAATGTCAGACTTGCCGTTGAATGGCAGAAACTTCACTTCCTTGGCGTTGCTGACCCCGGGAGTAACGCGCGGGGCCTACGGCAGCCAAGCCAGCGGTGGCGCTTCGCAATCGAACGCAGAGACCTGGCGTTATAGTCAGACAGGCGGGGCAGCCCTCTCTGTCAATGGCTTGCGTCAGCAGGCAAACAACTTCGAGTTGGACGGCGTGGACAACAACGAGATGCTGGTTGGCACCATCGTCTTTTTCCCGCCCGTGGAAGGAACCCAGGAATTTCGTGTAACAACTTCGATGGCGCCTGCCGAGTACGGCGGCGCCGGTGGCGCGATCATCCAGAGTTCCATCAAATCGGGCACTAACCAGTTTCACGGAACGGCATTTCTCTTTTACCGCGATCAGATCTTTGACGCAAACCCCAACTACAACTTCGAGAATATTGCAGGCGGTGTTCCGGCCCCAACCTTTCACCGCATTCAGACGGGCGGCACATTGGGTGGACCGATCTGGCGCGACCGTCTCTTCCTCTTCGGCGATTACCAAGGCCTTCGCCAGAGGGAGCCGCAGGGCGAAACCTTCACCAGCGTGCCTACGCAACTCATGCGCGATGGCGATTTCTCCGAATTGCTGAACACGAACCTTACGCAGAACGATAATCAAACGGATCGAATCAACAGCTATTGGATCCCAACTTGCAATCAATATAAAGATGGCCAGTCTCCAAATATTGTTGGAGGGATTTACAACCCTTTGACCTGCCTGCAGTTTACCGACGGCGGCATCGATAACAAGATCCCTGCGAGCCAGATAAGCAAAGTCGGGAGGAACTTTCTCAATGCGTACCCGTTGCCAAATCCCTCGCTGGCCACCAAAACAGTCGTAAATAACTACCAGGCGAACCCCGTCAACACCCAGCACATGGATGACTTCGACGTGCGCCTCGATGCGAATATCACGTCGAAAGACAGCGCATTTGCAAGGTACAGCTACGGACAGGATGTCCTCAACATTGCCAGCCTGCTCCCCAATCTGCCGTCGGGCTCTGGTGCGGGCTCTAACCCCACTCATCCTCGTGGCGTGGCGGTTGGCGAGACGCATGTTTTTTCTCCGACGCTGGTCAATGAAGCGCGTTTTGGCTTTATCCGACCGTATTACGCTTACATCAACGCCTTCAATAACGTTGCGCTCGCCACTCAACTTGGCATCCCGGGTGTCAATACGTCCATGGAAGGCGGACTTGGGATCATCGGCAGCTCATTTGCGGGAGTTGGCGACGCTGGCCCTTACGAGGTTCCACAGAAAACATTCCAAGTTGCCGACAACCTCTCTTGGACGAAAGGGAATCACAGTTTCAAGTTTGGCGCAGACATCATGCATCATCAAGTCAAGTACTTTCAGATTCCAGACGCCAAAGGTTACTGGAATCTGTCCAATGACTTCACAGGTTATTCCGGTTCGGAGCCTTTGGCGGGATTTGTGAACGATTTTGCAGCTGGCGTTGGAGTGCCGCAGGGATTTATTGATACCCGCAATTGGTATTCGGGTTATTTTTTGCAGGATGACTGGAAGATCACCCGTCGCTTGACTCTGAACCTTGGTTTGCGCTATGAACTCTTTACCTACCCAACCGAGGCTCACAACAACCAATCGAACTTTGACCTGACTGACCTGACCCTGCACGAAGCTGGCAAGAACGGCCATTCGAGCGCCTTGGTCAGCAACAATCACAATAATTTTGGCCCCCACGTTGGATTCGCTTACGATCTGACGGGTAAGGGTACAACGTCGCTCCGCGGTGGCTATGGGATTTTCTACTTCCAGGAGCGCGGCGGTGGTGGCAATGGACTTTGGAGCAACCCGGACTTTAACGGAAAGGCGGTAGTTGACGCTTGGCTTGGTAGCCAGCGCAGGATCAATCTCGACGGCGAGATCCCGGCTTGCTCCGCAACGGTCACGACAGCTTGCCAGTCTTCACCCAACTACGACAACAACGAAGCCGATGCGACTGATCCTCTGCCCTTTCCGAAATCCGGAACCCTGGTTGATCCCTCGAACCCAACCGGCGCGTCGCTGATCTCACAAGATCCTCATTCCCCTTCCGCCCAGGTTCAGGAATGGAATCTCCAACTCCAAAGGCAAATCGACCGCGCTACATCCCTCACTGTCGGCTATATTGGTACGAAGTCTGACCACTTGCTCACCGCCTTCAATCTTAATGAGCAGGAAATTGGTTACGTAAACGGGAAGCACGTCGCTTACAACCAATTTCTATACCCCGCATTTGGGCCGATCACCCGCCTCGTCAACGAGGGAATAGCCAACAATAACGCTTTTGAAGTCATGCTGCAACGCAACATGGTCAAAGGGGTGCAGCTAACAGCCGCCTACACATGGGCCCATGCACTTGACGATGGCGACGGAGCAATCTCTACCGGAACATCCGACCAGGGAATCCAAATCGTCAACGGTGTTCCTGCAATGAAGGGATCATCGGGAGATTACGGCAATTCCGACGAGGACATCCGCCAGAATCTCTCGTTTAGCGCTCTTGTGAAACTCCCATTTGGGCGCGAAAGAGCTTTCGGCCGGCAGATTTCTCGTCCGCTCGATTATGCGGTTGGTGGGTGGCAACTGAATACGATTGTCCATTTACAAACCGGTACTCCTTTCGACGCTTACACGGGAAAGGGCTCAATTCCTGGCGACACGAGTAACTCTTGTGGTTGCGAGTGGACAGTTCCCAACGAGCGGCCCGACCTCACTGGAAAGATCAAATACAAGAAGAGCATCTACGAGTGGTTTGATTACACGCAGTTCTCGTCTCCGCCCGCGACCTGGGTAAACGGACAAGGGAACGGTTACCCGGTCATGGATCGTGAGGGGACGCTTGGGCGAAACCAGCTTTATGGCCCGTCCTACCGTACCTTGGATGCCTCTCTCTTCAAAGATTTTCCAGTCGAGAAAGGGGTCACCGCCCAGTTCCGCGCCCAGGCCTATAACTTGGCCAACACGCCGGAATTCCAGAATCCGAATGGGCAAATATCTGCTGAATACAATATTCCCGACCCAAGCAAAGACACTGGATTTGCCTCGCAAATTAACGGTGTGCGGCTGCACAGCGAACGTCAACTTGAATTTGCATTTCGCCTGACCTTCTAACCCTGACCTTCTAACAAAGATAGGCAGTCCCACCGCGTCAATGCGGTGGGACTACCTGCCTTGACTGGTGCGCTTATTGGTCCAAGTATACTTCTAAGAGCTTGTTTACGATCTTTGGGACTGATCTGCGGCAATCATCAAGGTAGTTATTTACAGATGCTTGTTGAGAACGTTAATTCTGGGGAATGAAACAGAGAAAACCGTATCCGAAGGAGTGGCAAATCTGCTTCGTGAGCCTTGCTTGCCTCCTGATACGCAACATGGGCCGAAGAGGGATGTGGCGAGGATAAAGGGAACGGACACCTTCTTCAATTCTACCCTCAACCCCTCACCCGATCTCCTTGTCCCACCCCTCCAGAATCTGCTTGAACAGGCTCATGAACTTGCCTGAGTCGGCTCCGTCGATGGTGCGGTGATCAAATCCCAAGCAGAAATATTGCATCGAGCGAATGGCAATCGAGTCGTTGCCCTCGGCGTCGGTTACCACCGCCGGCTCCTTGCGCAGCCCGCCGATAGCCAAAATCGCCGACTCGGGCTGGTTGATGATCGGGGTGCCAAACTCCCCGCCAAAGACCCCCGAGTTGGTCAGCGTAAAGGTTGATCCGGTCACCTCGTCGGGCAGCAGCTTCTTGCTCCGCGCTCGCGCGGCCAGGTCGGCAATGGCCCGCGCCAAGCCCAAGAAACTCCGCTCCTCGGCCTGCTTGATCACCGGCACAATCAAGCCCCACTCCAGCGCCACGGCAATGCCCAAATGGATGTTGCGGTGATAGCGGATCGCGTTGCCTTCGAGCGACGCGTTGACAATGGGAAACTTGCCCAGCGCCTCGACCGCGGCCGCCGCGATAAACGGCATATACGTCAGCTTTACCCCGTGCTGCTGCTCAAAGCGCGCCTTCTGCCGCTGCCGCAGCCGCGCAATGCGGGTCATGTCCACCTTGTAAACGGTGTGCGCATGGGGGCTGGTCTGCACGCTCTCGACCATGCGCTGCGCAATAATCGCCCGCATCTTGGTGAGAGGTTCCACCTGCGGTGGGGCCAACTGCGTCTGTGGTGCGCTACTGCGACCCTCATTCAAATAGCGCAGAATATCTTCTTTGTTGATGCGCCCCTCCGACCCGCTGCCCGCCACCTGCGCCAGATCGATGCTGTTTTCTTTGGCAATCCTACGCACCAGCGGCGAAGACCGTATTTTTTTACCTTCCAGCGGCACCTGCGGCACGGCCAACTGCGCCTGCGACGCCTGCGGTGTGGCCAGCGTTTCCGCTGTCGCCAAAGCCCGTGGCGAGGCCAACTGAACCTGCGGAGCACCTTCGGCCTTGGTGGAAGGCGTCTGTGCTGAAGCCGTCAAAGGCATCTGCGGGGTGCTCGCCCCAGAGACCGAAATCACCGCAACCACAGTGTTGATCTCGACCGTCGATCCCTCGGGAAATCGAATATCGCCCAGCACTCCACTGACCGGCGCGGGAATCTCCGCGTCCACCTTGTCGGTAGAAATCTCGAAGAGCGGCTCATCTTTTTCCACCGTCTCGCCGGCCTTTTTCAGCCATTTGGTAATGGTGCCTTCAAAAATCGACTCGCCCATTTGGGGCATAACCACATCAGTTGGCATAGAAGCTCTCCGCGATGCGGGACGCATGGCGCGCCTCCCGCTCCTGTCGGATTATAAATTGCGGCGCATCTGCCGGCAGAGACGGCGCGGGCCGGAAGTTGTCTTCCGGCCCGAGTATCTGGATTAAAATCCGCGCTTCAATTGGTGGTGAAGCTCAAAACAGCTCCCGCGGCAGTGCCGCCAGCCGTCGTCACTACAACCTGGTAGTAGTACTTGGTCGCGGCCTTCAGCGTGGTCAGCGCGGCGCTGACCGTCACGGCCGACGTCGAGGCGCTCAACGAAGCCGCCTTGGTGCTGGTTGTCAGGGCCGTGCTGCTGGTTCCGTACTGGAAGACGTAAGAGCCAGGGAAGCCAAAGGTGTTGACGATGGCGTTCAGGGTTGCCTTGGGCGTACTGATCGCCGTTGCCGGAGCGGCCAGGGCGGTTGGTGAGCCGATGACCTGATAACTCACTGAAGCCACCGCGCTCGTGCTGTTGTTGGTGGACGTGGCTGTCGCCTGCACCGTCTCGGCGGAGCCGACCGTGATCGGCGCGGTGTAATGTGTCGATGCGGTGGTCGGCGTGGTGCCGTCGATCGTGTAGTAAAGAACCGTGCTTTTGTCCGAGTCGGTGATCGTCACCAGTTGCACGGCCGGATAGGTTGCCGACGTGGCGGGCGTAATCACCGGAGTTGGCAGGTTGATGGTTTCGGTCAGCCCGCTGCCGCTCGATCCATAACTGCTGTTGCCCGCGTAGCTGGCCAATACATAGTGCGCGCCGCCCGCCAGCGCGGAGGTGCTATACGTCGCCGTTGCCGAGCCATTCAGCGTGACCGTGGAAACGCTTTTTTCGTCGACGCTGAATGTCACCTTGCCTGTTGGCGTCCCAGAGCCGGAGATCGGCGCGACCACCGCCGTGAAGGTTACCGCCTTATTCAACATCTGCGGGTTCGTGCTCGCCGTCAACGTTGTCGAAGTGGACTTGGCGGTGGATGCCGTGCCCAGGTTGAACTCAGCCACAAAAGCTGTGCTTGATTCTGAGTTAAAGGTGGTCTCGAAGGCGTCCTTGGTCACCGGAAAATTCGAGGAATCGGTGAATCCACCGATGTAGACTCCGCCGGAACTGCCCAGCGCCACCTGGTAGCCGCCGTCTTTGCCGTAGCCGCCCAAATAGGTCGAGTAGATCTCCTTGCTTCCCGCCGGGTTCAACTCAGTCAGAAAGGCATTGGCGTAACCATTGGTCGACTGAAACGCATTGGTTGTCACCGGAAAATCACTCGAATAGGTCGTCCCGCTGATGTACAGATCGCCAGCGTTGTCAACCGCCGGCAGGTAGGCGTCATCACCATCGCTGCCACCCAAAAAGGTCGAGTAAACGAGGCTTGCGGCGCCTTTCTTGGCGGTATTCAGCTTGGACGCAAAACCGGTGCTCTCATAGTTGGCCGCGCTTTTGTTGGTGGTCTGGAAGGTGCCCGTGGTCACCGGAAAATCACTCGAATAGGTGTAGCCGGTGATATAGGCATTGCCAGAGCCATCCACAACCACGCCCTCGCTGAAGTCCCCGGAACCGGAACTACCGCCCAGATACGTCGAATAAAGCAGAGCGGTCCCAGCGGGATTCAACTCCGACAAGGTGATGTTTGATCCGTAGTTCGTGGCGGCTTTATTCGTTGTCTGATAGGCCGTCTTGGCAGTCACCGGATAATCCGTCGATTGCGCCCAGCCCACAACATAAGCATCGCCTGACTTGTCCACGGCCACGCCGAGAATCGTGTAGATTCCGTCCATCGTGTCGCCGTTTTCGCCGCTGCCGCCCAGGTAAGTCGAATAAAGCAGGGTGGTCCCGGTCGAATTCAGCTTGCTGACAAAGGTGTTCCAGCCATCGTTGCTGGCGGAGTTATTGGTGGTTTGAAAGGCACCTGTCGTTGTGGGGTAGTCGGTCGAGAAGGTGAAACCAGAGGTGTACACATTGCCGCTTGCATCCAGCGCCAGCGAAACCGGCTCGTCCAGGGTGCTGCCGCCCAAGTAGGTCGAGTACACCAGCCCTGTGCCGCTGGCGTTCAGCTTGCTTACAAAGCCCGTGGCCTCGGAGTTGGCCGCTGCCTTATTCGTGGTTTGGTAGGCTCCCTTCGTCGTCGGGAAGTTGCTCGAATAAGTCCATCCGGTCAGGTAGGCCTCGCCGACCGAATCCACGGCGATGCTGTGACCATAGTCGCCCTGCAAGTACTCGGTATCGGCAACGGCGTTTCCGCCCAGATAGGTTGAGTACTCCAGCGCCGTGCCCGAGGCATTGAACTTGCTCACAAACGCGGTGCTGACGCCGTTGGTGGCGCTGGCCTCATTGACAGCTTCGAAGGCGCCGGGGGTCAGCGGAAAATCCTGCGACCAAGTCAAACCTGTGACAAAAGCCTCGCCGGCCGCATCCACCGCAATCGCCACAATGTAATCCTGGTCGCTGCCGCCCAGAAATGTTGCATAAACCAGCGTCGGATCGATGATCAGGGGCTTCGAGTGGTCGTAACGGCCCAGAGCAAAGCCAGCCGTATTGTCGGCCAGCAACTCAAACCTTCCCTCCACCGATTGCCGTTTCTTGCCATCGATCTGGTAAACCACTGGCTTGTGGAAGGCAATCTCGCCATCCGGGGCAATAATCACAAGGTTTCCGCTCTGGTCGAGCTTCAGCTCTTGCGCTCCGGCAAAATGCAGCCGAATCGGCTTGGCGCTGGCCCCCGGAGCCACCACAAAATCATATTCAAGCTGTCGCTGGTTGCCATAGTAGATCAGGTCCACGCCCGGATACACACTCTGATAGCGAACCTTGGCAAAGGTAGGAATGCGGGTATGCCATTGGGCCGGATCATTGCCAATCAAGTAGTTTGCCGATCCCGACAGCGGCTCCACGCCCGCCGGTCGGGCCAGCGCATTGGAGCCCGCCAATTGCATTCGCACCACGTCCGTGATCCCCGTCGCGGATTCAATTCCGCCGCCGCTGCTCGGGGCACGCTTTCCAGGAGCGACCGAAGCCAGCGCCGCGGGCGAGTGGCCAAGCCGCGTCATGTGCGCGGACTCAGGCCGAATGCGGCCCGCGGCGCTGGCTTCGGTCGCTCCTGGAA
>Ga0224528_1000394_pt1 | contig 34383 bp, 28 predicted proteins | sample CBST25metaG_2_FD_179888 | JGI IMG/M metagenome (GOLD analysis project Ga0224528, IMG submission 179888) | Peat soil microbial communities from Stordalen Mire, Sweden - C.B.S.T25 | ecosystem: Environmental > Terrestrial > Soil > Wetlands > Peat | place: Sweden: Norrbotten County, Stordalen Mire...
GGGTAAGCTGCATAATGTGGGGTTCCTTTACATTAAGTTTGGTCTCGTAACCCTATTCTAATGTTCTGAATTCCCACACTTAAATATGGTTAAAGCTGGAATTTTGCAAGAGGCTCAATTGCCAGCAAGGAAGCAGGTCCTTCGATATGCCAATACGGCCGAGGGGAAGACCCTCGGCCGCGTGGACTCCTGAAATTCAACTGGGGTTTCGTCAGGCGGTGGCAGCGAGCAGCGGCTCGCGCTCGATGGATTCCATCTCCACGGGCGCACTTCGGAGCAGACTCAGCAGGGACTCGACCACGTCAGCCGCGGTGTAGGTTTGACGGCCGGGAGCCAGGAACTGGGCCACGGTGTTCAGGTCGTCGCCGACGGTAACCAGGGGCGGCTCGACAAAACCGTCCTTGCGGATCTGGGAGAGCCCGATGTTGGCCATGAGGGCGTTGCAGAGGCACTTGCGGCCAACTGTCTCCTCGATCTTGCCCCCCTTGGATAGATAGTTGGCCACTGGCTCGGCGGCGCAGCGGTAGCCGATGGTCCCGTCGGGGACAGCGTACGCTTCACGCAGATAACCCAGGTCGCAGATCCTGGTCCGCGCCTCGGCGACCTCCGGATCGGAATACGAACCCTGCATCTGGGCAACTTTAAAGGGAAATCCGGTAGGCGAGGCAAGAGGATCGGTAAAAACGTCGCCAGTTCCAGCAACGGCTTGAGCCAGGAGCTTCTGTTTCAGGTCGGGAGCCATGCCGGATTCTTCAGTGAACGCAAAAGCTGTGCCCACCTGCACACCTGCGGCTCCCTGATCGAGGGCATCACGCACGCTTTGAGCGTTTCCGTAGCCGCCCGCCAGCCAGAAGGGCACGCCAAGAGCGCGCAGACCGGCAATGTCGACCTGGTCGCGCACGCCATAGACCGGTTCGCCGCTGGCGTTGAGTTGGAGTTTGCCGCGGGGAGGAGCATTGTGGCCGCCGGCCGTGGGGGTCTCGAGGACCAGCCCGTCGACGCGGCCACTGGCGCGGCGCAGCATGGTGGTTGCCAGGGTGTTGGACGAGACGATGGCCAGGAACCTGGGACGCTTGAGGAGCGGGAGCGGGCCTTCGACGTAATCGGCGGGATCGAACTGCATAGCGGTGTCCTGCCCCTGCGCGGCGCCAACGACTGAGAGTTTGTATTCAGCCGGACGCTGAGCGGCCAGGGCATCGATAACGCCGGGAATGTGCAGGGGGATGCCAGCGCCCATCAGAACATAGCCGACACCGGCAAGCATGGCACCGTAGATCGAGGACATGTGGGGCATCTGGACCTTCTCAAGGAAGTTGATGCCCACGTCGTTCTTGTGCCCCTCGCGGGCAAGGTAGACCTCGACGAAGTTGCTCACGATGCAAAGTTCGACAACCTTACGGAGTTCGCGCCGCTGGTGCATGGCAGTAATCGGATAGGAGGCGCCGGCCGGCCGGCCGCCGGGGACGAAGTACTCACTCCAGACGCGGCGAGCCATCTCGGGAAAGGGGAAGGCGTCGAGTCCGCGGCGCATGTGGCCGCCGGGGTCGCCATCGGCGAGGCGGCGGACAAAGAGTTGGTCAAGTGCGGTTCCGGAGACCACACCGAGCTGACCGAGCTTCGATACGGCCTGAGAGAGACGCCAGTTGGAGACGCCGACGCCCATTCCGCCCTGAATGATTTTGGGAAACTGCACCATCTATGGATTGTTTCACATTCCTGGATAAATCCCCGACTTTTCTTTGATCTGAGAGAATTTTCACGGGCGAAGCGGCAGGCCGTAAGTACGAAGTGGCGCTTTTCCAGGGAAAGCGCCACTGAGTCCGGCAGTCAGGGGGGAGCCGCAACTATGGAAGAAACTTTAGTTTGAGCGAAGGAAAAGAACTGAGCAAAATTGAACAGTGGGCGGACAGTATTACTGAATTATTCGTAAAAACACTTCTGGAGGGGAACGGGAGGGCCTTTGGGGGGAGCAGAATCCGGGACTTGGAGGGGTTGGTGGTCTCCCAGGTGCCCAAAAGCGAGGCACCTGGGGCAACCACCCTCTGCATGTGGTGTTCAGACCGGGGACCTGGGCCACACGCCGCTTACCGCTGAGGCGGCGGAGGAGGAAGAGGAGGAGACTGGCGGTGATGACGGTGACGGTGACGGTGCATTGGCGGCGGTGGAGGCGGCGGAGGTGGGCCAACCTGCGGAGGTGGGCCAGCCGGCGGCGGCGGAGGAGGAGGAGGAGGACCATCCTGAGAAACTGCTGCTGCAGAGGCCATCATGCCAACACTCAACAGCAAACCTGCGACGATCAGAATAGCTTTTTTCATATTCAAATGAATACCATTCACTGGTCCCGGCTGATGAGCGAAAGGATACATCGCTCGTGGATTACTCCCGGAGAGTCGGCTTCTCGACTGTTCTCCGCGGTTTCTGAACTTCGGGAGGTTGACCGACAACTCTTCTCCAATGCGCTTGCCGGGCTTTCCTGGGAACTCGGCAGGCTTCGGTCACCGAGCGGAGTCGGTTTGGCTCCTCTGGATGCAACCTCGCAACTGCAGATCCTTCCGCTGCGCATCAAGATTACAGCGGCTGGGATGGAGCAGCATTTTCGCGTAACGCCGCCATTCCGGAATTTACATATTCAGCAACATTAGCCTGTGGATACTGCCCTGTTTCGAGCAGGCAGGGCGTGTGAGTTTCAGAGCTTTTCGCGGAGGAAGGCGATGACGTGGTCGGCCTGGACGACGCCTACCATGCGGTCCTGGGCGTCGACCACGGGCAGGGCGTGGAGGTTGTATTTGTCGAAGATCTCGGCGAGTTGGTTCTGGTGCAGATCGGCGGGACAGGAGAGGATGCGGGGCTCGGCCAGAACCGCCAGGTGCGTATCGGGCTGGGCCATCACCAGCCGGGCCAGGCCGACGGCGCCGCGCAGGATGCGTTTTTCGTCGAGCAGGTAGACTTCAGTGACGCTCTCCGGATCGCCATCGAAAAGGCGGAGGGCGTGGGCGGCCTGGCCGACGGTTGCGTCGACGCCAAGGAAAACGAAGTCGGTGGTCATGCAGCCGGCGGCGGAGTCCTCGTCAAATTCGAGCAGCCCGGAGACTTCCTCGCGCTCCTCGGGTTCCATTTCTTCGAGGATGGCGTCGGATTGTTCTTCGGGCAGTTCGGCCAGCAGGTCGGCGGCGGCGCCTGGGTCCATCTCCTCAACGATGTCGGCGATTCTTTCTTCGTCGAGCCTTTCGAGGAGGGCTTTTTGCAGCTTGGGATCGACCTCTTCGAGGGTCTCGGCGGCGACTTCCTCGTCGAGCGAGGTGAAGACAGCCTCGCGCTCGGCGGGAGCGAGATCCTCGAGAATGTCGGCCAGGTCGGAGGGGTGAATTTCAGCCAGACGTTCGTACTCGATGCGCAGCTTGACGCGGCGGGCCGGATCGACCTCGATAACGTCGACAAACTGCCAGGGAATCCCGATCGAGTGGAAGCGGCGCGAAAAGCTTTCAAGGGAGGCGCGGGGCAGAAGGCCGCGGAAGACACGGCGGAAGGCGCCGCGCAACCCGACCTCGACTTCGGCCACGCGCAGCAGGTGAGCAGCGCCCTGGCCCATCCACTCCAGATCGACGTCGTTGACGCGCACCACCTTGCGGCCGTGAATGTCGATGATCTGGCGGTCAACCAGATCCTGCTGGAGGTAGAGGTAGTTTCCCTGGTCTTCGAGCGGCATCAGGGCGCCGGAGGAGCGCAATTCGAGCGTGCCGGCAGGGGTTTCCATCACCTCTTGAGAAGGGACGATGAAGAGGCCGGCGCGGGTCTTGAGCACCAGGCCGGCCACCTTGCCGGCATCCGGGCCGGTGGCCACGGCAATATCCTTGAGGCGGCCGCGCAGATGGCCCTGCGCATCGGTCACGGGCGTGCCGAGCAGCGCGGTAAGACTGACGCGGGCTCTGGTGCGTGGCTGCATAGAAGTGAGTTTATCGTCTCGCGGCAGTTTACGCCTTGAAGCGCATCCGGCAGAACAACTTTGCAGCGCTGTCTACTCGATGCCCAGGACCTTCACGATGACCCGCTTGCGGCGCTGGCCGTCGAACTCGGCATAGAAGACGCGCTGCCAGGTTCCCAGGTCGAGGTGGCCGTCGGTCACCGGCAAGGTGGTTTCGTGGTGGAGCAGAAGCGACTTGAGGTGGGCGTCGCCATTGTCTTCGCCGGTTTGGTGGTGCTTGTAGTCGGAGCGCGCCGGGGCCAAGTCTTCAAGCCACTTGCCGATGTCCTCGATCAAGCCGCTTTCGAGATCATTGACGTAGACGGCGGCGGTAATGTGCATGGGCGAGACGAAGCAGAGGCCGTCCCGGACGCCGCTGCGCCCTACCACCTCTTCCACCTTGTCGGTGATGTGGACCATCTCCCGCCGCTTTTTGGTTTCAAAGAACAGGTACTCGGTATAACTCTTCACCTGGGCCTCCTCCTGCGCTGGGACTTCCCAGACCTTATCCTAAAGGCAGCATGAAGCCGACCGAAGACACTACCGCCGCAGAGCTTTCGCAACGCGGGCTCGACCTGCTGGCCGCAGGAGAGGCAGGGGAAGCCGCGAGGGCTTTTCGCGCGGCGATTGGCGTAGATCCGCAGCACGTTGAGGCGCACCACGGACTGGTGCGGGCGCTTCGCGACGCAGGAAGGCTGGAACAGGCGGTGGGCGCGGCGCTAGCGTTGACCGCGCTGACGCCGGGCGACCCGCTGGCGCACACCGCGCTCTCCATTGCCCTGCAACAGGCGGGCCATGTGCCGGAGGCGGAGGCCGCCGCAGCACGGGCACGCATCCTGGAGTGGAAGGTGCAATTGCAGACGCCGGCGGACGAGGATCAGCTCCAGTGAAGACCCGGCTCACTGCGGCGCGGCGGTTGCGGGCGATGCACGACCGGCTGGCTGCGGCGTATGGGCCGCAGCACTGGTGGCCGGCAGATGCGCCGTTCGAGGTGGTGCTGGGGGCTTACCTGACCCAAAACACATCGTGGATGGCCGTGGAGCGTTCGCTGGCCAATCTGCGCGCCGCGGGGGCGTTGACAGTGGAGGGGCTGCGCGCTCTGCCGCTTGAAGAACTGCGGCGGCTGATTCAACCTTCGGGCTTCCACACGCGCAAGGCGCCGGCGCTGAAAGCGTTTGTGGCCATGCTGGACGAGGAGTTTGGCGGATCGCTGGAGAGGCTGGGGGCCGTACCTACACTGGCTTTGCGCCACCGCCTGCTGGCGCTGCCCAGTGTGGGTCCGGAGACGGCCGACGCGCTGCTGCTCTACGCGCTGGGCCATGCGGTTCCGGTGGCCGACGAGTACCTGCGCCGGATCGTGGAGCGGCATGGGCTGGTTACGCCTGCGCCGGGACGGAACCGCAAGGGTTACGAGGCGCTGGTTGGGCTGACGCGCGAGGGCTTCGCGCTCGATCCGGCAAAGGAGCACGCGCGGCTCTACAACGAGTTTCATGCTCTGACGGTCGCGGTGGGCAAGGCGCACTGCCGGCGTACCGCAAACTGCGAGGGGTGTCCGCTGGCCGGGGATTTGACCCTCACTGAAAAGACGGGCAGAAGAGGCTCGTGACCTTTGCCGTACACGCACGTCTCAATCAGATCCATGCAACCCAATACACCGAGGGGAAACTAACCGCATTCACTTGGGCGTCTCATTTCAGTAGCGCCCTTTGCGCTCTCGCTTATCCGCGATAGCATCAGTGAGGAAGGAAGCCGACCGATGGCACGATCCGGTTCATCCATGCAGTTGACGCGCGCCGCAGACTATGGGGTACGCGTGATGATTCATCTGGCGACGCTGCCAGCCGGGGAGCGCGCGCTGCTGCCCAGGCTGGCCAGCGCCACGGGAACCCCGGAGAGCTTTCTTTCCAAGGTTTTGCAGTCGCTTTGCCGGGCAAAGTTCATCGCCTCGCGGAGGGGCCAGGCAGGCGGGTTCGAGATGCTGCCTGCGGGCCGGGAGGCCACCATGCGCGCGGTGATCGAGGCCATCGACGGACCGATCCGGCTGAATGTGTGCCTGATGTCCGGCGCCTCCTGCGGCCGCAAGCTTCACTGCCCGGCGCATCCGGTGTGGACCAGCGCGCAGGAGGCCATGATGGCGGTTCTGGATGCCTCGAGCATTGCCGCACTGGCAATTCAATCGGCGGGGCCGCAGCCGTCCAGCGGCAAATGGGTCACAGCCCCGCCGGGCGCGCAGGCGAAGACAAAGCCAACGCAGCAGGCGCTCACTCAGAGCAGCGGAGTCATCCCTCTCGTGCGGAGCGCAGAAGAACCTATTGAAAGGCGAGCGGCTTCCAGGCCCCGTCCTGCTTGAGGGCCAACTGGAGCGGGCGAGGCGGTCCCTGGGGCGGAACTGTCACCTCAATCCATAATTCCTGACCAGGCTTGATGGGCAGAGGGCTGGGCGCGCCTTGCGCCAGGTAGAAGTTGAGAGGCTCGTCGATCAGGAACGAGTCGCAGGGCATTCCCGGCGCGGCCCGGACGCGGATTCCCAGGGGAAGGCTGTCGCTTTCGGGGATGCGGATCGCCTCCAGCCGGTTGTTTTCGACCTTCAGCCGGGCGGGAAATTCAATATATTTCGGCGCAATGACCGAGAAGTCCTTTCCCCTCGGCGTGCCGTCGATATTGCGCGGGAAGCTGGCTTGACTGGCCAGGGGCAGGGTGCTCCGGCAGCCGTCCACGGTCATTTGCAGGCGCAGGTAGCGGCCGTGCATCGCCAGCAATGGTTCATTCGTGGCAACGCGGGCCCAGACCCGCGGCGAGTTCCAGCGCTGGTAGAGGTATTTGGCGCCGACCGAGGAGACCAGGGCCAATTGAATGACGAGCAGCGCGAGCGAGGTTTTGGAGAGCTTCATTCGGCCTCCTCGGAGACGCCGGATTGGCCCATGCGGGCGAGCAGGCGGCGGCGCATCGTCTCCAGAGCCCACCCGCCGGCCAGAAAGAGCACGCCGAGACCGATCAGGCCCAGGGAGCGGCCCATTTTGTCGATGAGGTCGCTGAAGTAGAACCAGGCGACAGCAATGGCAAACGCAAAAATGCCGAGATTGACCAGCGCCCGCGAGAGCAGGTGCACCCCCCACCAGATGAGGAAGACGGCAAAAGCCGCGACCAGGGCGTGAGCGGCGAGATTGGGAGCGGTGCGATGGAGTGCGTATTTGTAGCCGGCCCCGTTGTCGCCGTACTCGGTCCATGCGCGTTGGCACCAGGGAAGGGCGACCGAGAAAGCCACGGCCGCGGCCACGGGCAGCAGGCTCTTGCGCGGACGGAAGACCGAGAAAAAGAGCGGCAGAGCGGCGAGGACGACCCAGGCCAACAACCGGGTCCAGAGGGCGAGGAAGGTCTGCTGGGAGGACCACGCAACCCAGCCGCCCAGCATCAGAATCACGCCAGCCAGCGCGGCGACGACGGAGACAGCGAAGAGAACGGCCTGCATGGCCTTTTGCTTGGAGTCGAGGAAGAAGGTCAGGTCAAGTACCGCCCAAACCAGCAGGAAGCGGCCGGTGAAGACGTTGGCGCCGATGTGTCCCTGGGCGTGAAAGGCCAATTCCGAAAACAACCACGCCGGAACCAGCAGCAGTGCGAGGGTCTTCTGCGCTTCGTCGCGGAGCAGAATCCAGCCGGCCAGCGCGGCCAGGGTCCAGAGCAGAACGGCTGCCGGCCAGTGATCCTGGATGTTGAAGATTTGCCCGGCAAGGGCAAGGGCCACGCCGGTGGAGACAGTGCCCACCGCATGAAGCGCAGAGGAGAGGGGGCGAAACCCTTTCCTGGCCCAGCTTGCGCCCAGGTGGAAGACGGCCACCATGCCCAGAACGACGGCGAAGCGCACACCGGGGCCGATTACGTCCCAACGGGAGGAGACCAGCAGCACCACGCCGCAGACCAGCAGAATGGCGCCGAGAATGAGGGCGGCCAGCCCCTGCCAGCGCAGGCCTGCGGGTTTCTCCTGCTCCGCCTCCCAGGCGCGGATGCTGTCGGCCGAAGCTGCATCGAGAACCCCGGCCGACTGCCAGCGATTTAGCAGCGATTCAAAGTCCGGCATAACTGTCGCCCCACAGTAAAGCACAACCAGACCGGGAGCGGAGGAAAACTTTCTTATATCCTTGCAAATAGCCTATGAAATTTGAAATCGTCACTATCTTTCCGGAGTTTTTCAGCGGCATCTTCGAGTACGGCGTGGTGCGCCGGGCACAGACCGAAGGGCTGGTGACGGTGGGGCTGCACGATCTGCGCAACTTTACCCACGACCGGCACCGGACCGTGGATGACCGCCCTTTCGGCGGCGGCGAAGGCATGGTGCTGAAGCCGGAACCGCTGGCGGAGGCGCTGACCTCGTTGGGTATCGAACCCAAAGCAGTACGCGAGAAAGCAGCCGAGGCTTCCCGCAGCCGCGTGATCCTGATGTCGGCGCAGGGCCGGCCGTTTACCCAGGCTATGGCCCGCGAGCTTTCAAAGCTGGACCGGTTGGTGCTGATTTGCGGCCGCTACGAAGGCGTGGACGAGCGGGTCAACGAGATCTATTGCGACATGGAACTGTCGATCGGCGACTATGTGCTGAGCGGGGGTGAACTGGCCGCGGCGGTGGTTGTGGATGCGGCGATGCGGCTGATTCCCGGCGTGCTGGGCAACGAAGCTTCGAGCGAATTCGAGAGCTTCGGCGTGGCCGACGAGGAGATTTCGACCGATACGGAGGGGGTTCCCCGCTCTCAGTATGGAGCGGGCGGATTGCTGGACTATCCGCACTACACGCGGCCCGCGGAGTTTGCCGGGGTGAGTGCGCCGGAGGTGCTGCTGAACGGCGACCATCGGCTGATCCGGCGCTGGCGGCGGGAACAGCAGTTGCGCAAGACCCTGGCCAACAGGCCGGATCTGCTGGCAGGCGCCGACCTGACGGTCGAGGACCGGAAGATGCTGGATGCGATTCGCGAAGAAGGCCGCTAGGTCGTTGGCCTCTCGATGTTGCGCTTTGCGTTCGAGGTTTTCCAGGTCCCAGAAGCGGGATCCGGGGCACCCACGCAGGAGGGCGGGGTGGAGTTTGAGGTTTCCCACCCATTTCTCGGTGAAGCTGAGAAATGGATGGGAAACCCAGCATTGGCGGATCTTCAAGCGGTCAGAAAGCTAGAACGTCTTCACCGGTGCGGGTTGCACCGCGTCTACCTGGCCCACGGCAATCTCCGCCACGTAAAAATCCTCGCCGTGGGCGGGAGTGCCGGAAAGCCGCCGCAGCATGGCCAACTGGCCTACGTGCGTCAGGGCGTCGGCCACCGGGCCCTGCATCAATCGCTCGACCGGCGCGTGCAGCGGCGCATCGGAAGCGAGAAACGAGTCAAAAGTCTTCAGCGAAGAGAAGAATCGCTGCTGCTCCTCGGCCCAGTCACGGGGCTGTGTATTGTGCCAATGCGCGCTGCCGACGGCAATGCTCAAAGCCCAGTCAAACAAATCGCCCATGTGGGCAAGAATCTCGACGGGCATACGGCCGGTGTCGGCATATCCGGCAAAGTGCTCCGGTGCACCGTCCAGGGCGCGCGAGGCCCGATAGGCCACAGTGGCCAGCGTATGGCGCAACAACTCCCGCTTCTCATCCATACGGGGAACTATACCGCATGAAAACCAGGCGGGGAATGGCAAGAGAACGTCCGGACCGCAGATGCAATTGTGTTGACGGCGGATTAGGCGCTGATCGCGGTTCTCTGTTAAACTGGAAATTCTGAGTTCAAGAGCAGGAAAAGCCTATGTCCATACATCCCGTAATGCAGCGCTTGGCCGACAAGCTGAAGCGTACCGACCTCCCCGATTTCAAGTCCGGCGACCAGATTCGCGTTCAAGTCAAGATCAAGGAAGGCGATAAGGAGCGCTTGCAGGCGTTCGAAGGTCTGGTTATCGCCATCAACCGTGGGCCGCAAGGCACGTTTACCGTGCGCAAGATGAGTTTTGGTCAGGGAGTGGAGCGTATCTTCCCCTTCAATTCCAAGGTCGTCGACAAGATCGAAAAGATCCGCAGCTACAAGGTCCGCCGCGCCAAGCTGTTCTACATCCGCGGACTGCGCGGCAAGGCTGCCCGTCTGAAGGAAGTAGACCGCGTTGTGGCCAAGGCATAGGCCTCTCCGGTTTTTTGTTATCGAACAACCCCGGCATCGCGCCGGGGTTGTTTTTTTGTGCGCGCGAGAAGAACCGACCGGCGGACTGCCACGGGGTGCGGCACATTGATCCGGCTGGATTGATACGGAGAAGAGCAAACGAAGCCGCAGGCCCTTCGACACCGCTATGTCGAAAATCAACCTGCGAAGAACAACTGCAGATCCTTCGCTTTGCTCAGGATGACAGTTCTGTGGGAATGCAATCCTTGGGGCCGGATCCATAGCTTTTATGCTCGGAGCAGCGGCCCCCGACGCGAGGGTAATCATTGGGCCAATATACTGGAAGCATGGATCCTTCCCCGGTTTGCGATTGGACGCTGGAAAAAGCCGCGCGCAAGCAGGGCGCGCTGCGCATTGCCGGCCTGGACGAAGTGGGCCGCGGCCCGCTCTTCGGCCCGGTGGTCGCGGCCGCGGTGATTCTGCCCAGCGGCTGCCACCTGCCGGGGCTGAACGACTCAAAAAAGCTCTCGGAAAAGAAGCGCAACGAACTGGACGTGGAGATTCGCGCGAGCGCAGTAGCCTGGGCGATTGCCGAGGTTGATGCGGAGACCATCGACCGCATCGACATTCGCCAGGCCTCGCTGCTGGCGATGCGCCGCGCCGTGGAGCAGCTGGCGTTGAGCCCGGACTATCTGCTGATCGACGGGCGGGACAGGATCGATTGGGATTGCCCGCAGCAGGCGGTGATTCACGGCGACGCAACCAGCGTCTCCATTGCCGCGGCTAGTGTGCTGGCCAAGGTCTACCGCGACCGGCTGCTGGTGGAGTGGGATAAGGAGTTTCCCGGCTATGGGCTGGCGCGGCACAAGGGCTACGGTTCGCCGGAACACCTGGCGGCGCTGACCCGGCTGGGGCCGACGCCGCTGCACCGCAGGAGCTTTCACCCGGTCTCGCAGGCCTTCTTGCGATTCGACAAAAGTATCGTGTGCGAAACGGCCGTTGAAGAGCCCATCGAAGAGCCAGCCGCCGAGGAACCGCCGCCCATCAAAGAACGTTTTGCCTGCCCCTGCTGCGGCAATCTGACGCTGGCCGAAGAGCCGCCGGGCAGTCACGGTCAGTGCGAAGTGTGCTGGTGGGAAGACGACCCGGTGCAGTTCGCGGACCCGGACTACGAAGGCGGCGCGAACGCTCCCAGCCTGAATCAGGCCAGGGAGTTCTTCAGAAGCATCGCGGTCAGCGACCCGGAACTGAAAGGCCACGAGCGGGAGCCGCGCGACGAGGAAATGCCGCGAGGCACGGCGTACCTTCCGTTCAACGGTTAGTGAGAGATACGACGCCGTTCGCAGTTTTGCGCTTCTGGATGAAGGAAAGCACCGGCCGAGCCGCCAGAAGGACGCCCAGAATCACGGTGATAGTGAGCGGCGTGAGCACGCCCGGTTTGACCTGCCACCAGTAATGAATCACTCCGCAGACCGCGGCCAGATAGACCAGCTTGTGCAATCGGTTCCAGCGCTTGCCGCCCAGCTTGCGAATGGCCCAGTTGGTCGAGGTGGCAGCCAAGGGAAGAAGCAAGAGCCACGCGGCTAAGCCCATGGTAATGAAGCGGCGCTTGGCGATGTCGGTGGCCATGGTATTCACGTCGAAGCCGGCGTAAAGAGCAATGTAGGTGCCGAGATGCAGGGTGGCGTAGAAGAACGCAAACAAACCCAACAGCCTGCGAAACTTGACGAGCCAGCTCAGCCGCGGAAAGAGGCGGCGCAGCGGCGTGATGGCCAGCGAGATGGTCAACACGCGCAGAGTGGCCAGGCCGGTGGCAAAGGTGATGGTGGCCGTGGGGTCCGCGCCGAGATTGTTGGTCGCGGCGCCCCACAGAAGCTGGCCCAGAGGACAGAGGCAAGCTAACCAGGTGAGCGTCTTGAGCGCGATAAGAGTCGAACGTTTCATAGTCGGTGGTGGAGCGAAGCAGCAAGTTAGCAAGTCAGCGTTGCTGAAAGCTAGAGGCTAGCAGCTAGAAGCTGTTCTTCGTCAGAAGTTTCTCTTCAGGTCCATGCCGTTGTAGAGCGAGGCGACCTGGTTGCCGTAACCGTTGAAGATCAGGGTGGTGCGGCGCTGGGCGTAGAAGGGCTGGCCGATGCGGCGCTCGGTCTTCTGGCTCCAGCGGGGATGATCGACGTTGGGATTCACGTTGGAATAGAAGCCGTACTCGTTGGAGGCCTGGTCGTTCCAGGTGGTGGGTGGTTGGTGGTCAAGAAAACGCACGGCCACGATTGACTTGGCGGATTTGAAGCCGTATTTCCACGGGACCACGACGCGCACCGGCGCGCCGTTCTGGTTGGGCAGGACCTCGCCGTAGAGGCCGAAGGTCAGGAGCGTGAGAGGGTGCATCGCCTCATCCATGCGCAGGCCCTCGGAGTAAGGCCAGTTGATCGTGCTCTCGGAGGTCCACTTCTCTACCTTTTTGTCGTAGTAGGAGAGGAACTGCACGTACTTGGCCGAGGGCAACGGATCGCACTGGCGAATGAACTCGGAGAGCGAATAGCCGACCCAGGGAATGACCATGCTCCAGGCCTCGACGCAACGATGGCGATAGACGCGGTCTTCGAGCGGCCGCAGCTTGAGAAGGGCGTCGATGTCGAAGGTCCTGGGGGTCTTCACCCGCCCTTCGATACGCACCGTCCAGGGGCGCGTGGGCAAGACGCCTGCGTTCTGCGCGGGTTGGCCCTTGTCCACGCCGAACTCATAGTAGTTGTTGTAGGTGGTCAGGTCCTTCATGGTCGTGAGCTCTTCGCCGGTGGTGGTGAGAGGGCTCTTCACCGTTTGCAGCTTGGTCCCGGCCTGGGCGCCGATGCGGGGAGAAAAGACTTCCGCCAGACGCTCCCCACCCAGGGCGGCTGCGCCTGCGGCAGCCGCGGTACGCAGAAAGTGGCGGCGGTTGAAGTAGCGCTCGTATTCGTCGCGGGGAGTGATCTCGGAGGAGGGAATCTCCTGCGGTTTGCCGATGAGCATGAACGGACCTCGCACGGGGAAGTGTCGATCGCCCTTATTAGACACGAACGGGGGGCATTGCGTTACAGAATCTCTTTGGGCGGCCCCGCAAACGGCCATTCGCCCAATTCGCGGGCGCGGACTAGATAAATGAGCGTGCCCGAGACGGCGATTCCGGCTGCGACCAGCAAGCCGCCGATGGCTTGGCTGCGATTGACCAGGATGAAGACGAAGCCACCGATGGCCACGAGCGGCGGCAGCGGGTAGAGCGGCATTTTGAAGGGACGGGCCAGGTTGGGGCGCTGGATGCGGAGGAGGATGACGCCTGCCTGTTGCAGGAAGAACTGGAGGAGGATGCGGGTGACGACCAGCATGGTAATGACCTGCGCCAGCGAGAAGAAACAGAAGCAGGAGGCAACCAGTCCCAGCGCCACCAGCGAGCGGTGGGGAATGCCGTGCTTGCGGTGGACGGCGGCGAGAAAGCGGAAGTAGTTGCCGTCGCGAGCGGCGGCGTAGGGCACGCGGGAGTAGCCGAGGAGCAGCGAAAAGACAGAAGCGAAGGCGGTCCAGACGATGAGGGCGGCCATCAGGCGGCCGGCCATCTGGCCAAAGGCGGATTGCGCAATGTCGGCCACCAGTTGTAGGCGAACGGTGGCGCCGGCGGCTACGTGCGAAGCAGCGTCACGCATGGAGGGCAGAGCAGCCAGATTCATGGTCACATAAAAGGCCGAGACGAAGAGGACCGAGAGCAGAATGGCGCGGGGAATGGTGCGTTCCGGACGGCGCACCTCGCTGCCCAGGAAGCAGATGTTGTAGTAGCCCCAGTAATCGTAAGTGGAGATGAGGGTGGCTTGAGCGAGGCCGCCGAGGGCTACGGCCACAGATTGCGCGGGGGAGACGGGCATTTGCCAGCCGCCGGTGGCTGCCGCGTGGGCAAAGCCGGAGACGATGACGCCAGCGATGGCCGCCAGGACGCCGGCAAAGAGCACCCAGGCCAGCCGCGTGACGGAACTCAGGTTGCGATAGAGCAGTGCCGTGACCAGCAGGCAGGCTGCGGCGGCAGCGAAGTTCGAGTAGTGCAGCATGGGCAAAGCGGCCAGGGGCGCGGCGTCGAGGCCAGGCCAGAACCAGGCCAGAAAACTCGACAGGCCGATGCAGCCCGAGGCGATGGAGAGGGGCGCGGAGAAGCTTAACTGCCAGACGTAGAGGAAGCTGAGCCAGTTGCCGGCGCGCTCGGGCCCATAGATTTCGCGGAGGAAGGCATAGGAGCCACCGGCGCGGGGGAAGGCCGCACCCAACTCCGCCCACACCAGGCCGTCGGCCACGGCGATGACCGCGCCCAGCACCCAGGCCCAGACGGAGAGCCGATAGCCCGCAGCGGCAATGACCAGCGGCAGCGTGATGAACGGACCCACACCGATCATTTCCAGCATGTTGAAGAGCACAGCGGAACGCAGGCCGATGCGGCGCTGGAGCGGGGCGGAGGTGGAATCTGTGGGTGCTGTGGGGATCATGAGGGCGGTGTGTTCCTTTAAGGATACTCTGGCGGATTGTACACTGACGGGAAGCATGTTCCTTTCCGAGAGAGTTCAACGAGCTGTAGTGAGTGCGGCCCTGGCGGGGCTGATTCTGGCGGGCGCAGGGCCTATTTGCCTGGGCGAGCAACAAGCGGCGCAGACGCAAACTTCGGCAGGTGTAGAGCTGAAGGCCGTTCCACTTCCTGAGTCCGGCGCGATCGCGTTGCCGCTGCCCGAGGACCGCGGACAAGCGGCGCTGGAACAGTCGCTGCGTCGGCTCACAACCACGGCCAGCGTGATGATGATTGTGGCCCACCCGGACGACGAGGACGGCGCGCTGCTGACGTATCTTTCCCGCGGGCTGGGCGTGCGCGCCACGCTGCTGACCCTGACGCGCGGCGAAGGCGGGCAGAATGCCATGTCGGCCGAGGTCTACGACGCGCTGGGGCTGATGCGCACCAACGAACTGCTCAGGGCAAGTGAATTCTACGGCGCCAAACAATTGTGGGGCACGGAGGCGGACTTCGGCTTCTCGAAGACCCAGGAGGAGGCCTTTGCGCGCTGGGGGCACGACCGCGTGCTTTACGACGCCGTTCTGGCGGTGCGGCGGGATAGGCCGCAGGTGATTGTGTCGACCTTTGTGGGTGGCGTGACCGACGGCCACGGGCACCACCAGGTCTCCGGCGAGATTGCGCAGGAGGTTTTCAAGGCTGCGGGCAACCCCAAGGTCTTTCCCGAGCAATTGAAGGACGGTGTGGAGCCCTGGCAGCCGCTGGCAGTCTACTCCATGGTGCCCTTTGCGCCGGTTACGGATAAGGGAATGTTCGATTACGCCACCGGCAAGTGGGCACCGGCGAAATTCCACAACTACATTACGGGCGAGTGGACCACGGGCGTGCCTTCGACCGACGTGGTTCTGCCGGTAGGCGCTTGGGACCCGGTGCTGGGCCGCAGCTACGTGCAGATTGCGCGGCAGGGATGGGGCGAGCAGAAATCGCAGAACGGGGGGGGCAACCCGAGTCTGAGCGGACCGGCCTCGACGAGCTATCACCTGTGGGCGGTTGCGCCGGAAGCGCAGGCGGGAGCGGGGCAGGCCGGTGCAGACCTCTTCCACAACCAGAAAGTACAGATCGACACCGGCGTCGGCGGACTGGCTCGTTTGGCCGGGAACAATGCGCCGGAGTGGCTCGCAGCAGGCCTCAAGCAGATCGACGAGAGCCTGAAGCGGTTTGCGGCGGAACGACAGGGACGGACCGGAGCAGAGGTTGCACACGAGTTGGCGCCTGCCTACCGCGAGACGCTGGAACTGCGCGCAAGAGTTGTTGGCTCCGGCCTCAAGCCGGAGGCAAAGGCTGGCCTGCTGCTGGAACTGGACGCCAAGATTGGGGAATTTCAGGCGGCACTGAAGGAAATGTTGGGGCTGGACCTGATGGCGTTCCGGACCAATGCCGGGGCTGCACAGGCGGGTGGACCGTTCCGCGGCGGTTCGGCCGACGAGGCCGCGCGGAGCGTGACGCCGGGCGAAGATTTTCGGGTGCGGGTTCATACTACGCAGGCCTCTCAAGAGGCGCGGCTCAGCCGGGTCTGGCTGGAGAGCCAGATTAGCTCCCCTTGGAAGACCGAAAACACAGTCAGTGCTGGCGATCCCGCAGCGCCTACAGCCGATTCCGTTTTCCGCGTGCAGGTTCCGGAGAACGCGGAGCCGACCGCACCCTATTTCACGCGGCCCTCGATTGAGCAGCCGTACTACGACCTGGCCCATCCGGAAGATCGCTTGCGCTCCTTCGCGCCCTATCCGCTGGCGGCGTGGGCGGAGTTTACGTTTGACGGTCTGCCCATCCGGTTGGGGCAGGTGGTGCAGACGATGGCGCGGGTCCCGGGGATTGGTGGGGTCTACGAGCCGCTGGTGGTGACGCCCGCGATTGGAGTGCGTATGGAGCCCGAGGCGCGCATTCTGCCGCTGGACGGGAGCCCACTGCCGGTGCGGGTGACAGTACATGCGCAAGCCGCGGCTGAGGGCACGGTCGATTTGAAGCTGCCAGCCGGTTGGCACTCGGAGCCAGCCGGGGCGCACTTCCACCTGACCGCTGCCGGAGACTCAGAGCCCATTCAGTTTTCCGTCACGCCGCAAGACCACCAGCCGGGCGCATACACCGTGGGGGCGATTGCGCACTGTGGAGGGCACAGCTATACGACGGGTTGGCAAAGCGTGGGTTACCCCGGACTGCTGCCCTACAACCAGTACAAGGTTGCCCAGTTGAAGACCCGGAGGGTGGATGTGAAGCTGGCGCCCGGACTGCGGATCGGCTACGTGATGGGCACCGGCGACCTGGTTCCGGAGGCCATCGAAGGCATGGGCGCAGCGGTGCACCTGCTGCCGGCGGCCGAGCTTTCTTCGGGCGACCTCTCGGTCTGGAATGTGATCGTGATCGGCATCCGCGCCTATTCCGTGCGGCCGGAGTTGGACCTTGTCCAGCCGCGGCTGGACGAGTTCGTGCGACGCGGCGGAACACTCGTGGTGCTTTACCAGAGCGCCACCTTCCCTGCCCCGCTGCCGCTCTCGATGGGGCGGACACCGGAGCGGGTGGTGGACGAACAGGCGGCGGTGAAACTGCTCGATCCGGCTAATTCCATGATGAGCTGGCCCAACCGCCTGACGGCCGCGGACTTCGACGGCTGGGTGGAGGAGCGCGGCCACTCATTTCTGGATAGTTGGGACCCCGGCTACACCGCACTGACCGAAACCGCCGACCCGGCCCAGGACCCGCAGCGCGGCGGCCTGCTGGTGGCGCATCCCGGCAAAGGGACCTATGTCTATGTCGCGTTCGCGTTGCATCGGCAGCTTCCCGAGTTAGTGCCGGGAGCTTATCGCCTGCTAGCTAACCTGCTAAGTGCGGGGAGGAACACAGACGCCGGTGTTGTCACGCATGAGTGAAGATCCGAGCAAGTTCCTTGCGCGGCAGAGATCTCTCTAACAGAAGCCGGCGGCCACTTCTTGCGGCGTGATCCGAGCACTCCTATTTCACGGCTTCGCCTCACAAGCAGGCTTGCCGGCTTCGCTGCCCGTCGTAAGTGAACGTACCATGCATCCTGATCGGGAAACGCCACATTAAAGTAATGTGAATTTATAAGTAATCGAGCAAAATTGAGCTTCGGATAGCTCTGTTAAAAGTATGTGAATTCGTCAAATATTCATCATGATCTGCGAGTCTGAGATACGGAACTGGCCAAGCTGGTCGCGTAAGCATCGACCAGCCGTTGCCAGCACTCCATTGTCTATCTTGCAACCCGATTGGAACAAGCTTTGCCTTCATGTTCGCAGCACCTGGGAAGCGGGAATCGAGAGCGCTCGTTGTCGACGTGCGCGCAGCCACGATCCATTTTGAAGAGTAAGAAAAAGAGAGGCCCAATGAATTCCAGATTCAGAATCGCTGCCGCGGCAATCCTGGCAGCCAGTCTTGTTGGCACGTACGGATACGCCAGCGACCCGAAGCCGCCGGTGAAGAAGCATACTGCGACGAAGAAGGCCAAGACGCCTCCTCCGCCGTCGGTGGAAGAACAGATTCAGAAGCTGCGCAGCGAGTTGGAAGGCCAGATCAACGGCCTCAAGACCAACCTGGCCGACAAGGACGCGCAGTTGCAGAAGGCTCAGCAGGCAGCAGCCGATGCCCAGGCAGCAGCCGACAAGGCGCAGGCCGCAGCCACGGCGCAACAGCAGGCAGTCACCGACAATGCTGCTGCGGTTTCGACCCTGCAGAGCACCGTCACCGACCTGAAGGGCAGCACGGTTTCACTGGCGACCACCGTCTCCGACGAAACCGCCAAGATCAAGAAGGACATCTCCAGCCCCAACGGCTTGCACTACAAGGGAATCAACATCACACCCGGCGGCTACATGGCGGCTGAAACCGTGTACCGCCAGAAGGCGACGGGCGCCGATATTCCGACGGCCCTGAGCGCGATTCCTTTCGACGGCGCCAACACGGCTGCGCTGAGCGAGTTCTATGGTTCCGGCCGTCAGTCCCGCGTTTCGCTGATGGCGGAAGGCAAGACGCCTTCGGCCACCTATCGCGGATACGTCGAGGGTGACTTCCTGGGCACCGGCACCTCCTCCAATAACAACCAGTCGAACAGCTACGTATTTCGCCAGCGTGTGGTGTGGGGACAGGCTGTTCTGAACAACGGAATCACCTTCCAGGGCGGCCAGATGTGGTCTCTCGCGGCAGAACGCGCGAAGGGCCTCTCGAACTTCTCCGGGGACGTGAAAACGCCTCTCACCATCGACCCGAACTACGTTCCGGGCTTTGTCTGGGCTCGCCAGTACGGCTTCGCCGTCCTGAAGAGCGGCAAGACGGTCTCCTACGGCATCTCGCTGGAGAACGCCCAGACCATCCAGGGCGGCAGCAACTGCCCGACCAACACGTTTACCGCTGCCGGCGCCACCACGACCACTACGTACTCGGCCTGCCTCTTCGGCGGTTCCGGAACGGACGGCGCAACTTCGACATCCAACGTCTCTTCCGGCATCCAGTCGAGCTCCTACAACGCGGTCAACGGTACCTACAGCTACAATCTGGGACCGGACGTCATCGGCAAGATTGCAGTCGATCCAGGCTGGGGTCACTACGAAGCCTTCGCCATCGGCCGCTTCCCGCACTATGAGGTTTATCCCAACTACAAGGCCACCACGGCCGCGGCTGCTTCGGCGGGCCGCTACACCGACTCTCTGGCTACCGGCGGCTTCGGCGGCAGCTTGCGCGCTCCGGTCTTTGGCAAGTACGGCGACTTCGGTCTCTCCGGCCTGTACGGCTGGGGCGTAGGCCGCTACGGCGACACCACCCTCGCCGATGTGACCTTTGATGCCGGCGGCGTCATGAAGGCCCTGACCAACGCTTCGGCATTGGCGAGCATTGAACTTCACCCCACACCGCGCCTGGTGCTTTACGTCAACTATGGCGAGGACTTCGCAGGCCGCCTGGATGCTCTGGCTGCCGGCGCCAAGAACGGCTACGGCCTGTTGGGCGTCAACAACAGCGGCTGCAAGGTCGAATCCGCTTTGCCCACCGCGGGCAATCTTCCTTCGGGATCTCCCGCCAACTGCACCGGCAACAACAAGTTCGTGCAGGAGACCGTCGCCGGCCTCTGGTACGACTTCTACAAGGGACCTGCTGGCCGCGTGCGTTACGGCATCCAGTATGGCAACGTGAACCGCGCAATCTGGGGCGGCACCACGACCCCGCAAGCGGTGGCTACCGAGAACCAGTTCTACACCTCGTTCCGTTACTATCTCCCTTAACCCGCGAGCCTTCGGGCTCGGATGCAAGAAAAGAGGCAGCCCGCAACAAGGGCTGCCTCTTTTGTTTTGCGGCACAAAGTAAGGGAACGGGCCCGGTGTAGCATAAGCGAGGAGTTGCCGGATCAGGTCTCAACGCAACCGGCGCACAGATGGGCCTGTCGATGCGGAACGTGCAAAAACAGTGGGAGGCGGTAGCCGCTCTCCTGCGCGAACAATCCACCCTGTCGCTGGCCACAACCGGGGCCGACGGAGAAGCCTGCGTGGCGCCGCTCTTCTACATCGCGGACGAAGAGCTTTCTCTCTACTGGCTCTCTTCCGCAAGCAGCCTGCACAGCCTGAATCTGATCAGGACTCCGCGCGCGGCGGCCACGGTTTATCGCGAGACTTCCAAGTGGAAAGAGATTTGCGGCGTGCAGATGAGGGGAACGACGAGCTGGGTCGAGGATCGAGTGCGCAGGCGCGCGCTGATTGAGGCCTACTGCGAGCGATTCAAGCTGGGAAGCATTCTTCGAGTCGCCATTCAGCGCAGCGTGCTCTATGCCTTTGAGCCGCAGTTCCTGCGCTACATCGACAATGCGAAAGCTTTCGGCCGCACCTTCGAGCTCACACGTGGAGCCGAAGGGTGGGCGCGGACGAAGGCGAAGGGTTGAAAGGACCTATTGCAGGCGCTGCTCCCCGGTGGGAAGGAAGGCGACTCCTGCGAGTTGGTCGCCCGAGGCGAGGACGTCGCGCAGGCGCTCGGAATTTGGTCCGCTGCGGCCAGCAGCGGTTTGAAGCAGACGCAGCGCCTCCACCGGCGGGGTCCCGGCAGGAAGACGGAAGATCCAGGGTACGTTGCCCGAAGTCAGTCTCTTGTCACCGCTCAAGGCAATGACGGGCACAAAGGTCTTGAGAGACAACTGCTCGGCCAGGTGAGCGGCATCGCTATTCAGAGCCACAATCGCCAGCGCGTGCTCGTCCATGATGGCATGGACCAGGTCTTTGGAGGCGGCCCACACCTGCCAGTCGGCGGTCTTCCAATTCGGGTCGCTGCCCACGGGAAGCAGCGTCCACTCGCGCCCCTTGGCAACCCCGGAAGCCAAGGCTGCTACTACTTCAGGCGAAGCGGCGACCTGGGAGGCGTTGGGCCCGAAAAGCACCACGCGCACCGGGCCTGCCGGCAGGTCTTCGCGATGCGGGCCGTTGTAATTCACTCCGCCCTCGCCAACGCGCGCATAGGGCGCCTGCGGTGCGGCTGGCGTGGCTGAAGCTTGCGGTACCGCTGGCACGGGCGCTAATGGCGCGATGGGCGCCGCTGAAGTCTGAGGCGCGGGCTGCGGCTCCTTCTCCATCTTCGCGACTCGGTAGGTAATGGTCCCATTGCGCACCGTGCCAAGGTACATGGGAGCCACGTTCTTCTGGTTGGGATCGAAGACCATGTGCGCGGTGACGCCGTCGTACTGCTCGATGCTGGCCAGCGCGTCGTGAATGCGTGCGCGATTCAGTCCGGCCTTGCAGATGGAGTCGAGCAGGGCATTCATGGCGTCATAAGCGAGTGAGGCGAACTGCTCGGGCTTCTCCTTGAAACGGTCCTCAAAGCGATGGTTGAAGTCGATCCACTTGGGATCGTTGCGCGTGGGATCGTAGGGAAAAACCGCCTCAAATCCCTCTGCGGCGGGACCAGCCTGAGCAAGCAACTCGGGGCCCAGCGTGCGATAGGCGCCGAAGACGCGCTGCTTCATGCCGGCGGCGCGCATCTGCTTCAGAATCCCTGCCGCCTGCGCCTCGTCGGTCCACAAGACGATGGCATCGGCCCGCGAAGAGGCGATGACTTTCAACTGCTTGGAATAATCCGTGTCGCCGGGCAGGTATTTCTGCTCGATGACGATGGGGTGGCCGAGACGGCGCGAGGCATCGCGCAGCTTGATGACGCCGAAGCGGCCGTAGCGGCTGTTGACGCGGAGAATCGCCACGCGCTTAAGGCCTAGCTCGGTAAACATGCGGCGGGCCAGGGTGAGGCACTGCACGCGGTCGTCCTGCAGATCAGTGAAGTACCAGGGGATGTAGGTCTCGGGAATGGTGGGATCGGTGGAAGCCGAGTTGACGATGGGAATTTCGGCGCGCAGGGCAACGCGCAGGATGATGTGCGTGGCCTCGGAGCTGATGGAGCCGAAGATCGCCCAGTCCTGGTCGTCGTAGACCATCTTTACCGCTTCGTTGGAGGACGAACCCCAGATGGCGGGATCGGTGGGCCGGTCTTCACCATAGACGGCTTTCGCCTGCCAATTGTCGTAGTCGTTGTGGAGCATGAGCTTGAAGGGCTTGCCGCCGTAGCCGCCGTGGGCGTTGGCCTCTTCCACGGCCAACTGCGCGCCATGCAACATGCGCAGGCCGAAGACGGATTCCGGATTGTGCTCGATGGGACCGAAGAAACCGATGCGGACCTCGGTCAGGTTCTTGGGCTCGGGAATGTCGCGGCCCGCGCCGGAGTAGATGTTGGGACGGACGTAGTTGAGGTCGTAGGGCGCCGCGAACTTCGCGTAGGGGCTCAGATCGCCCGGTTCGCCCGCATAGGGCGCGACCGTACGATCCCGCGGCGGACCTGGCGGATGTGCTCCGCAGGCGCAGGTTCCCTTGCCCGTGACCTTTGCCGGAGCCGCATTCTGACTGGCGATTCCGGCGGAGTCCTGACTCGAGTACTGTGCCGAAGAGACCGCGGCCACGGCGCCGAGCGCAACCAACAACCATCCCTTACCCATGACAACTACTCCTTGCTTGCTTCTGCCTTTTCGTTGCGGAACATGGCAATGGCCTCGATCTCGATGAGCAGTTCCGGACGGCAAAGATGTGCCTGAATGCCGGTCGAAGCGGGCAGCGGATCGAGTCCTTGCGCCTTGAAGAAGGCGGTGCGCTCTTCGTTGAAAACGTCGTAATCGCGGTCGATGTCGCGCAGGTAGCAACTGGTGCGGACGATGTCGTGCCAGGTGCAGCCCTCAGCTTCGAGCAGGCCGGTGATGTTCTCCAGGGTGCGCTTCATCTGCGCGCGGAAGTCGCCGATGTGCACGCTGACGCCAGCTTCGTCGATGGAAGCGGTGCCGGAGATGAGCAGGATGGTGATGCCACCAAGGTCAATCCTCATGCCGCGCGAGAACGAGCTGGGCTTGGCATAGGCATAGGCTTCGTTGAGTACGCCGAGGTTGGTCATGGCGCGTTTCTTGATGGGCGCGTGACCGATGGTTTCCAGGATTTCAGATAGTGCATTCATGTGGTGTCTCCCGATTCTTAGGTCTGTTTTTACTTATGTTATGGTTGACGAATTCCGTGGCTCAACCCCTTGGCGGTGGCGACCCAGATGTCGCTGCCTTGAAAGTCAATGCCAAGAATATAGTTGTGAGCCGGAGCGGAGGTGACGGCAACCGGCGTTACCTTTCCTTGTGCGTCGCGCACCGTCATCTCGGGTTTTCCGTCGGTGAGCGACGGCCGATAGACGGCCCAGTTCACGCCGTCGTAGTAAGCCAGCCCCTTGTCGGTACCGAACCAGGCGCGATTAGCGTCCAAGCCCTTGACCGTGTTAGTAAAGTTCGAGGGAAGTCCGCTGTCTTTGGTCAAAAAGTTATGCCAATAGCGCCCGTCATAGCGGCTATCGCCGAAGTATGTGGCCACCCAGACTATGTTGTCCACGGCGCTCACCGAAGTGACAATCTCGTGGATTAACCCCTGATCCTTGAACAGCACCATCTCGTTTTCGCCGTCCGGATCGTCGTATTTGTCCCAGCGGCCGGTCTTGCGGTCGTACTCCAGAAGGCCGCTGCCCCACACGCCAAAGTAGACCTTGGCGGGTGCGGCGGAAACCGCGTAGACCCAGATCTCGGCCATGGGGGTATTGCGCTCGTTGTAAAGGGACCACTGGCCGGTGTGCAGGTCGAGACGGCAGCCGCCCGCGGCCGTGGCTACCCAGACGTCTTCGCCATCGACGGTCACGCCGTAAACCACATCGTTGCTCAAACCGGAGTTCAACTGCGTGTAGGTATCGATGCGTCCGCCGGAAACGCGGCTCAAGCCGCCCATGGTGCCCGCCCACACGTCGCCGGTGCGCTTGTCCAGGGCCAGCGAAAGCACAGCGCGGTGCGCCAACCCGTCCTTGGTGGTGAAGATCTTCCAGACGTGATTCTCGTAGAGGGCCAAGCCGTCTTCGGTGCCCGCCCAGATGCGGTCTCCATCCACCAGCACGGAGAAGACGTGATTATTGGGCAGGCCGTTGGAGGTGGTGAAGTTCTCAAATTTGAAACGCGGCATCTGCGGTGCGGCAGAGGTGGCCGTAGCTGCAAAAGCGAAGTGCGCGGCCAACACCACAATTGCGATCAAGCAAAGTTTTCTACATGCAGACTTCATCATCGCGTCCTCAAGTATTCGATCAAATCGTTAAGCTCATCCTTGGTCAGGTCATTGGTGCGGCCATGTTTGTCTTCCGGGTTGTAGACCGTCCAGATTTCTTCCAGAGTTCGCGCCCTGGCGTCGTGCAGGTAAGGCGAGGTCAGCGCGACGTTGGACAACTGCGGAGTGTCGAAGAGCCCGGTGTTGTCGGTCCCCTTGCGCGTTCCCACTTCGAAGGACTTCTGGCTGGTGCCCTTGGGACCGCTGTGGCAGTAGATGCAGCGGTTGGCCTCCGGAATCGGCTTGCCGAACTTGTCTACCTGGCGCACGAACAATGCCCTGCCCCGCTCCTGCGCCGGCGTGAGTTCACCGTCTGCACGGCGCCAACGGTTGGGCCGGGGAGGCATGTTGCGGACATAGACACTCAAATCGGCGAGCGTCATGTTGTCGTAGTTCTCCGAGCGCCAGAAATATTTCTCGGTCCGCGGGCCGCATTCGGTGGGGATGTTCGGGTTGCCGCCGTTCCACTTGTAGGGCTCGGTGTCCTTGATGTCTTCAAGCAACCGGTTATCCACGATGTCGCGGCCGAAACCGTCCGGCTCAAGGTCCCAGGTGAGACCGTCGAAGGTGGAATCGATGTGGCAGGTAGCGCAGCCGATCTGGCCCTGGAAGGAGTAACGCGCGGTGTAGAAGGTCTGCTCGCCGTGGCGCTCGATTGATATGGTCTTGGGACCGGCCAGGGCGATGGTGGACGCCACGCGGTTGGAGCGCGTGTCGATGACGCTGAGGGTGTCTTCCAGACGATTGGCCACGAACAGCTTGCGACCGTCGTGACTGAGCACGAGTCCGCGCGGGTTCTGGCCCACCGGGATGCGGGCAATCACGTAGTTGCTGCTGGCGGCGAGATCCTGCGCGAAGGAGCCGGAGGCCGGACGCGGGTGAGTGCGGACAAAATTGAGCAGGCGTGGAACATCGATGGCCAGCACGGCCTCAGAGCCGCCCAGAGTGACGTAAAGGCGCGATTTATCCTGGGAAATGACCACGCCGAAAGGCTGCGCGGCATAGCGATCCAACTCGTCCAACGGCACTTCGACGGGCTTGCCCACGTCGGCGCCAAAGAGCATGAGCGTATCGGCAAATGCGCCGCCGTGCTCAAGATGTGCGAGGGGCACTAGATTCTTGGGGTGGTACTCGGCGATTACGCCCAGGCGGCCGTCGGCAGAAAAAGCGGTGTGAAAGACGCCGGCGATGGCCCGCAGATTCATGCGCTCAGAGACCGTAGCGCGCGCTACATCGATGACCGTAACTTCGGACTCCGGCACGATGCGATTTCCACCTCCGGTAGGCTGCGGCGAGCCGTTCGGATAGATGTGCGTGGCGTAGATCCGGCTTCCATCGGGCGAGAGCGTCAGGTAGCTCGAACCGCGGCCGGCGAGCAGACGCTTCTCTTCCGTGCCGGTCTGAGCGTCGAGGACGGCGATGTCGTTCGAAATGCGATTGGCGACGAAGAGGTGCTTGCCGGCGCGATCCGCGACTACGCCCGAGGGCTCCGCGCCCACGGGCCAGGTGGCTGTGACTTCGAGCTTGGCAGTATCGATGACCGAGAGCGTGTCATCCCAGGAGTTGGTGACGAAGAGGCGGTCGCCTTTGTCAGAAAGAGCGATGCCTCGGGGAGTACGGCCCACGGGGATGTTTTTGAGGACCGCATAGCTGGTTGCGTCCAGAACGCGCACTTCGCTGCTCTGCTGACAGAGCACATAGAGCCGCGCGCCATCGGGTGAGAGCAGGACCTCCAGCGGCGAAGCGTAGTCGAGCTGGTCGGCCTCCGTGGAGCGTGCGCCGGCATGAGCCGGCCGGTCCGTGGAGGTCCACAGCGCGAGTCCGAAGAAGGCCAGGGCCACTGCGGCGAACGAAGCCACTACAGGAGTCCGCAGCCGGTGCGCAGTATGCGCGTTCATTGCGCTCCAGTTCACTTGGGCTCCTCCACAGTCAGCACGCGATCCACAGCGAGTTTTTCGAGCGTCTGTTCGCGGCCGCTGGGCCAGTGAACGAGGAGCTTGTCGATGGTGGTGGCAGCACCAAGCCCGAAGTGCATGCGGCTGTCGTCCTGCGAGAGATAGCCAGAGGCGGCCACATGCTCCGCCGTCTGCCGCTTGCCGGCCGCAAAGATTTCGACCTTCGCGCCGATGCCGTCTCGGTTACTCTTGGTGCCCTTGAGCTTGACGGCGACCCAGTGGCCAGTGTCGGTGGAGACGTTGTGCACCAGGGTTCCCTTGCCACCCAGGTTCACGAGAAAGGCGTCCATTTTGCCGTCGTTGTCATAGTCGGCAAAACAGGCACCGCGGGCCGTGGTGCGCTCGCTCAAGACCGGTCCGGCGTCGCGCGAAACATCGGCGAATTTGCCGTTGCCGAGGCCGCGAAAGAGCGTGTGCTCCTGCGGATAGAGGTGAATCAGCCCGCCGTGAAAGATGAGAATGTCGAGTTGCCCGTCGTTGTCGTAGTCGTAGACGCCCGTGCCCCAACTCACGTACTGCGCGTTGGTCTGCGAGACGCCGTTGGTGGCACCAATGTCTTCAAAGCCCATCTTGCCGGTGTTGCGCAACAACCGGTTGTAGTGGCCGTCGGTGACCCACAGATCGAGAATGCCGCGGCCTTCGAAATCGGCAAAGACCGGACCCATGGACGAAGTGGATTCGCCGTTCTGTCCGAAGGCCGTGCCGGTGTCGTTGGCCACTTCCTCGAAGGTTCCGTTGTGTTTGTTGCGGAAGAGGAAATTCTCGGTGCGATCGTTGGCCACGTAGATATCGTCCCAGCCATCGCCGTCGAAGTCCGCCGCCGTCACACCCATGGTGCGGCCCACAAAAGCGGAGATACCGGACTTCTCCGAAACATCCGTGAAGGTGCCGTCGCAGTTGTTGTGATAGAGCTTGTTGGTTTCGCCTTCGTAATCGAGCGGGCCGGGATAATTGTCGGCGGCGTAGTAGGCGCGGTACTTGGGGTCGAATTTAACGTAGCGGCCGACGAAGAGGTCCGTGCAGCCGTCCTTGTCATAGTCGAGCCAAGTGGAGCTGATGGACCAGCCGTCGACCTTTATGCCGGCCTTCGCCGTCATGTCGGTAAAGTGGCCGTTGCCGTCATTGTGATAGAGAACCGCTTTGCCGTAGGCAGTAACCAGCAGATCGACATAACCGTCGTTGTCGTAGTCGGCCGCGGTCACGGCGATCGAATACTGATCGGGATTGAGCCCGGCCTGGTCGGTTACGTCGGTAAAGTGGCCGTTGCCGTCGTTGCGATAGAGATGGTTGTGGGGCAGGGGGTTCGGCTTCACCTTCAGCGGATGGGGATGCATGGAGTCATCGAGCGGGCGGCCGCTCACCACATAGAGATCGGGCAGGCCGTCGTTGTTGTAGTCGAACCAGATGCAGCCTGCGCCGGTGCCTTCGAGCAGGGAACCCAGTTCGCGTGAGCCGAAGCTATGCGTGAAGTTGATGCCGGCCTTGTCGCTGGCGTCTTCAAAGCGAATCGCGGGCTGATGCTGCGCCGGTGGCGCGGGCACCTGCGGTGGGGCAGACGCCGGTGGCGCGGCCTGTGCACAAGCGATGGAGGCGGCCAAGAATAGCGATCCGGCAGCGAGGGGCAGGATTGCAGAGAGCAAAGGCAACTGCAGATCCTTCGACTGCGCTACGCTCCGCTCAGGATGACATTTTTTTGGGGATGGTGTCAGTCCCTGAGAACGGGAAAAAGGTGGAATGAAGCGAAGGATCATTTCAGTTGCCTCCCGGCGTTTGCTGGTTGGCGGCGCCAGTATCTTTTGCGCCGGTCAGATCGACGGGCGTGGTGGTGCGCAGCAGGATGGCCGGCACATGATTTTCCGACCCGCGCTCGGGTCCGGTGTGGCAACCGACGCAGATACGCTGCTCGCCGCTCCGAGCCCAGAACCATCCGTGCTCCTGGCGCAACACCGCGCCCTTTTCATCGAGCAGCGAAAAGCGAATCGGCTTGTCCGCGGGAGTCTTCACAAAGAAGGAACCGTCCGCCTCGACCGGCACTGTGCCGGCTATAACGGCGCGGCCCTCTGCGCTCAAGGTTTCAAGCCGAACGGACGCGGGCAGTTTCTTCAGGTCGCCCTCGCGCGATTGGCGCACATCGAGGGCCATCAAGTTGGCGTAGTTCCAAACGTGGATTGCCGAAGGGTGCTGGTTCGGACGAGTACGGGGAGCCACGACGACCGGCTCGACCAGATCCCGTCCGCTCTCGGCAAGAAGCGTCTGCAGTGCGGCTGCTCCCGGCGCTGAAGACGTGGCGGGCTTCCATAGTTTAAGGGCATAATGGCCGCCCGCGGCCTGACGCGCACTGACCAGCCAGTCTCCCGAAGCGGTCTCGGCAATCGCACCGGAGTAGTTGCCCAAAGGCGCCTTGATCCGGGCCTCATGGGCCAGCGGCGAGGTGAAGCGCGCCAGCGATGCACCGTGAGTGAAGACCACATCTCCCGAGGCCAGTTGCTTGCCGCCCCAGCGACCTACGCCGTGATCGCAGCGGTACGACTCGACGCCCGAACCGTCGGAGTAGACCAGAAACAACTCAGGCGTTGAGCCTGAGCCGAGGGGGAACCCGGCCTCAAAGAGAATGCGTCCGTCCTGGAGCACGTCGGAAGGAACGGCGCTGGCCGGAATATAGGAGAGCGGAACCACGGTTGCGCCCGCATTCGCATCGATGGGCGCAAGCGCCTGCGAAGCGGAGACACCCGCCACTTCCAATTGAAACCCCTGCGGAGTGCGCAACGCATAGACCAGCCGGCCTGCGGGCAGATAGAAAGGGCGGATGGCGTCAGAGGGGCCAGAGATCAGCTTGCGCACAGAGCGATCTGCCAGGGTCATCTCCCAAATCTGCCAGGGGTCTCCCGCGGCCTGCTTGCCGGCAAAGAGCATCCGCTTGCCATCGAAAGAGATGTTGGCGTCGGCGCTCGATGCAAAACCGGCCACCAGAGGCTCGGCCTTGCCGGCATGGAGCAGAAGCAGTTGCGCGCCCTTGGGATACCGCTCGTAGCTTTGACCAGAGGCGCGCAGAGCCGCCATCGGCTGATAAACCGGCGCTGCGGTAACAATGATGTCGGCAAACGGGGCCTGGGCCGGGTCGGGAGCGAACCCGCAAACCGGAACCAGAAGAGCAACCAAGCCCGCAACCGCCAGGAATCTGGCTGGAGACCTCATCCAACAGCCTCCATGGTGCGAGCCTTGACCGTCTGGTGCGACGGCAGCCCGCGCTCGCGCGCCGCCAGTCCTCTCAGGGCCAGGTAAGGATCGAGGTCAGTCATCATAGCGTCGAATCCCGCAAAGTCCAGCGACTGGTCGCCGTCGCTCCATGCCTTGTCGGGGTTGGGATGAACCTCGACCAGAAGGCCATCCGCACCGGCAGCAACGGCAATCCGCGCCAACGCCGGAACCAGGTCGCGGTGTCCGCATGCGTGGCTGGGGTCGGCGATCACCGGCAGATGGGAGATCTGCTTGAGCAGCGCAATCGCCGCCACGTCGAAGGTGTTGCGGGTGGCTGTCTCAAAAGTACGGATGCCGCGCTCGCAGAGGATGACGTGGGGGTTTCCGTTGTCCAGAATCAGTTGCGCCGAACGCAGCAGGTCGGCCACCGTGGCCACCATGCCGCGCTTCAGCAGGATCGGCCGGCCGGAACGCGCCGCGGCTTCAAGCAGCGCGTAGTTTTCCATGTTGCGCGTGCCAATCTGCAGGATGTCGGCGTACTCGGCCACCAAGGGCACATCTTCTTCCGACATGACCTCGGTCACAATGGCCAGGCCGCTTTCTTCGCGAGCGTGGGCCAGCATCTTCAGGCCTTCGAGACCATGGCCTTGAAAGGCATAGGGCGAGCTGCGCGGCTTGAAGGCGCCACCGCGGAGGATGCGGGCGCCAGCGCGGCGAACATGATTCGCCGTCGCCATCAATTGAAATTCGGTCTCTACCGAACAAGGACCGGCCATGGTGACAAATTTGTCGCCGCCGATCTCAAGATCCAGGACCGGAATCACCGTATGCTGGAGAACCTTGCTCTTCAGTACATCCGGTGTTTCGGCAAATCGGTCGTACCAGCTTTCACGCACCGTGTGCGCTCCATTCCGGGGAAGGGTCAGAGTACCGCGTCCATTCGGCACACGCCTCCATCGAAAGGTGGAGATGAGCGAGCCGCCAGCCTATGTTTCTGCCCCTGCGCCCTCTTCGAAAGGAGAAGCCGATCTTCCCGGCGCCACAATTCCGTATTTCCGATCCAAAAGCTGTTGGAGATCGTCCGGAAGCCACGGAGCCAACTCCTGCCAGGTAAGCACTTTAAGACGCACCCGCAAAGCCGCGTACTTGACCGCGGTCAGCACCCGGAACCAAGCCTCACACAAGTCGGGCCGACGCTCATCCTGGATCACGCAGAAACTTTCTCCACCGGCGTGCGCAGCCAACACGTTGCGAATCAGCTGATAGCTCTCATAGCCGGACTCGAAATCGGCGGGCGAGGCTCGCTCGATGGGGGGCGGGGTCAGCCCTTCCGCAGGCTCTTCGTATTCCTGCGAATCATCTTCGGGAAACTCCGTGGCTTCCTTGCGCCGCTTGATCCGGAGGGGCACCCGCGGCAACAGTTCGCGCTCAAAGACCGCATCGAAGTCGCGGTACGCTTCAACCGCCGCCGCGGATTTGGCTTGAAAATCCCCTTCGGTCAGTTTGGATTCGACCAGCAGGCCGCCCCAGCGCATGTCGACCTCGGTGCGGTCGCTTCGGCCATTGGCCAGCGGGACACGCGCCTTCCACCCAAAAACCGGCGGCTCGACTGCCTCGATCCCCAGGGCCCGCCGGAGCGCGCCCGACTCCGCCACTCCCGGCGCGCAGAAGACATTCATCAGCAGCGCGTCGGAACTCATGGAGGAGTCGAGTTCCCGCCAGCGCCGACCCGATTCCGCCTTGGGCAGAGACCGCCCCTGTGCGTGAATCTTGTCGAAGCGGCGCATCCACTCCGGCCGCGCGGCAATGGCTGCATAGGAAGCGTCGAGGAAGTTTCCGTGCCGCCCCTCCTCCGGCGCATACACAATCACCGGCGGATTGCCGTAGCTCTCCACATGCCCGCGGCCGCGCGCCCATTGCCGGTTGCGCAGCCCCAGCTCGCGCCGCAATTCGTTCGCATAAGGACTGGCTTTACCTGTCATAGCGCCGGCTCCCGCACCGGCAAACTGTTGTCACCGGCTTGGCTCATGTGGTGAATCTTCAGTCCGCAGCATAACTGAACGCTTAATTGCTGTGCGGAAGGGGCTCCTGAAGAACAGAAAGGTCGAATGAAAAATTCTTAAACAAAATCAGCAAGTTAGCTTCCGCTTTGCGGAAATTGCGAGTTAGCGAGTTGGCGGCAGCTCATCGCAGCCGTAACTCGTCGTGGCGGGTCGGGCGCTCTGGATGACAAATTGCATTTGGGCGGAGCAAGCTCCGATCTTCATCCGTGTGGGTGAGCCGGAATCCGGCTGCGCCGTGAGAAAATCGTGATCGTGATTCCTCGCATGCAGTCATTTCTTCCTATTCTCCTACTGACCCTCGCCATCATGGCCCCTACTGCCGCCCAGGCCGGCGGAAGCACCAAGGCCGACGAACAGGCCGGCTCGCTTCTGTTTCGCGACAAGGGCTGCTCCCACTGCCACGGTGTGGGCGGCATCGGCACGAAAAAGGGGCCTGCGCTGACGAGCCTCTCCAAGGACAAACTTTGGACGCCGGAGAAGATCACCCAGCAGATTCTGAATGGCGGGCAGAAAATGCCCCCTTTCAGCGAATCGCTCACCGATAGCGAAGCGGCCCAGTTGGTCGCTTATTTAAGGGCCAAGCACAAGCCTGCGCCGCCGCCCGAACCAGCCGCTTCTCCTGTGCGGTGAATTCAGGCAACGACCGGAACTTCGGCCATGCCGGCATTGCCGAAGATGCGGCGGTAGCGCTCGACCTCGGCGGCCGGGCCCATGGCCTTGGAGTAGTTGTCAGAAAGCTTGACGGCGGGCCGGCCCTCGACGTCGCTGAGCTTGCAGACCAGGCTGACCGGATCGAAGCTTGCGTCGCCGTAGGGATTGCAGTTGCGGAAGTCGTTGGTCAAGAAGGTTCCCCAACCGGCGCTGAAGCGAATGCGGGGCTCGGCAAGCCAGCGGCTCTTGTCCTGGAAGTCGCTGGCGCGGTGGAAATCGGCCGGAGTGGCGCCGTTCAGGAGCTTGCCGCTAAAGTAGGCGTGCAGCCCCAGAATCGCATCTACGTCCAGCGCGTCGGAAGCGATAAGGCGCTTCTTGCGCGGGTCGCATCCGCGCTGGCGCAGCCACTCGATGTACTCATCGCCGGCAATGTAAGGGTCCTTGCTGTCCATGCGCTGGCCCGTCCAGCGGGCCACCCAGTCCGGCGCGTCACGCAGAAACTGTGTGGTGCCGAAGGTGTCGGGAAGCAGGATGAGCAGTTCTCCCTGATAGGTCTGCTGCCACAGTTCGAGCAGGCGGTATTGCGCCGATTTCACTTCCTCGTCACTGTTGGCCAGTGCAGCCAGGGCCATGGGTAGTTCGTGCGCGTTGGTGCCCATGGCTTCAAGATCGTGCTTGTAGGCGAGGAAGGCGTTGGAGCTGCCGGAAAAGTTCGCTCCCAGCGTGTCGCTCATGGCCTTGACCACGTACTCCTGCCAGAGAAAGCTGTGACGGCGGCGGGTGCCGAAGTCGCTCAAGTTCAGGCCGGGAACACCGCGCAGGCGCTCCATCTTCTCCCACAGGCGGGTCTTGGCGCGGGCGTAAAGAATGTCCAGTTCCAGCTCGGTCAGCCGCTTCAAACTGGCGCGCGTTTTGAGTTCGTCGATCGCCGAAAGGGCGTAAATCTCCCACAGCGTTGTGTCGGTCCAGAGGCCGTCAAAACGCAGCGAAATTTGGCCGTCGCGCACCGAGAGATCGAAATCGGAGAGGCGAAAACCGCGGTCGAGCCACTCGATGAAGGCGGGCTCAAAGATGCCGCGGCGGCCAAAGAACGTGTTGCCCGCCAGCCAGATCAGCTCGGACTTGTGGAAGCGGAGTTTGCGCGTCTGTTCCAACTGCTCGCGAAGCTGGTCGACGTTGACGATTTCGCCCAGGGGCACGGCCGCCGAGCGATTGATCAGCGTAAAGGAAGCGCGGGTGGTGGGAAAGTGCTTCCAGATGAACTGGAGCATCAGCAGCTTGTAAAAATCCGTATCCAACAGGGAGCGGGTGATGGGGTCCAGCTCCCAGTTGTGATCGTGCGCGCGCCTGGCGAGATTAATGATCACAATTTCATTACTTTAAATGAACGGCGCGAAGATGCGGCGGGGGTGGAGCAGTCAAGACCTGAGGTTTCCCACCCTTTCGCCCAACAGCCGGCGAAAGGATGGGGCGCTCAACTTCAGGGACACATCCGGATTGGGGCCGGTTCAGCGCTCGATTTCCGCGGCAATCCGGGTCCGTGCTGCTTCAGGAAGCGGCGGCATGGCTCCGGCTTGCGAGGCTACCCAGCCGCCCCAGCGGTTGCCGGCTTCGTTCAGTGTGTCCAGCTTGGCTCCGCGCAGCAGGTAGTGGGTGATGGCGGCCGTAAATGCGTCGCCGGCGCCAATGGTATCTGCAACTTTGACGGGATAGCCAGGATGCTCGCTCCACTCGTTGCGCGCCACCAGCAGGCTGCCGTGCTCGCCGCGGGTGACGGCCACCATGTTGAGGCCGGGAAACTCGTCGAGGAGCTTCCCTGCTCCCCGGCGCAGCCACTCTCCCGAGGATTTCTCGTCTGCCGCGAGCCCTAGCAGAGCCAGCACCTGCGGCACTTCGGCGTCGTTCATCTTCACCACCGTGGCCAGTTCCAGGGACTCCTGAATCGCCTCTCCGGAGAAGAAGGGCGCCCGCAGGTTGACGTCGAAGATGCGCGCGCACTTCGCCGAAGTCTGCGCCGCAAGGGTCTGGATCGTCTGGCGCGACTCGCTGCAGCGCTGCGCCAGCGAGCCGAAGCAGATGGCGTCGGCCCGCTCGGCCAACTGCACCCACTCGTCAGTCAGTTCCATGAAATCCCACGCCGCCGGAGCCTCTTGCAAAATCCCCCAACCGGCAGGTGGAAAAGGGGATTTTCTCCTCTGGCCCGGCATTTTGATCGTTGACCAGCGGGTTTGAAC
>Ga0224528_1000400_pt1 | contig 34210 bp, 26 predicted proteins | sample CBST25metaG_2_FD_179888 | JGI IMG/M metagenome (GOLD analysis project Ga0224528, IMG submission 179888) | Peat soil microbial communities from Stordalen Mire, Sweden - C.B.S.T25 | ecosystem: Environmental > Terrestrial > Soil > Wetlands > Peat | place: Sweden: Norrbotten County, Stordalen Mire...
ATGCGGAACAGATAGCGGCGGGCGGCGACCTCGCCCTCAGCCTGATGGGAGGCTGGGAACGAGGCCGCGAGATAGCGCACGTAGCTTTCCTGCATGAGGTCATCGGCTAGCGCGGGATCGCCCGACACCCGCGCCAGATAAGCCCACAGCGGGCGGGCCGAACGCTCGTAGAATCCTGCGAACGCGTCGCTATCCATGGGCAGCTCGGCTGTCCGCGGCGCGTTGCCGGCTAGAGCGTTCGGAAGCATCGATTCCCACGTCATGCGCTGAGGCTTTCTCTCCGGGGCCGCGGCCATTCCAGCTCACTGCTGGTCCGTAAAGGGGGAGGGCGGATCGAGTTTGGCAGGCCCGCCGGGATTCTCGGGCATCAGGCCCAAGCGGCCAGCCAAAACCCACGTCACTCCCGCGGAGATGATAAATCCCAGGCCGGGCATCAGAGCGACAGTGCCCAACAAGAGCATGGGGATTTCCATCTCTGGGCTGACGTGGCGAAGCAGGAAGAAGCCGGCGCCCAGCAGAGAGAGCACGATGCCGATCTGCAGCGGGGTGAGCACCCGGGCCACGGCGTTGGGCACACGGTGTTCCGGCTCAAAGCCGACCGGGATGGGTGCGGCCTCAAGGAAGCGCTTGCCGGCTTCGGTTTCCATGTAGAGCGCCAGTTCCTGAGTGGAACTGAACTTATCGATCAGGCGGCCATGGACCTCACTTTGTAGCTTGAAGATGCGTCCCCAGCGGCGGTTCTCAAGGAAGGCGCGAATCATCCAAATGAGAGCGGCAAGGAAGCACGCGAAAGCCGCAGCGCCCGCGATGGGGCCGAAGATTTCCGAGGGACTTGAAGAATTGTTCCGCTGGTGCCCGAACTCCGGCCACACGGCGCGCTCCAGTGCTTCGTCGGGGCCGCTGTCGGACGGGCTCATGTGGGTAAAGAGGTAGAAGTCGGGGTTGCGCGCAATTTCTGGATGGCTGGCCAGGAAGGCGGCCAACTGCGGATTGTTGCGGCTCACATACTCCTCGTTGGCCAGCAGCGACGGATCGTGGGCCACGACCGTGGTCAGCGTGGGGCTCATGCGCAGGAGCTTCAGCAACTCCTGACGGGTGGCAGCCAAGTCCTTCTCTGTGGGGAGCGGGGCGGATGCAGCGGGAAGCGGGGCTGCGGAACGCGCGGGCGCCGCAGGCTTGGATTGCGCGACGGCTAGAGAAGCAAACAGGATGGCGGGCACCGCGACGGCGCGAAGAACCCAGGGCAGGATGCGGCTGTGATTGTGCATTTCAGAATCCCCTCACTCGAAGCAGGCTTGCGGCCTGTTCTGTACCTACAACGAATGAGAGGGGTGGTTGGTTAACAAGAGGCAGCGAGTCAGCTCCCGCTACGCGGGAAAGCAAGTCGGCAAGTTAGCGGTGAACTGTGGAGATTCCGACGTTGGTGCTTTCCCAGGTCCAAAAACCCGGACCTGGGGCACCCATTTTTTGTGCCGGTGCAAACCCGTGGGATTAGCCGATGCCCACCTTGTTGCGGGGCCAGAGGGGACGCTTGGCGTCGTGGTCGATGATTGGATCCCCGTCGCACTCGACTTCGATCACCGTGGAAGGCTGGTCGGGTGCTTCGAGCGGCAGGCCGGTCAGGCGCAGGGTGAATTCGTCCTGCGTGAAGTCGACCTTTTGGCCTGTCTTCAACAGGCGCGCGGACTTGACCTTGGGCTTGAGGCCGCCGATGGCGATCACCGCCTCCGGCCCGAAGAAACTAAGCCACTCCGCCGCCGGCGTGTGGCCCGGCCAGAACTGCTGATGGATGTAGAGCGTGTTGCCGCGGCGGGTGTAGTTGGCGTTGGTGTTCCAGCCGAACTCGCCGCGCTCGGCGCCGTAGATGGCCTTGCCGTTGGTGTCGAGCCACTTGCCCACCGTCTCCAACACCGCGACGGTCTCTTCCGGGATGGAGCCGTCCGGCTTGGGGCCGATGTTGAGCAAATAATTGCCCCCGCCGCGGGCGCAGGTGGCGAGGTTGCCGACGATGGTCTTGGGTGACTTCCAGGCGTCGTCGCCGCGGTTGAAGCCCCAACTCTCGTTGAGGGTCATGCAGGATTCCCAGGCGCGGCCGGCTTTCTCAGCGTGGATTTCCTGCTCCGGCGTGGAGAAATCGCCTTCCAGGCCGTTGCGGTTATTGACGATGATCTCTGGCTGGAGTTCGAAGACCATCTGGTTCATGCGCTCCGACTCCCACTCGGCGGCGGTGAGGGGCCAATCCACGTCGTACCAGAGGACGTCGATTTTGCCGTAGTTGGTGAGCAGTTCGCGGATGAGGCCGTGGGTGTACTCCACAAAGCGCTTGCGGGCCTCCGGGTCAGTTTTGCATTTGGCGCCGTCGGGGTGGTGCCAGTCCATGAGCGAGTAGTAGAAGCCGACGCGCAGCCCTTCCGCCCGGGCGGCATCCACAAATTCGCGGACCAGGTCGCGCCCCGGGCCTTGCTTGGCGGCGTTGTAGTCGGTGAGCTTGCTGTCCCAGTGGCAAAAACCCTCGTGATGCTTGGTGGTCATCACCATGTACTTTTGCCCAGCTTTCTTGGCCAGCTTGGCCCACTCGCGGGCGGCATTGGGCTTGGGATGGAAGTGCTTGGCCAGCAGCTCATATTGCGCCAAGGGAACGCCTTCGACCTCCTTGGCCCACTCGTGCTGGCCGATCAGGCTGTAGAGGCCCCAGTGGACGAACATGCCGAACTTGGCCTCGTGCCACCAGGCCATGCGCTGCGCCCGGGTGGCCGCCTGCTTGCTCTGCGCGGGCGACGCCTGTGCCGCACCGCCGGCATCCGGCCGGCCAGGCAGTGCCAATGCCTCGGAATTCGCCGCGGAAAGGGCCAAGGCCCCAGCCGCGCCAAGCTGTTTCAGGAAGCTCCGCCGTGTACTCTCGTCCCACTCCATCGTTGTTTGCCTCTCCTTGTTGCCAGCCTGTTGGAAACGGTTACAGCGCGACCGTGGACCGGTTCGCGCTGGCGCGGGAACTATAAGAAACGCGGAAGGGTGTTGTCAAAAGAGGGTCGGCGCGCCGGGGAGCGGACAAGCCGGGAACCCACGGAAGCGCCCTTTTCTCCGGTAGAGCCAGACAGGGTTTATCATCGAAAATGGTGCAGGTTGTGGGTTTGCGCCTTCGTTTTACATCCCAGGCTTTGTGCGTGACCCGAAAGGGGGCGTCGGCGCCGGGTTATTTCTTTTCGGAAGTGGGCGAGTATGCGAGCAAAAACGGCAGTGGTGCTGGGCGCCCAATGGGGCGACGAGGGCAAGGGCAAGATTGTGGACGTGCTGAGCGAGCGGTTCTCTACCGTAGCGCGGTACGCCGGCGGACACAACGCCGGACACACGGTCATCCACAGCGGGCAGAAGTTCGTTTTGCAGCTGATTCCCTGCGGCGTACTGCGGCCGGGATGCACGGGCATCATCGGCAACGGTGTGGTGCTTGACCCGCTGGCCTTTCTGAAGGAAGTGGCCAAACTGCGCGGTCTGGGCGTGGCCGTGGATGGAAACCTGTTTGTGTCGAACCGGGCGCAGGTGATTTTGCCCTACCACCGGATGATCGAACTGGCCGCCGAGAGCGCGCCGGGACGGAAGAAAATCGGCACCACCAGCCGCGGCATTGGCCCAGCCTACGAAGACAAGATGGCGCGCAGCGGACTGCGGGTCGTCGACCTGCTGCGGCCCGAGCTGCTGAAGACGCACATCGAGGCGGCCTGCGGCGAGAAAAACGCGATCGCCCATGCGCTGTTTGGCACCGACCCGCTGGACCCGGCCAAGATGTACGACGAGTACGCGGCAGCCGCCGAAGAGCTGAGGCCGTTTGTAACCGATACCGGCCGCATGCTCCACAGCCTGCTGGCCGCGGGCAAGAGCGTGATGTTCGAAGGCGCACAGGGCACCATGCTGGACATCGACCACGGCACCTACCCGTTTGTGACCTCCTCGTCCTCTACGGCGGGCGGAGCGGCCACGGGAACCGGCGTGGGACCGACGGCCATCGGCACGGTCATCTCCGTGACCAAGGCGTATGTGACGCGGGTGGGCGAGGGGCCGTTCCCGACTGAGATTTTCGATTCATCGGCCGACGAGTTGCGGGCGCGCGGCGCCGAGTATGGCGCGGTGACCGGACGGCCGCGGCGCTGCGGATGGCTGGATATTCCGCTGCTGCGCTACTCCAACCAGGTGAACGGGGCGGAGTGGATGGTGATCACCAAGATGGACGTGATGGATCAACTGGCCGATATACCTGTGTGCATCGGGTACGAGATCGACGGCAAAGTCACCGACGAGATTCCCGCCGATGTGCAGGGTCTGGAGTCGATCAAGCCGCGCTACACGAAGCTGAAGGGCTGGCGGGAGTCGACCGAAGGGATCACCGACTTTGAGAAGTTGCCCTTGGCCGCCAAGGAGTATCTGCGCTTCCAGGAACGGGAGAGCGGTGCACGCATCGGCATGGTCTCGACCGGTCCCGACCGCGACCAGACGATGGTGCTGCCGGAGTTTGCAGAAGCACTGGACAGCCTGAACGCATAATCAAGACAAGCGCCTGCTCTGGTTGCATTCAGGCGAGAAGGAAGCCTCCCCCATGGTCAGCTTTGTTGTTCGCATGAAATTTGCCTCGGAAGACCGCACGGATGTTGCGGAGACCCTGCGGCAATTAGCCACCGCATCCCGGCAGGAGCCGGGGTGCGTCCACTACGTGCCTCACCAGCTCGAGGACGATCCCGACACCGTGATCATCTACGAGCAGTACCTGGACGCCAAGGCCCTGGCAACGCACCGCGAGTCCGAGCACTTCAAGAAGTACGCGGTCGGGGGTATTTACCAGAAGCTGCGGGACCGCAGCGTAGAGAACCTGCTGGCGTTGGTCTAGGGCTGGTTTTCCGGCTGGGCGGCACAGCCAAGCGCCGCCTGACCATTGACCGCCGTCCCTATGCGGGGCTAGTATCCGTTACGTTTAGGCAGGGTAAGGCGGCCAGTTTCGCGATGCGCAAAATACGCTGGGCAATCCTCGTTGTGCTGTTTGTTCAGGTGCTTTCCCTGGGAGTCTTTGCAGGCCCTCAGCGTCCCGGAATGCCGCGGGCGCAGAAGCACGAAGGCCGCCGCGAAATCGACCAGAAGGAAGATGCCTGGCGCGTTGCCATTTTGAAAGGCGACATCGCTGCTCTGGACAGCCTGCTGTCCGACGACTACATGGCCATTTCCGCCACGGGGACCCTGCAATCCAAGGAACAGGCCCTGGCCAGCGTACGCACCGGGCGCCTTCACTTTACCGCTCTCGAGTTCTCCGACCGCAAGGTGCATTTCTACGGAACGACGGCGCTGGTGACCTCGCGCGCCGAGGTCGCCGCCAGGGCTGGGGATACCGACATCTCCGGCAGTTATCGCTATATCCGGGTGTATGTGCGGGATGCGCGGGGCGTGTGGAAGGTTGTCAGTTTTGAAGCCAGCCGCATTCGCGAAAGCGGCGACTCCAAATAACGGCACGCTGCCGGAGGCTGAGATCGATCCGCGGCAGTCACAGGGAATCTGGCGTGGAGTAACTTTAGAAATCGTGACTTGTGTACTAATCCTTGTTACTTCCAATGTCCTATCTCCGATTGATTTCTCTGGCGTCGAACGTGGAAATCGTTTTACACTTCAGTGAGTTCTTTCCTAAGGAACCTCTGAACAAGTACCGGATTCAAGAAAAACCATCCCTCAGGGGCTAAAGCCCGCGTTGATGATGCGGACGTTAGCGGCGCGGCTGAAGCCGTGCCTTTCAAAACAGGACTTATTCAGAGCTTTCCTAAAGTCCTGAATGTTGTTTTGGGCGACCTCTTCAAGGTCGGGAGCCGGTCAGTCGAAGATGCGGGATTGTTCCCCGCGGAACATTTTCAGCGATCCACTTTCTCCGCCTGAGCCTTCGATGCCGTCTTTTTATCCTGGCATTTTGGTGCTGCGCAAAGCAGGTCGGGCCCCGTCAAGCAACGATTGAGCAAGCAGTTCGCAAATACACAATTCAAAGGTCGATTGCATGAATGCAGCCAAGTTGGCGATGCTCCGATTTTTCGCGTTGTTATTTCTCTTGCCGGGCCTGGCAGGACTGATTGTCTCTGCCATGATCTCGACGAGCTATCTGGAAACCATGCCCAAATCGCCGGAGCCGGATCAGATGCGCATGACTCCGCGCAACATCCATGGAATTGTCGTCTATCAAACGGTGGAAGAGGATCAGCGGCTCAGCCTGATGGAAGGCGCCTCGGTGGGTATCTTTGTGGTCGGGCTGGGATTGGGATTGGTCTACCTGGAGAAGTGGGGAAGCGCCCGGTCGCATGCCTCGGAATATGACGACGAACTGACCGACACACCCCGCTAAAGCCGAATTCCGGGGCCGCACTGCCAGGGGGCGCGCCTCCTCTACAATGAAGCCATGCCCGAACTGCCTGAGGTGGAAACGATTGCCCGCGGCGTGCATGAGCGCCTGCACGGCGACCGCATTGTCCAAGTGTGGTTTGGCTCCCATTCGCAGCCGTTCAAAACTCCCCCCACAGAACAGGCCGCCGGCCTGGAGGGCCGCATCCTGCTGGCCGTCCACCGTACAGGAAAGCACATTGTGTGCGAACTGGGGAGCGCTGGCCGCCAGAACACCCTGGAAGAGACACCGCAAGCCCAGTGGATTGTCCACCTGGGGATGACGGGCCGCCTGCTGGTGACCACCCCCGACGCGCCCATTGCACCGCATACCCATGCCCGGCTGAGCCTGGGCAGCGGGCGGGAACTGCGCTTTGTGGATCCGCGCCGGTTCGGCCGACTGGAACTGCGCGATCTGTCTCGCACAGCCGCCTTCAGCGCTCCAGGCGCGGAACCGCTCACGATTGGCGCGGAGGAGTTTGCCGCCGTGTTCCATGGCCGGAAGCTGGCCATCAAAGCAGCCTTGCTGAACCAGTCGCTGCTGTCGGGCGTGGGGAACATCTACGCTGACGAGAGCCTGTTCCGGGCCGGCATCCGTCCCCGCAGACAGGCCGGACGACTGACCCGGGCCGAACTGGAGCGTCTGCGTCAGGCGCTGCGCAAGGTTCTTCAGCACGCCATCCGGCTGGGCGGTTCGTCCGTCTCGGATTATGTGGATGCGGCTGGGGTGAAGGGATTTTTCCAACTGGAGCATCGCGTCTACCTGCGGACCGGGCAGCCTTGCCGCGTTTGCGGCACGCCCATCCGGCGGATTGAGCTTGCCGGGCGGGGGACGCACTACTGTCCGCAGTGCCAGCATTAGAGCGGAATCGGAGTCCCCGCACCTTCGGTGAGAATCGCGAGAATCTTGAAGGCGCGTTTTTTCTTCGGACCAAACCCACTTTGGGAAGGGCATCCGGGAGCGGCAATTCCGATTCGGCTTGGGCTGGTTCTATGTTTTTTTGTATTATCCGCCGGTTTTCCTACCAGAATCCAGAAAATCCTTATGCGATCTTTATTGCAAGGCGTTGATAATAAACGATCGTACGTTTGGCACGCCGATTGCTATATAGAGGATGCCAGTGATGATACGGCTGCTGGAACTAAGTTCTACCAGCCCAAGAACAGCAGACACCCTGCAAGAGCCTCCGCCAACGAAGCGGCCCTGATCAAAAGGGAAAACCGGCCGGGGAAGCCTGCAGTAGGTACGGTGGAACAACCACCGGCCACATAAAAGATGCTGGGAGGCCAGTGACCAGCAGCGAGATGCGAAACGCCGCTCCTAAGTGAGCGGCGTTTGTGCGTTTGGACACGATTGAGGCGCGGACTTGGGAATTCCAGAAGCCTGGTTGGACTTGCGCCCCTTGCCACGGTTGACGCTTGGCTGTACTATCGAACTAGCCTATCAAGCGGCTGACGCTTGCCACCCTTATTGGGCAGAGCAAGCTCGCCGTTGAGCCAATACTTCGACGACCGGTCCAATCCTTACCAGACTGCAAGCGGCGAAGGCTCACATAGGTAAGGCATTCTCTGAGGAAAAAGCTGGCTGTACCGTACCGATCCTGACAAACGGATGGAGCAGGCACTTGGCTCCTGTATGCAAGGCGGCAGAGCCCCTCGGAACCATGGTGAACTGTGTGTGGAGCCCCGCTCCGCGACAGTTTCCCGGATGCTTGACAAGGATTGGACCGCCAACCGTCATGTTCCCCGTCCAAACCTGGACAGGCGGAAGGCAAGGGAACCTCAGCACCCGACCAGAAACGGCTGAGCCGAGAAAGCCAATGCAGCAGACAGCGAAGTGCCAGGAAGTACACGCATGACGACAGAATCAACTCAGCCGCAGGCTGAAGTGGGCGCAGTTCCGGCCAATGGCCAGGGACAGTCGCAAGGGCATCGGCGCCGCCGGCGCCGCCGCAAGAACAAAACCACCCCGGCCAGCGCGCCGCAGGCGCAAATGCCCCCGACACAGCCTCAGGCCCAATCTCCAGCACCACCCCCGACACAAGCTGCTCCACCGCCCAAGCCGGCTCCTGTACATAAGGCCCATCAGAATCAGGGCCAGCAGGGGCGGAAGAAGAAGTTCTTCCAAAAGGGTTCCGTCTCTGCGGCGCAACCAGGCAACAGCCTGTCCGCTCCCCCGCAGAACAAGCGCAAGGGCGGCGCGCGCCAGAAGGGCCCGCGGGAGTTTGTCGGTCCCATGGATCACAGCTACCGCATCGTCAACGGCAACATCGCCGACGGTCCTCCCTCGACGATTCAGATGATGAACAACGGCCACAGCAGCCAGTACCAGGAGCCTTACGGCCCCAATGTGGCGCAGCCGTCGGTTCCAATCCGCGAAGACGCACAGACCCGCATCTTTTGCTTCATTGAGGATCTGTTCTTCCAGGCCAAGATTCAGGAAACCTCGCGCAAGCTGGGTGTGAAGGTAGAGTTCGTCAAGGGCGACAAGGAGTCGGTAGCCCGGCTCACGGATCTGCCCGAAGACGAGCGGCCCGCGCTGCTGGTTTTCGACCTGAACAACCTCAACGCCAAGCCGATGACGCTGATCCCCAAATTCAAGACCAAGTTCAAGAAGGCCACCTCGATCGTGGGCTTCCTGAACCATCTGCAGGGCGACCTGAAGATGAAGGCCATCGACGTAGGCTGCGACACGGTGATGCCGCGTTCGGCTTTCTCGCAGACCCTGCCGAATCTTCTGCGCCGCTATGGCATTGAAGAAGATGAAGATCAGTACGCCCAACAACCGATGTAAGGCGTGCTATCGAGTCACAAACATCAAGGGCGCTCCCTGCATGGGAGCGCCCTTGATGTTTGTCCGTGAATGGATGAAAAGGATCTATCCCGGAGGCCAGCCGAACGGGCGTCCGCCGACCAGGTGAAGGTGGAGATGGTCCACGGTTTGGCCGCCGTCCTTACCGGTATTTACCACCACGCGGTAGCCCGCGGGCAGACCTTTGGCGCGCGCAATCTCCCCTGCAGCCCAGAACAGGTGACCGAGCAGCGGACGATCCTCGGCAGTGGTTTCGGCCAGCGAGGCAATATGCTGGCGCGGCACAATCAGCACATGCACGGGCGCCTGCGGATTCAGGTCCGCAAAGGCGTAACAGAGCTCGTCCTGGTAGACCGGCGTCGAGGGAATGGATCCTTCAGCGATCTTGCAAAAGAGGCAACTCATAGCGAGACCAGTGTATACGAGAGCGTCGGCTGGGCTGTGTTCAATTGCTCAGCGCGCCTAGTTGCTGCATGAAAGACTCCAGGTGCAAGGCTTACACCCGCTTGCCATCGAAGGAGAGCACTATGTCAGAAAATCTGCATGCACGCGCAGTAGAACTTCACACCCAGGCAGCCTATGCACACGTGGCCGCCGAATACGAGCACAGCACCGGCGATCACATGTCGGCCAGAGAACTGGACAAAGAGGCTTACGATCACTCCCTGGAGGCCGCCAAGGTTTCGAAGGCTATTTCGCAAAAAGCGCAGGATGCCGTGTATATGTTGCCTGCGACATCCAAGAGATAAAGGCGCTGGATCGGATTTCCCCTCCTCTCAGCATGCCTGTGTTTGCGTTTCCCCACTCGTGGTTTGCCCTACAATGGCACCATGACTGCGGTTTCCGCCCCCTTTCGCATCGTACATACGGTCTGCTCCCACGACTGCCCGGACAGTTGCGCCGTTCTGGTGACCGTCGACAGCAAGGGCCATGCCGTGAAGGTAGCCGGCGACCTCACGCAGCCGGTAACGCAAGGCTTTTTATGCGGCAAGGTAGCCAAGTATCTGGACCGCGTTTACGCGCCGCAGCGGCTTCTTTACCCGCTCAGGCGCAAGGCAGGCATTGCCAAGGGACCGCTGGAGCGCGGCCGCGAGCACGAGGCCTTTGAGCGCATTAGCTGGGACGAGGCGCTGGACGACCTTGCGGCTCGGCTGAAGGCTACCGCCGACCGCTACGGTCCGGAGTCGATTCTTCCCTACAGCTATGCGGGCACCATCGGCGTGCTGGGCTACGGCTCCATGGACCGGCGGTTCTTTCATCGCCTGGGCGCCAGCCAACTGGACCGGACAATCTGCTCGGAAGCGGGCGGAGAGGCCTGGAAACTGGTCTACGGCAAAAAGCTGGGCACGCCGACCGAGGATTTCCGGCTGGCCAAGCTGATCCTGGCCTGGGGCGCCAACATCCACGGCAACAACATCCACCTTTGGCCCATGATCGAGCAGGCGCGCCGCAACGGGGCGCGGCTCATCGTGATCGACCCTTACCGGACAAGAACGGCCGCCCTGGCCGATTGGCACATCGCGATCCGGCCGGGGACGGACGGTGCTCTGGCACTGGGCCTGATGCACGTGATCCTCAACGAGGGCCTGGAAGACCGCGTCTACATCGAGGAAATGACCCACGGCTTTGCGCAACTGGCCGAGCGGGCGCGCGCCTACACGCCGGAACGGGTGGCGGCCTGGACCGGGCTGACCGCGGCAGAGATTGAGCAACTGGCGCGCGAATATGCCACCACAATTCCCACCGCGATCCGCATGAACTATGGCGTGCAGCGCAGCGAAAACGGCGGCGCGGCCTCGCGGGCCATTGCCATGCTGCCGGTGCTGACCGGGGCGTGGAAATACCCTGGCGGCGGAGCGCAGCTTTCCACTTCGGGGGCATTTCCGTGGAATGAGCAGGCCGTTGAACGCCCCGACCTGGCGCTGGCTTCGCCGCTCAAGCGGTTGGCGCGCATGGTGAATATGTCCGCGCTGGGGCAGGCGCTGATGGAACAGAGATCAGAGATCAGGGGTCAGGGGTCAGAGAGTAGAGAGCAGGGGTCAGCAGCGCGGCCCGGCGATGGCCCCGATGTGCACGCGCTGTTTGTGTACAACTCCAATCCCGCGGCGGTGGCGCCCAACCAGAACGCTGTACTCCGCGGCCTGTTGCGGCCAGACCTGTTCACCGTGGTCCACGAACAGTTTTTTACCGACACCACAGACTACGCCGACCTCGTTTTGCCAGCGACCACCTTCCTGGAGCACACCGACATTCAGGGCGCTTACGGGCACTACTTTGTGCAACTTTCCGAACAGGCCATTGAGCCGCTGGGCGAGGCGCGATCCAATGTGTGGATGTTTGGCCAACTGGCCCAGCGCATGGGTTTCACGGAAGACTGCTTCCGCGACACGACGGAGCAGATCATCGGCCAGGCGCTGGGGATCGGTCCCGACGGCCACTCCACCAACCCCGGCATGGAGCACATCACGCTGGAGGAGTTGAAGGAGAAGGGACACATCCCGGTCGCCTTCCACCGCGACGGGCTGCGGCCCTTTGTTTCCGGCCCGGTTCCCACGCCCTCGGGCAAGATCGAGTTTTATTCCGAAGCGCTGGCTGCCCAAGGGCTCGACCCTCTCCCGGGCTTTGTTCCTCCGGTGGAATCGCGCTGGGGAGAGAGCGCCAAGCGCTATCCGCTGGAGTTTCTGGGCCGCAAGGCCGACAACTACATGAACTCGACCTTCGCCAATTTGGATGGGCACCGCAAGATGGAGGCACGCACCAGTCAGCGGCTGGAGATGCATCCGGTGGACGCCGAGGCCCGCGGCATTGCCGACGGAGACCCGGTGCGCATTTGGAACGACCGCGGCTCGCTTACGCTGACGGCCATGGTGAACGGCAGCGTTCCGCCCGGTGTGGTGGCCGCGCGCATGGACTGGGCCAAACTCCATCCGGATGGGTCCAATGTGAACGCGCTGACCAGCGAACGGCTCACCGATCTGGGTGCGGGCGCGACGTTTTATTCCGTCGTAGTGGAAGTGACCAAAAAGTAAAGAAACTCCGCGCAAAAAGGGACGGAGCCGCAGTAATCTTGATGCCATGGCCACACTGATTGTTGTATTTCTTGCAATTGCTTTGACTGTGTTCTTTCTGCGCAAGCGTTTCAGCCAAATTTCTGTCAAAGACGCGCGTGCGCAATGGAAGAATGGCGCCTTGCTGGTCGACGTGCGGACGGCCGCGGAATTCAACTTCGGGCACCTTCCCAACGCCATCAATGTTCCACTCGAAGAGATCGATTTGCGCCTGCCCACAGACGTGATTGATAAAAACCGGGTGCTCCTGCTCCACTGCCAGACCGGGAGGCGCAGCAGCATGGCCCAGAAGAAGCTGATTCGCCTGGGTTACAGCAACGTCTTCAGCCTTGGCTCCTACGGCCGCGCGGAGAAGATTGTGACCCCCGAGTAAGAGGCTCCCAGCGGACCTGCGGCCTGGCACTCCTGACTTTTGCGGGGAGCCCTCAGTTGACGTTTTTACCAGAGTCCTTTTCGGCCACGGGGATTACTTCGATGTAATCCAGCGCGGCGGGGTCCGCTCCGTCGGGAGCGCCTTCCACACGCAGCGCATCGCCCGGCTTCAGCTCCACACCGCGCACCGTATGACGTGTGGAGTTATCTCCATTAGGGCGCTTGGACGGCAGTGCGGCATCGGCAGCCCAGTCTGCGGCTGCCAGCCCGTTCACCTTGAACGCGAAGTGCGCCGTGCCGTCTTGCAGATCGAAATATTGGACGGCGATGTTATACCTGCCCGCTTTTCCGGAGTAAGTCCACTCAGCCGAACAGCTTTGTTGAGTTACCTTTTCAGGTGGATCACCACAGGTGACAGCCTTGCCGCCCGAAGCATCCTCCCACGGAGTAAAATTGATGACTTTGTAGCCGGTAAGTCTGGCTTCTTCCGCTTCCAGCCGGCCGGGGTAATGGCCGGCGCGGCCCTGCTCGTCGGCAATGCCACTCAGCTTGAAGAAGTACTGGACGATGGCATCGCGCCAGACGATGGCGTGGCCGGCCTGGTATTCGAGCCGCGCCGCAACATCGGCAAAAAGTTTGGGCTCGATGCGGCCCTGAAGCGAGGCCCATTCGTCGACCAGCGTGGCTGCCTGCGCCGCGCCGTCGTAGTGGCTGTCGTAGATATGCTGGATGACGGTCTTGCCGGAATGTAGCCGGCGTGTGTACGGCACGTGATGGAAGAAGAGCAGTAACTCGTCCGGGCAGGTTTCAAGGGATTCGTAGACCTTGGCCACCTCAGGCGGATATTGGCCCGCGTAGCCGGTGCCGGTAGCAACCGTACGGTCCATGCCCACGCCGTTCTTGTCTGCGCGGTGCCACTGGCCCCAGCCGTTGTTTTCGCTGGACTCAATGCCCGGGCCGTAGTGGCTGCCTACGATGTCGGTGAGCGTCTGCATGCCCAGGGGACCGGTGTAATTCTCATAGGCCGGCCAGGACTGCATGAGCATCTTCTGGACCGTGGCGAACCCTCGCGGGTCGATGCCGAGGGTTTGCTCCGTCCATTCGGCGGCAATCTGGTCCGGGGCGAGGCCGGGGTTCCAGGCGAGGCGGCCAAAAGCGTAGAGATTGGCCAGCGCCAGGGGCGAACCGAGCCACGCATCCCGGCCCACGCCGGAGACAGCCACCATGCCGCCCAAGGGCCGGTAGAAGGCATGTCCGGCCAGGATTTCCTTCACGGGGGTGGATTTTCCGTCCACGTGCAGGTCGAAGTCGAGAACCTGCTTCCACATGGGAGCGAGATAGACCAGGTGGCGCTGCTGCCCGGTGTACTCCTGCGTCACCTGCAGCTCCATGGCCGAGCTGGTTTCACGCAGTCCGGCAAAGAGCGGCGAGACCGGCTCGCGCGCCTGGAAGTCGATGGGGCCTTCCTTGATTTGCAGCACGACATTCGCGGCGAATTTTCCGTCGAGGGGCTGGAAGATGTCGTAAGCCGCACGGGCGCGGTCGGCTTTGGGGTCGCGCCAGTCGGCGTGGTGGTTGTAGACAAAGGCGCGATAGAGCACGATGCCGCCGTGAGGCTGGAGCGCGCCGGCCAGCAGGTTGGCCGCGTCGGCTGGGGTGCGCCCATAACTGGCGGGGCCGGGCTGGCCTTCGGAGTCAGCCTTGACGGTGAACCCGGCAAAGTCGGGAATGAGCGCATAAATCTCTTCGACCTTGGCGGCCCACCAGGCCTTGACCGCCGGATCGAGCGGGTCGAACGTGGCGAGGCCGCCGATCTTTTGCGGGCTGGCAATATCCACGCTCAAGGCCATCCGCACGCCCCATGGCCGCATCGCGCTGGCCACGCGGGCCAACTGTTGCAAGTGCCCGGAGTCGATCAGTTGCGCCGCGGCGTTCACGTTGTTCACGTTGCAGCCGTTGATGCCCACCGAAGCCAGCAGGCGCGCGTACTCGGCCACCGGTGCCAGGTCCTCGCGGACGTTGCCGCCCTCGAAGAAAATCGACCGGCCAGCATAGCCGCGCTCGATGGAGCCGTCGGGATTGTCCCACTCGTCGACCCAGCGAATGGGGAAGGCGGGATGGCTGCGGAGGTTGATGCCGTAGAGGTCGGAACCTGTGGCCATTTGGCGAAGCAGGGCAAAGGCTCCGTAGAGGACTCCGCGATCATCGGCTCCTGCGACGATGAGTTGGGCCTTGTCTTCGGAGCCTTTCAAACTGCCGGCGGAGCCGAACCAGGAAAGCCAGTAGCCCTCTGGCTGTAGGTCGCTCGGCACGGGGAGATTGGGGAATGCATGACGCACTTCGTCCACGGTGCCCACAATCGTTTCCCCTTCGAATGCGCTGCTCCGCCATAGAACGGACGCCCGGGAGAGATGGTCGATTCCGCGCTGCAGCTCAAAGGCAGCCGATGTTTCCAGTGGGCCATTGCCAAGCGCGTGGACGCGAAGAGGGACGAGCCACCTGCCGCCTGGGCCTCTGTACCTGAGCCACGCCTGATCGGCCGTTTGTGCTGAGGCGGCAACGCTGCCTGTCAGTGCGGCCACGATGACACAAATCTTGAAGAAACCGATCCTGCTGCGCGTCATTTCCGTCCTTCACCCTGTTCTTCCGCTGCACACCGTTCTATCATCTGACGGGCAGTTGATCGACCTGTCCGTTCGCGTATTTTCAGGAGGATCCCCGTATGTCCACGACTATGCAGGCGATTGTCAAAACACACGCAGCACCCGGCATCGAGTTGCGCGAAGTTCCGGTTCCCGTTCCGGGTCCCGGCGAAGTGCTGGTGCGCGTGCAGTCGGCCAGCGTCTGCGGCACAGATCTTCATATCTTCAATTGGGACCCCTGGGCGCAGGGACGCATTCATCCGCCTTTGATTCCGGGCCACGAGTTCTGCGGAGCGGTAGCCGGGGTCGGCCAGGGTGTGACCACGGTCAGCGAAGGCGACCTGGTGAGCGCGGAGATGCATGTGGCCTGCGGCAAGTGCCTGCAATGCCGCATCGGGCTGGCGCATGTTTGCCAGCACGTGCGCATCCTGGGCGTGGACGCCAACGGCGCCTTCGCCAGCTATGCCATCATCCCCGAGACGAATATCTGGAAGCTCTCTCCCACGATTCCGCACGATTACGCTTCCCTTTTGGATCCGCTGGGGAACGCGGTACACACCGTGCTGGCCGGACCCATTGCCGCCAAGTACGTGGCGGTGACCGGATGCGGGGCCATCGGGCTATTTTCCATTGCGGTGGCCAAAGCCTGCGGAGCGGCCAAGGTCTTCGCTATCGAGGTGAATGCCCACCGGCGGGGCGTAGCGACCACCATGGGTGCCGACCTGGCGCTCGATCCCGCCGCAGACAATGTAGAAGAGCAGATCCTGGAGGCTACCGGGGGCACCGGCGTGGATGTGCTGCTGGAGATGTCGGGCCATCCGGCGGCCATGCGGCAGGGCTTTGCGCTGCTCCGGACCGGTGGGCGGGCCTCGCTGCTGGGCATTCCCTCGCGGCCCGTGGAACTGGACTTTGCCCGCGACATCATCTTCAAGGGCGCCACGGTGCAGGGCATCAACGGCCGCAAGATGTTCGAAACCTGGTTCCAGATGGAGGCCCTGCTGGCCACGGGCAAGCTGAACCTGGAACCGGTGATTACCCATCGCCTGAAGCTGAGCGACTTTGTCCAGGCCATGGAGCTGCTACGGACGGGCGAGGCCATCAAGGTGATTCTCAAGCCGGAATAAGGCAATCTGGTTGCAGCAAGCATTTCAAGCAATAAAAAAGGACCCGCGGGCTGGAATGCCGCAGGTCCTTCTTTGTTGCTTTGTTCGCGCTCTTAGCCGCGCGGCTGGCCGGTTACTTGACCGTCAGCGCCATGGTGGCGTTCTGCGTGTTGGCGGTAATGCCGTCGGTCGACTGGGCATTCACGCTCACCGTATAGGTGCCCGAAGGTGTGGCCGGATTGGGGATGGGACCGTGGTTGTAATAGTTGTAGCGCGGCGCGCAAGCCGTGGTGCCCATCATGGTCACCAGGCCGACCAGGGCTATCAGCGACAGCCGGCTCAGCCAACGGCGGCGGCGTCCTCCCCAGGCCAGTCCAATCAGGCCCAGGGCTCCGGGAAACAGGATGGCCCAGGAGACTGTGCTGGAGCGCTCGACAGCGGCCTTCGATTGCGAAGCCGCCTGCGTGCCAAGAACCATGGTGCTGGTGACTGCGGCAGTGGCGCCGGGCAGGATCTCAACGTTCTCCGGGGTAAAGGTGCAGGTGGACTGATCGGGCAGGCCAGAGCAGGAGAGCGTAACAAACATGGGAGCGGTCAGCGCGGCAGCGTTCTGCGGCGTGACGGAAACAACCACGGATCCGGATTCGCCAGCGGTCAGCGACAGCGAGATCGGCGCAATGGAAATCCCGTAGCCTGGGGTAGTGCTGGTTTGGGCTTCGACCGCCGAGGTCACCGAGGTGGAGCTCTGGTGGGTGGCGTCGCCCTGATACACCGCCTTGAGCGAATGGCTGCCGGCCGGAAGCGAAACCACGACCTGGACCTGGCCCTTGGCGCTCAGCGCGGCTCCGGCCACGGGCTTGCCATGGTCGGTAATGGCTACGGCGCCTGTAGCAGGCAGCCCGTCCTCGCCGCTCACGGTGATGGCGACGGTGGCCTTGGTGCGGCCACCCTGGTCGCGGGTCTCCGCGGTCATCGCGGTCTGCGTGGTCAAGCTCCGCGAGCTATCAGCGGCCATTGCCAGCGCGGGCATCGCCAATGCGATACCAAGTCCTGCAACCAACTCAAGCCGCAGACCGCGGCGGATCAAACCTCTCACGTGCACCTGCTCCAAAACTCGAAAATCGTATAGCGCCCAGTTGCCGCAGCGTAGACCACTATTGTATCCGGCGGAGGCGCACACAGGCCATTACCCAAGCGCCTTTCCGCTTTCATTGGCATTTCCGGCCCCGTACAAGGCGCCCTCCGCTTCCACAATGGAGTCTGCGACTTGGAACCGCAGCAGCCGAAAGAGCGCACTGACCCGTCCTTTGGACGCACAGGAGGGCAAAAAGGCGTTCCGGCGGGACCAAATCCGGACCTCCGGCACGCAACCCGGGCGGGCACCGTAATTCCGGGAGTACTGCGCGTCCGGAAGCCCTCCCAACGGCGTTATCCTCGTTGATTGAGGTGCATACCGATGAACCAGGCCGCTCCCCGCCCCCAGCTTGCCCACCTGACCGCCGCGCTCGACGAGCTGCGCGCCAAGGGAACCCACTTCAAACTGCGCATCCTCGACGACCAGCAGGCGCCCGTCTGCCACTACGACGGCAAGCAGGTGATCAATCTGGCCAGCAACAACTATCTGGGCCTGGCCAACCACCCCAAGCTGATTGAGGCTGCCCTGGCCGCCACGCGCACCTTTGGCGTGGGCTCGGGCGCGGTCCGCACCATCGCCGGCACCATGCGCATCCATATGGATCTGGAAGAAAAGATCGCCCGCTTCAAAAATGTCGAAGCCTGCGTGGTCTTCCAGAGCGGCTTCACGGCCAATGCCGGCACCGTCAGCTCCATCCTCGGCAAAGGCGACTTCATCCTCTCCGACGAGTTGAACCACGCCAGCATCATCGACGGCGCGCGCCTCTCCGGGGCCAAGATCAAGGTCTTTCGCCACAAGGACGTGGCCCACTGCGAAGAGCTGCTGTTGGAAGTGGCCAACGAGCCGGGCAAAAAGCTGATCATCACCGACGGCGTCTTCAGCATGGACGGCGACATTGGCCCAGTCGGCAAGCTGGCCGCGCTGGCCACCCAGTACGGCGCCATCATGATGGTGGACGACGCCCACGCCTCGGGCGTGCTGGGCCGCAACGGGCGCGGGTCCGTCGACCACTTTGGCGTACACGGCCAGGTGGATGTGCAGGTGGGCACGCTCTCCAAGGCCATCGGCGCCTTAGGCGGCTACGTCTGCGGCAGCCGCGACCTCATCGACTACCTCTATCACCGGGCGCGGCCGTTCCTGTTCTCCACCTCGCATCCGCCCTCGGTGGCCGCAACCTGCATTGCCGCCTTCGACATTCTGGAGACGGAGCCGGAGCGCATTGAGCGCCTGTGGGCCAACACCCGCTACTTCCAGGGCGAACTGAAGCGCGCGGGCTTCAACATTGGCGGCGTCACCACCCCGGCTACCGAGACGCCGATTACGCCGATCATTGTGGGCGAAGGCCGCGCGGCCATGGAATTCAGCCGGGCGCTCTTCGACGAGGGCGTCATGGCCACCGGCATCGGCTTCCCGACCGTGCCAGAAGGCAAGGCCCGCATCCGCACCATCCTGACCAGCGAGCACACCAAAGCACAACTGGACCAAGCGCTGGAGACATTTGAGCGGGTGGCGAAGCGGTTGGGGATACTGGAGTCCTGAGTCTAATATCCGCCAAACAAATACGCTGTCATCCTGAGCGAACGGGGCCCCAAGCGCTTTTCAGCTTGGGGGTGGTGAGTCGAAGGATCTGCGGTTGTTTTTCAAAGAATTTCTGAGTCGGCACACTAGGATAGAGGCACCATGATCGCTCACTTGCGCGGAAAGCTCATTTACAAGCAGCCCGGCCAGGCCATTGTTGAGGCCGGCGGGGTGGGATATGACGTCACCATCTCGGTGCCCACTTTTACGGCGCTGCCTTCGGTGGGCGCCGAGGCGGCGCTACACATCTATACCAAGGTGAGCGAGGACCAGATTGCCCTGTTCGGTTTTCTGGAGCGCGAGGAGAAGCGCCTGTTTGAGAAGTTGATCACCGTCAGCGGCGTTGGTCCCAAGCTGGCCATTACGCTGTTGAGCGGCCTCTCCGCCGAGCGCGCCGTGCAGGCCATCCGCAGCCAGGATCACGCGCAGCTGGTGCGCATCCCCGGCGTGGGCAAAAAGCTGGCCGAGCGGCTGGTGCTGGAGCTGAAAGACAAGCTCGACGACTTTGCAGTGGCGCCGATGCAGACCAGCGTACGCGGGCCTGTGGTGGACGATGTGCTGTCGGCGCTCGTCAACCTCGGCTACCAGCGTGCCTCTGCCGAGCGGGCCATCGATCAGTCCATCGCCAAAGACAAGGCATTAGCCGCCGACTTCGACGGGCTCTTCCGCGGCGCGCTGAAGGTGATCCGGTAAACTTGCTTCCATCATGTCTCGTATCGCCAAACCGGTTGCATCCGAACCTGTAGCTGCACATCTTCGCCCCGAAGGCCTCAAGTTTCTGCGGGGCATTGCCCGCAACAACGACCGCGAGTGGTTCCAGCCGCGCAAGGCCACCTTCGATGCCGAGTTGAAAGAGCCCATGCTGGCCATCATCCGCAAGGTGACCGACGCCATGATCGACTTTGCGCCCGACTTTGTGCGCCCCGCGGAGAAGTGCCTGTTCCGCATCTATCGCGACACCCGCTTCAGCAACAACAAGCTGCCCTACAAGACCCACGTAGCCGCCTGGTGGACGCCCCACGGCCTGGAGAAGACCTCCGGCGCCGGCTTCTACTTCCACATCAGCGCCAAGGAAGTGGTGGTGGCTGCCGGGGCCTACATGCCTGAGAAGGATCAACTGGCCGCTATCCGCCACTGGCTGCTGGAGCACCATCTTGAGCTAAGAAAACTACTCCAAAGGCCCAGCGTGCGCAGCACTTTCAGCGAATTTGAGGGCAACGCCCTGGTTCGCGCTCCCAAGGGCTTCCCTGTCGAGCATCCGGGGATGGACCTGATCAAGTGCCGCCAGTGGGGACTGAGCACCACGCTGGCGGCGGAGACGGCCCTGGAGCCAAACTTTGCCGCTCTGCTGATTCGCCACTTTCGGCTGGCCGCGCCGGTGGTGAATGCCTTGAACACCCCCCTGCTGGCCGCCCTAGCGCCCCGCAAAAGGGTGCTTTTCGGACTCAAATAGCGTGTTTTTCACACCCAAATAACACGCTTTCCTGCGAAAAAACCAGGCTTATAGACGGAGCTCCGGCTCGGCGTATAGGCCTGGTATTTTTCGGCCAAAGTGGCTAAAACCGGGCAGAAACGGGCAAAAAAAGGCAAAAATAGCACAAAACCCTAAGAAAATTGTGGAAATCGGCCTTTTGCCATTGACTTTGAACGCCCGCAAGCCGCATTGTAACGAACGACGGGATTCTTTGAACCCGCATGAACACAGGGGTTTCGTGCAGATACAGCATGGCGGCACTCCCTCCATGCGGTACGCAGATCCCAGGCAACACCGGCAGCCCCAAGGGGCGCCCAGAAGGAGAACACACAATGGCAACAGGAATGACCAAGACTGCCCTGACGCGGCACATGGCCGAGAAGATGGAAATGACCAACAAGCAAGTCGCTGCCTTCCTTGACTTGCTGGCCGAAACCGCCGTCAAGGAGACCAAGAAGAACGGCCTGTTCGTGATTCCCGGCATTGGCCGTCTCGTGAAGTCGGAGCGGAAGGCCCGCATCGGCCGCAACCCGCAGACCGGCGCCGCCATCAAGATCAAGGCAAAGACCGTGGTCAAGTTCCGCGTGGCCAAGGCCGCCAAGGACGTGATCGCCCCCACCAAGAAGTAGTTTTCAGGCAGCAGAAAAGCAGGGGAAGAGCTCAAGCTCTTCCCCTGCTTTTTTGCGGGAAACCTAGCGGCAAGAATATTTTGTAACTAAACGGTAGTGCCGGCTCGTCCCATGATGTATGGCAACGATGCTCTCCATGAAAAGCCTCCCGGACGATCCGGAATCTGCCGCTGTCGGCGCTCCGATTCTGACCTTGTTGCGCCTTGAGGGGCTGGCGGTGGCGGCCATCACGGCCGTTTTCTATGCGCGCACAGGCGCCAGTTGGTGGCTGTTTGCGGCGCTGTGGCTCACGCCCGACCTCTCCATGCTGGGATATATGGCCGGCCCCAACTGGGGCGCGCGCATCTACAACGCCATCCATTCCTATCTGACACCGGCCACGCTGTTTGTTTGTGCCCTGCTGCTGCACGCACCGGCCCAGCTACCCTTTGCGCTCATCTGGATCAATCACATTGGGGTGGACCGTCTGCTGGGCTACGGACTCAAGTACCCGGCGGGCTTTGAGTGGACGCATCTGGGCAGGGTCGGCAAGCAACGCAGCGACTCTACTCCGGCAAGTTAGGGTCTTGCTTGGTTACAGGCAGAAGCGCCCGCGTGACCAGCGACAAACCAAAACTCACGATAATCGCCCGCACCATGAGGTTGTTGTTGTAGCTCCAGGACAGAAAAGCCAGGGTGATAAAGACGCCGATGGGGCAGATTTCCGCCAACACGGCACGCACCCAGTGCGGCTTGCGGCCGGAGGGCGGCAGAGCGGCACGCAGCCTGGGAAACAGCCGCGGCACGGCGCGCTGGTAGGCCAGGTAGGGCTCGCCAAGCTGAGCGGTCAGGAAGGCTTCCTCTGCCAGAATCAGGCGCGCCTGGAAAACCGCGAGGAGAACCATGGCAAACAGAGCGCCGGTGACCGGCATGAGGAAGGCCATGGCCGCTGCCATGGACCACGTACCGAGGTAGAGCGGATTGCGCACGTAGCGATAGGGGCCATCGGCGACCACGGCGCCGGCCTTCATTTGCCCATGGTTCACCGTCGCGGTGCCCAGGCAGGCTGTTCCCCAGACGCGCAGGACCACTGCCTTGGCGGCGATGAGAGCGGCCACCACGATGACCGCGGGCACGGCGCGCAGGAAGGGCAGCAGGCCAAGGCGGCTCAACTCCAGGGCCAAGACCTCCAGCAGTGAGTTACGGCGGCCAATGCCCCAGGCCTCGATCCACGGCGCCCAGAAGCCCAGCGTGATGATGGCCGCGATGATCAGCAGCCGGAAACGATATTCGAGGTGACTTGCCTTCATGCGCCACTCCCTTTTGCGGAGTGTAGCATTCGGCGCGATGGATGCATTGCCCTTCACGACGACGCGGTTGCGGGAGAAAGTCATACACCAAGCCGACTCTCGCTCAGAGGCACGGGGATCATTCGAACAGGCCCCCTGTGTTAGGCTGGCGCATAAATGCGCTTGCCACATTTGCCGGGAGGAAGTCCTATGCTGTTCCGCGTTTTCGTTGTTGCCGCCATGGCGGCTGCCGCCTTGCCGCTGAGTGCGCAAAACACTGCGGCCCAAACCGATCTGGCTGCCTCGGTTGCGCGCCAGTTGCCCGCTCTCACCGAAACCTACAAGCATTTGCACCGCAACCCCGAGCTCTCACGGCATGAGGAGAAGACCTCGGCCTACGAAGCGGCCGAGCTGCGCAAGCTGGGTTACACGGTGACCGAGCATGTGGGCAAGTACGAAGATGGCGGGCAGGCTTTTGGCGTAGTGGCAATCATGGAAAACGGCCCCGGGCCGCGGTTGCTGATCCGTGCCGACATGGATGCGTTGCCGGTGGTGGAGAAGACCGGCTTGGACTACGCCAGCACGGTGAAGACAACCAACGCGCAGGGCCAGGAGGTGGGGGTGATGCACGCCTGCGGCCACGATCTGCACACGACCGTGCTTCTGGGTACGGCGCATGAGATGGCGGCGCGCAAGGGCCAGTGGCACGGGACGCTGATGCTGGTTGGGCAGCCGGCAGAGGAAATCATTCAGGGCTCGGCGGCGATGATGGCCGATCATCTGTACGAACGCTTTGGGCGGCCCGATTTCGTGATCGCGGAGCACGACTCGAACGATGTTGCGGCAGGCTCCATCGGGGTGAAGGGCGGACCACTGCTGGCCAGTTCCAACACCATCAATGTGACGATGCGCGGCATCGGCGGGCACGGCTCCGCACCACAGGCCGGCAAGGATCCCATTGTGCTGGCCGCGGAGTTTGTGCTGGTGGCCCAGACCATTGTGAGCCGCCAGATCGATCCGCAGCAGCCTGCGGTTCTGTCGATCGGCACCATTCACGGGGGGACGAAGAACAACATCATTCCCGACGAAGTGACGTTGGGCGTTACGCTGCGCACGTACTCGCCGGCCGTGCGCGACCAGATTATTGCCGCCGTGCGCCGCACCGCACAAGGGCTTGCGGAGGCCTACGGCATCCCCGCGGACCGCATGCCTGTGGTCACACTGGGCGAGAGCACGCCCGCCACGTATAACGATCCGGCCTTGGCAGAGCGCCTGCGCACGGCGGCCGAAGCCGCGCTGGGCAAAGACCGCGTTCTGACCCCGGCGGCGGTGATGGGCAGCGAGGATGTGGGCCAGTTTGCGCTTGAAGGGAAGATTCCGTTGATGATGTATTGGCTGGGCGCAGCCGATGCGGACAAGCTGGCGGAGAGCCGCAAAACGGGAGTGCCGCTGCCGACGCTTCACTCCGCGCTGTTTGCGCCGGTCTATGGTCCGGCCATCACGGCCGGAGTGACCTCGATGAGCGCGATGGCGCTGGAGTTGCTGAAGTAGAGCGTGCGCGGAAGCGGCGCTGCATTGGTAAAACGAAAAAACGGCTTTAGCTGCTGTGGAGTGTGTTCTCAATTACGAACATTCCCTCAGCGGCTAAAGCCGTTTCCGTTTGGCGTTTCTATGGCGCGGCTGAAGAGGCTGCGGAAAAACACATATTTCCGGTGAGATAGAAACCTCCCTCCGGGCCTAAAGGCCCTGCCGATTCTGCTGGCTTTATGCGGGGGTTAAAACCCCCGCCTCCCTCCGGATTGAGTTTTTTCGCAGCCTGTAAAGCCATGCCCTTTCAAAACCTCCGCTCCCGCGCGACTTGCTTACTTGGCTGGATCGACCAAGGCCTGATAGACCACCGAGCGGCTCAGGTACTGAAGATTCATGCTGGACGGACCTGCGTTCATGCGCTGAATCATGCCCACAAAAACCAGATCGTTGGTGGGATCGATCCAGAACCAGGTTCCGGCGGCGCCATCCCAGAAGAAGGTTCCTTTACCATCGGGCAGATTGGCCTCTGGCGGATCGAAGACGACGGCGCAGTTGTAGCCGTAGCCGAAGCCGGGCCGAAGCGTCTGCGCGCCAATGCCGTACTCGCCGGTGAGCAGGTTGGCCGGCACATGGTTCGAACTCATCAGCTTGACGGTGGCCGGCGCCAGAATGCGCGTGCCGTTCAACTGGCCACCATTGCCGAGCATCTGCGCAAAGTGGTAGTAGTCTTCCGCGGTGGAGACCATGCCGCCGCCGCCCGAGGGTTGGGTAGGCTCGGTCGCATAGTCGCCAGACAATCCGCCGCCGGTTGGGTCAGCTTCCAGCTCACCCTTGGCATTGACCCGGTAAAGCACGGCAAACCGCTTGCGCTTCTCTTGCGGCACATAGAAGCCCGCGTCTTTCATGCCCAGCGGCGTGTAGATATGCTCCTTCATGAAAACCGGCAGCGGCTGGCCCGAGAGCTTTTCGACGATGTAGCCCTGGATGTCCATGGAGACGCTGTAGGTCCATCCCTTGCCCGGCTGATAGAGCAGCGGAATCTTCGCCAGCTTGTCGATCATCTCCTGCAGGTTCTTCGAGCCCAGCACCTTCTGGTCGCGGTACATCGTATCCACCGGCGTATTGCCGAAGAAACCGTAGCTGAAGCCCGCGGTGTGGGTCATCAACTCGCGCATGGTGGGCGCGTGGTCCGGATCGACCAGAATCATCTTGCCGTCCGCATCCACGCCTTTGAAGACCTTGAGGTGCGCAAACTCCGGAATGTACTTGGCGATAGGATCCGACGGCAGCCACTTGCCCTGCTCATACAGAATCATCATGGCCACGCCGGTGACGGGCTTGGTCATGGAGTAGTCGCGGAAGATGACGTCTTTGGTCATGGGCGCGCCGGCAGCCATGTCGCGCTTGCCGTAGGTGCGGTAGTCCACCACCTTGCCGTGGCGCGCCAGGATGGTGACCACGCCAGCCACCTGCTTCTGCTCCACGGCCTGCTGCATCAGCGTGTGTAACCGCTCCAGGCGGGCAGACGAGAAGCCCACAGCCTCGGGCTTGGTGAGCGCGGAGGCAGGCGCGGGGCTGGCCGGTTGCTGCGCTTGGGATGGATAGATAGCCAAGGTAAGAACCATGCCCGTCAGCAGAACGCTGGCGAGATTTGGGAATCGACTGAACGTCATGCGAATCTCCTCACTGCCCGGTGCGGCACAAGATCGTCCGGTTTGCCGCACCCTTTATAGCAAACGCAGGAAGGCGCGGCAAACAGGAGGAGTACGCATCGATCAGTAAATCACCTTGAGCGAGAACTGGATTTGGCGCGAGCTGCCCGCGGTCTTGCTGATCTCGCCGAAACCCGTGTCCGGGAGAATCCGCCCGGTCGCCTGGTTCACCTGCAAGACGTTTGACGGAAGCCCCATGGTCACGATGTTGAAGAGGTTGAAGAGCTCGCTGCGGAATTGCAGATCCACGCGCTCGGCTCCGCTCTTGCGGCGGCCGAAGGGCGTGTCCTTGATGAACGCAAAGTCGAAGTTATAGAAAGCGGGTCCGCGGAAGCTGTTGCGCCCCAGCGTACCGAAATGCCCCAGGTTTGGCCCGGTTCCGTCGGCCAGATGAACGGGAATGGAAAAGAAGTCGCTGCCATTGTCGCCGCCCTTTCCAAAGTAGTCCTGGCGATCGTTGCGCGCGGTGGACAGTTTGGGCTTGGCAATCTGGTTTGGGCGGTCCACGCCGTTGAAGCCTGCGCCAGTCTGCTGAATGCCACTGAACACGGTGAAAGGCGAGCCCGAGCTGATGCTGGAGATGCTGAGTATTTCCCAACCGTCCGTAACCTTCCGGCTGATGGGGTGCAGGAAGTTGATGCTCTCAAGGTGCATGTCCTGCGCTACGCTCAGGCCGAAGCCGCGGGTTACGTCGAAGGCAGAGGGCCCTTTCTCAGGATGCGTGTCGTAGGGGTTCTGGGAGAAGCCTGAGGCTACGGCGCCTGTCGATCCGGTTCCGCCAAGGACCTGGCTGGTGTCGTCAATCGACTTTCCCCAGGTAAAGCTTGCCTGGATCCCGGGACCTCCGTGGCCTACGTTTCCCGAGAGCGAGGTTTGCAGCGCGTGATAGGTGGAATGGGCGTTGGCAATAATGACATTTTCCACGCCGAAGCCGCCAATGACGTTGCCAGCGCTGTCGAATTGCGTGTGCGGCGCAAAAGCAGGAGCGGCGCCGGGATAGGCGTTGGGAAAGCTGTAACGGGGCAGTTTGACGCCGGCTGTGCCCACATAACTCGCGTCCGCGGTGAGGTTGCCAAATTTGCGCTCCAAGCCCGCGGTCCAGGTGTACAGCGTGGCGCTTCGGAACGAGCGATCAATGCCGCTGAGGTTGAGGGCGCTGACCGTATGGCTGTCGGTGAGCGCCGCCATGTCTTTCTCGTAGCGGTCGACGTCCATGACCGTGTTGGGCGCGATGGATTTTGTGCCTCTGGCAAGGATGTCAACGCCCGCCGGCGTATAAGCCTTGGGGGTTTGCGCCGGGGTGATCTGGTAGCCGTAGGGAATGGGAGCATTGGCGGCGGAGAGCAGGCGCGGATAGATGGCAAAGGGAGTAGACCCGGTGAGGAAGTTATCCTGCCAGATATTGGGGGGAATGACGGTGACGCCGCCGCCCGCGTGGGCCGACAGCTTGCTGCTTGCCTGCCACGACGCCTGAATGCGCGGTCCCCACCCCTTCCAATCGGTGTGGTAACCCGGCTGCGGGTTGATGACAAACTGCTGCGTTCCATTGACGTTGAGGAAACCGGAAGTACGGCGGGCGCGTTCTGTGATGGGACCGTAGTGCTCCAGGCGAACGCCGTAGTCGAGGGTGAGGCTGGAGGATACCTTCCACGTGTCCTGCACATAGAAGCTCAAGTTGTTACGGGTGATAGCCGCCGGTCCCATGTGCTCACCGCTGGAGACCTCCGGGGGAGCAACTCCCACGGAATAGACGAACGGGCTGCCCGTGAGAAAGCTGGAGAGCGTGTCTGGCAACAGCCCGCCGTAGCTTACGTCGTGGGTGCGGCTGTTGGAGAGGATCGTCTCGCTTCCAGCATAGTAGGCAGCGCCGCCGCCAAAGTCGTATTCGCCGTTGGGACTGATGCCAAAGTACGTGGTATCGCGATTGATACGTACTTCCGCCCCCGCTTTGAAAGCATGATGAGCCGTGGTGTAAGCGATGTTCTGCCGCCCTTGGAAGAGATTGCCGTAAGCCTGCATCACTGACCCGGCGGCGGAGTTGAATGCCTCAAACAGGCTGTCGTTGAATTTGACCGCGGGGTCGGTGTGATTGGGCGTGGGAAAACCGGGAGTGGTGCGGGTGATGCTGAGGGAGGACTCGAGCATCAACCGCGGATTTACGGCGCGGGTATACGTGCCCACCACGTTACGCTGCCGGTCAACATACTGAATGCCGAAGCTGGGATCGATGGCCGTCTGGTCGGGATTGGTGGTGGGGCCGGTGAGATTGTCCATGTTGAAGCGGGCAAAGAACTGGTCCTTGCTGGAGAACTTGTGATCGATGCGCAGGGAGAACTGGTTGGCGTCCGTCCTCACCTTGGATGCGGTTGCATAGGAATTGGCGCCAAACGGCCCGGTTGGGTCATTGGGTAGTGGATAGCGCGCCAGTATTGCGGCAATGCGCGAATTCACTGGCACGAAGAGCGTGTCGGTCGATTTGTCAGGATAGGTAACGGTGTCGCTGACGAACGATCCCCCTTGTGCGGGCCGCTGGCTAACCGAAGGCACCGGCATCACCTGCGTGGTCCCCAACACTTGCCGGAAGCCCTGGTACTGGGTGAAGTAGAAGGTCCGCTTGCGACCGTCGTAGACGCCGGGAATAAACACCGGGCCGCCATTGGTAAAGCCGAACTCGTTGCGGCGGAAAGGCGGAATGCGTCCCGGATAGGCCGGGGTGGAATGGTCAAAGTAGTTGCGCGCATCAAAAGCGGAGTTGCGCACAAACTCGAAGGCCGATCCGTGGAATCCGCTGGCGCCGGAGCGGGTGCGGATATTGGTGAAACCGGCTGCGCCACGGCCGATCTCGGCCGGCATCCACCCAGAACTGGAATCGATTCCTTCAACCGCATCCACGTTGAAGTTGGAGAAGGTGGCGCCACCCATTTCCGGGTCGCTGATGTCGGCCCCGTCCATGGCAAAGACCGCTTCCACGCCGCGCTGTCCGTTGATGGCGAACTGGGCGGTAAAGTTGGTCGCGCCGTTGGCGTCGGTCATGGTGCCAGCAGCCAGCAGCAGCAGCGAACTGAAGTCGCGCTTGTTCAGCGGCAGTTCGCTCACCGCCTGGCTGGATAACTCTTGTCCGCCGGTTGCGGCCTGGCCCTTGAGGACCGCCACAGTCAGTTCTCCGCGGCTGGAAAGGGTGAGTGCAACCGAGGGGGCGGCGACCTCCAAATCAATGGGCTGGGCATAGTCGGCCTTGCGGCCATTCGCTTCCACTGAGAGCCGGTATTGCCCGGCGGGGAGAGCAGGCAGGCGAAATTCGCCATCGGCCGCGGTCACGGCTTCAGCCTTGGCGGCATTGGAAACAAGCCGAACCTTGGCGGCGGAAATGGGCGCGCCGGCCGGGTTGTGCAGGACTCCCTGCCACACCGGCTGCGACGCCGCCTGCGCCCATGCCGCTGCCGGCGCAACGAGTAGCACTGAAAGCAGTAGAACCAGGAAACCCTTTACATTGCGCTTCAGTTTCGAAGCGCTCTGCCCGCACCTTTTCCTCGACTTTATTTTCAAGTGGACCCGGCTTTCAACGTGGAATGCGCGCGGTAACGGAAGAATCTCGGCGCCGTGAAAACAGGCATCGCCGCGTCGCTGAGGATTATATCCGATGACTAGTAGGCAAAGGATTTTCCTGCCTCTGGAGGACGCTTTTGCAAAGCCCCCTGCGTCGGCCCCGTACAAGGATCTGTCCTTGGCGTGCCATTCGAGAGCAAGTCTTCGCGGCAAAGGAAGGCCTGGAACCTCAAGTTGACTGCTCTATCGGCGCCAAACAACGGAAGCCATCTACACTATCCTCATCTTGATGGAATCCTCGAAGACAAGTACCGACACCATCGCCGCCATCTCCACGCCTCCGGGCAGGGGCGGCATCGGCATTGTGCGCCTCAGCGGACCCGACGCTGCCTCAATCGCCGTGCAACTGGTCCGCCTGCGCCATCCGTTGGAACACGCCCGGGCGCGCTTTGCCGACGTGCTGGATGCGGAGGCCGCCGCAGGCTCGGGCGGCGATGCCGGCCGTATTGACGAGGCGCTGGTCACCTTGTATGTGGCGCCCCACTCTTACACCGCCGAAGACCTGGTGGAGATTGCCGCGCACGGTTCTCCGGTGGTGCTGGAGTTGCTGCTGCGGCGCGCCCTGACGCTGGGAGCGCGATTGGCCGAGCCGGGCGAGTTTACGCAGCGCGCCTTTCTGGCTGGACGGCTGGACCTGACCCAGGCCGAAGCGGTGCGCGACCTGATCGATGCGCAGACGTTGACCCAGGCCCGCGTGGCCGCCAGCCAGTTGGGCGGAGCGCTGAGCCGGCGCGTAGGTCCCGTGAAGCAGTCGCTGGTGGAACTCATCGCCGTGCTCGAAGCCGGCATCGACTTTGCCGAGGACGACGTGGACGTGACCCCGCCGGGTGAGATCGCGCGCCGCATCGGCGAGCTGACGCCACCCCTCACTGCGTTGGCAGCTTCCTTTGCCCGCGGCCGCATCGTCCACAATGGGCTGACGCTGGCCATTGTCGGGCGGCCCAATGCTGGCAAGAGCTCGCTCTTCAATTGTCTGGTGGAACGCGAGCGGGCCATTGTGACAGCCACTCCCGGCACTACGCGGGACACGGTGACGGAGCGGATTTCTCTGAATGGCATTCCGCTGGAACTGGTGGATACGGCCGGCCTGCGCGGCGGCATGCGGGAGACGCTGGAAGAGGCGGAGCAACTGGGCATTGCCCGCAGCCGGGAGGCACTGGCCGACGCGGCGCTCGTGCTGGTGGTGCTGGACTCGACCCAGCCGCTGAATGACGAGGAGCACCGCCTGCTTGAAGCCGTTGAGGGCCGGCCGGCACTGGTCGTCCTCAACAAATGCGATCTGGCTGAGGCCGCGCCGACGGCGCATCAGATCTCCGGCATCCCGGCGCTGCCGACCTCGGCGTTGACCGGCGAAGGCATTCCGGCGCTGCGCGAGCGCATTTTGGCCCTGGCCACGGGCGGAGCCGCCGCGGAGCCCGGCATGCTGACCAGCCTGCGCCACCAGCAGGCCGTGGCCACGGCGCTGGCAGCACTGGCGGACGCCAGTCAGGCTAACTTGAACGCCATCCCGCACGAGATGATTCTGCTGGATCTCTACCGCAGCCTTTGGGCCCTGGATTCCCTGACCGGCCAGACCACCTCCGACGACATTCTGAACCTTATTTTTTCCACCTTCTGCATCGGAAAGTAATCCGATATTTGCAGGGCTACAAATGACAGGAAATCATGTGCCGTTCCGCTGGACGCTGTGCCGCCCATGGGAGAGGACGGCAGAACGTCAAAGCCATCCTCAAACCCATTGCGGTTTATCTTCTGTTTACGGCGTCTCTCCTTCAAGGGCGATGCGCCTATTTGACTTCGATCTGCGCCCCTTTGCCGTCATCTGCGACAACAAAACCGAAACTCTGCGGATTTCGATCGATGTGCACAGAAGCTTCTTTCTCGTTCATGAAAACTTTGGACTGCTTGGGCGCCCAACCGAAGACCTCTGCATGGATCTCCTTCCACCACGCCGGGTAAGATCCCTCGTGCCGGCCAATCTCCAAGTGCAACTCATCGCTTGTTTTCTGGCAGCTGAATTTCATCCGCAGAAAGGCTCCGTGCTGAAAGGCGTAGGTCTTGCCATCGTCCTGGTAAAGTTCGCCCGCACAGTGATCTCCGGCATAGACACGCAGCGTGAGCGGCCCGTGCGGGGTTTCATTTGTGCTTTGCACGATAGGCGCAATGGGCAGGATGGAACCAGCGCGAACGAAGACCGGAAGCTTGGCAAGTTCAGGAGATGCCTGGATGGTGAGCGGTCCCTTGTGGCTTGCCTCCGGCACGGGGCCGGGAGCAACTGGCGCCGGCACAGCGGGCGGCAGAATCTTCGCGCCGGTCCAGTAGTCGTACCAGTCGGGCGAAGGGAGTTCAACCGCGTAGGTATCGAGCGCTTCAGCATACGGTGGCGGCGCGATGAGCAGGTTGGCCCCGAGCATAAACTCGCTTGCGGCGTCGTTATCCGTGTCGAGCGGATGATGATCGGGCGCTGCATCGGGGAACTCCATGAACAACGGGCGCAGCATGGGAAGCCCCGTACGCGAGGCCTCTTCAGCCAGCGTGTAGAGATAAGGCATCAGTTGATAGCGAGTCTCGATGAAGTGGCGGCGGATCGCTTCCTGCTCTGCTCCTCCGACCCACGGCTCCTGATCGCCGGTTCCTTTCTCGGAATGATCGCGGTCGATGGGCTGAAATGCCGAGACCTCAAGCCATTTCGTCAATAACTCCGGCATCGGAGTTCCGGCGTACCCGCCTGCGTCTGCGCCGCTGAACGCGAAACCGCTCAAACCAAGATTTTCAAGCATCGGCGTGGTCAGGCGCAGATGGTTCCAACTGCTGCTGTTGTCTCCAGTCCATGTGGCCGCGTAGCGCTGCCCACCTGCATACGTAGCCCGTGTGAGGATAAAGGGACGAAGGTCCGGATCGAGCGTGCGCAGGCCCTCGAAGGTCGCACGCGAATTCTCCATGCCGTAAACCGCATGAATCTCGGCATGCGTCGCAGTGCGCGCTGCAAACCCCGGCTCGTCGATGCGGTGCACAACGTTCTCAGGCATCGTGTGAGTGGGCGAATCGAAAACGGAAGGTTCATTCATATCGTTCCAGAAGCCTTCGAGGCCGTTCTGACGGAGATCGTGATAAAGCGATCCCCACCACGCACGGGTTTGTTGACGAGTGAAGTCTGGAAACACGCTGGGGCCCGGCCACACCTTGCCGGTATAGACCGACCCGTTCGGATTTTTTACAAAGTGATCGCCCGCCAGGCCACTGTCGTAAGCAAAATATTTCTGTCCCGGCAGGTTGGCAATATGGAGATCGGTGATGGCAACGACGTGAAAGTTTTCTGCCTTGAGTTTTGCAATCATTCCAGGCAGGTCGGGGAAGGCTGTGCGATCCACCGTGAAGGGACGATTCTTCTCCTGAAAATCGATATCCAGGTAAAGGGCATCGGCCGGAATCGAGTCGGCCCTGAGGCGCTGTGCAACCTCGAGCACACGCGCCTGAGACATATAGCTATAGCGCGATTGCTGGAAGCCGAACGTCCAGAGCGGAGGCAGCGGCGGAGTTCCCGTGAGCCAGGCGTAGGCCTCGACAACCTGCTTGGGAGAAGGACCGTAAAACAGGTAGTAATCCAGCGGACCCGCCGGGGCTCCAAATGAATACGAATCGCCTGCTTCCTTGCCGAAGTCGAAACTCGTGCGCCAGGTATTGTCCAACAAGACTCCGACTGCCCGACCGGCGCGGTATGTCATGAAGTAGGGAATGCTCTTGTAGAGCGGGTCTGTGGACTCCTGAAACCGGTAGGCATCGGTGTTCCAGAGCGTGAAAGCTTCGTTGCGGCGGTCAAGAGGTCCCGTCTTGTCGCCAAGGCCGAAATAATGTTCGTCCAGTGGCATGGTCTTGTAGACGCGGAATGCGTCGCCGTCAAAGCGGACCGGGCGAGCGTCGTGCTGCAAAACATTTCCCGCCAGATCGCGCACAGTGAGCGCGAGAGTCTTCTTGTCGAGTTCCACGACGAGCGCCTGCGTGCGGAAGCCGAAATGGTCTCCGCTGGGTTCCATTGTGACCGGAACGGAGCTTCGGCGCGCGCTTGGCAAGACGGCCCAGGATGCATCTTCGGGCAAGGACTTGGCTCGCGCAACGGTGATGCGCAATACGTCATCGCGCAAAGCGACGATCCGTTCGCGGAGATCTCCGGCCTGCACATCCATTCCATTGGGCAACGGGTGAACCGCCACATGGTGAGCAATGAGCTGCGAACCCGTAGAAGAAGGGTTCGATTGTCCAAAACTGAGGGCAGATGTGCGGAAGAACAAGAAGAGAGTAGCGAGCAGAAAGACAGAAAAACGGCGGTGCAAGCGCATGATGACTCCTGAACGGACACATGAGTAAGATGTGGCGGTGGAAACAGATTTTTTGATTATGCAAATATTGGCGAAGAGAGGTTGACTATGGACCAGCCTCCGCGGAGGAGAGGTCCGAATCTTCGATCAGCTTCACACCACGGGCGCGGTGCTGCTGCCTGATCGTTTTCATTTGATCGAGCGCCTCGGTGGCATCCTTGTTGTCGCCGACCTGGCGGTAGAGTCTCGAAAGCTGGTAGTGGAGAGCGCCGTTCACGTCGCTCGATGCGCCCATCTTCAACTGCTCGATCGCCTCCGGGATTCTGCCCGTCTCCGCGTAGGCTTTGCCGATCAGCGCATGCACGTGGGGAAGCATCTGCGGCTTCACCTTGAGGGCCTTCATGAGAAACGGCTCCGCTTGCGCGAACTGGTTCTGGCCCAGCTTCGCCTCTCCCATCACCAGGTTGAGTTCCGCATCTTCCGGACTACGCTGCAAGGCAAGGCGCGCGGTCTCCGTTGCCTTTTCGAGGTTGTTATTGGCGAAATAGGCCCACGCCAATCCAAGCATC
>Ga0224528_1000402_pt1 | contig 34161 bp, 24 predicted proteins | sample CBST25metaG_2_FD_179888 | JGI IMG/M metagenome (GOLD analysis project Ga0224528, IMG submission 179888) | Peat soil microbial communities from Stordalen Mire, Sweden - C.B.S.T25 | ecosystem: Environmental > Terrestrial > Soil > Wetlands > Peat | place: Sweden: Norrbotten County, Stordalen Mire...
GTGCCGGTCGCCGCCCGGATGCGCTCCCATGTGGCTGAGCTGCTCGACGTGCCGCTCGATTGCGTCAGCATCAAGGCCAAGACCCCCGAGGGACTCAATCTGGATCATGTCGCGCAGTGCCATGCTGTCGCGCTGGTCGAGCGCTTGCAGGAGTCCGACGACCTGAAGAGCATGAGCGACGTGATCGAAAGCCAGCGCCAGCTCGAAGATGTGGTCGAGGACCTGCTCTCCACCGTCCACGGCATGCCGAAAAAGAATCCCGACGAACCGCTCTACGACACCGACGACATTACCTAGTGGTCTGCCTCGGAGAGTCGCAGCAAAAGAATGGCTGTCCTCCTGAGCGAACGGGGCCCTAAGCGTTTTTCAGCTTGGGAGTGGTAAGTCGAAGGACCTGCGGCTGCTTTCGGGAAACTTCAGAGACACCACACGCACTCCAAAAACCGAGAAAAATCTCTCCCTGGCACGAGCCTCGGAGGGATTTTTCTTTTTCACCCAAGCCCCCCCGCACCACCGCAGGCCTGAGCCACGCATCGCCGGGGCCGCCGCGCGGCGGCCTCCACCTCCTCCCAAGTGCTAGCATCGAGAAGGAAACACATTCACGATGCCAGAGACAATTTCAACGAAACCCCGCGTCCGTTTTGCGCCCTCCCCGACCGGTTATTTGCACGTCGGCAGCGCTCGTACCTTCATCTTCAACTGGCTTTATGCCCGTCACAACAACGGCACCATGGTCTTCCGCCTCGACGACACCGACACCGAGCGCAACTCCGATGCCAGCGTGCAGTCAATCATCGAGGGCCTGCACTGGCTCGGCCTCGACTGGGACGAAAACTACAAGCAATCCGAGCGGCTCGACCTACACCGCAAGGCCGCCTGGGCCATCTTCGACAAGGGTCTGGCCTATCGCGATTTCACGCCCGCGCACACCGGCGACGACAATCAGTCGGGCGCGCAGGGCGCATGGCTCTTCAATCCCGACATGAGAGAGATGTCGCGCGAAGAGAGCGACCGCCACGCCGCCGCAGGCGAACCCTTCGCCCTGCGCTACCGTGTGCCCCGCGGCACCGACCGCATCGTGAGCTTTGTCGACGCCGTCTACGGCGCGCAGTCGAAGGCCGCCGACGAGATCGAGGACTTCGCGCTGCTCCGCTCCGACGGCAACCCGACCTATCACCTCGCCTCCTGCTACGACGACGCCGATCTCAAGATTACGCAGATCATTCGCGGCCAGGACCACCTGACCAACACCTTCAAGCACGTGCTCATCTTCGAGGGGCTCGGCGTCGAGGCTCCGCAGTTCGCGCACCTGCCGCTGCTGGTCGCCCCCGACGGCGCGAAGCTCTCGAAACGCAAGCACGGCCCCGTCGTCAGCGTGACAACCTATCGCGACGCGGGCTTTCTGCCGCAGGCCTTCATCAACTTCCTCTGCCTGCTCGGCTGGTCGCCCAAAAACGATCAGGATTTTCTCTCGCTGGATCAGATCCGTGACTTATTCACGTTAGAAAATGTGAACCGGGCCAACGCGGTCGTGAACTTTAGCGAAGAAGCGCCCTTCGATCCCAAGGCCATCTGGCTCAACGCCGAGCATTTGCGCGCATTGCCGGTGGAAAAATTTGCCGCCGAGATCGAGCCTTTCTTCGCGAAGGCCGGCTTCAATACCACCAAGGAAAAGATCGCCGCCGTCGCGCCGCTGATTCAGGAGCGCGTCGAGTTGCTCAGCCAGTCCACGCAGGCCGCAGATTTCTTCTTTCTCTCGGAACTGGCTCCCTACGACGTTAACGAGCTGATCCCCAAGAAGGGCGACCTCGCCATGGTCAAGACGGTGCTGGCCAAAGCCCACAAAGTGCTAGCCGACGCCACCTTCGAGCACGATGCGCTTGAGGCCACACTACGCGCCGCCGCCGACTCGCTCGGACTCAAGGCCGGACAGATGTTCCAGCCGATCCGCGTCGCCGTCTGCGGACGCAAGAATGCGCCGCCGCTGTTCGCAACGCTCGCCGTGCTCGGCAAGGAGCAAACGCTGGCCCGCATTGCCAAGGCCGAAACGCTGGTCTAGCGCAGATCTAAAGAACACGGGCTTTTCAGGGGAAGGATGTCGCTTCCATGAAAGAGTACGGGGTCTCGTTGAAGGGTACGGTCTTCAGGCCGTACATCCAGCAGCACAAAAAACTCGCGGGGCTTTAGCCTCCGAGGGAACCAGAAGAAGAATTCCCAACCTGCCATCGCGCCGGTGGCAGGTTGGGTTCCGTATCATTGTGTTCTCCCTTTCATCCGTTGTAGAACGAAGTGCAGAATCAAGATTTGCAAGGACTCGAAGCCATGACCGAAGCCAACGCGGAAAGCAAAAACGATTTCACCCTCACGAACTTCCTGCGCGACCAGATCGCCGAGGACGTGAAGAACAAGACCTACGGCGACGCGCCGATCCAGACCCGCTTTCCACCCGAGCCCAACGGCTATCTGCACATCGGCCACGCCAAGGCCATCTGCATTGATTTCGGCCTCGCCGACGAGTTCGGCGGCAAAACCAATCTGCGCTTCGACGACACCAACCCTTCGAAGGAGGAGACCGAGTACGTCGACTCCATTCAGGCCGATGTGCGCTGGCTCGGCTTCACCTGGGACAAGCTCTGCTACGCCTCCGACTACTTCGATCAGCTCTTCGAGTGGGCGATGAAACTCGTCAAAGAAGGCAAAGCCTATGTCGACGACCTCAACGCCGACCAGATCCGCGAGTATCGCGGCACCCTCACCGAACCCGGCAAGGAAAGCCCCTTCCGCACGCGCTCCATCGAAGAGAATGTGGACCTGTTCACGCGCATGAAGGCCGGTGAGTTCGCCGACGGCGCACGCGTGCTCCGCGCCAAGATCGACATGTCCTCACCAAACGTGAACCTGCGCGATCCCATCATGTACCGCATCGTCCACGCCACGCATCACCGCACCGGCGACAAGTGGTGCATCTATCCCATGTACGACTTCGCGCACGGCCAGTCGGATTCGATCGAGAACGTCACGCATTCCATGTGCACGCTGGAGTTCGCCGACCACCAGCCGCTCTACCGCTGGTACATCGAGCAGCTCGGCATCTTCCCCACGCACCAATTTGAATTTGACCGCCTCAACCTGACCTACACGTTGCTGTCGAAGCGCAAGCTGCTCCAGCTCGTGCAGGAAAACCACGTCACCGGCTGGGACGATCCACGCATGCCTACGCTCAGCGGCATTCGCCGCCGCGGCTTCACGCCCGAAGCCCTGCGCGCCTTCTGCGCCTCGATTGGAGCCTCGCGCACCAACGGCACCACCGACATCGAGGTGCTGGAGCACTTCCAGCGCGACGACCTGAACCACCGCGCCCTGCGCGCCATGGCCGTGCTGCGCCCGCTCAAGCTGATCATTGATAACTACCCCGAAGATCAGGATGAGTTTCTTGAGGCCAACAACAACCCCGAGGACCCGACAGCAGGAACCCGTCAGGTGCCCTTCTCGCGCGAGATCTACATTGAGCAGGACGACTTCCGCGAGGTGCCTCCGCCGAAGTATTACCGCCTTTCGCCCGGCAAGGAGGTTCGCCTCCGCGCGGCCTACTTCATCACCGCACAAAGCATCGTAAAGGACGCCGAGGGCAACATCACCGAGGTGCATTGCACCTACGATCCGGCCAGCCGTGGCGGCAACTCACCCGACGGACGCAAGGTGAAGTCGACGATCCACTGGGTCTCGGCGCGCCATGCACTCTCGGCCGAGGTACGCGTCTACGACAAGCTCTTCTCGAAGCCGAACCCCTACGACTACCCCGAGGGCGGCAACTATCTCGACAACCTGAACCCGAACTCGCTCGAAGTCATCCCTGACGCCAAGCTCGAGCCCTCGCTGGCCGAGGCCAAAGTAGAGGAGCACTACCAGTTCGAGCGCGTGGGCTATTTCTGCGTCGACCGTGATTCAACAGACGAGAAAAAAATCTTCAACCGCACTCTGCCGCTCAAGGACTCCTGGGCGAAGATTGTCAAAAAGGCATAACCACCACCTGCGGTGGGGCCAATCGCTCGCTCCGCTCATAAAAAAGGCATAAAGAGAAAAGCCCCGACTCGAGTGAGTCGGGGCTTTTCTCTTGGATGATTGATCGTGCACAACGCACGCTATAGCATTTCTACAAGATGAATATCAAGATAGCTCAGGCATGGAGGTCTGAGAGAGAAGCGGAAGAGGTTTTGTAACAGGGCACGACTCAAGTCGTGCCCTGTTACAAAGCAAGCGGCCTGATAGTAAATTGAAAGGTTGCCGGATCTATCTTGATATTCATCTTCTCCAATTGCTGTAGAGCGAAAACAGGATGCCGAGGGTCTTTTCCTCAAGAATACCGGGCCCCTGGTGACAAGTCTTCGTCACCAGGGTGGAAGTAAAAGCCACTTTGCACACACTTGGAGAAATGCTCTATTACTTCTCTGCAAACTTTTGTGCTCTGTGCTATGTCGGTAAATTTCGCTAAATTGAAATCCATGGAGCACACCTCTATCGCTCAGCAGGATTCGGCAACGGCGACCCCGGTTCTTTGTGCCTCGGCGGTGCGGCAGGAGGGTCGTAGCGCGGTCCGATTTCCGCTGGCGCTTCCCGCTATTGTCTTGAATGAAGGCAAACAATATGCGGGAATCACGAAAAACATTTCGGCAAACGGCGTCCTGCTCGAGTTCGATCACGAGACTCGGGAGGGAGAAATAATTAAATTTTCCCTTCGCATGTCCGGCCAGATTCTCGGAATTGAGCATGATGTTCTGGTTCATTGCACGGGGCGTGTGGTACGCTGCTCTCTAAGCGGGGACCAACACCTAACTGCTGCTACGATAGATGAGTACCGGTTCGCGGCACAGTAGTTGTTGTCGCACTCAATGGACTGGCTGTTGCCAACTATGGACCTTCTAAACAATTCTGATGAAAACGATCTAGCGGAAACGCAGGCCAAGCCAAGCGCCGTTCGCATTATTCTGGCCGATTCGCAGGCGATTTATCGCGTGGGAATCCGCAAGGTTTTTGCTCTTGAAGACGATTTGCGCGTGGTTGCCCAGGCCGATTCGCTCGAAAATCTCCATGCTGTTTTGCCTCGCTATCCGTCCGATATTGTTCTGCTTGAGGGAAGCCTGCTGGCCGGTACGGCCAATGCGATTCCCGACCTGTTGCGTCTGGCTCCCGATGTCAAACTGATCGTGCAGGCCACGGCCACCGATGAGAATTACACGGTCGAGCTCTATCGTCGTGGTGTGCGTGGCATCATCTCGCGCTCCATCTCGCCCGATCTGCTGGTGCGCTGTGTGCGCCGCATCGCCGCAGGCGAAACCTGGATCGACAACCAATCGGTCAACTGGGTCATCGAAGCCTATCGTGCGCAGGCATCCGCGCTGGTCAGCCCGCACAACCAGCCCAAGCTCTCTCCCAAGGAACTGTCGATCATCACGGGCATCACGCAGGGCAAGCGCAACAAGGAGATCGCCTTCCAGCTCGGCACCACCGAGCAGGTGATCAAGAACTACCTGCGCAAGATCTACGACAAGCTCGGCGTCAGCGACCGGCTTGAGCTGGCGCTCTACTGTCTGCACAACAAGATCATTCCCAGCGAGGTCGATGAGGTTTCGCTGGTGCAAAAGGTTGTTTAAGGACTATTCCGCGAAAGGGCCGTTTGGTTTCTGCGGCCTTCGTGCCAGTTCCAGCAAACGGATCAGCTCCCGCAGTTCGGTCTGGCTCATGTGGCCCATCAATTCAGAGGGAACCCGCTGAATCACCGGATCCATGGCCTGCAGTTTTTCCAGCCCCTTCTGCGAGATCTGTGTCCAAACCACGCGGTGATCCTGCTCGTCGCGTTGCTGGTCAATCAACTCCATTGTTTTCAGGCGTGCCAGCAGTCGTGTAATGTCCGGTACGGCGGCAATCATTCGCTCGCCGATGGCCGAGCAGGTCAGTCCATTGGGATGCGCGCCGCGCAGAATCCGCAACACGTTGTACTGCGTCGAGGTCAGTCCCCCATCGCGCGTCTTCCTGTGAAAGGCCCGCTCCAGACTATCGCAGGTGCGCAGCAGGTTTAAAAATGCTTCTTCTTCCACGCTGAAGAAGGGCGGTTTCTGAATGATTTCCAGTTTGAGGGTTGCCACAAGGATCTCCTATGCAAAGGACTTCGAGAGAAGGAGCCTTGCTGTTTGGTCAGGCACGCTCAGAAATGTCGTAGAGTCGCAGAAAGGCGCTAAAGCATTTTTCCAATTGGTGTAGAGCGAAAGCAGGATGCCAAGTGGCTTTTTCCTCAAGAAAAAGCCACTTGCACGTCACTCAACACTGCACGCGTATTGGAAAAATGCTCTAAGGTCGTCGCAGCCTGAGACCGCGACGACCTGACGGATGTGCTCCACTCTATAGCATTCCTGAAACAGCCTTACTGTCGCTCTTCAGCCGTTACTGTTTGGCGACGTCGAGTTCAATGGTGAGCTTGATCTCATCACCGACCATGGCGGCCGGAAATTTGGCTCCCAGGGCAAAGGCCGTGCGACTGATCGTCGTGGTCGCCTCGAAGCCGGCGTGCAGCTTGCGGTCCATGCCTTCGACCGGTCCCTTCGGGCCTTCGACGGTAAGCGTAACCGGCTTGGTAATGCCGTGCAGAGTCAGGTTGCCGCGCACGACGAGCCCGTTGCCGCTCTTAGCCACGCTGGTGCTCGCGAAGGTGGCTGCGGGGAAGCTGGCGGCGTCGAAGAAGTCGGCTGTCTTCAGGTGCTTGTCGCGCCCCTCTTCTCCGGTCTGCACCGAGTTGATGTCAATGGTGGCCTTGACCGAAGACTTGGCGATGTTGGCCTGATCATAGACCACGGTGGCGTTGACCTTGCCAAAGCGGCCATGCACAGTCGAGATCGACAGATGCGAGACGCTGAAGTCTACCTCGGAGTGCGCCTGATCAGAGACCCAGGTTGTGGCTTGAGCGAAGCTGAGCGGCGCTGCCAGAACGAGCAGACCGGCGAACCATGCAATGCGTTTCATGAAAATTCTCCTTTGGCGTATAGCGTACGTCGTGCCGGCAAAGACGGCAACGCGAACGTATTGTGCCTATGAGATGCCGCTGCTTTAATGTTTGTTGCAACAAATATTATTATTTTTTGAGTAGCTCTCTACGCGCTGCTCTAGAGCGAAACCAGAGTCACTGTGTCCTGTTGAGAGTTGTGTAAGGTCGCCACTCCCTGATGGTCGCGTCGACTTGAATACCTTGCTTTCGGGATACATCAACTCTGGTTTCGCTATAAGGCACAGCCCAAAGGCCGCTCTCCCAAAGGAAGAGCGGCCTTTTGGCTGATGGACTCAGCTTAGTAGGAACTGCTTGGAATCTGACGGCAGTTGTCGAGCGTCAGTGTACTCGACGACCAGTAGGTACTGTTCGGCGGCAGACTGCACGGCTGGCCGTAGCCCGGAGTGCGACTGACATAATTATTATTGCCGCTGGAGCCGTTCTGCGTGGTGGTACGCACATCAACAACATTACCCTCCACCTGAAGCGTGGTGTCGATCACGTCGGTCGAAGTTCCTGTTGACTCGATGATGGTCAGATAAGGACTATCGGTTGCACCCACGTAGATCTTGCTGTAGTCGGAGTTCTGCGTGGAAACGACCGTGCGCGGATGACCGGTGACGGTTAGCGTCTTCTCAACCGTGTAGCTGCTCAGGTTGACCACGGTGACCGTGCCGTTATCGGTGCCGTCTCCCTGGTTTGCGGAATAGGCCTTGGTTCCGTCATAAAGCAGGGTTACGCTAGCCGGATAAGGCGTCGTGGTGTTGCCCACCGAGATGGTATGCACCACACCGAAGCCGGATGCCACGCTGCCGCAGTTTGAATACGAACTGCTGCCACTGCTGTCCAGGCAGGTGCCGCTATATGTGTTGGAGTCGTTGCCATAGGTATCGAGTGGCACGTCGATGACGCTGATGGTGCCGCCGTCATAGTTGGCGACGACCAACTGCTGCGTCGTAACGTTATACTCGGCCTCGACCGGACCCGAGCCTGAAGGCAGGGATATAGTCGGGTGACAGGTGACCCATGCTCCGGACGTGTTCTGATACGGAGTGCACTTGTCGGCCGCGTTGGTCTCCGTGTTGATGACCGAGATGGTGTCGCTGCCGCGGTTCAGCACGAACAGTCGCTTGAGATCCGTGGACTGGACGCCATAGACTGGACAGACGCCAACGGCGATCGGCGTACCGGCGGTGTCGGTCGAGATAGTGATGGGAGTGACCGAGCCTGTGGTTGACTGAGCGTGCGGCCCGCTGTTGCAGATCGTCGAACTGCTCAGGTTCTGCGAGATGGCGTATTGGTACTGTCCGCTTGAGGTTCCTGGGCCGGCAAGGGCGACAGGCTGAATCGCCGTCGTAGCGTTCGAGGTGGTCATGGGAATCGTCAACTTGAGCGCTTCAGGCGAACCAGAAAAGTAATCGACGAGGTTATTGGTCGCCTCCGCGGCCCACAGGCCCGAGGCCGGCGCCAGCAGATTGGTGACGCTGGATCCCGAACTCAAGGTCGAGTACAGAATGTTTTTGTCTTGCAAGGTCGTCGACATGGGGAAGTTGGTCATCGTGCCATCTCGATTGATCGTGTAGCCATACCCAGCGATTTCGTCCAAAGCGAAATTCAACGGGCTCGTATTGGTCCCAATCGAGGCATAGGCCATGATCGAGTCACCGGAATAATCGATGATCGTCGCGATGCCGCTGGTGAGCGAAGGCGCCGAAACGACAATGGCATACGAGGCAACCTGTGCCGCCGGTCCGCTCGCGCTCGTCGACGTTACAACCGGCCTATACGAATCGCCGCAACCGGCCATCAGAGCGACAGCAGTCAGCGCTGCCCCCGCCTGCACCAAACGCTGTAGCGCCCGGCATGAATTCATAGAAAAAAGCCTCATTCGGAACGTTCTTACTTACCTCGTGATTGTAAATCAGAGAGCCGGGGAAAATGCACCTGCAAAGCCGGTTCAGGTCCCTACCTCTTTCTTGGACGCACGAACGCCCAACAAGTGATGCGATCCCGATGATTTTTCTGAGGATAGACACGATGGCGCACGATGTGCCTCGGACGGCAAAATTCGCTTGCCATGTGAGCCGCACTACTTGCCGTGCTTGCTCGCCTTGATCCGCTGAATCTCTTCGAGCCGCTGGGCAAGCACTCGCTCGCGGCCCTCCTGCGTCGGTCGGTAGTAGACGCGATCTTTCAGCGCGTCGGGCAGGCACTGCATATCGGCCACCTTGCCTTCCTCGTCGTGCGCGTAGAGGTAACCCTTCTTGTAGCCGAGTTGCTCCATCAACTTGGTCGGCGCATTGCGCAGGTGCAGCGGCACCGGGGCCTGCGCCGTGTGCTCAATATCGGCGCGCACCTGGTTGTAGGCCGTGTAGACCGAGTTCGACTTCGGCGCCAGGCACAGGTAAACGACCGCCTGTGCGATGGCCAGATCGCCCTCGGGCGAACCCAGAAACTCCATCGCCTGCTTGGCGCTCAGGCACAGGTTCAGCGACTCGGGCGCGGCCAGCCCGATGTCCTCGAAGGCCATCCGCACCACGCGCCGCGCAATGTAGTGCGGGTCTTCGCCTGCGGCGAACATCCGTCCCAGCCAGTAGAGCGCCGCGTCGGGATCGGAGTTGCGCACGCTCTTGTGCAGCGCCGAGATCAGGTTGTAGTGCTCCTCGCCCTTTTTGTCGTATTGCAACACGCGCTGCTGTACGGCCTCGCCGGCCACGGCCTTGGTGATGTGCTTGTCGGCGTCTTCGGCCAGTTGCGCCGCCACCTCCAGCGTGTTGTAAGCCGAGCGGCAATCGCCGTTCGAGTAGCTGGCGATAACGGCCAGCGCCTCGTCGTCGGCGGTGAGCTGGCGCGCGCCGAGGCCACGTTCAACGTCCTCGACCGCGCGCCGCAGCAGTGCCACGACCTGATCTTCCTCGATCGACTGCAGCACATAGACCCGGCAGCGCGACAGCAGCGCCGAGTTGATCTCGAAGGACGGATTCTCGGTGGTCGCGCCGATCAGCCGGATCGTGCCCCGCTCGACATAGGGCAGAAAGGCGTCCTGCTGCGCTTTGTTGAAGCGGTGAATCTCGTCGATGAACAGGATGGTGCGCGTGCCCATTTCGGCGGCCTTGGCCGCTTCCACCATCACCTGTTTGATCTCTTTGATGCCGCTGACGACGGCGGAAAACTCGACGAAGTTGGCGCGGGTGGTCTCGGCCACGATCTTGGCCAACGTGGTTTTGCCTACTCCCGGCGGGCCCCAGAAGATCATCGAGCTGGAATCGTCGCGCTCGATCTGCACGCGCAGCGGCTTGCCCGGACCAACCAGATGTTCCTGCCCTGCCAGTTCGTCGAGCGAACGCGGCCGCATCTTTTCCGCCAGCGGCATGCCCGCCACGACGTGGGGCGAACTTTTGCTTGAGAATGCCGCGAAGTCTTCTGTCTGATCGAAGAGATTCATCGCCGACCGCCCTTCTTTGGCGCGCGTTGCCGTGAGGCTTCATAGAGAAGAATACTGGCGGCGACGGCCGCGTTCAGACTCTCCACCGGGCCGGGATATGGAATGGTCAGCGTCGCGTCGGCCTCGGCGGCAATGGCCTCGGGCACGCCGTTGCCCTCGTTGCCGAGGATCAGCGCGGTGGGTTGAACGAGTCCGGCCTTGTCGAGCGAAAAAGCATCGTGAACCGCCGTCGTCCAGATCTTGATGCCGGCCGCATGCAGCCGCGCGAAGGCTTCATCCGCCGGGGAACTCAGGTAGGGCAGCCGGAAGAGCGAACCCGCCGAGGCGCGCACCGCCTTCGGGTTCCAGGCGTTCACGGTGCCCGGCAGCGCCACGACGCCGGTGGCACCGAAGGCCTCGGCCGAGCGCAGAATCGTGCCCAGGTTGCCGGGATCCTGCACACCGGCGAGAATCACGATGAGCGGCGCATGGGGAAGATCCAGAAAATCGGCCCAGGAAAACTCCGGCGGACGCACCAGGGCGGCCACGGTCTGCGGTGTTTCGGTCGCGAGGGCCGCCGACAGCAGGGCGCGCGGCAGGGCCAGCACCTCGGTGCTTTCGTCGAACTTCAGCCCGTCCAGCCGCTCGGTCTCGTCCTCGGCCACAAAGATGCATTCGAGCTTTAGTTGCGCCTTGAGCGCCTCTTCGAGCAGGTTCGGCCCCTCGATGCCGACCAGCGCTCCCGGCGCGGCAAGAGCGTGTCGCAGCTGCTTGAGCCGCGGATTCTGTTTACTTTGGATGGAGCGAACCGGAACAGTCTTCATCACTCTCTATCTTAGGCCGATTCTCTGCTTTTGAAACTGCGGCGGCTGCTGGGACGGGGCCGCTCAGCTTGCGCCGCGGAAGGCGCTGTGATAGCTTGCGAAACTGTAGCGTCTTATACCGGAAACCGAGGTAAGCTTTTGTCCGCGGAGATTTTACGCGTCCATCCCGACGAACCAGAACCGGATCGGATCGACTTCATCGTTTCCTGCCTGCGCAAGGGCGATGTGGTCGCTCTGCCCACCGATACCTTCTACGGTCTGGCCGTCGACCCGGTGAATCTGGCCGCCGTCGAGCGCATTTACCAGATCAAAACGCGGCAGAAGCACAAGCCGCTCTCGCTGCTGGTCTCTTCGCTGGCGCAGGCCTACACGCTGGCCCGCGAACCCGACCCGCGGCTCGACAAGCTGGCGGAAAAGTTCTGGCCCGGACCGCTGACCATCATCATGCGCGCCGGCACCAAGCTCCCGCTGCGTTCCACCGCGCACACCGGCAACGTGGCGCTGCGCGTGCCAGACGCTGCCATTGCACGCGCCGTCGTCGAGCGCTTCGGGCTGCCGATTACGGCCACTTCAGCCAACCTGCGGGGCGCAGTTGAGTGCACCCATGCCGCCGCCGTCCGCGACCAGATCGGCGACCGCATCCCGGTGATTGTCGATGGCGGACCAACCGCCCGTAGTTTGCCAACGACCATCGTCGATCTTTCGCTCGGAGCCGACCGGTGGGAGATTGTGCGCGAGGGCGCCATTGCCACGCATGAGATCGTCATGGTCCTCGAACATTAACTTCTCGAGCGTTAACTTTCTGATACAAATCGGTTTTTCTCACGTCCTTCGGGCGTGACTCGCGCGGCAGCCGTTCTCCCATTGCTGTGCATCGAAGACGGGATGCAGCGTGGCTTTTTCCTCAAGAAAAAGACCGCTTGCACACAACTAAACACTGCACGTGCACTGGAGAACTGCTCTAAGATGTGCCCATGGGGGCCTCTGGGGAAAGACACTTCTGGGTGTGGTGGACAACCGGGCTTGTTGTGCTGGTGGGCTTGGTTGCGTCCGCATTCTGGTGTCACTGGGTCTATGCGCAGATGAAGGTCTGCGCCACGGAAGATCAGGCGGCTCCGGCCGACGCCATCGCGGTCTTCGGCGCGGCCGAGTACAACGGTCGGCCTTCTCTGGTGCTGCGCGCGCGGCTCGATCACGCGCTTTCTCTTTATAATCGGGGACTGGCGCCGCTGCTGATCACCCTCGGCGGCGATGCCGGCGAGGCCGATCAGTTTTCCGAAGGCGAGGTCGGACGCAGTTATCTAATGGGTGCCGGCGTCGACGAAGATGACATCATTGCAGAAACCCACAGTCGCAATACCAAGGACTCGGTGCGCCGACTGGCGGTGATCGCCCACGCCAACAACCTGCATCGGTTGATTCTGGTCAGCGACGGGATGCACCTGTTCCGGCTGCGCGCCGTCTGCGCCGCCGAGGGGTTGACCGTGCTCACCTCGCCCCGCCCACGCGTCCCTGTCGAAGGCCGTACCGGCGAATTCGGCCGCGTTCTCCACGAGATAGCCGGCTACACGCTCTGGCGACTACACCTGCACTGAGTGTCTGTTCGCGGCCCACAGAAGCAGAAGGATGCGCGGGAAACAGTATCCGAACGACGCAGCCTCAAGCAGTCTTGCGTGCATCTGCTCGGGAAATATCGTTAACGATATTTCCGCAAAACGCCAAGGACTCGGCCTTGAATGGCGACATGCGAGGCGGGTAGATAGATGGGGTCCATCTCGGAGTTGGCCGGCTGCAAACGCACCAGATTGCCCTCAGGATAGAAGCGCTTGAGGGTGGTTTCTGCACCATGCACCAGGGCAACAACGATCTCGCCACTGTGCGCGGTGCGCGTGCGCTCAACCAGCACGTAATCGCCGCTGATAATGTGCTCATCGCGCATCGAGTCGCCGCGCACCTCAAGAGCGAAGGCGTCGCGGTTGCCGACGACATCGTGCAGCGAGATGGTTTCCGGTATCTCAATGGCCTCGACCGGCATCCCGGCGGCAATACGTCCCGCCAGCGGCAGCGAATCGGTGGAACGAGTCCGCGTCCCGGGCGGCAGCAAATCAATGGATCGGCTGCGGTTATGCACGCGGTCGAGCAACCCCTTCTTTTCAAGGTTGGTAATGTGCTTGTGAACGGTAGCCAGGCTCTTCAGGCCCATGCCACGAGCAATCTCCTCAAAAGACGGAGAGTATCCGTTGCGTGCGACGAAGGAACTGAGAAAATCGAGAACTTCTTTTTGCCGACGGGTAACAGCCATGCGCGCACTATAGCGAAGACTTCTCGCTACTCCCTTCCTGGCTTCTGGTCTTGAAAAAAAATGCAGAGCAAGTATTCAAATATGAGTCTCTTGAAACGCGCCAACAACTGCACCGTGGCTGCTCGGAGCCTGAGCGAAGGAATGGCGACGATTCGGCACATTTGATCATCACGGAGACTATACCATGACTAGCGAAATAATGACGAAGATTTATGCGGCCGGTAGATCTACGCTTTACTCGCCAGTCGCGCAGTAAGACGGCACAAGTAGGAATCTGAAACCAAAAACACGGGACCTGCCGAATTGCCCGGCAGGCCCCGTGTTTTTGTCCGACAGAAATTTATCGGACCACATTCTTGAACAGCGACGATTGCAACAGATTGCCGAACTCCGAATCGTTGGCCGCAAAGCGAACCTGCAGCTTGCCGGCGCTCGAGCTGACGGTGGTCGCATTCATAGCCTGCTTTTCCGCCTCCGATCCGCTCATCTTGCGCACCAGCATGGCCGCCGACAAGAGCGAAGAGATGGTCGCGGCGGCAATCGTATCGCCGGTCACGATGGTCAGATCGAATTTGACGCCGTGCTGGAAGCTCATCGAATACCAGGAGGCATCCAGTCGCTTACGCACCACGTCATAATCGGTGAGCGAACCGGCCTCGCCCAGCACCGATTTCATCACAATCTGGGTTCCCTTGTTGTCAAGGATGCTCCACAGAGGCTCGGAGTCAACGCTGCGCATCGCATCCATCATGGAGCTGTTGCGCATAATGTTGGCCGAGATGCCGTCGCGAGCATCGAGAGCCTTGACCACCGCCTCTTTCTGGCCGAAGACCATCGTCGAGGGATCGACGAAGCACAGCACCATGCCAGAGCGGGTCATCGGGTAGATCTTGTTGCCGCGCAGCAGGGTGGCCTTCTGGTGCTGCTTGCGAATATTAGCCAGAATCTCGTCCATCGAGAACTGCCCTTGAGCAATGCCGACCGTCTGCAGATCCTCGCTGTTATTGGGTTTGGTGCGGAACAGAGCAAAGGCCAGCTCCTCGACGTCGTGATTATCGTTCATGCCCGACTTGCGCAGAGCATCATCGAACTGGCGCAACTCCGGAGGCATCAAATGGTCACGCAGCTGCATCGCGATGCGCGAATTCTGCATGGCACGATAGTCGATCACCACCAACTGCTGCACCTCGTGCGGAACCGCGCTACGCGCGTCGGTCGACAACTGTCCCGCCGACGCCAGGGTTGCAGCCGCAAGCGGCAATACTGCCAGGGAAAATTTCATCAAGCTCTTAAACAATTTCATCCTCCGGAAGGCCCGCTCTGCCCTACAGATTTCTACTCCGGCCAGGTTAGCGGAGCCTCGAGACGCTGCTCGAGAATCCTGGCGGTTGAATCGAATCCACTCAACTGACGCATCCACTCGCTCTGGCGCTCACAGGCCGCTTCGGGAATCAGCCCAATCAACTCGCCCTCGGCCAGTTTGAGATGCAAACGGCTGGCCAGCTCGCTGACTCGGCCGTAGACCTCCGAGATCGGCTTCCCCTCGAAGTCGGTGATATTCATCGAAAGCTGCGCCCGACCCTGGACCATGAGCCCCAAAGCTTTAACACCCTTGAGGCCGCCCGAGGAAGCACGAATCTCCTTGGCAATGGCGCGGACGGCGGTCAGATCCATGGAATCGAAGTAGATGTTGTAGGCAATCAAAAACTTGCGCGCACCGACGATGCTGGCGCCGGCGGTTGGATGCAGCCCCGGTCCGCCCACGTCGGGCCGACGCGAGGCATCCTGGCGCACCGCCTCCCGCAGCCCTTCGAACTGGCCCTGACGCACATTTTCAAGTTTGGCGCGATCGGGCCGCGAGGCCGCCGCCTCATAAAAGTAGATGGGGATGCCGTAGCGACGCCAGATTTCAAGCCCCGCCTGCCGCGCCAGCAGCACACACTGCTCCAGCTTGATGCCGGAAACGGGCACAAAAGGAATCACGTCGGCGGCGCCGATACGCGGATGCTCACCCTTCTGGCGAGTCAGGTCGATCAGTTCCGCAGCCTTGCCCGCGGCGCGCACGGCGGCTTCGACAACGGCAGCCGGAGCACCGGCAACGGTAACCACCGAACGATTATGGTCGGCGTCCATAGACCAATCGAGCAGACGCACGCCCTCGACACGCATGGCGGACACGATGGCCCGCACGCGCTTGGCATCCATTCCCTCGGAAAAATTGGGAACGCACTCAACAACCGGTTCCTGCATGTCTACTTCCAAAAGGTGTAACCCACCTGAAGCTGCAAGCTGGCATTCACGCCCGGGTTCCTGTCGCCAATCGAGGCCGAGGAGATGTGCACGGCGTTGACGCCCAAGTCAATCGAGCGGTTAGCGCGCGTGAAGTAATGGACACCCACGCCACCCTGCGGCGAAAAATTCCAGACCGAGGTGCTGCCGTCGAGGCCAAGCGCGGAATTGCTCAGGTAGTTCGGCGGAAACTGATGCGTGGTGTAGATCAGACCACCGGCGGCCTGCAACCAGGGCTGCACGCGGCGGGAACGCGTCAGGAAGTTCCAGCGAAAGATGACCGGCGTCAGGCTGACGCCGCGATAGGTTCCGCCACCGGTGGACACCGTGCAGGAAGACTTGACGCCGTTCGCCGTGCAGGTCTCCTGCACCGTGTGCGCAGCCGGGGTGTAGGCCTGCCAAAGCGGCATGATGTTGACGCCCATCTCAAACTGGCCGCTCAGTGGACCGGCATAGACGACGGGCGTCAACACCTTGCCCGCCTGCACGCCGCCCATCAGAAATTTGAAATCGGAGCGATCGCCCACGCCATTGCCATAGGCAACGAAAGGGCCGTACTCCCAGCTTTGCGCCTCGCGAACGTGCGCCACCGGATTGATCTCAGCCTTGGAAATCGAAGTCTGCGCAGTTGCCATGCCGGCCGCCAGCATCAAGCCACAAAAAATTCCCGGAATCCACGTCTTTTCCATCCGTTATCCCCTCAGTCGTATCAAAAAAAGACCGCCACAATGGGCGGCCTTTTTGGTTGGACTCTCCGCCAGCTACTCGGGTTCAGATTCGTCCTCGTCCGTCTCGAAGTTGGAGTAGACATTCTGCACGTCGTCCGAATCTTCAAGCGCATCGAGCAGCCGGAACATCTGCGCCGCCGGGCCGCCCTCAAGCTTGGTATAGGTCGAGGCAACCATGGTGATTTCGCTGGTCGCCACCGGGATTCCCGCCGCCTTGATCGCCTCGAGAACTGCCTCGTAGGCGGAAGGCTCGGTGGTCACTTCCCAGATTTCGTCTTCGTCGGCAATGTCTTCGCCGCCGTTTTCAAGCACGACGCCCATCAACTGATCTTCGGTGGCTCCGGGCTTTTCAACGGTGATCACGCCTTTTTTCGAGAACATGAAGCGGACCGAGCCGGACTCGCCGAGACTGCCGCCGTTCTTCGAAAAGGCGTGTCGAATCTCGCTGACGGCACGATTACGGTTATCGGTCAGCGCTTCGACGATAAGGGCGACGCCGCCCGGGCCATAGCCCTCGAAGGTGATCTCTTCATAGTTGACGCCATCAAGCTCGCCGGTGCCGCGCAGGATAGCGCGCTTGATATTGTCGGCAGGCATGTTCTCGGCCTTCGCCGCCAAAATCGCCGTGCGCAACCGGGCGTTGCTGTCCGGATCGCCGCCTGAACGGGCAGCAACCGAAATTTCCTTGATGAGACGGGTGAAGATCTTTCCGCGCTTGGCATCAAGCGCGAACTTCTTGTGCTTCGTGGTGGCCCATTTAGAGTGGCCGGACATGGAAACCTCGACGTGATTGAGAAGTAGTGGTGCGGGCTCGCACCTGCGTGGTAAGTATAACATTCGCGGCGCGTCAAAAAATACTGCCCGGCCCCGGGCGGCGGCGGCCGGTAACCACCTCCGGACCCCGGACCGGTAGAGGAAAGGAATTTGAACGTCTGCCAGATTTTTTGGTTATAGTAGGGGGTATGCTTCCGGATGCGGCCGAAGCAGCTCCAAAATCTACTGATGCTTGAAGAAGGGGCGGTTTCCTTACGAGAAATCGCATGTGGGCGTGTATTCCCCTGCACGCAGGCGCTCTACTAGCACAAAGAATTTATTGAAAAGGCTGCCCATGGATTCATTCAGTCGTCTATGCACACCGAAACCGCAGGGACTTTACCATCCCGGCAATGAACACGATGCCTGCGGCGTAGGATTCGTCGCTCATATCCGCGGCGAAAAGAGCCACGAGATTATCCGCAAGGGACTTGAGGTCCTGATCAATCTGGCGCACCGCGGCGCATCGGGGTGCGATCCGGAGACCGGCGACGGCGCCGGTATTCTGATCCAGATTCCGCACGCGTTCTTCACGCGCGAATGCGGCGAACAGGGTCTGCATCTACCCGAGGCGGGAGCCTACGGCGTGGCCATGTGCTTTCTTCCGGTGGAAAAGCATAGCCGACTGCAGTGCGAGGGCGTCTTCGAGCGCATCGCCAACGAAGAGGGCGCAACCGTCATCGGCTGGCGCGATACGCCGGTCAACGGCGACGCCATCGGACGCGAAGCCCGCGCCTCGCAGCCTTATATTGAACAGTTCTTCGTGCGCCGCCCGGAAAACATGGATGAGGATGCCTTCGAGCGCCTGCTCTACCTCATCCGCCGCCGCACCGAAAATGAGATTGCCGCCAGCGACATCGAGGACAAGGAGACTTTCTACCTTCCCTCCTTCTCCTGTCGCACCATTATCTATAAAGGTCTGATGCTGGCGCCGCAGATTGAAAAGTTCTACTTCGAGCTGGCCAATCCGCTGGTCACCAGTGCGCTCTGTTTGATCCACCAGCGTTTTTCGACCAACACCTTTCCGAGCTGGAAGCTGGCCCACCCCTACCGCTACATCGCGCACAACGGCGAGATCAACACCATCCGCGGCAATGTGAACTGGATGAGCGCCCGCCAGTCGGTCTGCGCCAGCCCGGAGTTTGGCGACAAGATCGACGAACTGTTCCCGGTGGTCGTGCCGGAAGGCTCCGACTCGGCCTCGCTCGACAACGCCATCGAGTTTCTGCATCAGGCCGGTCGTTCCCTGCCCCACGTAATGGCCATGCTGCTGCCCGAGGCCTGGGCCGGCAATCCGGACATGAGCGAGGAAAAGCGCGCCTTCTACGAGTATCACGCCTCGCTGATGGAGCCATGGGACGGACCGGCGGCGATCAGCTTCACCGACGGCCGCGTGATCGGCGCGACGCTCGACCGCAACGGACTGCGGCCGGGCCGCTACGTCATCACCAAAGACGATCTGGTCGTGCTCTCCTCCGAGGCCGGCGTCATCGACATTCCCGCCGAAGACATCCGCAAGAAAGGCCGTCTGCGGCCGGGCCGCATGTTCCTGGTCGACACCGTCGAGCAGCGCATCGTCTCCGACGACGAGATCAAGGAAAAGCTCACCAGCCGCCAGCCCTACGGCGAGTGGCTCAAAGAGCAGCAGGTGACGATGGAGCAGTTGCCGGAGCCGTCGCGCGTGATCGCCTCGCACCCGGAGACTCTGCTACGCCGCCAGCGCGCCTCGGGCTATAGCGAAGAGGACCTGAAAATTCTGCTTGCGCCGATGGCCGCCAAGGGCATGGAGCCGCTTGGCTCGATGGGTTCGGATGTGCCACTGGCCTGCCTCTCCGACCATCCGCAGTCGCTGTTCGGCTATTTCAAGCAGTTGTTCGCGCAGGTCACCAATCCGCCCATCGACCCGATCCGCGAAGAGATGGTGATGTCGCTGATCAGCTACATCGGCACGGAGCGCAACATTCTGGGTGAAACGCCGGAAAACTGCCACACGCTCAAGATGATGCAGCCGATTCTGTCGAACCGCGATCTCGAAAAGCTGCGCCGCATCTCCTCGGGCGATCTGCTGGCGACGACACTGCCTGCTCTCTTTCGCGCCGAGGATGGGGAAAACGGCCTGCGCCACGCGCTCGACGATCTGAGCAATCGCGCCGCCCTCGCCGTGCATTCCGGCTACTCGCTGCTGATTCTCTCCGACCGCGGCGTCGATGCCACCTATGCGCCGATCCCGAGCCTGTTGGCCATGGCCGCCGTACACAATCGCCTCATCCAGGAAAAGACCCGCACGCAGGTGGCCATCATTATCGAGAGCGGTGAGCCGCGCGAGGTGATGCACTTTGCCCTGCTGATCGGCTACGGCGCCAGCGCCGTCAATCCCTACCTGGCGATTGAGACCGTCCACGACCTGAAGCGGCGCGGCCTGCTGCCTGCCGAGTTGACCGCAGAAGAGGCCGAGCACAACTACATCAAGGCCATCGACAAGAGCCTGCTGAAGACCTTCTCGAAGATGGGTATCTCGACCCTGCAGAGCTATCGCGGCGCGCAGATCTTCGAGGCCGTCGGCCTGAACAAGGAACTGATCGACACCTACTTCCCCGGCACCGCCTCGCGAATCGAAGGCATCGGACTCGATGTGCTGGCGCGCGAAGCGCAGATGAAGCACGCCTACGCCTTCCAGCAGTTGACCGACGCGGAGACCGAGCTGGTGGTCGGCGGGCAATATCAGTACCGCGAAAACGGCGAGTATCACCTGATCAACCCGCACACCATCAGCAAGCTGCAACAGGCGGTGCGCGAGGACAGCTACGCGAAGTTCCAGGAGTACACCGCCGAGCTTGACGATCAGAACCGTCACCTCTGCACACTGCGCGGCCTGCTCAAGCTGAAGTACACCGACGAGCCGATTTCCATCGACGAGGTGGAGCCGGCCAAGGAAATTGTCAAGCGCTTCACCACCGGCGCGATGAGCTTCGGCTCAATCAGCAAGGAAGCGCACGAGACCTTGGCCATCGCCATGAACCGCATCGGCGGCATGTCGAACACCGGCGAAGGCGGCGAAGACGAGGAGCGCTTCAAGCGCGATGCCAACGGCGACCTGCGCCGCTCGGCCGTCAAGCAGGTGGCCTCGGGCCGCTTCGGCGTCACCGCCAATTACCTGGTCAACGCCGACGAGTTACAGATCAAGATGGCACAGGGCGCCAAGCCCGGCGAAGGCGGACAGCTCCCCGGCTACAAGGTCGACGCGGTCATCGCCAAGACGCGCCACTCCATCGCTGGCGTGGGCCTGATCTCGCCACCGCCGCACCACGACATCTATTCGATCGAAGATCTGGCGCAGTTGATCTACGACCTGAAGAACGTGAATCCAAAGGCGCGCGTCGCCGTCAAGCTGGTCAGCGAAGTCGGCGTCGGCACCGTTGCCGCCGGTGTCTCGAAGGCGCATGCCGACGTGGTGCTGATCTCGGGCGACAACGGCGGCACGGGCGCATCGCCGCTCAGTTCGATCAAGCACGCCGGCCTGCCCTGGGAACTGGGTCTGGCCGAGGCGCAGCAGGTGCTGCTGCTCAACGATCTGCGCAGCCGCATCCGCGTGCAGACCGACGGCAAGCTGCAGACCGGTCGCGACGTGGTCATCGCCGCGCTGCTCGGCGCCGAGGAGTTCGGCTTTGCCACCATGCCGCTGGTCACCATGGGCTGCATCATGATGCGCAAGTGCCACCTGAACACCTGCGCGGTGGGCATCGCCACGCAGGACCCGGTTCTGCGCGCGCGCTTTGCCGGCAAGCCCGAACATGTGGTCAACTTTTTCTTCTTCATCGCCGAGCAGATGCGCGAACACATGGCCAAACTCGGCTTCCGCACCGTTGACGAGATGGTGGGCCGCGTGGACAAGATCGATTCGGCCATCGCCGCCGACCACTGGAAGGCCAAGGGCATCGACCTTTCGTCAATTCTCTACGCGCCGACCTTGCCCTCGCGCGTGGCCCGGCGCAAAATGCAGGAGCAGGATCACGGTCTGGTGCAGGCCCTCGATCACGCCCTGATCGCCAAGGCCAAGCCCGCGCTCGAAACCAAGACGCCGGTCACTGCCACCTTCGCCATCCGCAATGTGCATCGCACCGTGGGCGCAATGCTGGGCGGCGAGATCGCGCGACGCTACGGCTCGGCCGGTCTGCCCGACGAGACCATTCACTTCAAGTTCAACGGCTCGGCCGGACAGAGCTTCGGCGCCTTCGTGCCGAACGGCGTCACACTCGAACTGGAAGGCGAAGCCAACGACTACTTGGGCAAGGGACTCTCCGGCGGCCGCATCATCGCCTATCCGCCGAAGACCTCCAGCTTCCTGCCCGAGGAGAGCATTCTGGCAGGCAACGTCGTGCTCTACGGCGCCACCACCGGCGAGGTCTTTCTCAACGGCATCGCCGGCGAGCGCTTCGCGGTCCGCAACTCGGGCGCGACGGCGGTCGTCGAAGGCATTGGCGACCATGGCTGCGAGTACATGACCAACGGTCTGGTCATCGTGCTCGGCGAAACGGGACGCAACTTCGCCGCCGGCATGAGCGGTGGCGAGGCTTACGTCTACGACGATCAGGGCGACTTCTCGACCAAGCACTGCAACCTGACCAGCGTCGATCTGGAACCGCTCGCGAGCACCGAAGATGTGGCCAAGGTCAAGGAATTGCTCGAACGGCACCGCGACCTGACCGGCAGCCCGCGCGCAGCCTGGATTCTTGAACGCTGGGCCGAGGCGCAGTCAAAGTTCATCAAGGTCTTTCCGCACGAGTACAAGCGCGTGCTTGGCTTTGCTCGCGCAGAAGCCGTCTACGTTTCTTCCGCAAACACGTCGCCTCTGCTGGCGGCAACGGAGGTGCAGCATGGGTAAGGTTACAGGATTTCTCGAAATCGACCGCCAGCAGCCCACGCGCCGCAAGGCGGAAGAACGCATCAAGGACTGGCTGGAGGTCTACGAGCCGTTCCCCGAAGAAAAGCAGCGCGAGCAGGGCGCGCGCTGCATGGACTGCGGCGTTCCCTTCTGCCACGGCGGCTGTCCGCTGAACAACCTGATTCCCGACTGGAACGATTTGGTCTACAACGGCCGGTGGGAGTCGGCGATCAAGCGGCTGCACGCCACCAACAACTTTCCGGAGTTCACCGGCCGCGTCTGCCCCGCCCCATGCGAGACAGCCTGCGTGCTCGGCATCAATCAACCGCCGGTTTCGATCAAGCTGGTCGAAAAATCGATCATCGAGCACGCCTGGGCCGAGGGGTGGGTTCGCCCTGAGCCACCCGAGCACAACACCGGCAAGCGCGTCGCCGTTGTCGGCTCCGGCCCCTCGGGTCTGGCCGCCGCGCAGCAACTGCGCCGCGCCGGCCACTCGGTGACGGTCTTCGAAAAGAACAAGCGCGTCGGCGGCCTGCTCCGCTACGGCATTCCCAACTTCAAACTCGAAAAGCACATCATCGACCGCCGCATTGAGCAGCTCGAAGCCGAGGGCGTCATCTTCCTGGCCGACTCGCACGTGGGCGCGAATGTGCCGCTCGAAGCACTCACCGACCACTACGAGGCGATTCTGCTTTGCGGCGGCAGCGAGCAGCCGCGCAATCTGAACATCCCCGGACGCGAGCTCAAGGGCATCCACTTCGCGCTCGAATTCCTGCCGCAGCAGAACCGGCGTCTCGAAGGTGAAACGATCGATCCCGACCTCGAGATCATTGCCAGGGGTAAGCGCGTGGTGATCATCGGAGGCGGCGACACCGGCGCCGACTGCGTGGGCACCAGCCTGCGTCAGGGCGCGAAAAGCGTGCTGCAAATCGAGATCATGCCCAAGCCGCCCGCCGAGCGCGCCGCCTCGACTCCCTGGCCGATGTGGCCCTACAAGCTGCGCACCGAAACCTCGCACGAAGAGGGATGCACACGCGACTGGGGCATCAACAGCCTCCAGTTCCTCGGCGACGCCCAGGGCAACGTCAAGCAGATCCAGGCCGTCCGCGTCAGCGCGCCGCCGAAGTTCGAGCCGGTCGCTGGCTCCGAGTTCACCATCGAGGCCGACCTGGTGCTGCTCGCCATGGGCTTCCTCGGCCCGGTGAAAAACGGCATGATCGAACAGCTCGGCGTCGTGCTCGACAAGCGCGGCAACGTGACGACGACCAATTACATGTCCTCTATGGATGGCGTCTTCGCCGCCGGCGACATGCGCAGCGGCCAGTCGCTGGTCGTCCGCGCCATGGCCGAGGGCCGCAAGGCCGCTGCCGCCGTCGACACCTACCTCAATAACCTGACGGAGACCACTCCGCTCTCCAGCCGCACGAAAAAATAACCGCGTTCCAGACACAGAAAAGCGGCCGGACTCGCACTCGAGTCCGGCCGCTTTTTATGGATGCGTAGTTCGCCCTACGAGGCCCAGCTCGTCCGCGTACGGCCCATCGAGATGTAGCCCATATCCATCGAAATGCCGCGCACGCACTGCAGCAGATGGTTGGCAATGGCGGGCAGCTTCTGCGCGGTCACGCGGAAGCTCGGCCCCGAGACACTGACGGCAGCCACCGGCTGGCGCTGCGCATCGAGCAAGGGCACGGCGATGCAGCGCAGACCGTCCTCGATCTCCTCATCGTCGATGGCGTAACCGCGACGGCGGGTCTTTTCCAACTCCGCGCGCAAGGCCTCGGGCGTGGCAATGGTGCGATGCGTGAACCGCTCATAACGAATGCGCTTGAACAACTCATCGACCTTCTCCTCCGGCAGAAAGGCCATGATCGCCTTGCCCACCGAGGTACAGTGCAGCGGATTGGTCGCGCCCACGCGGGTAATCATGCGCACCGCGCGCGCCGGTTCAATCTTGTCGATATAAATCACGCGAGCGGCTTCGAGAACGCAAAGGTGAGCCGTCTCCTCGGTCTCAGTGACCAGACGGCGCAGGTGCGGCTGCGCGCGATCACGCAGATCATATTGCTCAATAGCCCGGTTTCCATAATCGAAGAGCCGCAGCCCAAGGCGAAATTTTCCCGTCGACGTGCGCTCGACCATGCGGTGACGTTCGAGCACCATCAAAAAGCGATGCGCCGTGCTTTTATGTAGCTGCAAGGAAGTGGAAACCTGCGCCAACCCCAACGGAGTTTCGCTTTCCCCTAGAAGATCTAAGATTGCAAAGGCCCGGTCGAGAGCTTGAACTTTATAAGTGCCTTGCGGAGCAACATCTCGCATTATGAACCCCAGTATTAAAGAATGAAAGCCATATTCAGGCTCTCAAAATGCGATACCGATGTCAAGGTCTGATACGCTGTCCCTCTTTATGAGAAGACGCCAAGAATCCTGGCAGGCGGCTGGAGTATGCCCGACCGGACGTACACGCTTTCAGACTGGCTGGCAGGTACCCGTCCGTGTACATACGGCGGATCGATACAGATTATTTCACCAGATCCTTCAACACCTTTACGTTTCGTTCTTCGTCACCTGGCTCGTTGACCGGGGTTTCGGCAATGAAGGCGGAGTGGGCAAAGCGCGGGTCATTGAGCAGGCGGCGGAAGGGTTCGACGCCCATGGTGCCCTTGCCGATATGTTCGTGCCGGTCGAGCTTAGAGCCGAGGGCGGCCTTGGCGTCGTTGCAATGCCAGACCTTGACCGCGTCGAAGCCAATGGTTGAGCCGACCATGTCCATGGTCGCGTCATAGTCGGTCACCAGATCGTAACCAGCCACATAGGTGTGGCAGGTGTCGAGGCAAACATTGACCGGCGCAGTAGCGCGAAGCCGGGTAACCAGTTCGGCCACCTGCTCGAAGCTGCCGCCCAGCGAGAATTCCGCTCCAGCAGTATTTTCGATCAAAATGCTGAACGGCGTTCCCTGCCAGGGCAGGCCGTCGATGGCGCTGGTGATCGACTCGGCGGCCAGCTTCAGGCCTTCGTCGCGCGTGAGACCCTTCCACGAGCCGGGATGCAGCACCAGGTATTCGGCACCATAGGCCAGCGCCCGCTCAATTTCGCCGCGAAAGGCGACGACGCTCTTGGCACGGACTTCTTCATTCTGGCTGCAGACGTTGACCAGATAACTTGTATGAATCACCAGCGGGCCAACATCGAGCTTGGCACGCAGTGCCTTCATGCGCTCGGTCTGCTTGGGGTCGGCCTTCACCGCGCGCCACATGCGCGGGCTGGCCGAAAAGATCTGAAAGGTGTTCGCGCCAATCTCGGCGGCGCGCTCGACGGCATTCGATGCGCCGCCCGTCGTGCCCAAGTGCACTCCAATCCGCTTCGTCATGCCACCAGTTTACAAGGCCGAACTGGAGCGCAGGAGGTGCAAAAAAGCTCGGAACACACCGCCCATGTGTTATTTTTTCGAAAGGAAACCGTGCGCAAGACGTCCAATAACACGAACGCAACTTCGATCGACGACGCCCCCAGCCGCCCTCCGAAAAAGAGGAAGAAACGTCTTCCCGGCCTGCACGTCGACGAAGGTTACATGCAGCACCCCTTCGACGTGGAGTTCGGGGTGCGCACCAGCGGATTGGTGGCCGGACGCGAGCTGAAGAGCGGCCACCGCAACGACCGCCACAACACCGCCTACTACGGCGTCGCCCCCAGCGTCTTCAAGGGGATTCTGGCCCAGTGGCGGCGTTACAAGCCCCTTGCGCCACTCAGCGACTACACCTTCATCGACCTCGGCGCGGGCATGGGCCGCGCGTTGCTGCTGGCCAGCGAATACGGCTTTCGCCAGTGCGTCGGCGTGGAGATGAACCCGGCGCTCGCCGCCATTGCGCGACGCAATAACGCGCTGTGGCGCAAGGCCGACCGCGCGGAGTCGCCGCTGCGCCTGCTCTGCCGCGACGCGGTCGAGTACAAACTGCCCGACGGCCCCTGCGTCGTCTTCCTCTTCAATCCCTTCGGCGCGCCGGTCTTCAAGCGCCTGCTCACGCAGTGGGCCGAAACCCTGCGCGGCCGCGAGGGCCAGTTCGATCTGCTCTACGTCAACGACGAGCAGAAGCGAACCATCCGCTGCCAGTCGGGTTGGACGCGGCTGTTCGAGGGGCCGATTCGCCGCTCGCGGGCCGACGCGGTCGCCGATCGCGAAATTCTCAACAACCAGCCGGAGGGCGAGTACGCGTCCGCAAACTGGGAAGATTGTTCGATTTACCGTTGGACCGGCAGCCCCGCTACACCCGCAAGCAAGAAAATCCGATAAAAACTCACGCGTTCGTCATGGATCCTGCGTCAAAACAGGAAGCAGTCTGGATTTTTCCATCCCATTCCCAATGGATGTGACCGGAGAGATACCCAGCACACACATGAGGTTTGACCCTCGCAAGCCCGGCGTGAAACTCTGGGGAGCGGTCGCAGAGCCGAATGGCCAGAAGAAGGTAGGAATCTGCCGTGAACGAATCGCGTTTGATTGTTGGAATTGGGGAATTGTTGTGGGATTTGTTGCCGGAAGGCGCCCGCCTGGGTGGAGCACCGGCAAACTTCAGCGTAGCGTCGGCGCGCATGGGCAACCATGCCGTGATTTTGAGCCGCGTCGGGCGCGATGAGTTCGGCCACAAGGCCATCGAAGAGCTTGACCGGATGCCGATCGACGCCAGCCAGATCGAGATTGACCCCGTGCATGAAACCGGTCAGGTCGATGTGCGTTTCGAGCAGGGAGAACCGCAGTACTCGATTCATGAGCCAGCGGCCTGGGACTTTCTGGAGTTGACCGATGCCTGGGTACAGTTGGCAGAACGCGCCGACGCGCTCTGCTTCGGCTCACTGGCGCAGCGCTGCTGCGAGTCGCGACAGACCATCCAAACGCTGGCCGCACAGACCAAATCCGGCTGCGTGCGCATCTTCGACGTGAACATGCGCGCCCCGTTTTATTCCGGCGAAATTCTGCAGGAATCGCTGGAGCTGGCCACCGTGGTCAAGCTCAACCAAACCGAACTGCCCGAGGTGCTGAACCTGCTCGGTCTGCCGATGGAAGAGGCCGGCAACCGCGAGTTGCAACGCGTGGGCGCCCAGCGGTTGCTCGATGAGTTTCCGATGCTCGACCTGATCGCCGTCACCCGTGGCGCGGGCGGCAGTCTTCTGGTTCGACGCAATGAATGGAATGACCATCCTGGGTATCCGGTCACGGTCTCCGACACGGTCGGGACCGGGGATGCGTTTACCGCGGCGTTGGTTCACTTTCTGCTACAGGGCGCGGATCTGGCCACACTGAACCGGGCGGGCAACCGCTGGGGCAGTTGGGTCGCCACGCAGACCGGCGCCATGCCAAAGCTACCGGAATCACTGCAGGCCGAGCTGATGACGGCCACCTCAGCAAAATAAATTCAGGGTATCCAGAAAAAAGCGCCGACCTTTTTCTACCGTCGGCGCTTTTTTGGGACATCAGAGAAAACCTTTTCCTGTTGCCAAACCAAGCCGTTTAAAGCTACGATGGCGGGGTCATGAAAAAGCTGTCTGCCTCGCTTGCCCTTCTTGCGGCTCTCACAGTGCCGTCGTGCCTGGTTGCGCAGTCCCCTTCGCTAACCATCCAGGTGAATCAACCAACCGTCAAGGTCAGCCCCACGCTCTACGGGTTGATGACCGAGGAGATCAACTACTCCTACGACGGCGGACTTTACGGCGAGTTGGTGCGCGATCGCGTGCCCGCCCGCAGCTGGGGAAGCTTGCACTACTGGCCCTCGGTCGTCCGCGGCAACTCGGCCGCCCATATCTCGCTCGATGAGAAGGAAGGCCCCAGCGCCGCCATTACCCACAGCATCAAGGTGCAGGTGACCGCGGCCACGGAAAAGGCGCCGGCCGGCATTGAAAACACCGGCTACTGGGGCATCCCGGTCCGCCCCAACACCACCTACACCGGCTCGTTCTGGGCCAAAGCCGACACGGACAGCGTGCCCGTCACCGTCAGCCTCGAGAATGACCAGACCGGCGTCGTCGCCGCCTCGGCCACCGTCACCGGCGTCTCAGGCGCCTGGAAGCAGTACACCTATACGCTGAAGACCGGCAACGTTCCCGTCTCGTCCAACAACCACCTGCTGCTGACCACGACCAAGCCCGCGACGCTCTGGTTCGAACTGATTTCACTCTTCCCGCCGACCTACAACAACCGGCCCAACGGCAACCGCATCGACCTGATGGAAAAGCTGGCCTCGATGCACCCAACCTTCCTGCGGCTGCCCGGCGGCAACTACCTCGAAGGCGACCACATCGCCGACCGCTTCGACTTCAAGAAGACCCTCGGCGACTCGGTGAACCGGCCGACGCATCAGGGACCGTGGGGCTATCGCTCCTCCGACGGCATGGGCCTGCTCGAATTCCTCAACTGGTGCGAAGACCTGAAGATCGATCCCGTGCTGGCCGTCTACGCCGGCTACTCGCTGCAACAGGAGCACATTGAACCAGGTCCGGCACTCGATCCGCACGTGCAGGACGCGCTCGACGAGATCGAATACGTCATCGGCGGACCGGAGACCCACTGGGGTGCAATCCGCGCCCAGAACGGCCACCCGGCCCCCTTCCCGCTGCACTACGTCGAGATCGGCAACGAGGACCAGTTCGACCACTCGCACAGCTACGACGGCCGCTACGCGCAGTTCTACAAGGCCATCAAGGCCAAGTATCCGCAGTTGCAACTGATCGCCACCACGCCGGTCAAGAGCGTCAAGCCGGACGTGGTCGACGACCACTACTACGAGTCGGCCGAGGCGATCTTCAACATGACCGACCACTACGACAAGGTTGACCGCAACGGTCCGAAGATCTTTGTCGGCGAGTGGGCCACGCGCGAGGGCGACCCGACGCCGAACCTGGACGCCGCACTGGCCGACGCCGCCTGGATGACGGGCCTTGAGCGCAACAGCGATCTGGTCGTGATGCACGCCTATGCGCCGCTGCTCACCAACGTCAATTCGCACGGCGTGCAGTGGGACACCGATCTGATCGGCTACGACGCGCTCAACAGCTACGGCTCACCGAGCTACTACGCGCAGGCCATCTTCGCCGGCCACGTCGGCACCGAGGTGGTGCCCGCCACGCTGGCCGGTACGCCAACGCGCGTCTACACCGTGGCTACGCGCGACGAGCAAAAGCACAAGCTCTATATCAAGCTGGTCAACGCCACCTCCGAGGCCGTGCCGCTGGCAATCTCGCTTGAAGGCATCGCCAAGGTGGACGCCAAGGCCAAGCTGATCACGCTCACCGGCAAGACGCCGAACGCGACCAACTCGCTGGCCAATCCCGAAGCCGTGGTTCCGGTGGAAAAGACCGTCAACGTGGGAACCAAGTTCACCGAAACGCTGGTTCCCTATTCGATCAACGTGCTGGAACTGAACGACTAACCAATCTTTTTCTGGCACAAAGCAGCACGAACAAGCAGGAAAATATCCCGCCGTTGGGCCAAAGGTGCCCGCGGCGGGATATTCTTTTAGGGAAAAAGTTTTCAAGGAGAAACGCCGTGACTGTTCTTCCGTCCAAGATGGCGACCCCGGCGCGGCTGGCAACCGCCGCCGTGCTGGCAGTTTTCGCACTCCACGCGCCCGCGCAAAGCCCCACCGACGAGCCCGCCGTGCTGCACGAGGGCTTTGTGAACCCGGCGGCCAATGCCCGGCCGATGATGCGCTGGTGGTGGTTCGGTCCGGCGGTCACTAAGCCGGAGCTGGAAAAAGAGCTGGTGACGATGCAGAAAGCGGGCATCGGCGGCGTCGAGATTCAGCCGGTGTACCCCATGTCGCTCGACGACGCGGCCAAGGGCATCCACAACCTGAAATATCTGTCGCCGGAGTTTCTCGACGACGTGAGCTTCGCCAACCAGACGGCCCGCAAACTGGGGATGCGCGTCGACATCACGCTCGGCAGCGGCTGGCCCTACGGCGGCCCGACGACCACGCTGGCGCTTTCTTCCAGCAAGCTCAAGGTGGAATATGGTCGCGTGAACGGCGCTCAGGCCGAAGCGCCGAAACTGGCCGAGGGCGACAGCCTGATCGCGGCCTTCGTCGCACAGGGCAACAAGGAAAAATTCGACGCCGCCACGGCAGTGCGCTTTGAGGCCAAGAGCGCGGTTCCGGCCGGAGCAGGCGAGCGCGTGGCGCTCTACTTCATCGCCAGCCACACCCGCCAACAGGTCAAGCGGCCCGGCATCGGCGGCGAAGGATTCGTGCTCGACCACATGGCGCGACCGTCCATCGACGAACACCTGAACGACGTGGCCGAGCCGCTGCTGAAGGCCTTTGGCAATCAGCCGCCCACGGCCATCTTCTCCGATTCGCTGGAGGTCTACGGGGCCGACTGGACGCCAACCTTACCCGCAGAGTTTCTGAAGCGCCGGGGCTATGATCTGATTCCCCACCTGCCGGAGCTACTGGCCGGTGGCACGGCCGAGGCCGCCTCGGTGCGCCACGACTGGGGCGTGACCATGAGCGATCTGGTCCGCGAAAACTATCTGGAGCCGGTGACACACTTCGCCACCGCGCACCAAACGCAGTTCCGCTCGCAGACCTACGGCTTTCCTCCGGTAACGCTGGCCGACGAGGCCACGCCGCAGTTGCCCGAGGGCGAGGGACCGCAGTGGCGCGCCTTCTCGTTCACGCGCTGGGCCAGCTCGGCCAGCCACATCTACGGACGCGACGTAACTTCAGCGGAAACCTGGACCTGGCTACATTCGCCGGTCTTCCGCGCCACCCCGCTCGACATGAAGGTCGAGGCCGACCGCATGTTCCTCGAAGGCGTGAACCAGTTTGTCGGTCACGGCTGGCCGTATTCGCCGGATGCGGCGGGCGAGCCGGGCTGGTCGCTCTACGCGGCGGCGGTCTTCAACGCGCACAATCCCTGGTTCCCGGTGATGCCCGACGTAACGCGCTATCTGCAGCGCATGAGCTGGTTGCTGCGCCAGGGCAAGCCCGCCAACGACGTGGCCATTCTGCTGCCCGAAGACGACGTGCAAGCCGCCTTCAAGCCGAACGGACGCGCCTCCATCACCGAGGCCATGCGCGAGAAGATCGCTCCCGAGCTGATGGCCGCCATTCTCGACGCCGGCTACAACATCGACTACATCGACGCCAAGACCATCGAAAAGCTGGGCAAGGTTCCCTACCCGGTGCTGATCGTGCCGCCGACCGAGCGGATTCCGCTGGCGGCTTACAAGACCGTTGCCGCCTATGCCGAGGGCCAGGGCAAGCTGATCGTCCTGGGCCAGGAACCGACGCTAGCTCCGGGTCTCCTCGACCAGAAAGACGCCCCGGCCATTGCCGCGCTGAGCGAAAAGCTCTTCCGCGCAACCGGACACAAGGGCACGGCCATCGATTCCATCGCACAGATCGGCGCGGCGCTGCACGCGGCCCTCACGCCCGACCTCGATGCGCAGGGCACCAGGCAGGAGCTGGGCTTTCTCCATCGTTCGCTGCCCACCAGCGAGGTCTACTTCGTGGTGAACAGCAGCAACCAGCCGACCGACGCCACGGTGGCCTTCCGCGCCAACGCGCCGGTGGTTCAGGCCTGGGACCCGGATTCGGGTCAGGTGCTGTTCACCGCCGACAACAAGCCCGGCGCGCGTTTCGCGCTGAAGCTTGCGCCCTATGAGTCGCGCGTCTTCGTGCTGGGCTACCAGAGCGCCGACACGCACGCGGGCCAACCGACCGCAGCCAAGGAAACCACGCTGGCCACCCTCGAAAGCGGTTGGTCCATCCGCTTTCCGGGCGAAGCCAAGGCGCAGACGCTGGCCGCTCCCGCATCGTGGACGACACTTGCCGGAAAGCCGTTCTACTCCGGAGAAGCCACGTATACGCATTCGGTTACAGTGGACGCCAACGTGCTGAAGCAGGAACGGATTCTGCTCGACTTCGGCCCGGGCAAGCCGCCAGCCGACCCGGAACCGGGCAGTACGCACGGCGTGCGCGCCCTGCTCGACGCGCCGCTGCGCGAGGCGGCCATCGTCACGGTCAACGGCCAGCAGGTCGGCTCGCTCTGGCATCCGCCCTACCGGATCGACGTGACCGAGGCGCTGCACGCGGGCGCAAACACGGTCGAGGTGCGGGTCTTCAACACGGCCATCAACGAGCTGGCGGGCAAGGGCCCGATGGACTTTACCGCGCTTTACGCGAAATTCGGCAAGCGCTTCGAAATGTTGGACATGAACGAGGTCAAAGTCCTCCCTTCGGGGCTGACGGCGCCGGTCCGGCTGGTCACGGAGCCGCGCTAAACGAAAAAGGCCGGCCGGGCACGCACCCCGCGTCGGCCTTTTTTCTGAACGCCGCCTGCTTCCATGGGGGCAGACAAATCCGGCCACAAGGAGAGGTCCGCCGGCAAGGTGGTCTGACCTGTCTGCGCGTTCCATCCCACGCGCCAGGGTACGAAAATCATCTGGACTCGAAGCAATGAGCAGCCGATCAATCGTATAATCAAGGTGTCAACACAAAGCCGGAGGGCTTTCTTTCGGACCGAAGTCGGCCCGAAAGTCTCTGGCAAAGAGCAGATGCACGCGCCGCACGGCGTCTGGAGAAAAATGCCATCCAGCCGCAAGAACACTGAAGATTCTCGGCACTCTGCCCGGTGTTGGATCTGGCATTGCAGGTTGATTTTGAAGGTTTGCAGCGGGATTTTATTCGACTGCAGAAAAAATTCTTTCTTGTGAGACGAAATTGCCAGCAACATTGAAGATTCATCCTTCCGATAATGTCCTGGTTGCGCTGCAGCCGGTCGTCAAGGGTCAGACCATTGAGGGTGGCTTGACAGCCACTGAGGATGTGCCTTTCGGGCACAAGATCGCCCTCAAGCCCATTGCCGCCGGTGAGCCCGTGATTAAATACGGGTACTCGATTGGCGTAGCCAAGCGGGCGATTGCTCCCGGCGAGCACGTCCACACACACAACGTAAAAAGCGCCCTGGCGGCCGAGCTCAAGCGCGGCGGCTTCAAGGCCGAAACCGTGGCCTTCGCCATGACGGGCCGCAGCGAAAAGGGCCGCACCTTCGACGGCTTCCGCCGCCCCGACGGTTCGGTCGGCATCCGCAACGAGGTCTGGATCGTCAACACGGTCGGCTGCGTGAACCACACGGCAGCGCGAATCGCCGAGGCAGCCGCCAAGGAGATCGCCAAGTATCCCTCCATCGACGGCATCTTCACGGTGAGCCACCCCTTCGGCTGCTCGCAGTTGGGCGACGACCTGAGTTCGACGCAGAAGATTCTGGCGGCTCTGGCGCGGCATCCGAATGCCGGCGGAGTGCTGGTGCTGGGGCTGGGCTGCGAAAACAATCAGCTCAAGAACTTCCTCGAAGTGCTCGGCGAAAAGAACCCCGAACGCATCCGCTCCTTCAATGCGCAGGACGCCGAGAACGAAGTGGAAACCGGCGTGCAGATGATGCGCGAGTTGGCGGCTTATGCCGGCAAGTTCCAGCGCGAGCCGATTCCGGTCAACGAGCTGATCGTCGGCATGAAGTGCGGCGGCTCCGACGGCCTGTCGGGCATTACGGCCAACCCTCTGGTGGGCCGCATCGCCGACAAGATTGCCGATGCTGGCGGCACGGCGATCCTCACCGAGGTTCCCGAGATGTTCGGTGCCGAACAGGTGCTGTTGCGCCGGGCCTGCTCCGCCGATGTCTATGACGAGACCATCGACCTGGTGAACAACTTCCGCGAGTACTTCCGCAAGCACAACGAGCCGATCGACGAAAACCCCTCGCCGGGCAACAAGGACGGCGGCATCACCACGCTGGCCGACAAGTCGCTCGGTTGCGTGCAGAAGGGCGGCAGCTCGCCTATCGAGCAGGTGCTGCGCTATAGCCAGAAGGC
>Ga0224528_1000403_pt1 | contig 33921 bp, 41 predicted proteins | sample CBST25metaG_2_FD_179888 | JGI IMG/M metagenome (GOLD analysis project Ga0224528, IMG submission 179888) | Peat soil microbial communities from Stordalen Mire, Sweden - C.B.S.T25 | ecosystem: Environmental > Terrestrial > Soil > Wetlands > Peat | place: Sweden: Norrbotten County, Stordalen Mire...
GTCGGAATCTGGCCAGTCATAAAATGTCCATCTTCCGGAACGAGAAAATGGTATCACTTTTTTATTATATTGCACGCGTGCCTCGCGAGATTTTCTGTCCAGAAGTTTATGGGAAACATCATCCTCCCGATCCGGGATTTTATCGCAAAAGAGAAGGTCCAAATCTCAGAAAGACTTGGACCTTCTCTTTTGTGCTGGAGATAAAAGCGCTACACGCCCACCGGGAAGGGTTTGGCGCTGCCCTCGTCCGGGTCCGCGCTCTTCTTCCAACCGTCGAAGCGGCCCTGGAAGATGCTCATGAAGCCTGTGTACCAGTAGCCCACCACGAAGATCAGGAAGAAAGGCGGCGTAAAGTAGTTGGCGTTCATGATGCTGTAGACAATGGCTCCGGCAAAGAAGCAGCCGAGCAGAATCTCGACGTAAGGTGCCAGCTTGAGTCGCTTCAGATACTTCTTGGCCTGCGACTTGTCGCCCTTGTTGGTCACGCGGAATTTCGGCGTGCGCACAAACGAACTCTGTACGCCGAAGATCGCCTCCATCACCGCCTTCGTGTTGGTCACCGTCAGGCCTACGCCGACGGCCATCAGCATCGGGACGTACAGCATCGAACGCTTCCACCGGTGCGGATACAGCTCGCGCTGGCTGAGCACATAAAACACGGCAATCGAAATCGTGGAGGCGGCGAAGATGGGCAGATCGAAGAGCAGCATGATCCACCAGCCCTGCAGCGCCTTGACGATGGTTACCGGCACGATCAGCACCGTCATGACGACCATCAGCGGATAGCTGATGTTGGCCGTCAGGTGATAGATCGATTCGATCTTGCGCTTGCGTGTCATGTTCGACCTGAAGATGGTCGGCAGCAGCTTGATGGAAACCTGGATGAGTCCCTTGGCCCAGCGCGCCTGCTGCGTCTTGAAGGCGTTCATCTCGATGGGCAGTTCCGAGGGGCATGCGACGGTGGGTAGATACTTGAAGCGCCAGCCAGCCATCTGTGAGCGATAGCTCAGATCGGTATCCTCGGTCAGCGTGTCGTGCTGCCAGCCGCCGCCGTCTTCGATGGCCTTGCGCCGCCACATGCCGGCGGTGCCGTTGAAGTTGAAGTATTCACCGGTGCGCACGCGCGAGCCGTGCTCGATGATGAAGTGCGCGTCGAGCAGAATGGCCTCAATCTTGGTCAACATGCTGTAGTCGCGGTTGAGGTGCGCCCATCGCGTCTGCACCAGACCAACATCCGGCTCGGCGAAGTGGTGGATCACCTTCATAATCCAGTCATGCGGCGGCACGAAGTCGGCGTCGAAGATGGCGACGAACTCGGCCGTGGACTGCTTCAGTCCTTCGTCGAGCGCGCCAGCCTTGTAGCCGTGGCGATTGGAGCGGTGAATGTATTTGATCGGATGGCCCAGCGCCGCATATCGCTCGACGATCTGCCGCGCCACATCCTTGCTCTCGTCGGTCGAGTCGTCCAGCACCTGAATCTCAAGCTTTTCGCTCGGGTACTCCATGCCGCAAACAGCCTCGACCAACCGATCGACGACATACTGCTCGTTGTACATTGGCAACTGGATCAGCACCGTTGGCAGCTCGTCGAAGTGACCATGCGGATTCGGGTCGTAGTTCTTGCGGAACTTGAAATAGCGATAGCACATCGTGTAGCGGTGAACGCCATAGATCGACAGCGCAATCATCACGAAGCAATAGGGAATCAGCAGTGTCAGGTCGAACAGGTTCCACTGGTAAAGTCCGTCGAAGGTGCGGTCGGTATATTGCGCCTTGAGGTAGTGCTTCAGGCCGTTCGCCGGGCCGAAGAGCCAGAGGGCGAACGAGTCGACACTTTGCGCCGGCAAAAGGTGAGAACAAAAGCGGGTTGCAGCCGCAACGAACAAGCGAAGGCCTCCACAGGGAACTATAAGAAATTGTAAGCGATTTGAGCCCGGCTCCTGCTGGTATCGCCGGACAGAATCCAGACGCGGAATGCGAACGAAAAAGGAAAAACCCGCCGATCCGGTAGGAACGGCGGGTTTTTCTGCAGTGGGTTGAGTTTAGAGCGTTTCCGGAATACATGTAGACTTTTTAAGCGGCGTGCAAGGTGGCTTTTCCTTGAGGAAAAAGCCACTTAGCATCGTGCTTTCGGTCTACACCCATTCCGAAAATGCTCTACGCCTTGGCCGAGGTCAGCGCGCCCAGATCGGCGGCCAGCTTTTCGGTCGTGAAGGCTTCGAGCAAGTCGCCTTCCTTCAGTTCGTTGCCAAAGCCGGAAATGCCAATACCGCACTCCATGCCGTTGGTAACTTCCTTGACGTCGTCCTTGAAGCGCTTGAGCGAGACCACCTTGCCCTTGAACACCTGCTCGCCGTCGCGCATCACCTTGATCTCGGAGTCGCGCTGAATCACGCCGTCCTTGACGCTGCAACCGGAGATAGTGCCCACCTTCGGGATGTGGAAGATATTGAGCACCTGGGCGCGGCCAAGGTAGTTTTCCTTGAAGACCGGCTCAAGCAAGCCGAGCATGGCCTTGCTGATCTCGTCCTGCAACTCGTAGATGATCGAGTGCAGTCGGATGTCGACATGCTCCTGTTGCGCCAGGTTGGCGGCCTTGCGCTCGGGGCGCACGTTGAAGCCGATGACGATGGCGTTGGAGGCCGTTGCCAGCAGGATGTCGCTCTCTGTGATCGAACCGACGCCGGAGAGGATGACCTTGATGCGCACCTTCTCGGTGGACATGTTGGTCAGCGAATCGGCCAGCACTTCGACCGAGCCGGTGACGTCGCCCTTGATGATCAGGGCCAGATCCTTCACGCCAGCCAGACGAATCTGCTCGGCCAGACCTTCGAGCGTGAGGCGGGAGGTCTTGGACAACTGCGCGTCGCGTTCCTTCATCTTGCGATAGGTGGCAATTCCCTTGGCCTTGTCGCGGTCGGCAACCACCAGGAAGGTGTCGCCGGCATCCGGAATCGACTCCAGGCCAAGAACTTCGACCGGGGTCGACGGACCGGCTTCCTCAATGGCGCGGCCGCGGTCATCAAACATGGCGCGGACCTTGCCGAAGGTGTTGCCGACAATGTAGCTGTCGTTCAGGTGCAGGGTGCCGTCCTGGATGAGGATGCTGGCCACGGCACCACGGCCGCGGTCGAGCTTGGCTTCGATGACCGAACCGACAGCCTTGCGGCCCGGTGTGGCCTTCGGCGCCTTGATGTCCGAAACCAGGCAGATCATCTCGAGCAGGAGGTCGAGATTGAGCCGCTTTTTGGCCGAAACCTCAACGAAGACCGTCGAGCTGTCACCACCGCCTGCCCACTCTTCGGGGATCAGACCGCGATCGGCGAGCTGCTTCTTGACCCGCTCGGGGTTTGCCTCGGGCTTATCGATCTTGTTGATGGCGACGATGATTGGAACATCGGCGGCCTTGGCGTGATCGATGGCCTCAAGCGTCTGCGGCATGACGCCATCGTCGGCGGCAACAACGATCACCACAATGTCGGTGACCTTGGCGCCGCGGGCGCGCATCCGGGTGAAGGCTTCATGGCCAGGAGTATCGAGGAAAACAATCTCGCGACCCGAAGCCGGCGAACCTTCCTTGGTGAACTTCACCTTGTAGGCGCCAATGTGCTGGGTGATGCCGCCAGCCTCGCCGGAGACGACGTCGGTCTCGCGGATGGCGTCGAGCAGCGAAGTCTTACCATGATCGACGTGGCCCATAACGGTCACCACAGGGGCGCGCGCAACCTCGATCACATTGGTATTGTCGGCGTCGAGCACCTCTTCGATGGCCTCGTTCTCCAGCTCTTCCTCATAGCTGATGACGTTGGCCTTGGCGCCGAAGCGCGACGACAGGTCCTTGACCATCTCGGCATCGAGAGACTGGTTGACGGTGACCATCATGCCACGCATCAGCAACAGCGCAATCAGATCCTTGGCGCGAAGGTCGAGCTTCTCGGCCAGATCCTTGACGCTGATGCCTTCGGTGACGGTGATCTCACGCGTGATCGGCACGGGCTCATTGCTGTACTGCACCGCGTAACGTGGTGGAGCATAGCCCTTCATCGGGCCTTCTTTAGTCCTCGGATACTGCTGCTGTCCGCGACCGCGACCGCGCGAAGGTGCGCGCTGCGGACGACCAGCCTCGCCGGTCGGCGGTGCACCACCGGCACCGCCGGGGCGTGCTCCAAAGCCACCCGGACGCGCTGCGCCAAAGCCGGGACGGGCGCCGAAACCGGGACGGGCGCCCGGTGCACCCGGTGCGCCCTGATTGGGGTAGCCGGCGCGCGTAGGATGCTTCGGACGCGGTCCGCCCGGGAACTGGCCAGGGGCTCCTGCGAATTGGCCGGGAGCGCCCGGAGTCCGCTGCTGGAAGCCGCCGGGACGACGATCGAAGATGGGACGGCCACGCTGCAGGCCGGTATTGGGGCCAAAGCCGGCGCTCGGTTGCGGCGGCGGCTGCGGCGGAACCGTAGCCTTGTACACCGGGCGCGGGCCGGTCTGCGGCATAACCATGCGGCGACCGGGCTTGGGCGTCGGAGTTCCAGGCATAAGATGATGCGGCGCCGGTGTGACGCCGTTGAGCGCACGATGCACCACAGGATGCACGCCGGATGCCGGGGCAGCGTGCGTGGTTGCAGCGGCCGGAGCGGGCGCAGCAGGTGCTGCCGCGACCGGAGTCACGGGAACCTGGGCCGGCGTTGCTGCCGGGGCGGCGGCCGTTACGACGGCCGGAGCAGCGGGCTGGGGCGTCGGAATCGCGACAGCGGGAGCAGCGGGAGCAGCGGGCGTCGGCTGCGGCGGAGCGGTCTGCGCTGCAACGGCCTGGGCCGGGTGCGACGCGACGTGCTGCGGCTGGACAGCGGGCTTGGTCACCACCACCGCATGGTCTGCTGCGGGCTTGACGGCAACAACCGTTGGAGCAACAACCACAACGGGCTTGGCCGGAACGGTAGCGGCAATGGCGGGCTTGGCAACAACCGGATAAGCCGGAGGCTTGGAGGCAATAGCTGGAGCTGGCATATGTACGATCTGGGGGGCCTGGCGCGGCTGCGGAACGATCTTCCGTGGAGCCGGAGTTACGACGACGGCCGGCGTCGGCTGCTTGGCCGTCTGATCGGCGGCGGGAGGTACAACGGCGACTGCCGGCTGGGGGGCCGACGGCACGGGGTGCGGATGCATTGCATCTTCCTGCGCCTGCTTCTTTGCCAGAACTGCCTTCAGCACATCGCCGGGTTTGGAGATGTGTGAAAGGTCAATCTTCGGCGTAATTCCCTGCGGCCCGCGTCCTGCGGGTGCGCCTCCACGCTGCTGAAAGCGCGCGCGCACTTTATCCACTTCGTCCAGTTCCAGGGAACTGGAGTGGGTCTTGCCGGCCGCCAGACCGAGCTCTGCCAATACATCAAGAATCTGTTTGCTCTTGACTTCCATCTCGCGTGCGAGATCGTTGATCCGAACCTTACTCATCCGCCTCTTTTCAAAGCTGCTACCCAAAACCGGTTAGTCGCTCATGGCTACCTCGCGGCATTGGTGCCGTAAAAAACTACGCTGAACGAAGGATGGATAGAAAGCGCGGCGCATTTATGCGCCCTGCTCCGTATCCGACTGTTTTTCCGCTGCTTCGTTTTCCATTGCTACCTCTTCCTGCGCATCTTCTGCAACAGGCGCGTCTTCAACGGCGGTTTCGTCCGCGCTGACAGAGTCAGCATCGGTTTCAACCGCCTCAACGCCTTCGGCTTCTTCCAGAACTTCGGCTGAATTCTCAGCCTCGGCCTTGTCGCCGTTGACAACGGCGGAAGCTTCCGGAATCTCTTCTTCGCCGTTCTCTTCCACGGCTTCGGGCTTTTCGCCTTCCGCCGTTTCGCCCTCGGCGCCTTCTTCGAAATCTCCGAAGTAGTGGCGCACGGCGACCGAAATTTTTTCAAGCGTCTTTTCGCCAATGCCCGGAATCTCTTCGAGCTGCTCGGGGGTCATATCCGCCAGTCCCTCAACCGTGGTAATGCCGGCGGCCACCAGTTTCTGGAGGATAGTGTCGCCCAGCTCGGTGACCTGCTCGATCGGCGTCGTCGGGCCGCCGGACAGCGCCTGCATCTGCTGCTCGACCTCCTGACGCTTCTCCTCTTCGCTCTTGATGTCGATCTTCCAGCCGAGGAGCTTGGCCGCCAGGCGCACATTCTGCCCCTTCTTGCCAATCGCCAGCGAAAGCTGCGTGTCGTCGACAATCACCTCGAGCTGCTTGTCGCTCAGGTCGGTGATCGAGACGCGGCTGACCTTGGCCGGCTGCAAAGCCTTTTCGGCAAAGGTCGTAATCTCATCCGAATACTCGATGATGTCGATCTTCTCTCCGCGCAGTTCGCGGATGATCGACTGCACGCGCATACCCTTCATGCCCACGCAGGCGCCGACCGGGTCGACGTCCTTGTCGCGCGACTGGACGGCGATCTTGGTGCGTTCGCCGGCTTCGCGCGCGATGGCCTTGATGGACACCGTGTTGTCATAGATCTCGGGGACTTCGGACTGGAACAGGCTCTGCACCAGCTCGGGAGCGGCGCGGGAAACGATCACCTGCGGTCCCTTGGCGGCGCGGTCCACCTTGATCAGCACCACGCGAACGCGCTCGCCCACGGTGAACTGCTCCAGCCGCGACTGCTCGCGCTTGGGGCAACGGGCTTCGGCCTTGCCCAGATCGAAGACCACGTCCTGACCCTCGACGCGCTTGACGGTGGCGTTTAGAACTTCCTTTTCGCGGTGCGCGTATTCGAGGAAAATCGTGTCGCGCTCAGCCTCGCGCACCTTCTGGAAGATGACCTGCTTAGCCAGTTGCGCGGCGATGCGGCCCAGCGGACGAGTGTCCTTGTAGGTGCGGATTTCGCTGCCGACCTCGACGTCCGGAGCCACTGCGCTGGCCTCTTCGAGAGTGATCTGATTGATCGGATCCTCGACCTGCTCAGCATCGGCAACGACGGTCTTGTAGGCATAGGCCGTGATCTCACCGGTTTCCTTGTTCAACTCGCCGCGCATGTTTTCCTGGGTCTTGTAGAACTTGCGGGTCGCCAGAGCGATTGCTTCTTCTACGGCTCCGACGACGATGGCCGGGTCGATGCTCTTTTCCTGGCTGAGCAGTTCGATGGTCTGATACAAAGCGCTGGTGGACATACTCGGTGGACTCTCTCGTTTACTCGCGGTACGGAAAGGCTTGAGCCTCGACGTGCCGGTTATCACTGCCTGCGGTGTGTGCGCGGAGTTCTTCCGCGCCCTTTGTTTCCCCGATGTTTCCTGAGATGCGGAACCAGGAGAAAACTAAATCTCGGGAACCAGGTTGGCCTTCTCGATGTTGGCGAAGGCAATCTCTACCTGGATGATGCCGGCCTTGCGGCTCTTGCTGTTCTGTCGAATCGCTTCCAGATCCAGCACGATGCCTTCTTCGGTGCAAGCCGTCAAACGTCCCTGCCAGTGGCGGTTATTGCGGATCGGCTCGAAGCTCTGCACCTTGGCGAGCGAGCCGACAAACCGCGCAAAATCCTCATGGCGGATCAGTTTGCGGTCCAAGCCGGGGGAGCTGGCCTCAAGCGTATAGGCGTCGCCCGGAATCAGATCCTCGACATCGAGCAATACGCCAAAATCGCGGCTGAAAGCTGAACAATCCTCATGCGTCACGCCGGAAAGCTGCTCCGCATTGACCGCGCCCTCGGTGATGCGCTCGGGCAGATTCTCGTCACCGGTCTCGATGACCGCCTTGAGCTGCGCCCGCCCCTCGGCGTTCTTCTCCAGATAAACCCGGAGCACGCGCTCCTTGGCCGGTCCGGCCAGTTCCAGGTCGACTACATCCAGCCCGTGGCTGGCGGCTACCCGCTGGGCGGCCTCGCGAATTTCTTCTAACTTGACTGCCATCGTGTCCGTGCCGCGCCTGGGTGCGGCCGTTTTGTTTCTGTGAACCGCCTGATACATCGGGAGTTGGTGCGCTTCCCGTTGCTGGGGGCGGTGATCGCGAAAGCCTGTCGCTTCCGCCTTCAATATTGCCGCAAATAAAAAGTGGGCTCTAAGCCCACTCATCTCTCCGCCAGCCGGTACGCACACGAACACTCTCTGGCGGACAAACGCGTCTGCATCGACAGAATACCGCGAAATGGGAGGAAATCAAAGAAAAATCGCTGCGCTACCCAGCGAAAATCCCCGCAACCCAGGACTTTAGGGGCCGGGGATCCACAGTTTCTCACGCAAAATCTCGGGTGCTAGACTTTGGGTAGTCGTATGCCTGAGTCTTCCAAATTTCTTCCCTTTGCCTTGGATACCAACGATCCCGAGTTTCGCGCCGACCGGCGCGCGCTGCTGGAGCAAGCGGCGCGTGCGGCCATAGCCTATTTGGACGCAGAGAACGAGAGCGCCGTGGAGCCCTCTGGCCAGGCCGTGGCCGCGCTGGAGCGCTTCCGGGAACCTGCCCCCGAGCTTCCGGCCAGCGCCAACCAGGTGTTGGAGCTTCTGACAAAGGTTGCCGCACCGGCCACCATTCGCAAAACCGCCGGGCGCAACTTCGGCTTTGTGAACGGCGGTTGCCTGCCAGCGGCGCTGGCGGCCGCGTGGCAGGTGAGTGCCTGGGATCAGAATGCATCGTTTTTTGTGCAATCTCCAGCAGCCGTAACCCTCGAAGAGATCGCGCTCGGCTGGGTTCGGGAGATGTTGCGCCTGCCCGAAGGCACGGGCGGCGCGCTGACGACCGGGGCCACGATGGCCAACTTCACGGCGCTGGCGGCTGCTCGTCATGCGCTGCTCGCCCGCCAGGGTTGGAATGTCGAAGAGGACGGCCTTTACGGCGCACCGGAGATCCGCGTCGTGGTCGGCGAAGAGGCGCACGCCTCTATATTCAAGGCTCTCGGTTTGCTGGGTTTGGGCCGCAAGCGCGTGGTGCGGGTCCCGGTCGACGATCAGGGCCGGATGCGCGCCGACTCGCTGCCGGAGCTCGACGACCGCACCATCCTCTGCCTGCAGGCGGGCAACGTGAACACCGGGGCATTCGATCCGGCGGCCACGCTGGCGCCCGTCGCGCGCAAGGCCGGGGCCTGGATTCATGTCGATGGCGCCTTCGGCTTGTGGGCCAGAACCGCTCCGCCGTTTCACGCTTTGGTCGAAGGCTTCGACTTGGCCGACAGTTGGGCCACCGACGGGCACAAATGGCCGAACATGGGCTATGACTGCGGCATTGCGCTGGTGCGTGAGCCGGAGCAGTTGCACGCGGCAATGTCGATCCGCGCCGCCTATCTGCTGATCGGCGAACGGCGCGAGCCGACTGACTACAACCCGGAGCTGTCGCGACGGGCGCGTGGCGTTGAACTGTGGGCGGCGCTCAAATCGCTGGGCCGCAGCGGCATGGCACAGTTGGTGGAAAGAACCTCGAAGCACGCGCGGCGCTTTGCCGAAGGCCTGCACGCGGCAGGCTACGAGATTCTCAACGAGGTCGTCATCAATCAGGTGCTGGTCAGCTTCGGCTCTCCCGAAAAAACCTTGCGCACCATCGAAAAGATTCAGCAAGACGGAACCTGTTGGTGCGGCTCGACGGTCTGGCAGGAGCACACCGCGATGCGCATCAGCGTGTCCTCGTGGGCCACCAGTGACGAGGATGTGGAGCGAAGCCTGCAAGCGATGCTACGCGCTGCCGCCGAGGTCAACGGCGAGCTTGGCCGTTGAAGCGCGCCACAAAATGAGCGAATTTTCAGAAAATATCTCATAGAATGAGTTTTCGCTAAGAAATTCATCGCTCGTTTATCAACTACTTCTGTCGGTCCCCGATAAACAGAACAGCGCCTCCTGTTCTTACTTCGCTTTCAGGTTCCTTTCGTGGAACGGCGCAGTGGGTGTGTTGATTTGTATGCCGACACTCAAGCAACGTATTTTCGCCATATTGATCGTGACGATTTGCTCAGGAATTCTCGGCACACTGCTGGGCTTCTGGGCGGCGCGCGGGATGACCATCCGGATGATGCAGGCGCGGCTCGACGCGTATGCCAGCCAGTTGATCGCCGACGAAGAGGCTGCGGGCCTCGAACTGCGCACGGCCCTGGCCGCGGTCGATGCCTCTGAGCACAAGAGCTGCGCTCCGTCGGAGATCGGCTATCTGCGCGCTCTGATCTTTGAATCGCAATCGCTGAAGGACGCGGGCCGGATGCGCGACGGCGCCATCGAATGCTCGGCGGCGCTCGGCAAGCCTGCCCAAGCGCCGGAGGTGGGCTCACCCGAGTTCACGCAGCAGGATGGCACGGCGCTTTATCGCGATCTGGCGCCCTATGTGAATACGGGACTAAGTACGTTGACGCTGCAGCGCGGCGACTCCTTCGTGGTCTACACGCCCATGACGCGGCTGCATATCGAGTCCGCGCCCTTGCACTTTGTGGAAACGGCCACCGACGAGCCGACCCAGCGTCATGGGCGGTTGCTGGGGGAAGCCGTCAACATCCGTCCGCAGATTTTGATCAACGAGGGTCTGGCGCGGCAGGGTGAGACGCTTTATGCGACGCGCTGCTCGATCCGTTTCTTCGATTGTGTGACGAGCTACGCGACGATTCCCGACGCGATTGCCGTCAACCGCGCGCAGTTTCGCGAGGTCGTGCTTCTGTGCGGCTTATCGTGCGCCGCGCTGGGCTGCGTGCTGGCGCTGCTTTACCGGCGCAACAAGAGCATGGAGCAGCAACTGCGCCGCGCGGTGCGCAAAGGAGACATTTGCGCCGCCTATCAGCCGATCGTCGATCTGCGCAGTGGCCGCATCGTGGGCGCCGAAGCCCTGGCGCGATGGCGCGATGAAGACGGCCACGTGGTGCGCCCCGACGTGTTTATTCCTCTGGCCGAAAAGGGCGGCTTCGTCGGCGAGATTACCCGGCAGATGGTCGGGCAGACGCTGCGCGACTTCGGCCCGATGCTGCGCGACCGCTCGGGCCTTCGCGTCAGCGTGAACGTGACCGCCGCCGACCTTGAAGACCCGCGGTTCCCGGCCATGCTCGCCGAGATGCTGCGCAAGGAAAACGTGCAGGCGGAAGCGTTGGCTCTGGAGATTACCGAAAGCTCGACGGTGCAGCGCGGCATGGCCATCGAAGCCATCCGCACCTTGCGCGCCAGCGGCCACAAGGTGCACATCGATGATTTCGGCACCGGCTATTCGAGCCTGTCGTATCTGCACGATCTCGCCGTCGACGCCGTCAAGATCGACCAGAGCTTCACGCGCGCCATCGGCACCGGCTCGGTCATCGTGGGCATTCTGCCGCAGATTCTGGCCATTGTGGAAACGCTGCATCTGAACGTGATTGCCGAAGGGGTGGAGACGCAGGAGCAGGCCAGCTACTTTGCTTCGGCTCACATGCCGGTGCTGGCGCAGGGATGGCTCTTCGGCAAGCCGCAGCCCATTGCCGAATTCGTCAAACTGCGCGACAAACGCCAGAGAGAAGCCGCCAAGGCCGAGGAAGACGAACCCCTTCTGGTTGGTGCTGCAGCGAAGTAATTCTTTCCCCCCTCCCGCAACGTATTTTGCGCCGGACCGTGCGACGAAGGACAATAGCGGAATGAAAGTTTTCCGGATGGTTGCCGCTTGCCTTTTGGTTGTCGCCTTGGCTTCGCCCTCTTTGTGGGCCTTTGAAAAACAGCCAGCGAGCGTGTATCACGCGCGGCGCGTGGCGCTGAGTGCAAGGCTTGAGGGCGGCGTCGCCGTTCTGTTCGCGGCCGAGGAGCCGGTGCTCGACTTCATGGCCTACCGGCAGGATTCGGACTTTTTCTATCTGACCGGCTGGACCGAACCGGGCGCAGCGATACTCGAAGTAGCCGCCGATGCGAAAACCGGCCGCGCGGCGCGCGACATTCTCTTCCTGCCCACGCGCAATCTGCGCATGGAAAAATACACCGGCGAAAAGATGGATGCGGCCACTCCGCAGGCTGCGGCGAAGACCGGCTTCGACGAAGTGCGGCCCTTGACCGAGTTGCCCGCGGTGCTCAATCAACTGATAGATGCGGATCGTGGCTTGACGCGGCGCATCTGGGCGCAGCCCGCGGCTCCGCAGGCCAAGTCGCTGGTGGGCTTTGTGGCGACAACGCTGGGCATGGACGCGGTTCCGTCGACCCATGACGTAACCGCGCCGGTGGCCGCGTTGCGTGTGGTCAAGGACGCGAGTGAGGTGGCGCTGGTGAAGAAGGCCTCAGTGGCCTCGATGGCCGCGCAGCACGCGATGATGCGCGCCGTCCGGCCGGGAGCAACCGAGTTGGCCGTGGCCGGCCAGATGGGCGCGGTGTGGGCCGAGCAGGGATGCGAGCGACCGAGCTATGCGCCCATCGTCGGCTCGGGCATCAACTCAACGACGCTGCATTACTCGGAAAATTCGAAGACCATCGACGCGGGCGATCTGGTAACGGTGGACGCGGCCTGCGAATACTCGATGTACGCGGCGGACATTACACGCACGGTGCCGGCAGACGGTCACTTCACCGCGCGGCAGCGCGAGATCTACAACGTCGTGCTCGGCGCACAGCGGGCGGCGGCAGCGGCCTTCGTGGCCGGCAAGTCGACCATCAATGACCGCGACCGCAACGATGCGAATTCGCTCGACACGGTGGCCTACAACTACATCAACACGCACGGCAGGGATCTGCACGGCGACGCGCTCGGCAAGTACTGGCTGCACGGCCTCGGCCACATGATGGGCATCGATGTGCATGACCCGGCCGACTACCCGGCCGTGCTCAAACCGGGCATGATCTTCACTATCGAGCCGGGCGTGTATATTCCGGAGGAGAAGATCGGCGTGCGTCTCGAATGCGATTTTCTGGTGGGCGAAGACGGCAAGTTGATTGATCTGGATGCTGCATTGCCGCACACGCCCGAAGAGATTGAAGCGGCGATGAAGAAGTAGTCGCGAAGGAGTACGACGATGGACGAGCAACAAAATCATCCCGCGAGCCAGATCGAAGCGCTGGCCGAGATCTTTCGCACACAACTGGTGGCCTGTCTTGAGGAGGCGTCGCACGGGCGGCACGGCCTGTTCAGCGATTCGGTCAATCTAGAAGACGGTGAGCAGGAGTGGGTGCAGGCGGCGCGGTTGCGCGAACTGGCCCTGGCCTTGCAAGGCGTCTTTGCGCAGGAGGAGGATCGCAATGCGCTGTGCGACGAGTTCCTCGATCTGTGCACGATGCACGGCGAGTCACATCCGGGCGAGAGCAAACTGGCCCGCGTGTTCCTTGAACGCATCGAGCGCGGCGAGGTTGGCTCGCCGACCGAAGAGCCGCGGCCGTGGTAATTCTGCGATAGCGCACGCCCTCAAAAAACAGACGCATTCCGTCTACAGCAGTTCGCGTATCTTTTCCTCGACAGCATCCACGCTCACCTGCGCTTCGTCACCTTGTGGGAACATCTGGTGGTGCAGTCCCTCGACCTCCCACAAAACCGCATGCAGCTTCGGATCGAAGAGCCGCGTCAGAATCACGACGGCAGGCGTATGGAAGGCCGCGGCAACGTGCATCACGAAGCTGCCGTGGCAAACCACCAGATCCGCCGTGGCAATCAGCGCCATCGACTGGCGAATTGAGGTCTGCCCGCACAGATTGCGCACCTGCGGCTGCCCGCTAGTGATCGCCTCACCGAGCGGCGCATCGGCAGCAGAACCTAAAATGCGCACACTCACGCGACCCGCAAAGCGCCGAGCCAACGCCACGAAGGACTCCGCGGGCCACTGCTTCTGCGGCAGTCCCGCACCCGGCGCAAAGATGATGCGCGGCACTTTGCCTTCGCGGCGCTCTCCGGTCTCCGTCCAAACTTTTCTCGCTTCCGCAAGCTCCGCTTCACGGAGAAACAACTGCGGCTTCGGTGCAATGTCAAGATCCGCGTCGTCTTGCAGCAGCCGCACAAATTCGATGGCATTCTTCGCCACCGAGGTTGCGGAAATATCCTCCAGATAGGCCGTTGCGCCCGTGTGCCCACCCGCATATCCCTTGCGCCCCAGCCGCACCGGAATCCCCATCCGCATCAGAAGCATCGATCCGAAGGCGCTGCCGGTCACATCAATGCCTACATCGAAGCGCTCAGCCGTGAGCCGCGCCGCCTCCGCTGAAAAAAAGATGTAGCGCAGCACCGCCCACAGATTCTTTTTGCTGACCTTGTGATTGTGCCATGGCGCATTGCAGGCAACCACCGCGGAAAGATAAGGATTGCCCTCAAGAATCGCCTCCGAGCCGCTCAGAACGCCTGCCACGATGCGAGCCTCGGGATAGCTCCGGCGCAGCGCCTCGAACAACGGCGTAATTACGGCCACGTCGCCCAGATCATTGTTACGCAGCACGAAGATCGACCGTGGGCCTTGTGGCGCGCGGAATCTCCACGCCCTGCGCATGGCGCACACAAGCACTTCGAGCATCGATCTTCTTAGGCCCATCGCGGTTCCCTCCGCGCGTTTCCGGCCCGCGAAACTTTCTGCGGAACGGCGCGATCCGTTCGGCTGCGTTGGTATGAATTTTGAATCAAGTGTAGCGCACGTCCGGCGACAGTGGCGCGCAAGAAAAAAACAGGCGCGCCGTGTTCCGGCTCGCCCGTTCCTTTCCTGCGCTTTGGTGTTACTTGCTCTCGCCGGCCACGCGCTGCAGCGTCTTGCCAACGCGCTGCTCAACATCGCGCACCTTGCCCCGCAGACGGCCCGTGGCGCCCTTGCGGTCGTCGATGGTGATCGTCGTCAGCACCCGCGGCGCAAGCTCCAGCAGGCGGCGATGGCACTTCATGATCGTCTCCATCACCTTGGCCTCTTCGCCTTCGACGATGGTCTGCATGGGGCCAAGCTGGTAATCGAGCCCCGAGGCATCGACAATCTTCAACGACTCGGCAACCAGGTGGCTGACGCTTTCGCCGGTTGTCATCGGAACAACAGAAAAACTTGCAAGCATAGAAAAACTCCTTTAGCTCAACGGTCGGAATCACCGGAATCAGGAGCTGGCGTGTCAGGAAGGCGCACCAGGAAAAACTCCCCACGCCGGTATAACCCGGATCGGGTACGAGGGTATCTTCTCAGCCACACGTGCGCGGCACCCCTGTTCCAGCCCTGATTGTAGCGCCGCGCGCACGCGTCTCATCCCAAACAAGACCCACCAAAACAAAACGGGCGCGCCCTTGCGGGTGCGCCCGTCGATGCCGCCGGGACAAAAAGCTTACTTCTCTTCGCCCTTGTCCTCGGCCTTGGCTTCGGCAGCTTCCTGCTGCTTGGCCTCTTCCATGGATTTTTCCAGATCGGCGCGCTTCTTGGCCTTCAGGTCCTCGCTCTTCTGCCGCTTGGCACCGAGTTCCTTCTCGGCTCCGAGCAGTTCAATGAAGACCTTCTCGGCTCCGTCACCCTTCTGGAAGCCGGTGCGCACGATGCGCAGATAGCCGCCCTGACGGTCGCCGTAGCGGGGCGCGACCGTGTCGAACAGACGGGTCACGGATTTGTCCGTCATCAGATAGCTGAGCGCCTGACGGCGCGAGTGCAGATCGCCCTTTTTACCCAGGGTAATCATCTTCTCAACGAGCGGACGCACCGCCTTGGCCTTGGCCACGGTCGTCTCCACACGATCTTCCACGATCACGGACGTCGTCAGGTTGCGCAGCAGCGCGCGGCGGTGACTGGTGTTGCGTCCGAGTTTGAATCCTGCATTGCGATGGCGCATGATGAAAATCTCTCCAAAAAGCTTCTAGCTTCTAGCCTCTAGCTCCCAACTTCGTCTCCGTCGCGCACTGGGCCGGCGGAGCTGAAAGCTAGCAACTAGAAGCTTCAGGCTCGTTTTCTAAAAGTTCTCGGTCTCGGTCGGCAACTGCAGGTCGACCGAATCCAGAGGCTCGTCCTCATCCTCGAAGTGGCCGTAACCGGCCGCCAGCGCCGTCGCTGGAGGAATGCTGGTCGGCCCCGGAACCGCATTGCCCTGCTCGTCGATCTTCATCCCGAGCGACAGACCCATCTGCGCCAGGATTTCCTTGATCTCGTTCAGGCTCTTGCGGCCGAAGTTCTTGGTCTTCAGCATCTCCGCTTCGGTCTTCTGCACCAGCTCGCCGATGGTCTGAATATTGGCATTCTTCAGGCAGTTGTAGCTGCGCACGGAGAGTTCCAGTTCTTCGACCGAACGGTTGAGGTTATCGTTGCGCAGCAGCACATGGCTTTCATCACCACGGGCCTCGGCTTCGATCTCCTCTTCAAAGTTGATGAAGATGTTCATGTGGTCCTTGAGCAGCTTGGCAGCCAGGCCCACCGCATCGGTCGGCAGCACGGCACCATTGGTCCACACTTCCAGCGTCAGCTTGTCATAGTCGGTGATCTGTCCCAGACGGGCTGCTTCCACGATGTAGTTCACGCGACGCACGGGCGAGTGAACCGAATCGATGGGAATGAAGCCCAGGCCCAGATCGGCGTCAAAGTTCTTGTCGGCCGAAATATAGCCGCGCCCACGCTTCAGGCGCATTTCCATATCCAGCTTGCCGCCTTCGGAGACGGTTGCGATGTAGACGTTCTTGTCGAGGATCTCCACGTCACCATCCGCTTCGATCATGCCAGAGGTTACAACACCCGGCTGATCGGCGCGCAGATAGAGAGCCTTCGGGCCATCGCCCTGTAGCTTGAAGGGAACCTGCTTCAAGTTCAGAATGATGTCGGTGGCATCTTCCACTACGCCGGGGATGGACTGGAACTCGTGCAGCACGCCCTCGATGCGAACCGCGGTCACTGCCGCGCCCTCAATCGAGCTGAGCAGCGTGCGCCGCAGAGCGTTGCCGATGGTTGTGCCAAATCCGCGCTCAAACGGCTGAGCGCTGAACTTGCCAAAGGTATCCGTCAGCGTTTCGGCCTCTACAGCCAAACGCTTCGGTTTTTGAAATCCTCTCCAAAGCATATACGTCTCTCGTTTCCCACACGGCAAGTACGTCGCGATGCATTTTGCGGCGGCCGCGCAAGTTCTCCTTCGATTTGAAATGCAGCTTTTAGCCCTAGCTTCCAACCTTTCCTCCCTGAAGAGTCAACCGACTGAGACAGGCAGGAAAGAGCTGGAGGCTAACGGCTAAAAGTTAAAGACTTACTTGCTGTACAACTCGACGATCAACTGCTCGTTGACCGGCAGGTTGACATCGGTACGCTTGGGCAAGCTCAACACGCGTCCCGACAGAGTTTCATAGTTGGCTTCGAGCCAACCCGGCAACGGGTTCTGCGCGGCAAACTGCGTGCCCTGCTCGATGATGACCATCTTCTTGGCGGCCTCGCAGACAGAGATCTCGTCGCCCACCTTCACCTGGTAGGAAGGAATGTTCACCTTCTTGCCATTGACGAGGATGTGGCCGTGACGAAGAATCTGGCGGGACTGGCGGCGCGAAATCGCGAAACCAAGCCGGAAGACAACGCTGTCCAAACGACGCTCAAGCTGCTGAATCAGAACTTCACCGGTCACGCCGTTCGAACGGCTGGCCTTCTCGTAGTACTCGCGGAACTGGCCTTCGAGCGTGAAGTACATGCGCTTGGCCTTCTGCTTCTCATGCAACTGCAAGCCATAACCGACGATCTTGGCGCGACGATCCTTGCCGTGCTGGCCCGGGGGGAAGTTACGCTTCTCGAGCGGGCAGCGCTCGCTGGTGCACTTGGTGCCCTTCAAAAAAAGCTTGGTGGCTTCACGCCGGCAAAGACGGCAGACTGGTCCTGTATAACGTGCCATTATTTCTCCTGACTTCGGATGACGGCCGGTTTAACCGCGGTGAGCGTTTCGTCCCGGCCCTATTGAGTTCGTAGTTCAAAGTTTACAGTTCGTAGTTGCCCGGTTCTATGAACCGAGAACTACGAACTGCGAACTGATTTTTGTTACACGCGACGGCGCTTCGGCGGACGGCAGCCGTTGTGCGGAACCGGCGTGACGTCGCGAATCGACTTCACTTCGATGCCAGCGGCAGCCAACGCGCGGATGGCCGACTCGCGGCCCGAACCGGGACCCGCGACGCGGACATCGACCGTACGCAAGCCGTGATCGCGAGCCATGCCCGCCGCGTTCGACGCAGCCTGCTGCGCCGCGAATGGCGTGCCCTTGCGCGAACCACGGAAGCCGAGCGAACCCGAGCTCTTCCAGCTCAACGTGTTGCCCATCTGGTCGGTGATTGTCACGATCGTGTTGTTGAACGTCGCCTGAATGTGGCAGATGCCGTATGGCACATTCTTGCGCTCGCGCTTCTTGAACTTCTTCGTCTTGCCAGTCTTGCCGGCGCCTTGTTGTTTCGCCATTAGGTCTTCGCCGTCGCTTTCTTCTTACCAGCAATCGTGCCCTTGCGCGGGCCCTTGCGAGTGCGAGCGTTGGTGTGGGTGCGCTGTCCGTGCACCGGCAGCCCACGCCGATGGCGCGTGCCGCGATAGCTCTGAATGTCAATCAGGCGCTTGATGTGCATCTGGACGTCTTTACGGAGATCGCCTTCGACGTCTCCCTCGTCCTCAAGCACCTGGCGGATATGGCTTACCTCGTCTTCGCTAAGATCCTGGAGCTTCTTGAAGGCATCGACGTTCGCCTTCTCCAGAACCTTGAGCGCGCGCGGATTGCCAATCCCGTAAATATAGGTGAGCGCGATCCGGACCTGTTTGTGACCGGGCAGATCGACGCCAGCAATGCGTGCCATGGGATTCCTTCTGTTGCTTTGGTTATGTGCCCCCGGCAAAGCGCCGGTTCGCACAGGCTACACTTCCCGCCCCTCGAGGTTCATCGCAAGCCTTGCTTCAAGCTAACTCGCCTCGCGCAGTTCGCTGCGCCAGGGTTCACAGATTCCAGCATCTTTGCTGTTTTCTGCTCCCTTGGCCCTGTTTGCTGCTCTGGAACGTTCCGCCAAATGCCAGGCTCGATTAGCCCTGACGCTGCTTGTGCTTTGCGTTCTCGCAAATCACACGCACCACACCGTGGCGCGTAATGACCTTGCACTTGTCGCAAATCTTCTTGACCGATGCACGGACTTTCATGGAACTACCCTTCTTCGCACCGAAAAAACAATGCGATTTCTATTGCAAAGTCTTGGTTCAACCATCCAGCCGCATGCCGCCCGTGCTCCTTGAAGTCTAGCGCCGGAGTCTTGAAACGGGAGGCCGACAACTGAAAACTTATTTGTAGCGGTAGACGATCCGTCCGCGTGTCAGGTCGTAGGGGCTGAGTTCGACAGCCACACGGTCGCCGGGCAGAATGCGGATGAAGTTCTTGCGCATTCTTCCCGAAACATGGGTCAAAACCTCGTGATTATTCTCGAGCTTCACCCGAAACATGGCGTTAGGCAGAGTCTCAATGACCACTGCCATCACCTCGATCGCGTCTTCCTTCGACAAGCCGTATCCCGCTTCTGCCGGAGAATTCCTCTCCGGCTGGTTAAATCCGAGTCTCTACTCGGTTAGAATCCTTACGCCGTTGGCGGTTACCGCCACGGTGTGCTCAAAGTGAGCACTCATGCTTCCATCGGCGGACACCGTCGTCCAGCCGTCATCGAGCACCTCGACTTCGTAGGTTCCGACGTTGACCATCGGCTCGATGGCAATCACCATGCCCTCGCGCAGCTTGAGGCCGCGCCCGGGCTTGCCGTAGTTGGGCACCTGCGGATCCTCGTGCATCTGTGTTCCGACACCGTGTCCGACAAAGTCCCGCACCACTCCAAAACCTTCGCGTTCCACCACGCGCTGCACCGCAGCGCCCACATCGCCCAGCGTCGCACCCGGCTTGACGGCCTTGATGCCCGCATACAACGACTCTTCTGTCGTCTTCAGCAGCCGCGCCGTCTTCTCGTCGATCGTGCCCACCGGAATGGTGATCGCCGAATCGCCGCAGTATCCTTCGTAAAACAGGCCGAAGTCGACCGAAACCACATCGCCTTCTTTCAAGACCCGTTTCTTCGACGGAATTCCGTGCACCACTTCGTCGTTCACCGAAGTGCACAGCACGGCCGGAAATCCGTGGTATCCCTTGAATGCCGAACGAATACCCCACTCGTTCAGTTTGTCCTCGGCGGCCTTGTCCAGATCATAGGTCGTCACGCCTGGCTTCACCAGGCTACGCACCAATTGCAAAACCTCACGCGTCCGCTTTCCAGCTTCGCGCAACTTCTCGATCTCTGCGGCCGACTTCAGAACAACTGCCAATTCTCAACCAGCTTTCAAAGGTTCTGGCGCAGCTCCGTCCGATCCGGAACCACCCCGTCCAACGCACAAGCCCCCAGGGAGGCAGCGCTTATCCGCGCAACCGTTCCACGGCGGCTACGATTCCGGCCGCGATCTCGGCAATAGGCCGGTCTCCATCCACTTCAGCAAAACGTCCCTGCGCCCGATAGTGCTCGACGACCGGAGCCGTCTGCGTCTCATAGGCGTGAACCCGGCCCTTGAGAACCTCTTCGGTGTCATCGGCACGCTGCACCAGCTTGGCGCCATCCGCATCGCAAACGCCCTCCTGCTTCGAGGCATTCAAGTAGATGTTGTAGATGGCCTGACAGGTTGGGCAATTCCGACGACCCGTAATCCGACGCAATAACTGATTATAGCCGACCTGGATGCTCACGGCAACGACGGGAAGCGTGCTTTTGAGCGTCTTAAGCCGTTCGTCAAGCCAGCCAGCCTGCCCCAGCGTGCGCGGAAAGCCGTCCAGAATATATCCGTTGGCCGTATCCGGCTCGCCCAGGCGGACGGCAACCATCTCGTTGACCAGCGTGTCGGGAACCAGTTCCCCCCGACCCATGATCTCCTTGGCCATCTTGCCCAGTTCCGTGCCCCGAGCCACATTGCCGCGCAGCAGGTCGCCGGTCGAAATCTGCGGAACGCCCCATAACTTGACCAGTTCCTTGGCCTGAGTGCCCTTGCCCACGCCCGGCGCGCCTAACAAAAGAATCGGGCCGGGTGCGGAGATCTTCTCCGCGCCCCGGCCATTTTCTGCCTTGCAAGTCTTACAACTCATTACCAGTTCTTCCTTCCGCGAATGCGACCGGAGCGCGGGGAGAAGCCGTCATAGTGACGCATGATCAGCTGCGATTCGATCTGGTTGACCGTATCCATGGCCACACCCACAACGATCAGAAGCGAGGTGCCGCCAAAGTAGAAGTTGACCCCCATGCCGTGGATCATCCAGTTCGGCAGGCTCTCAAACACATGCCCGACGAGCCACAACTTGTCCAGCCGGAATCCCGAGATCAGGAAGGTCGGCACCAGCGAGATCACGATCAGGTAAAGTGCGCCGATCAGTGTCAGCCGGGTCAGGCAGTCGTTGATGAAATCCGAGGTGCGCTTGCCCGGACGGATGCCCGGAATAAACGACCCCGACTTGCGGAAGTTGTCCGCAATGTCGTCCGGACGCATCACGATCGAGACATAGAAATAAGCAAAGAAGATGATGCCGAGCACGCTCAGCAGCTCATACCACGGGTAGCCCGGCTGCAGAGCCTGCAGAATCGGCTGCAGGAAGCGGTTGTTCTGCACCCACTCCACACCACCAAGCATCAGCGGAGCCGAGAGAATCGAGCTGGCGAAGATGACCGGCATCACGCCGCCGGAGTTCACCTTCAACGGCAGATGGCTCGACGAGCCGCCCATCATACGGCGTCCGACGATGCGACGCGCGCTCTGGATCGGAATCCGGCGCTCGCTGCGTTCGACGAAGACGATGAAGGCAACCACTGCCACCATGCCCAGGGCCAGCAACAGGGCCACGACCACGCTGAGCGAACCCCACGCGTCGTTCTGAACCTTCTGCACAAGTTCGATGACGCCGCGGGGCAGGCCGGCGACGATGCCGGCAAAGATCAGCAGGCTCATGCCGTTGCCGATGCCGCGATCGGTAATCTGCTCACCCAGCCACATGATGAAAGCCGTGCCGGTGGTCAGCGTAAGCACCGTCATTAGAATGAAGCTGGGACCGGGGTTAAGCACCACACCCTGCTTGGTCAGAATCGCCGCAATACCCACCGACTGGACTGCGCCCAGAATGACGGTCAGGTAGCGGGTCCACTGCGTGATCTTGCGCCGACCCAGCTCGCCTTCCTTCTGGATGCGCGCCAGTGGCTCATAGACCACGGCCAAAAGCTGGAAGATAATCGACGCGGTGATATAGGGCATGATGCCCAACGCGAAGATCGTCATGCGGCGCAGCGTGCCGCCGCTGAACAGATCCATCAGACCTAACGCTGAACCGCTCTGTGCGCTGAACAGCAGCTCAAGCTGCTTGGTATTGACACCTGGCGTGGGAATCCATGCGCCGAGGCGATAGACAGCCAGAATGGCCAGGGTGAACAGCACCCGCTTGCGCAAATCGGGAATTCGGAAGATATTTACAAACTTCTCGAGCATGATCGATATTCCGCTTCAGGCGTTTCCGCCGGTCGATACGTTCGCCTGCGTCCTCCAGGCCCTTTCCCCGACCGCCAATGTTCTACCGGGGCCGGGAAAGGTCAGGATATGCGGGCCATCACAGCTGTTTTACTTCTTTTTGGCCTCGTCGGCGACCACGCCGCCCAGGACCACAGCCTTACCACCGGCCTTTTCGATCTTTTCCACGGCCGACTTTGAGAACTTGTGCGCCTGAATGACGATGCCCTTGGCCAGTTCGCCGGTGCCGAGGATCTTGATCAGAGCCTTCTTGCTCGAGGCCAGACCCAGCTTGACGTAGTCGTCGGCCAGGATCTCGGTCACATCGAGCTTGGCGATCCGGTCCAGATTCACTACCGTATATTCGGTGCGGAAGATGTTCGTAAAGCCGCGCTTCGGCATGCGGCGATGCAGCGGCATCTGGCCGCCTTCAAAACCGCGCATCATGCTGGAACCGGTACGCGATCCCTGGCCCTTGTGGCCTCGGGTCGAAGTCTTGCCCATGCCCGAGCCCATACCGCGACCCACGCGTTTGCGGCCCGTGTTGGCATTCTTGGGCGCGCGCAAATTCGATAGATTTCTTACCATTTTTTCCCTCGCTCCTACGCCGCGAGAGCTCCCCAGGGGGCCCTCTCGACTCGCGTTCTCACACTTGTGCGTTGTCTTGGCGACAACGTCGCTATGCACCGCCAGTTGTTCGCTGACAGCTTTAGCTTATTACACGCCAAAGCGAGCCTGCCACTCAAGAGCCGCTCGCTTGCTGACGTTGCACCATAAAAGGTGCAGTTAGTTCTCGATGATCCGGACCAGGTACGGGATCTTCTTGACCATACCCCGGATCGACACGGTGTCCTCGCGCTCGACAATCTGATTGAGGCGCGTGAAGCCGAGGCCCTTGACCACGGCACGATGTCCGGCCGGGGTCGAGTTCTGCGAACGGTAGTATTCGATGCGAATCTTCTTCGTCTCTGCCATGGTTTAGAGCTCCTCCACGGCTTTGCCGCGGCTTGCGGCCACTTCGGCCCGGTCGCGCAACTGCTCAAGCGCGTCAAAAGTCGCCTTGATCACGTTATGCGGGTTCGCCGAACCAAGGCTCTTGGTCAGCACGTTCTGCACGCCGGCAGAGGTCATCACTGCGCGGACTGCTCCGCCAGCGATCACGCCCGTGCCTTCCGGCGCCGGCTTCAGCAGCACCTGGCCCGAGCCAAAGCGGCCCAGCACCTGATGCGGAATCGTCGTCTCGGTCAGATTGATCTTGAACAGGTTCTTCTTGGCCGACTCGATTCCCTTGCGAATCGCCTGGGGAACCTCCTTGGCCTTGCCTGATCCATATCCCACCACGCCCGAGGCGGCGTCGCCTACCACCACCAGCGCGGCAAACGACATATTCTTACCGCCCTTGACCACCTTCGTCACACGATTGATGGCCACAACCTGATCCTTCAGGTTGTACTGGTTGGCATCGAGTTTCTTTTTCACAGTCGTCATTGCTCTTGTCTGTCCTTCCGGGCCGCTCGGCGCCCCTCGGAAACGTGTTTCTCAGCTTCTAGCCTCCAGCGATCCGCCTCTAGCTCTTCCGCTTCAGGTTATTCAACCCTCGCTCATTGCTAGCTGCCAGACGCCAAAAGCCCGCCGCTCGATTTAGAACTCCAGCCCGGCCTCGCGCGCCGCATCGGCCAGAGCCTTGACGCGCCCGTGATACAGATAGCCGCCGCGATCGAAAACCACCTTCTTGACGCCCTTGGCCGTCGCACGCTCGGCAATGGCCTTGCCAATTTCCTTGGCCGAGGCAACATTGCCGCCAGTCTTCAGCTTCAGTTCAAGCGAGGAGGCCGAAGCCAGCGTCACGCCCTTCTGGTCGTCGATGACCTGCGCATAAATATGAGTCAGCGAACGATACACATTCAGCCGAGGCCGCTCGGTCGTCCCTGCCAGCTTCTCGCGAATCCGCACGTGGATGCGCTGGCGAATCTCGTTTCGTTTGGTCTGCGTAATCATGATTCCTCTTCCTATCAGCGGAGCCGCCTTGCGGCCCCGTTCGGTTGTGCCAGTTCACAGTTCTCAGTTCACCGTGAACAGCCGCAAGTATCTCGACTGTTCCCTGGTGACTATTCACTGTGCACTGCCCTGCTTACTTCGAGCCCGTCTTGCCGGCCTTCTTCTTCAGCTTCTCGTCGCTGTAGCGCACGCCCTTGTTCTTGTACGGGTCGGGCTTGCGCAGCGAGCGCATGTCGGCGGCCACTTGGCCAACCTTCTGCCGGTCGATGCCAGTGATGGCCAGGTGCGTCTGCTTCGGATCGATCGCGACCTCGATGCCGGTCGGCAAGGGGAACTCGATCGGGTGCGAGTAGCCCAGCGTAAAGACCACCGTGCCCTTGCCCTTCAGCTCGGCGCGATAACCGATGCCAACGATGTCCAGATCCTTCTTCCAGCCCGTGGTCACGCCCTCGACCGCGTTGAAGACCAGCGCGCGGGTCAGGCCGTGATTGGCGGCATACTTGTCGCTGCTGCGGACAATATGCAGTTCATTGTCCTTCTGCTCGACCGTGATGCCCTCGGCGATCAACGCCGAAACCTTGCCCTTGGGGCCTTGGACCAGAACCGTGTTGCCTTCAACCGTGTACGTGACACCCTTGGGCAGCACGATCGGCTTTTTTCCAATACGAGACATTGCTTAATCCTTCAAGTGGCTTGCGAGTCCCACCGCTTATGCGCGTGTTCCACTGCAGCCGGGCCGGACCCAGAGTCCGGCAAGTTCACAGTTTGTCATTCACAGTCCGCAACGCCCTACGGCAACTGCGAACTGAAAACTGTGAGCTCGTCTTACCAAACTTCGCAGAGCAGTTCGCCGCCAACACCTTCGCGACGCGCCTGCTTGCCGGTCATGACGCCCTTCGGGGTGGTCATGATCGAGATGCCCAGACCGCCCTGCACGCGCTTGATCTCGTCGTGGCCGATATACACACGGCAACCTGGACGCGAAACGCGCGCCAGATCCAGAATCACAGCCTCTGCGCCGTTGTACTTCAAGTACACGCGCAACATCGGCTTACCTGCTTCTTCCTGGGTCTTGTAGTTCGAGATGTAGCCCTCTTCCTTGAGAATACGGGCAATCTCCACCTTCAGCTTCGAAGCCGGCACATCCAGCTTCTGATGACGCGCCCGGATTGCATTCCGGATCCGCGTCAGAAAATCCGCTACAGGATCGGTCAGACTCATTCTTTCTCCTTCATTCCCCGTTCGCCCGCCTCTGGCAGGAACCTGCGGGAATGGTAAAACAGTTCACAGTTCATGGTTCGCAGTTCGCAGTCACTCAGATTCCGTGAACCGTGAACTGCGAACGCATTGCTACCAGCTCGACTTGGTGACGCCAGGAATCTCGCCCTTGAGCGCCAGCGAACGGAAGCACAGACGGCAGACGCCGAACTTGCGCAGATACGCTCGCGGCCGACCGCAGATCTTGCAGCGGTTATGTTTACGGCAGCTGAACTTCGGCTTCCGCGCGTCTTTCACTCTCTTTGCAGTGGTTGCCATAATCCTCTTCTCCCGCCTTAGTTGCCCTGGCGGAAGGGCATGCCGAAGGCCTTCAGCAGAGCCCGCGCGCCGTTATCGTCGATGGCCGTGGTCACGATCGTGATGTTCATGCCCTTCAGCTTCTCGACCTTGGCAATGTCGATCTCCGGGAAGAGCAGCTGGTCACGCAGACCCAGCGTATAGTTGCCGCGTCCGTCAAAGCTCTTGGTCGAAACGCCGCGGAAATCACGCACGCGAGGCAGCGCCGTCGAAATCAGCCGATCCAGAAACTCATACGCCTTTTCGCTGCGCAGGGTGACCATCGCGCCAATCGACATGCCCTCGCGCACCTTGAAGGCCGCGATGGACTTCTTCGCCTTGGTCGTCACCGGCTTCTGGCCCGTGATCGCCGCCAGATCCGCAACCAGCGGGTCGAGCAGCTTGGTGTTCTGCGTCGCTTCGCCGAGTCCCATGTTCAGCACGATCTTCTCGAGCCGGGGAACCGACATCGGATTCTCAAGACCAAGCTCTTTCTTCAGAGCCTGCTTGATCTCCTTGTTGTACTTCTCTTTTAGCCTTGCCGCCATCATGAATCCTTTCTTCCGATCTTCGGAGTGGCTCCGGGGAGCCGTGTACCGCTACGGAAGGTGTCCCTGTTCAAATTAATGCGCCAGTCACGGCGCACTCGTTCTAGTGTACCGTGCCCGGCTCGCAGTTTTCCGCAGGCCAGGCCCGGTGCGCTCGAACTACTTCTTGGTCGCCAGCGTCTGGCCGCACTTCTTGCAGACGCGCACGCGCGTGTCGCCTTCGCGCTTGTAGCCGACGCGCACCGGTCCGCAATTGGGGCAGACCAGAGCGACGTTCGAAACGTTGATCGGCGATTCCTGCTCGGCAATGCCGCCGCGGGTCCGCTTGCCGGTCTTCGACGAAATCGTCTTTTTGACCACGCGCACATGCTCGACCAGGAGTGTGCCATTTTCGGGGAAGACCCGCAGCACGCGCTCGGTCTTACCGCGATCGGCGCCGGCCAGTACCTTGACCGTATCGTTGCGATGAATCTGTAAACTCGCCATCTCTTCTCCATGCAGTGGGCAGTGAACAGTGGTCAGTGGCCAGTTATTCCGGGTGACCGGAAGGTTCAACTCCACTCTCTACTGTTCCCGTCCAACTCAGCCATCAGCCAGCGAAACGTTCCCTGCCCACTGACCACCGTTTACTGGACCTATACAACCTCAGGCGCCAGCGAAACGATCTTCAAATACTTCTTGTCGCGCAGCTCGCGAGCCACGGGCCCGAAGACGCGCGTACCTACCGGCTCGTTGGTGTCATTGATGACCACCGCCGCGTTTTCGTCGAAACGGATGTAGGTTCCATCCTTGCGACGATGCTCCTTGCGCGTGCGAACGATCACGGCCTTGACGACCGTACCCTTCTTCACCGTGCCATCCGGAGACGCTTCCTTCACTGCTGCCGTGACCACATCGCCCAAACCTGCATTCCGGCCCAAACCGCCGCCGTACGGCAGAATCACTTGCAACTTGCGGGCGCCGGAGTTATCGGCCACCGCAAGCATACTTCTCATTTGCACTGCCATGGTTCTATCTCCCTCCTGCCTGCGTTACTTGGCTTCCACGGCCTTGGCAGCCACAGCCGCCTCGGCTTCCACGATCTGCGCCAGCGATGAACGCCGCACAATCTCTTCAAGCGCCCACCGCTTCAGCTTGCTGGTCGGCCGCGTTTCGCGGATCCGAACCACATCGCCGAGCCGTGCCGAGCTCTGCTCGTCATGGGCGTAGAACTTCTTGGTCGAGCGGATGATCCGCTTGTACTTCGGATGCGCCTTGCGCATTTCGACCTCGACCACAATGGTCTTCTGCATCTTGGTCGAAACGACCTGGCCAACCTTCTCGTTGCGCCGCGAAGTCGCCGGAGCCTGCGTGGTTTCCTGAGTCGCCATTACTTACGCGCTCCCTTCTTCGGTTGCGCCGCAGCACCGACACTCAGCTCACGCTCCCGCGCCACGGTCTTGATCTGTGCGATCTCCTTGCGCAGCTCGCGAAGCTTCTTCACTCCGTCGTTCTGCCCCAGCGAGACCTGAAAGCGAAGCCGGAAGAGCTGCTCGGCCGAATCCTTCACGGCCGTCGTCAGCTCCTCGTCGCTCAGACTGCGAATCTTTGCTAGTTCCATCTCTGCATCTCTCTCCGGCGCTTCGGAGCCGCTCCGTTGCGCCTTGTCCTCGTCGGCCTACTTGGCCACCGTGGCCGTCTTCACGACGCCGGGCCGCATGACGAACTTGGTCTTCAGCGGCAACTTGTGCGAGGCCAGCCGCATCGCCTCTTGGGCGAGCTCCAGCGACACACCTTCCATCTCGAACAGGATCTTGCCAGGCTTGACCACTGCTACCCAGTGATCCAGTGCACCCTTGCCCGATCCCATGCGGACTTCGGCCGGCTTCTTGGTAATCGGCTTGTCCGGAAACAGACGCAACCAGATCTTGCCGCCGCGCTTGATGAAGCGCGTCATCGCGATACGGCTGGCCTCGATCTGCCGATCGGTGATGAAGCCGCACTCCATCACTCTCAGGCCGTACTCGCCGAACGACAGAGAAGAACCGCGCCACGCCTTACCCCGGCGCTTGCCCTTCTGCTGCTTGCGGAACTTCACCTTCTTTGGCATCAACATAATGAAACCCTCAAATACAGTTCACAGTTCTGTGTTCGTAGTTCTCAGTTTCCGTGCCTTCTTCAGCTCGTAGCCGTTCTTGAACTCGGAACTGTGAACTTTGAACTGTTCTTAAAACACCGACGACGGATTAACCGCAGGCGTCTGCGGCGTCTGCCGCCGCTTCTGCTCGTAGATGTCGCCGCGATAAACCCAGGTCTTCACTCCGATCACACCATAAGTGGTGTGCGCTTCCGTGAAGCCGTAGTCGATGTCGGCGCGCAGCGTATGCAGAGGCAAACGACCCTGCAGATACCACTCAGAGCGCGCAATCTCGTTGCCGTTCAGACGGCCCGAGACCCGCACTTTGATTCCCTTGCAGCCAAAACGCAGCGCCGAATCGACGCTCTTGCGCATGGCGCGACGGAAGCTGACGCGCTTCTCGAGCTGCAACGCGATGTTCTCCGAAACCAACTGCGCGTCCAGCTCCGGCTTGTTCACCTCAATGATGTCGATGAACACGTCGCGGTTGGTGCGCTTGCCGAGTTCGGCTTTGAGCTTCTCGATTTCAGAGCCCTTGCGGCCGATCACGATACCTGGACGAGCGGTGCGGATCAAGAACCGGAGCTTATTGCCCGGACGCTCAATCTCCACCGAGCTGACGCCGGCAGCCTTCAACTTGCTGCGCAACTCTGCCTTCAGCTTGACGTCCTCAACCAACAGAGTGTCAAACTCGCGCTCAGAAAACCAGCGCGAACGCCAGGGCTTGTTGACTCCCAGCCGGAATCCGTAAGGATGGACCTTCTGTCCCATGCTTTTCCCTCAAAACTTCCTAGGCCTACGCTTCGGCCTTCTTCGCGGTTTTCTTCGCAGCGGTTTTCTTTACAGCGGTCTTCTTGGCTGCCGTCTTCGTGGCCGCCTTCGACTCCGCTGCCGTGGTCTTCTTTGCGGCCGTTCTGGTCGCCTTGGGCGCTGCGGCCTTCTGGAGAACCTTAGCCTTCTTGGTGCCCTCGGTCTTGGTCGAACGACCTTCCTTGGGCTCCCGTTCGGCCACCGTCACGATAATGTGCGTCAACCGGCGCTGATAGCGAAACGCACGGCCCATAGGAGCCGGCCGAATCCGCTTCAAACGCGGTCCGTCGTTGGCCAGAGCCTGCCGCACGTAGAGGTTATCCACGTCCAGATCGATGCCCTGCTCGCCGGTCACATACTTCGCATTGTCGATGGCCGAGGTCAGCAGTTTGTGCACCACCGGCGCAATGCGCTTCTTGGTAAAGGCTGCCGTCTCCAGCGCCTTCCCGACCCCGAGGCCCTTGATCAGATCCAGCACCAGCCGCGCCTTCTGCGGCGAGACGCGCTGAAACTTGGCTTCGGCCCGGTACTCTTTAGTCTCGACTGCCATTGTTCTGCCTTCCTCAATCGCGAGCTTGCGGCACCCTGCCGTCAAGCTCCCAGGCTATTCCTAGTGGTTGCAGACCCTCGGCCCGCAACCCAATCCCGTCAGCGGATCAGGGAAGAACCTCGCGGCTCCGCCCCTCATGATCCGAACCTCTAGCGCGCCTTGGCAGCCGCTTCGGACTTTCCGCCCATGTGACCCTTGAAGGTCCGCGTCGGCGAAAATTCACCCAGCTTGTGGCCTACCATGTTTTCGGTCACATAGACCGGCACGAACTTCTTGCCGTTGTGCACCGCGATCGTGTGCCCAACGAACTCCGGAAAGATCGTCGAGCGCCGCGACCAGCTCTTGACGACCTTCTTGTCGTTGGCCTTGTTCAGCGCCTCGATCTTGACGAACAAGTGCGCATCTACAAACGGACCCTTCTTAGTCGATCTCGCCATCTGTCTCTCCTACTTCGTCCGGCGGCTGACGATGAACACGTCGGTCCGCTTGTTGTTGCGCGTCTTGTAGCCACGGGTCGGCTGGCCCCACGGCGTTACGGGATTACGTCCGCCCGAGGTCTTGCCCTCGCCGCCGCCATGCGGGTGATCGACAGGGTTCATGGTGACACCACGGTTGGCCGGGCGTACGCCGAGCCAGCGATTGCGTCCCGCCTTGCCCAGCGAAACGTTCTCGTGGTCGGTGTTGCCGACCTGTCCGATGGTCGCCAGGCAGTCCACGAGCACCTTGCGGGTCTCGCCGGAAGGCAGCTTCAACAAAGCGTAGTCGTCTTCCTTGGCCACCAACTGCGCCTGCGTGCCTGCCGAACGGGCCATCTGTGCGCCCTTGCCAGGCCGCAGCTCAATCGCATGCACCACCGTACCGGCCGGGATGTTCTTGAGCGGAAGCGCGTTGCCGACCAGAATGTCGGCCTCGGGGCCGGAGCTGATCGTGGCGCCCACCTTCAGCCCTACCGGCTGCAGGATGTAACGCTTTTCGCCATCGGCGTAGTTGACCAGCGCAATGCGCGCCGAGCGGTTCGGATCATATTCGATCGTCGCCACCTTGCCGGGGACGCCAAACTTCTCACGCTTGAAATCGATCAACCGGATCTTCTGCTTGTGCCCGCCGCCCTGGTGACGCATCGTCATGTCGCCCGCATTGCGGCGACCGCCGGTACGCTTGCGCGTGGTCAACAGAGGCTTGTACGGCTTCGACGTCGTCAGGTCGTCGTTCACCTGCGTGGTCTTAAAGCGCAGGGTCGGCGTTACCGGTCTGTATGTCTTGATTGCCATCGTCTTTGTCCTGGAGCCGGAGCGCCACTAGGACGCCCTTCTCCCCGTTTTCCGGAGTCCGCTTCACCGGTCTCCGATAGTCCTTCTCGCTTGCCGCGGCGGCGCAATTGCCGACCGCCGGCGCCCTAGAGATTGCTTACATACTCGGGCATCTTCTCGCCGGCCTGCAGCCGAACATAGGCCTTCTTCCAGTCCGGGCGATAGCCAGCATACTTGCCCCGGCGGCGCTCTTTGCCCAGCACGTTGCTCGTCCGAACCGCGGCGACCTTCACTTTGAACAGAGCCTCGACCGCCTGCTTGACCTCGGTCTTGGTGGCCTCGGGAGCAACATCAAAAACTAGCGTTCCCTCGGTCTCCTTCGCCGCCAATCCCTTTTCGGTAATCAGCGGACGGCGAATCACGCTATAGAGTGTCGGCATTATGCGGCCTCCGTCTGCGCGGCGAGCTTGCGCTTCGACACGCTTTTCTCGAGCATCCCGCACAACTGCTCAATGGCGGCCTTCGAGAAAATGGCCCGCTCATACCTCAGCAGATCGTAAGGATGCACTTCGTTGTTGAGCACCAGCTCGACACCCTTCAGGTTGCGAGCACCCAGCACCAAAGCCTCGGTCAACGCCTGGCTGTTTTCTACCAGCAGAGTCGTCTTCTTGGCTTCGAGCTTGTTGAGAGCCGCCCGATAGAGCTTGGTCTTCGCACCCTTGATCTCGAGCGAGTCCACCACGGTCAGCGCGCCATCGGCCAGCTTGGCGGCCACCGCCGAGCGCAGTGCGCCCAGCAGCTTCTTCTGCGGGAACGGGTACTCATAGCTGCGCGGCACCGGGCCGTGCACTGTGTGTCCGTGACGCCAGATCGCGGAGCGCGCCGAACCGATACGTGCGCGGCCCGTGCCCTTTTGCTTCCAGAGCTTCTTGCCCGATCCAGCCACCTCGGAACGGCTCTTGGTCTTGTGGGTGCCCTGACGCAGAGCGGCGCGGTAGTGCTTCACCGCCTCCCACAGCAGAGCCTCGTTGACCTGGTCGGCGCCGAAGATCGCATCGGCCAGCTCGACCGAGCCTACCTTCTCGCCGTTCAGATTGACTACATCCACTTTTGCCATCGTCTCTTCTTCTTCTGCCGGCGCCTCGCGCGTCGACTTTCGATCTTGTGCGCTCCTTAAGTAGAGCGCGTCCACGCAAGCCGTACTTACTTGCGCTTGCCGCCAGCCTTCTTCGAAGCCTTCAACGGGTCAACCGTCGTCGAGCCAGCAAAACCACGACGCTCGCGCGGCGGCTGCTTGGCCTTGCTGATCAACACATAACCATCGCGTGCGCCCGGAACGGCACCCTCGACCATCAGCAGATTTTCTTCAAGATCAATACCGCGGATGCGCAGGTTGCGTACCGTTACCTGATCGTCACCGAAGTGACCCGGCATGCGCTGTCCTAGAAAGACGCGCGACGGGAAACTTGAAGCGCCGATCGAACCCTGCACCTGGAACATGTGGCCGTGAGCCGCCGGGCCACCAGCGAATCCGTGGCGACGAACAACGCCCGAAAATCCACGCCCCTTCGAGGTGCCGATCACATCGACAAACTTCGCTTCGGTGAAGATATCCACCAGAACGCGATCGCCAGCCTTGCTCGGGTCTTCGCCCTCGACCGCTTCCAGCGTAACCTCGCGCAGCTCTCTGAGCGGCGGAGCATCGGTCTTCTTCAAGTGGCCCAACTCGGGCTGAGAGAGATTCTTTGCCTTGACGAACTCGACCAGACCAATCTGAGCGGCATCGTATCCATCGTGAGCCAGCGTCTTCAACTGCGTAATCACGCAGGGGCCAGCCTGCAATACCGTAATCGGATGCACGTCGCCTCTCTCGTCGAAGACCTGTGTCATGCCGATTTTTTTACCGAGAATTCCTGTGATTGCCATCTTGCTTTTACCTCATCATGCGACCCTGTTTTCGTCGCACTGCCGGGGGGCCCTGCGGCCCTCACGTCTTTTTTGTTGCTTATGCTTGCGAGCCTTGCGCCCCGAAGGGCCTCAGCCGCACCGCAGGTGCCTACTTCTCGAATGCCTTGATCTCGACGTCGACGCCGGCGGGAAGATCGAGCTTCATCAAAGCATCGACCGTCTGCTGTGTCGGCTCAAGAATATCGATCAGCCGCTTGTGCGTGCGAATCTCGAACGACTCACGCGACTTCTTGTCGACGTGCGGCGAACGCAGCACGCAATACCTGTTCCTGATCGTCGGCAACGGAATCGGACCGGCCACCGAAGCTCCCGTGCGCTTGGCCGTCTCCACGATCTCGCCGGTGGAAGTGTCCAGTACGCGATAGTCGTACGCCTTCAACCGGATGCGAATCCTCTGTCCTACCATGACCCTACCTATCTTCCTGCCGCCTGTCCGGAATCATCGGACGGCGGTTGTACCTGATGGTTGCAGAAGCCGGCAATCAGTGCCGCATCGCTCAGGTCGCTCAAAAGTACCGCGGCCCTGTTCCCCGACTTCCAGAAAAAACACGTCAGTTCCCAGTGTACAGTGGCCAGTCTGTTGACTGCCCGCTGCTCACTGTTTGCTGCCGACTTACTTGATGATCTCGGCAACCGTGCCGGCGCCGACTGTGCGGCCGCCTTCGCGGATGGCGAACCGAAGTCCCTTTTCGAGGGCCACCGGAGTAATCAGTTCCACCGTCAACGAAACGTTGTCGCCCGGCATCACCATCTCGGTGCCTTCGGGAAGCTCCGCAACGCCCGTCACGTCCGTCGTACGGAAGTAGAACTGAGGGCGATAGCCCTT
>Ga0224528_1000405_pt1 | contig 33874 bp, 29 predicted proteins | sample CBST25metaG_2_FD_179888 | JGI IMG/M metagenome (GOLD analysis project Ga0224528, IMG submission 179888) | Peat soil microbial communities from Stordalen Mire, Sweden - C.B.S.T25 | ecosystem: Environmental > Terrestrial > Soil > Wetlands > Peat | place: Sweden: Norrbotten County, Stordalen Mire...
CTTCCGGCACGATGACATGATCCATCATCCCGGCGCCCAGCCCTACGGCTACGTGCCGACCTTGGTTACAAGAGGGGTGGATCAGTTTTGCTTAGCAGGCATGGTCTGGTTCTGGAAAGCGCTGAAGGTGACCCGAATCAGAGAGATAGCAGATAGGTGAAATTTCCAGGCGGCTCTGCCGATAATTACAGTTACGTGTCTGGCTGCGACGTGCACCGATCCTCCAGAAGCGTGAGGGACCATAGAAATGACAGACCCAAGAACGATCCGCAAATTCGAATATCGGCCTTGCCGCATCGCAACCGGCTTCGAAGTAGATTTCGTGGTGCAGGACGATATCTTCCATGGGGTCTGCAGGGATGTAAGTGATGCGGGCATTCGCGCCACATTCGACAATTCCCTGACGGTCGGAGACTCCGGGAAACTCACCCTGCGCCACCCGGTCGGCATGCTCGACCTCGAAGCCCAGGTTGCCTACATCGAAAGACAGTATGTCGGGCTCGTGTTTACCTTCAAGACACCCTGGGAATCCGCCCGGACAATCGATTTTATGGCTTCAATCGCAAATTACGAAGCCGACCCTATGGTGGTTCGATTCATCTAGATATATCGCTGCTTTTGCGGCACTCGATCAGTTCATCTTCGGCAAAGCTCCATGGTTGACGGTTACGACCTGCGGCACGGATTCGGGCATGTACTGGATCAGTACTGTGATCCTCCGGTTGGAAGCATCCAGCGGCAGCAGAGGCTTGCGCAGCTTGCGGTCGGCGTAGCCGCGCACCTGCACAATCTGATCCGAACGTACACCGCTGCTCTCCATCAGTCGCCTGGCGGCATTGGCTCGATCGGTGGACAATTCCCAATTGCCGTAGACCTTCGAGTCGGAATAGGGTTTGGAATCCGTGTGGCCCTCGATTGAGATAGGATTCGGCAACTTGCCCGCTTCGACAGAGATTATTTTCAGCAACTCCTGCATGGTCGGGGTTGGTTCAGCGCTTCCGTTTTCAAAGAAGGTTCCCCTTGGGTCTTCCATCAGTTCAATCTGCAATCCTTCCGGGGTGACGGTGATCTCGATCAGCTTGCTGAGCTTTTCAAAGTTCGCCATCTTCCCCATGGCCCGCATCAGGTCTTCCTTCAACTTGTTAAGATCCTGCTTCTTCAAGGCGCCTGCGTCGCCAGCCCCTCCCATTTGCGTTCCCATCTTCTTCGCTGTTCCATTCGGATCGCGAAAGTACCCACCTACAGCTTCCTGCACGGGTTTGCTTGTGTTCATCAGCCACAGCACGATGAACAGCGCCATCAGCGCAGTAACGAAATCGGCATAGGCCACCTTCCAGGCGCCACCGTGGTGTCCCCCGTGATTGCCCTTCTTTTTAATGATAATGACTGGTTCGTCGCGTTCCATGATTGTGCGAACCTAGGCGGCCTCGACTTGCGCCTCAGGCTCTCCAACTTTCTCCCTGCATGCCTTTTCCACCTCAAAGAAGCTGGGGCGAATGTGCTCGGGGATAGCGCGGCGTCCCATTTCAACCGCCAATATGGGGGAAGTTCCTTTAATGAAGGCGAGCATCATCACGCGCAGAACATGGTAATAGCTCCCCTCTTCGTCCACGACCTTGGACATATTCGAAGCAAGCGGCCCAACCAGGCCATAGCACAGAAGGATGCCGAGAAATGTGCCGACCAATGCGGAAGCCACCTTTTTCCCGATTTCCTCCGCCGGCCCGCCCAGCGCACCCATCGTCACCACAATTCCAAGCACGGCCGCAACGATTCCAAGCCCGGGCAGCGCATCTGCCATGGTGGTCAACGCTGCACTGGGCTGGCTCGCCGAATGGTGATGGACGTCCATATCAAGCTCCATCATCTGGTCCAGGTCAAACGCGCTTACTCCGCCTGTGATCACCATACGCATCGTGTCGCATACAAAGAAGCGGACGTGCGTGTCTTTCAAAAACTGTGGGTACCTCGAAAAGATCGTGCTCTGTTCCGGCTCTTCCACATCCGACTCGATGGCAATCGCCCCCTCTTTCCTGGACTTGGCGAGGAGATCAAACATCATTTTGAGCGTGTCCAGATACCGCGCCCTCGAGAAGGGCGCCCCTTTTACGACACCTACCAACCCTGCACCGATCTTCTTCAGAATGTGTATCGGGTTGGCCGTCAACACTGTGCCAACCGCCGCGCCGCCGATGATGAGCAATTCGGCCGGCTGCAGGAGAACCGCAATCTGGCCCTTCTCCATCAGGAATCCGGCGATCACACAGACGAAGACAAGAATAATTCCGCCGATCGAAAACATTCTCTACCTCAACTCGTCTGAAAAGATTGTATTTGCCTTGTTCCAGAAGACCTGGAAGTCGCGGCCCCTCGTGCAATGAGCAGCAAAACCGCATCTACTTCATCGGCATTCGCAGGCGGAGCGTTCAACGCTTGCCATGGGGATTGCCGCCATCGTCCGTACGCCCAAGAGGCCGGTTGCCCACCGAAGCACCTCTCTTTTCTTGCCGGTTTACCTGCAGCGAAGAATGAGTTTTCCAAATTCCAGTCTAGAACGTTTGCTTCACGGGCGCATCCAGGAGCCGGCGTATCGCCCCCAAGAGTTCCTCCTGAGTGAAGGGTTTCGCCAGAAATGCATAGTCCTGACCCAACACCCGTGAGGGAATGTTCAGATCCTGCTTGCTCCCCGACACATACAGCACCTTGGTTCCTGGTCTCGCCGCTATAACCCTTTCTGCAAGAGCCCCCCCGCTGAAGCCGGGCAACACCATATCGGTAACTATCAGAGGAATAGGCCCTTGATTCTCTGCCGCTTTGTGCAGAGCCTCGGCTGGATCGCCTGAATCGAGCACAGTGTATCCCGCCCCGGTAAGAAATCGGCGCATTAATTTCCGCAGCGGAACTGAATCATCCACCAGCAGAATCGTCTCTGTCCCTCCACGCACGGGACCCGCTTCCTCCCGCATCCTCGGGTCCGGGGCCTCTCTCAAGCGAGGAAAGAGTATCTTGAACGTGCTCCCGACTCCAAGTTCGCTATACACCGCGATCATGCCTCCGCACTGCTCCACGATTCCGCTTACCGTGGGCAATCCAAGGCCTGTTCCCTTCCCCAAAGGCTTGGTGCTGAAGAATGGCTCGAAGATGCGAGCCTGCGTCTTCTGGTCCATCCCGGATCCCGTATCGCTCACCGTCAACATGACGTAGCGGCCAGGCTTTGTGGGAGATTGCGGGGAATTGCCTTCATCTACCTCTGTGTTGGCAGTCGCGATCACGATGTTTCCGCCCTTGGGCATGGCGTCGCGCGCATTAATGACCAGATTCAGCAGCACCTGGTCGATCTGGTTCGGGTTCGCACGGATACTTCCCAGGCTGCGGCCAGGCAAACTCGTCAGTTGGATCTTCTCGCCGATCAGCGGTTCCAGCAACCTCTCCATCCGGCTGACGGTCTCGTTCAAATCCAGGACCACGGACTGCAAATCCTGCCCGGAACTGAAGGCAAGCAGCATTTGCGCCAGATTCTTGGCGGAGGTACCTGTGTTATGAATCTCCGCGATCATCCTCTGTGCCGTATCTGGAAGACTCTTCTGCCCTTCCAGAATTTCGCAATATCCGAGAATGCCCCCCACCAGGTTATTCAGGTCGTGGGCCACCCCCCCGGCAAGTTTCCCGACCGCACCCATTCTCTGCGCCTGGCGACTCTCACGCCCCACTTCATCGGCATCGCCCCGCCGGCTCATGGCACGAATACAGCATTCGACGATCGCCCTGCCGTCCACTTGGTGGACGTGCCCCGAAAGCGCCACGGCAACCCGCTGCCCGCCCTTGGTCAGCAAAAACAAGTTCTCATAGCGAACATGCTGCTTGTCCAGCAACTCGCAAAAGATCCGCCTGGCCCCGTCTGCGCTTTCCAACAGACCAGTCTCCCAGAGTGCCTTGCCCAGCAATTCCGAACGCGGGCACTTCAGCAACTCTACAAGCGATGGATTTGCATCGACGATCTGGCCGGTCTCGCCATCCAGAATCAGGATCCCATCCAGTGCCGCTTCAAACAGCCGCTTGTAGATAGCCTCAAACCCCATTCATCCAGCTCCGGAACGATCTATTCTCTCGCGCCATCCAGCGCTGCGCGGCCCGCCATCTCCTGCAAAAGGCGCGAGTGCCTGCGGGAAGCGCAAATTGCTTCAGCAACCTCAATGAGTGTAGGAGAATGGCCGGGCCTGCGGGCGCCATCGTCTGCCCGAAAACGTTCTGGACAGATCGATGACGCCGCTCGACCGGACCGGTCTTAGGCCGACCATGCCGCCCGGTTGGCGCGCCCTGTGGAGATGAACCCCATGTCCAATGAGATTCCGCGCACGCAGTGCAGCAGGTGGTTGGCGATGGAAGGAAGCTTCTGCGCCGTCACGCGAAAGCTCGGCCCGGAGATGCTGACCGCCGCCACCGGTTGCCGCTGCGCATCGAGCACCGGCACCGCGATGCAGCGCAGCCCTTCTTCCAACTCCTCGTCGTCGACCGCATAGCCGCGCCTGCGGGTCTTCTCGATCTCCCCGCGCAGAGCCTCGGGCGTTGCCACCGTGCGGTGTGTAAAGCGTTCAAAACGAGTGCGCCGCAAGACATCGGCAACCTTTTCTTCGGGCATGAAGGCCAGAATCGCCTTGCCCACCGAAGTGCAATGCACCGGATTGCTGGCCCCGATCCGGGTAATCATGCGCACTGAGCGCGCCGGCTCGATCTTGTCGATGTAGACCACGCGCGCGCCCTCCAGAATGCACAGGTGCGCCGTCTCCTCGGTCTCCCCGACCAGCCGCCGCAGATGCGGCTGCGCACGGTCGCGCAGATCGTACTGCTCGATGGCGCGATTGCCATAATCGAACAGCCGCAACCCTAGCCGGAACTTCCCCGCGCTGGTCCGTTCCACCATGCGGTGCCGTTCCAGCACCATCAGGAAGCGGTGCGCGGTGCTCTTGTGCAATTGCAGGGACGAGGCGACCTGTGCCAATCCAAGGGGTAAATCGCTCTCTGACAATAGATCAAGTACGGCAAATGCCCGGTCCAGGGCTTGAACCTTATAGGTTCCTTGCGGCGCTGCATCTCGCATTATGGTCCTTCGTTTCGCGTAATGGTTCTAAATATAGTTTGCAGAAGTTGGGACGGCATGTCAATTCATGAGACGCTGTTTCTATTTTTGGGATGAGCGTACCGCACTTTGACCCGCGGCCCGCAGAAGGTTGAAAATGGGCGTCATAGCGCTTGGACAACGCCGCGGAGGAAAGAATGCAGCGAATCAGGTGGGGCTATCTCTTACTCGCGTTGTCTCTACCCGATGCATGGGCACAACAGGCAACCACTCCCGCACAACCCAGTTTGGTTGATTTGAAAACCGTTCCCGCAGCACAGTCTCAACCGCCTCAACCCTCCGAAAAGAACCACGTGCGAGCCTGTCCGGGGAGATTTGAGTTTCATCCTGAACTGGATGGCATTTACAAAGTCGGCAACGGGGTTGAATGGCCGAAGCCCACGCACGAGGTGGATGCTGTGTTCTCTGACGAGGCGCGGCAGATGATCAAGAAGGCACATCTCAAGGCATTTGGAGCTGTGAGCTTGGTTTCGCTTGTTGTGGACGCATCAGGGAACCCGCAGGACTTGTGCGTTATGAAGGCCGCCGGTTTTGGTCTGGATGAGCAAGCCATCATGGCGGCAGAGCAGTTTCGCTTCAAACCCGCGACAAAAGACGGATCACCGGTCGCCGTTCGAATTTCAATTGAGATGAACTTCAAGTTACATTGATGTCGCTTGTCGCGAGGTTCACTTCGCCTCCACCGCATCTCCCTCGCCCGGCGCCAGAAACAGGTTCTCCTCCAGCCCATGCTGCCGGGTGTAGAGGTCGTAGTAACGGCCGCCCAGGGCGAACAGCTCCGCGTGGTTGCCGCGCTCCACAATGCGCCCCTCTTCGACCACCAGGATCTGCTCGGCGCGCCGTATGGTCGAAAGCCGGTGGGCAATCACAAACGTCGTTCGCCCCTGCATCAACTGGCTCAGCCCGGCCTGAATCATGGCTTCGGACTCGGAGTCAAGCGAGCTCGTCGCCTCATCCAGAATTAGAATGCGCGGCTCAGCCAGCAGGGCTCGGGCGATCGAAAGCCTCTGCCGCTGCCCACCGGAGAGCTTCACGCCCCGCTCGCCCACAATCGTGTCGTACGCCTCCGGGAAGCGCTCGGCGAACTCGTCCACCCTCGCCGTCCGGCAGGCAAACAGAAACTGCTCCTCGGTGGCGTCGGGCCGCGAAAACAGGATGTTCTCGCGAATGGTCCCGTCGAAGAGGAAAGAATCCTGCAGCACCACGCCCAACTGCGACCGGAAGGTGTTCAGGTCCACATGCGCCAGGTCCACTCCATCCACCAGCACACGTCCCTCCAAAGGTGTGTGAAAAGCGCACAACAAGCTGATGATGGTGGACTTTCCCGAGCCCGAGGAGCCGACCAGCGCGGTCACCGTGCCCGGCTCGGCCAGGAAGCTGATGCCGTGCAGCACCGGTTTCTCCGGGTCGTAGGCAAACTCCACATCCTCAAACTGCACCGTGCCGTGAATCGGCGGCATCTTCTCCGTGCGGCCTGAACTCTTGTTCTCTTCGAGTTCCGACATGATCTCGCCCGTGCGGTCAAGGCCGGCAAACGCCTCCGTCAGTTGAGTGCCTATATTCACGATTTGGAAGACCGGTGCAATCATGAAAGCCAGAAACATGTTGTAGCTGAAGTAGTCGCCCACGGTCCAGGTGCCGGCCAGCACGCGATGCCCGCCCAGCCACATCACCAGTGCCGAAACCAGTCCCAGCACAGTGGTCGACGCGGCAGAGAGCGAACTGGTCATGGTCAGCGACTTCATGACGTTGGCCAACAGCCGCTCGACGCCCAGTGCAAAGACCCCAGCCTCGCGCTCCTCGGCGTGGTAGCCCTTGATCACCCGCACACCGCCCAGCGACTCGGTCAGACGGCCCGTCACTTCGGCGTTGATCTTGGCCCGGTCGCGGAAGATGGGGCGAATGATCCTGAAGGCATACTGCAACCCGAAGACAAAAACACCCATCACCGCAAAGACCGTCAGCGTCACCGCGGCGCTGCGGTGCAGCAAATAAAGAAACGCCAGCACAGCAGTCAGCAGGCCACCCACAAATTCGACGAGGCCAGTGCCCACAAGGTTGCGCACGCCCTCCACGTCGTTCATGATCCGCGCCACCAGGGTGCCGGTGCGGTTCTCATCGTAGTAGGAGACGGAAAGCAACCCCACGTGCCGCTGAACCTGCCTGCGCATCTCCGCAATCAGCCTTTGCCCGGCCTTTGAGAGCAGTTGCGTCAATGAAAACGAAGTGATCGCCTGCACCACCATCGCCGAAAATACCAGCGCGATGAACTTGGGCAGCAGATCGGGCCGCGCATGAGCCGGATTCAGCACATTGTCCAGCAGCGGCTTCGCGGTATAGGGCAGCACCAACCCTGCCACGCGGTTGATCACCATCAACCCCATGCCGGCCAGCAGCAACCCCAGCCGCGGCGCTACCAACGCCTTGATCTGCGGCCACAGTTTCTTCAGGCTAGGCCTGCGCTTGGGCAGATCTGCCTTCCCAGCCCGTGCCCCGCCGCCACGCGGAGAGCGCTCGGAGCGCGACCCGCCCATGCCCAGTTGGCCGCTTCGCATGGTTCCCATGCGCTAGACCTTCCCCGTACGCCGCGCGGCAATAAACGACCGCACGCAGAGGACGACGTAAACCAGCATCAGTGCGGCCAGCGTGGCCTTCGATGCCAATGCAATCATGTCCGGCTCAAGTCCCGCCGAAGTGGCGTGAACGTACCCTCGCACAGCCTCCACCGCACCGCCAAGAAAACCGATCAGACCAATGGTCACGTTCACGTGCATGAACAGCTTGCGCCGGCCTTCGTTGGGACTGATCGCCAGCCAGCCGAAGACGCCAAGCGCCAAGCCAATCCAGGTGGGAATCAACGCCGTGGGGTGCGCGCTGCCCGTGCCCACATAACCGGCCAGACCTAGGGCAATCAAAAGAGCCGCAAAAAGCAGTGTTACTTTCGCCATGCACATCCTCGGGAGGAAAAATCCATCGTTGAGTCTATTGAATGGATGAGTTACGCCTCACTGGCGATTCATTGCTACGCATCATCAGCCAAGCCAGCTCAGCACCCGCTCGGCCGCCGCTTCCGCAGTCTCTGCGCCTTTCAGATGAAGCACATCCTCACCCACAGGCGGCTCCAGCGTGGCAATCTGGCTATCCAGCAGATTGGGATTCATGTAGTGCCCTTTTCGGTGCGCCATGCGGAATTCAAGCGTGGCGCGATCCGGGTCCAGCCACACCAGCCGCACGCCCTCGATTCCCCCCAGCAGCCGCTCCCGATAGCTTTTCTTCAGCGCGGAACAGGTCAGAATCCCGCTGATTCCGTCGCGGCGCCAACCATCCAAAACCCCATGCAGCGCGTCCAGCCAGGGCTGCCGATCTTCATCCGTCAGCGGAATCCCGGACTTCATCTTGTTGCGGTTCGCCTCGGAATGGTAATCGTCGCCCTCGGCAAAGACCCAGCCTGTCCGTGCAACCAGCGCCTCCGCCAGCGTCGACTTCCCCGACCCGCTTACGCCCATCAGAACCACAATCGCCATTTAGCTCCCCATCAGTTGCCGAACGTCCGCCGTGAGCTGCGCGGCTGTCCATTCGTTGCCCGGATAGAAACGCACCACCTTGCCGTCCGGACCGATCAGCGTAGTTGAAAGCGTGTGCGTAATCGTCGCATCGGCCTCGTTGGTGATTCCCAAGTCGAAGAACTTCGCCATCTCGGCCAGCACCGATTTTTCCGGCACGGCAAAGTCCCAATGCGCAAAGGCATTCTTCGCATTGCTACCCATATAGGTTGCGCCATAAGCCCTCAGCCGCTCTGGCGTATCGTGCTCCGGGTCGAAGCTCACGGAGAGCAAATGCGTCTTTGCCAGCAGAGCCGGGCTGGCCGCCAACTGCTTTTCGATCGTGGCAAAATTGCGCGTCACGCGTGGGCAAAAGTCCGGCAGCGGGCAGCGCGTGTAGATAAAGGTAATCAGCAGTGCCTTCCCGCGGAACTGTCCCAGGTGAATCGCCCGTCCATCCTGATTGTGCAGCTTGAAGTCCGGCGTTGGATCGCCCGGCGCCGGCACATGGTAGTTCACCTTGGGCAGGTAATCTGGCTTGGCCTGCGCCACCACAACAATGTGATCCAGCAGCACCTCTGCGTCCGGGTCCTGCGAGACCAGCACGTCGGCGGTCAGCACGTCGCCAGGGTGCAGCTCACCCAGGATGCTCGGGTCCTTCAGCTTGTAGGGCATGGTCATCGCTTCCATGAAGCCTGGAATAGCCTCATGGTTCAGCGTCACCTCGCCCTTGGCTGCGTTGGTTGAGACCACCTTGCCGCGCAGCTTGTATACCTTGTAGTTCTGCCCTGCGGCCTGCTGGCCGGCTGACGGCCCCGTTCCCGCCTTCTGCCCCGAACGGCACCCGGCCACCGCAACCATCATCAGCAATGAGAAAACCAGCACTCGGCGCATCATAGCCCACAGTGTACTACCGCCCTGGTCCATTTCTGCCGGCCTGGGATTTCCTCAGCCCCGCGGCGTATAACGCTGGAATGGGAGATTTTATCGAGGCGCACGCAGCCAAAAGCAGTAGCCAGATCGACCAGTGGCTTTTGGGCGGCGGCCTGGTGGTTACAGCCAGCGAACGCGCCGCCCGCGCCCTGGTCTCGGCCTTCCATCGCGCCCGTCAGGCCGAGGGCCTCTCCGCCTGGCCTGTTCCCAATGTTCAGGACTGGAAGAGCTTTGCCCGCGCCGCATGGGAAGAACGCGCCGCGGAGCAGGGCGACAGCCGCCTGCTGCTCAATCCCGCCCAGGAAGAGGCTCTGTGGGTAGAGATCGCCGGCCAGGATCGCTCACTCGCCACCTTACTCGACGGGCCTCGCCATCGCCTCGCCTCGCTGGCCATGGAAGCCCACGGCCTCATCTGCTCGCATGCGCCACGCTTCCTTGCAAAAACAGCACGAAGCGCATGGCAGCAGGACGCGGCGGCCTTCAGCGCCTGGCTCACCACCTTCGACGAGACCTGCCGCACCACGAACCTCCTCAGCCCCAGTCGCCTGCCCCTCGAATTGATTTCGATGCTCGATTCGGACCCCAGCCAGCGCCCACCGCTTCTTCTCGCTGGATTCGACCGTATTCTCCCCCTCCAGCGCACTCTTCTCGACGCTTGGGGAAGTTGGCAGGAAGCAGATCCATCCTTGCCAGCCGCTGCCGTCCATTTCTACTCAGCCCCCGACGCCCAATCCGAGCTCGCTGCCTGTGCTCTCTGGGCGAGCCGCAGGCTGGCCTCCAACCCGCGATCCCGCCTGCTCATCGTCACCCAGGAAGCCAGCACCTGCCGCGGGGAGATCGAACGCGCATTTCTCCCGCTCTCCGCACCTGGAGGAGCTCCGCACTTTGAGTTTTCTCTCGGGATTCCCCTCATCCAGGTTGCTCCAGCCCATGCCGCACAGCTCCTGTTGCACTGGCTTTCTGCTCCGCTCCAGGAAAACGAGCTAGACTGGCTGCTCTCCACCGGCCTGGCCGCAAACCCCGAAGAAACCGCAGCACTCCAGGCAACCATGCGCACCCTGCGCCAACGCGGTCTCGAACGCACGCAATGGACGCTCGACGCCTTCCTCGGCCAGCATCTGTCCTCTGCCCAGCTCCCCGCTGCATGGGTCCAGCGCATCCTCCAGGCTCGCCGCCTTCTCCAAGCCGCCGCTCCTCGCCACCAGACTCCCACCGAGTGGGCAGAGCTGATCCCGGTGTTGTTCGATGCAGCCGGCTTTCCCCGCACGCGCCCGCTCTCGAGCGCTGAGTTCCAGTCCCTCCACCGCTGGCAGCAGGCCCTGGAGACCTGCGGTTCCCTGGGTTTCGAGGGCCGCCGCGTGACCTGGCCGGAGTTCCTTTCCCAGCTCGACCGCGCCCTCAACGAAACCCTCTTCGCGCCGGAATCCCGCGACGCTCCCATCCAGATCGCGGGCCCCGCCGAGTCCGCCGGCCTCGCCGCCGACGCCATCTGGTTCCTGGGGGCAAACGAAGACGCCTGGCCGACCAGCGGTCCTTTACACCCTCTGCTTCCGCTCGACGTGCAGCGCGATGCCGGAATGCCCCACGCCGCGCCCCAGCTCGATTGGGATTTGGCACAGGCCATCACCACCCGCCTGCTGGCCTCCGCACCCGAAGTCCACTTCAGCTTTGCCCGCCAGACCGCGGACGCGGAGACACGCCCTTCGCGCCTCGTGGTCCAGTTCGCCGGGCCGCCCCAACCCTTGCCGGCCGAGCTCTCCGCGCCCTCTGCCGCGCCGCCACAGACCGTCCCCTTTGAGGACTTCAGCCGCATCCCCTTTCCCGCCGGCAAGGCTGCGGGGGGCTCCAGCGTTCTCACCTCCCAGTCCCAATGCCCCTTCAAGGCCTTCGCCACCTCTCGCCTTGCCGCACGCGGATGGAACCCCGCCGAATCCGGCCTCACTCCCTCCCAGCGCGGCCAACTGCTCCACGCCGTTCTCCACTCCGTCTGGTCCGGCCCTCCAGACGGAATCCGTACTTCCGATGAACTCGAAAACCAGAGCGACCGAAAAGCCTTTGTTGCGCACCATGTCGAAGCCGTCCTGCGGGACGAGATGCCCCGTGCGGCTCGCGAGCAAATGCCGCGCCGCTACCTGGAACTCGAAGAGCAGCGCCTGGTTCGCCTGGTTTCCGAGTGGCTGGATTACGAAGCCGCGCGCCTTCCTTTCACCGTCGCCGCAACCGAGGTGGACCGCAACCTCGACCTCGCCGGCCTCACTCTCAACCTTCGCCTGGACCGCATCGACAGCCTCAACGATGGCTCCATGCTGGTCATTGACTACAAATCCGGCAACGTGGCTCCAAGTTCCTGGGACCCGCCCCGCCCCGACGACGTGCAACTGCCTCTCTACGCCGGCTTCGCCCTCGACGACGAGGAACTGCTCGGCGGCCTGGTCTTCGCCAAGGTGCGTCCCGGCGAGCTGTCCTTTGCAGGTCGCGTGGGCGATGCGGCCGCCACTCTCTTTTCCGGCCTGCCCAAAACAAACGCGCTGATGAAGTACCCTCTCACCGCCGAGATGCTCCTGGACTGGCGGGATTGCATCCACCAACTCACCGAAGATTTTCTGAACGGAAAAGCCGAAGTGGATCCGCGCGAGTACCCAAAGACCTGCGAACGTTGCGATTTGCAGTCGCTCTGCCGCATCCAGGAGCATCAGGTGCAGTTCGAAGACGAAAGCGAAGACGGAGAGGCCGTCGATGAATAACTCCCCTCGGCCGCTGCCTCCCGATCAGTCGGAGCGGCAACGCGCTCTTGATGCCCAACGCTCCATCCTCGTCCAGGCTCCTGCTGGCTCGGGCAAAACCGATCTGCTCACCCGCCGCTTTCTCCGCCTGCTCGCCGCAGTCGAGGAGCCCGGCCAGATTGTCGCCATCACCTTCACCAAGGCCGCCGCCGCCGAGATGCGCCAGCGCATCCTGGCCGAACTTGAAAAAGCCGCGAGCCACGAGACGCCCGCCCCCACAACCGACGAGTTTTCCATGGAGGCTTTGGCCCAACGCGCGCTGAACCACTCGCGCGCACTGGGGTGGAATCTTCTGGATCTGCCCGCGCAACTGCGCATTTCCACCATCGACTCCTTCTGCCGCGAGTTGGCGCGGCAGCTCCCGTTACTCTCGGGTTTGGGCGGCGGGCTGGACATCTTTGAGCAGCCCAAGGAACTCTATCGCCGCGCAGCACGCCAGACGCTGAGAAAGATCGACCAGAGCGGCTCCGTTCTCGGCCAAGCCATCGAGGATCTGCTTCTGTGGCGCGACAACAACTGGCAGGAGATGGAAGGCCTCCTGGTGGAGATGCTCTCCAACCGCGACCGTTGGATGCACGAGTTTGTTCTGGAACGCGAACCGGACTGGGATGCTCTGCGCGAGCGCCTGGAGCGGCCTTTTGCCAACGCCATCCGCGCCACCCTCGACCGGCTTGGCCAGCTTCTCGACCAGGTTCCCGGCGTGCGCGAAGCAGCCCTCTCCCTGGCGCGGTTTGCCTGCGCCCAGACCGATGGCCAGCTTCACCGGGAACTCGCCGAGCTGGCTGAGTTCCCAGCCGGCGAAGACGTTGAGGAATCACGCGAAGCCCATGCCGCTCTGGCCAGTCTGCTTCTCACCGGCGGCGGCACCTTCCGCAAAGCCGTCGACAAGCGCCTGGGCTTCCCCGCCGACCGTAAGCGCGAGAAGGCGCAGCTTCTCGAACTGATTGCCTCCCTCGCCGCCGTTCCCGGCATCGAGTCCGCTCTGGCCTCCGTCCGCGGCCTGCCGCCGGCACGCTACCCCGAGGACGACTGGCAGATTGTCCGCGCCTGTTTCACCCTTCTGCGCCAAGCCGCCGGCGAGCTGAAGATCGTCTTTGCCGAAGCCGGCGCGGTGGATTACATCGAAATCTCCCAGATCGCCCAGCAAGTTCTGAAAGGCGCAGACGGCCTGCCCACCGACGCCGCCCTGGCCATCTCCGACCAGATCCGCCATCTGCTGGTCGACGAGTTCCAGGACACCAGCCGCCGCCAGCACCAGTTGCTCTCCAGCCTGATCGCGGCCTGGCCGGAGCGGCCCGGTCGCACCTGCTTCGTCGTCGGCGATCCCATGCAGTCCATCTATTTCTTCCGCGACGCCGACGCAGAGCTTTTCCCGCGCGCCAAGGACAATGGCCTGGAAATCCCCCACGACGAGCCGCTGCTCTTCGACTCAGTCCGGCTTTCCGCTAATTTCCGCACCGCGCATCCCCTGGTTGAGCGCCTCAACCAAGTCTTTGCCCAGGTCTTCGCAGAAGACGACGGCAGCGGCGTTTCCTTCTCGCCTGCTGAGCCCGCACGCGATGAACAAGAAGCGTCAGAAGCCAGCCCCCGTCTCACGCTTCACTTGGATTTTGTTCCCCAGGCTCCGCACGGCGCCAACGCCGATCCGGACGCGGCCAACGCTGACGATTCCTCCCGCGAAGTACAGGTAGAGGGAATCGTCGCCCTGATTCAGAGCCATCAAGCTTCCATCGACGCGGCCCGCCTGGCGCGTGAGCGCGGAGAAGAAAAGAAATACCGCATCGCCGTCCTGGGCCGGGCTAAAAAGCACCTTGCGCCCATCGCGGCAGCCTTGCGCCAAGCCGGAATTCCCTTCCGCGCCGTCGATCTGGAAAAGCTCTCCGCGCGGCCCGAGGTTCTGGATGCACTGGCCCTGGCCCGCGCCCTGCTCAATCCCCAGGACCGTGTCGCCTGGCTGGGCGTCCTGCGCGCGCCTGGGTGCGGCCTCTCTCTCGCCGACCTGCACGCCCTCGCCGGCGACTCCGAGTCGAACCTGCGGCCTATCCCGAAGCTGCTCGGGGAAAGGATTTCCCTGATCAGTGAAGAAGGCCGCCCGGCTGCCGCGCGCGTCCTCCAGGCGTTGGCCGCAGCGCCTGCTCTCCGTGCCGCTCAGCCCGCCACACGCCTGGGAACCTGGCTCGAACAGGTCTGGCTTCTGCTAGGTGGGCCGGACTGCGCGGACCCGGCGGCGCGCGCCAATCTCAGCTTGCTCTGGAGTTTCCTGGACCGCCTGCCGGGCGGCGAAGAGGACTTGCTCGGCCCCGCACTGAATTCGGCTCTCGACCGGCTCACCGCCCTGCCCGACCCCGAAGCTTCGAGCGAGTGCGGCGTGCAGTTGATGACCATCCACAAATCCAAGGGCCTGGAGTTCGAGGTAGTGATCGTTCCCGAGCTACAAGCCGGCGGCGGCCGCGGCGAGCGCAAGATGCTCTCCTGGCTGGAGCGCGGCCTGGCTCAACCCGACGACTCCGGCGAAATCACCGAATTTCTCATCGCTCCCCTCCAGCCCAAAGGCGCCGACAGCGGCAAAGCCAAACAGTGGGTCGACCGCGTCTATCATGAGCGCGAATCGCAGGAGATGCGCCGCATCCTTTACGTTGCCGTGACCCGCGCCCGCGAGGAGGTGCACCTCTTCGCACGCCCCGCCTGCAAAAAGGACAAGGAAGATTCCTGGACCTTGGCCGAACCATCCAACAGTCTGCTGGCCACCGCCTGGCCGGCCCTTGAACAAGAGGTGCGCGCGTGCTTCGAACTGTGGAAAGCAGCAGCCCCAGAAGATCAGTCCGCCATCCTCGATTCCCTCGCCGCCTCCGGTGAAGACAATTTGCTCGTCCTGCCCAACCCACCCCGGCCAACCCTGCTGCGCCGCCTGCCGCCAGACTACCGCCCCACGAACCTCTCTCCAGCCGCCGCGAACTCGCTGCTCTTCGCCCCGGCGTCCGCAGATCTCGAAGCTCAACCGGTGCTCCGTTTCACCGCGTCCGACTTCCAGCCGCTCTACACCCGCCACGAAGGCGGCCTTCTCTCCCGTGCTTTGGGCAATGCGGTTCACTCGCTGCTCGAAGAGTTGGCCCGCCTGCGCGCAACTCGCGATTGGGACTCCGCCCGCACAGCACTTGCGCTGTTCGAGCCGCGCATTGCAGCCCAGGTGCGTTCGACCGGCGTGGACCTCGCAGCTTCCGCACAAATCGCCGCCGAAGCCATCCGCCTGGCGCTCCAGGCCTCCCACGAACCCAATGGAGAATGGATTCTATCGCCCCACGCAGCAGCGGCGAGCGAAGCCGGTTGGGCAGGTATCGTCGCCGGAAGTTTGCGCACCGTTCGCCCGGACCGCGTCTTCCAGGCTGGTCCCTTTCCGCAAGGCGAGGGGGATGATTGCTGGTGGATCGTCGACTACAAAACCGCCCACGCCGCCGGCGCCGATCCTGCCGCGGAACTGACCGCTTTGCGCGCCAATTTTCGCTCCCAGCTCGAAGCCTATGCCGAAGTCCTGCGCCGCCTCCGCGAAGACAGCAAGCCTCTCCGCGCCGGCCTCTACTATCCGCGTATGTTATTGCTCGATTGGTGGGAAATGTAGTTCTACTGCAGCTTTGTATCCGGGCGCGGCTCTCGTCGCGCCGGAAAGCCAGCTATATAGATGGACTCAAGCCTATGAAGTGAGTCCTTCACCTGCCGGGTACAGTACGCCCCATGCAGGCCTGCCAACACCTGCGTCGCCCATAGTACAGCCAATTCGGACGCATCAGCCAGCAGTCCGTCCTTACGGCTTTTCCTTTGCTTCCTTGCCGGCTGCAACCACGCTCTTGTGGTGGCGCACATCGTCGCCTTCCACCCAGAAGATCACGTCCTCGGCGATATTGGTCGCGTGATCGGCCACTCGCTCCAGGGCACGGCTGATCATCAGGGCATTCAGCGCCTGCGGGGCCAGGTAGCTCTCTTCTTCCATCACCTTGGTCAGGGCTTTATACGCAGCCTTGTTCATCGCGTCCACGGCGTCGTCCATATTCAGAACGGCGCGCGCCATGGCAGCGTCGCCCTCGATGAACGACTGCAGACTCTTGCGCACCATCTCAGCAGACAGCGTCGCCATCCGCGGAATGTCCACCGGCAGGTCGGCCGAGGCCATCTGCTCCATATTGCGCACCCGGTCGCTGATGGCCTTGGCCGAGTCGCCCACCCGCTCCAGGTCGGCGTTGATCTTGATCACGCTGAGGATGAAACGCAGGTCGATGGCCATCGGCTGCTCCATCGCCAGCAGATCCAGGGCCGATTGGTCGATCTCGCGCTCCAAGCGGTTGATGGCTGCTTCGGAACGGGTCACCAGGTCGCAGATCGACATGTCGCGCACGCGATAGGCCTCAATGGCGCGCTGAATGGCCTGTTCGGCCAGTCCAGCCATCACCAGGAGCTGTTCTTTCAGTTCGTCCAGGCTTTGCTGAAACCGTATGCGCGTCATCCGAACCTGCCCGTGATGTAGTCTTCTGTCCGCTTGTCGGCGGGGTTGGTGAAGATCTTGTGGGTCGAATCAAACTCCACCATGCGGCCGTTCAGGAAGAAACCCGTTTTTTCTGCCACGCGGGCCGCCTGCTGCATGTTGTGCGTCACAATCACGATCGTGTACTGCGACTTCAACTGAAAGATCAGGTCTTCGATCTTTGCGGTGGAAACCGGATCCAGCGCCGAAGCCGGTTCATCCATCAGCAGCACTTCCGGGTCGACGGCCAGGGCGCGGGCAATGCACAGGCGCTGCTGCTGTCCGCCGGAGAGGCTGGCGCCGGACTTCTTCTTCAAGTCGTCCTTCACCTCGTCCCAAAGGGCGGAGTTCTTCAGCGACCGCTCCACGATCTCGTCCAGGACGTGATGGTTGCTGTAGCCATTGAGTTTCAATCCCGCCGCCACGTTATCGTAAACCGACATGGTGGGAAAGGGATTGGGCCGCTGAAAGACCATGCCCACGCGACGCCTGATCTCGACCGGAGTGATGTCGTTGTAGATGTCCAGGTCGCCGATGCGCACCGTGCCGGTGACGCGCGCGATGGGATTGGTCTCGTGCATGCGATTCAAGCACCGTACAAAAGTGCTTTTGCCGCAGCCCGAGGGGCCAATGAGCGCCGTCGCATGGTTGGCAGGGATGTTGAGATTGATGTCCTGCAGCGTGTGATTGGTGCCGTACCACGCGTTCAGGTTGGTTACCTCGATGCCGACGCCCACTTAACTTGCCCCTTTCAAAACGCCGCGGCTGGTCACATAGCGCACCAGCGAAACCGCGAGCAAAATCAGCACAATCAAAACCAGCGCTCCCGCCCACGCCAACCGGTGCCAGTCGTCGTAGGGAGAAAGGGCATACACATAAATCTGCAACGGCAGTGCCGCCATCGGCTCGTTCAGATTGGTGCTCCAGTTGGAGTTGCCGAAGGCGGTAAAGATCAGCGGAGCCGTCTCGCCCGCCACACGGGCAAAGGCCAGCATACATCCTGTGATGATGCCCGGCGAAGCGGTCTTCACGGTAATGGAGAGCACCGACCGCCAATTGGGCACGCCCAGCGCCAGCGCCGCTTCGCGCACCGCGTGCGGCACCATCAGCAACATCTCTTCTGTGGTGCGGCAGACCGTGGGAATCATCATGACGCCCAGGGCCACGCCGCCAGAGAATCCCGAGAAATGCGTGGGAACCACGACCAGCGAGTAGATGGCAATGCCCATGACAATAGAAGGAACGCCGTTCAAAACATCGGCGGTGAAGCGCACCGCGTTGGCCAGCTTGGTGCCGCGTCCGAACTCGGCCAGGAAGATGCCGCCCGCTATGCCGATAGGGACGCCGATCAAGCTTCCCACCGCCAGCAGAATTGCCGATCCGACAATGGCGTTGGCCATGCCGCCGCCCACCTCGCCCACCGGCTTGGGAATCTTGGTAAAGAAGTCCAGATTCAACGAACTGGCGCCCTTGTAGACCAGATAGATGAAGATGGCCACCAGCGGCGCCACCACGAGCACGGTGGAAAGCACCGCGAGGCCAGTGGCCGCGCCATCGATTCCCGCCCGGATTCGCGCCTTCAGCTTGTGTTCGTCCCGCACCATTGGTTCTCCCAAATGCAGCTTCTAGCTTCCAGCCTCTAGCTAAAAGCCGAAAGCTAGTAGCTAGAAGCTGTTCTCTTAATTCACTCGCGCCGGTGCTCCGCGCGTTACCGCCCACACCAGCAACCGGGCAAATGCATTCACGATGATGGTCACAATAAAGAGCGCCAAACCGATTTCCATCAGCGCGCTCAGATGCAGATCGCCCGAAGCTTCGGCAAATTCATTGGCGATAACCGAGGCCATCGAACTTCCATTGGAGAGCAGCGAGCGGCGAATCTCCGGGCTGTTACCGATCACCATGGTCACTGCCATGGTCTCGCCCAGTGCACGGCCCAGGCCCAGAATCACGGCGCCCACAATGCCGATGCGCGCATTGCGCAGCACGCCCATGCGGATCATCTCCCAGCGCGTGGCACCCAGCGCCAGCACCGCTTCGCGCTGCGAGTGCGGCACCGCGCTCATCACCTCCCGCGTCAGCGAAGAGATGATGGGCAGAATCATGATGGCCAGAATGATGCCCGCCGAGACAAAGCCCAGCCCGGTGGGATTGTCGTTGCTGAAAAACCCCGTCCAGCCGAAGAGCTTGATGGCCCACGGATTGAAGTGCTCGCGCAATAACGGCACCAGCACAAAGACCGCCCACAATCCATAAATCACGCTGGGAATCGCGGCCAGCAGCTCGGTGATGAAAGCCAGTGGCGCACGCAGCGACCCAGGGCACATCTCGGTCAAATAGACCGCCACGCCGATGGCCAGCGGCACCGCCAGGAGCAGCGCCAGGAACGACGATACCAGCGTGCCATAGACAAACGGCAAGGCACTGAAGTGCCCGTTGACCGGGTCCCAGTACTGGGGCAGGCCGGTGTAGGCGTCGATGGAGGCCTTGTAGAAGAAGTCAAGACCGAACTTCTCCCACGCCAAGTGCGACCGCAGCACCAGCTCGACGGCAATCAGCACCACGATGCCGAAGATACTCAGCGCGCACAGCACCATCAGCCAATGGAAACCGCGGTCCGCAATCGCCGAGTTGCCCCGCGAAAGCAGGAACTTGCGAATCGCCGAATCCTCTTGCAGTGCGGCCGTCGCCGGAGCTGTCCCATCGGGAGCGCCGGGCTCGGGCAAAAGTTGAGACTGGGAGATATGGATCTCAGGCACTTGGACTGTCACCTCAAGTAGGCTAACCGGCGAAGATGAACAGAAGGTTACAAGCCCGCGAAATCAAGTGCATACAACGGTAAATTCCCCGCGAAAACATGCTCCCTCCCCCCGTATCGCCTACTGGCCCCTGCAAGCGACCACAATCGCAGCCGCATCCTCGACGATTTTTAAAAACAATTTCCCCATTGGTTTTACATTTTCGTTAAGCTGGAAGACTGGAATTCCAAAGGCCAGATCCCATGCGCGTAATTCTATCTGTTTTCGCTCTCGCCCTCGCCAGTCTTTCCCTTCAAGCTCAAACCTCCGCTCCGGCGCCGGTCGATCCGCCCCACCACGACTGGAATGCCGGGTGGATCACGCACCCCACGGCTCCACTGCGCGAGCCGCTGGTGCTGCATTTTCGCCGCTCCCTGAAGCTGGCCGCCGTGCCCGCCACGTATTCCGTCCGCGTGAGCGCCGATAACCGCTTTGTGCTCTGGGTTAACGGGCATCGGGTTGGCGACGGGCCGGCCCGCGGCGACCTGACACACTGGCGCTACGAGCGCTTCGACATTGCGCCTCTGCTACGGACGGGTCCAAACCTCATCACTGCGACGGTGTGGAACTTCGGCGTTCTGGCGCCGGTCGCCCAAATGACCGACCGCACCGCCTTCCTGCTTGAAAGTGAGGCCACCGGCGAGACTTCCGCCAGCACGCCCAAGGGCTGGCTGGTTGAAATCGAGTCCGGCCACAGTCCTTTGGCCCGAACACCCAACGGCATCTGGGAGTACACGGCCTCCGGTCCCGGCGAAACACGCAATGCCGCCCTTTACGACTGGAGCTGGGACGATCCCTCGACTGCTGGTTCCGGCTGGGTTCCCGCCGCCTCACCCATCCGGGAAAGCATCTCCTCCAGCGTGGCCCAGGGCCACTCCGCCGACACCACCGGCGACAATCCGTGGGGATTGGTTCCGGACACCCTGCCGCACATGGAGTACACGCCCACGGCTGCGGGTGAGAGCGTTCGCGCCGGCCTGGCGGATCTGCGCGTCTTCCCGGCCTCGCCGGTCACCGTTCCCGCCGGCAGCCACGTGCACCTGCTGCTGGACCGCAAGACGCTCACCACCGCCTATCCGCTGCTGACCGTCTCCGGCGGCAAGGGCGCGCAAATCCGGCTGATCTATGCCGAAGCCCTCTACGACAAGAAGATGCACAAGGGCGACCGCGACGAAGTGGCCGACCGCGCTGCCCTCGGCACGACCGACAGCTTTCTGCCCGACGGCGGCGCGCATCGCAGCTTTGAACCATTGTGGTGGCGCACCTGGCGTTATCTCGACCTCGACATTCAGACCGCCGCTGAGCCGCTCCAGCTCGAATCGCTAAAGGCCAACTTCACCGCCTATCCGTTCCAAGAGCGTGCCAGCTTCAACTCCGGCGATCCGCAGCTGGACAAGATATGGGAGATCAGTTGGCGCACCGCCCGGCTGGACGCGCATGAAACCTACATGGACACGCCCTATTACGAACAGCTCCAGTACATCGGCGACACCCGCGTCCAGGCCCTGATTTCCTACGCAGTGACCGGGGACGACCGGCTCGCCCGCCAGGCGCTCGAGGCTTTTGACAACTCGCGCACCCCGGACGGCATTACGCGCAGCCGCTACCCCAGTTCCCTGCCGCAGTCCATCCCCACGTTCTCCCTGCTTTGGGTCGGCATGATCCACGACTACTGGATGTATCGCCCCGACCCAGAACCGGCGCGCGCCTCGCTGCCCGGAACTCGCACCGTGCTCGACTGGTTCCGTCGCTTCGAGGAACCGGATGGTCTTCTCCACGAAGTGCCTTGGTGGAGCTTCATCGACTGGGTGAACAAGGGAGAAATCCCCACTTACGCGGCCAATGGGGAGTCGTGCGTGACGACGCTCGAATATCTGGGCGCACTGAACGATGCTGCCGAGATGGAACAGACCCTGGGCGACCGGCTGTTTGCCTCTCGCTACAAGGAGCGCGCCGCTCACGTCCGCAGCGGGCTCTACGACAAATGCTGGAGCGCCTCGCAAGGGCTCCTCGCCGACACACCCGAGCAGAAGAACTTCTCGCAGCAGGCCAACGTCCTGGCCGTTCTCTATGACGTGATTCCGCAGGCCCGCCAGCAGGAAGTTCTGCGCAAGGTGCTTCCGATTGAGCCGGGAACCACCCCGGACGGCGTTCTCTCGGCTTCCTGGTACTTCCGCTTCTATCTGGCCCGCGCACTGGACCATGCAGGCATGGCGGACCAGTATCTCGCCGTCCTCGACCCCTGGCGCAAGCTGTTGCCGCTGCACTTCAGCACCTGGCCTGAGATGCCCGGCGACACCCGCTCCGACTCCCACGCCTGGACCTCGCACCCCATTTACGACCTACTCACGCTGGTTGCAGGCGTCGAGCCAGCCAGCCCCGGCTTCGCCACCGTGCGCATCGCTCCCCACCTGGGACCGCTGCTTTCGCTCACGGCGAGTTATCCTCATCCGCTGGGCGAGATCAAGCTGGCCTATAGCCGCCAGGGCAACGGCCTCAACGCGACTGTTACCCTGCCCGGCAGTCTCACTGGCAGCTTTCTGCTGAACGGCAAGAGCTGGCCCCTGCATCCCGGCGTCAACCACATCGAGGCCCGCTGACCGCGAAAGCTGACGATGCATTTCTTCCGGGCGGCCTTCCTCAGTCGTCCGGGAGAAATGCGACAACTGGAAAATCGATATATTCAAAGGGAAAACTGTTCCCCAATCAAGAGAAACGTGCTACAAATCCAACATGGCCAAGGGTAAGATTTCTACGCCAACCGGGCACGTCAACCTAAGGATGCTGGCTGAGCATCTGGGCCTCTCGCAGACCACCGTTTCACTGGTACTGAACGACTCTCCTTCAGCCAAGTCGATCCCCCAGGAAACCCGCGATCGGGTCATGGAGGCCGCGAAGCGCCTCAACTACCGGCCGAACTACTTCGCGCGCTCCCTGCGCCAGAGCCGCTCAATGAGCGTCGGTGTGCTGGCCCCCGACCTCAGCGAGGGCTACTTCACTCGCGTCATGAGCGGCGTAGTCGAAGAGTTGACCGCCGCCCACTACTTCTATTTCACAGCCTGCCACGATTGGAAACGGGAACAGATCGAACAATACCCGCGTATGTTGGTGGAACGCGCCGTCGATGGATTTCTGCTGCTGAATACCCCGGCCGACCACATCGAAGTTCCGGTGCCGGTGGTGGCCATCTCCGCCCACAGCGTAGCCGCCAACGTGACCAATATCGTGCTGGACCACCACTTGGCCGTTCAGCAGGCGCTCAGCCACCTCTACGAACTGGGCCATCGCCGCATCGCCTTCATGCGCGGCCCGCGCGCCATCCCCGACTCGGAGTTCCGCTGGGTAGCCATCCAGGAGGTTGCCAAAGAGGTCGGGATCAAGATCGACCCCTCGCACGTGATCCGCATCGACTCCGCCGGATGGTCGATGAAAACCGGCTACCACCCCATGGCCCCCGAAATCGGCTACAAGCCCATGGCGGCGCTCCTCGAAAAGAAGCGCGACTTCACGGCCGTCTTCTGCTTCAACGACATTGCGGCCATCGGCGCCATCCGCGCACTGAAGGACGCGGGACTTTCGACGCCCGGAGATGTTTCGGTGGTGGGATTCGACGACATCCAGTCGGCGGCCTACTCCACGCCGTCGCTGACTACAGTCCGCCAGCCGCTGCTGGAGATGGGCAAGCGCGGCGCACAGGTGCTTCTGGAGCGCATCGCCAATCGCGAAAAGGAGTTCCCTTCCGAGATCGTCATGGCCCCGGAGCTTATCGTTCGCGAATCCACGGGACCGGCGCCCAAGAAATAGTGAATCGGCAGCGCCCATGAATCGAGTGGGCGAGCGCATGATCCGGCTTGAGTTCCCTTCCAAAAGCACGTAAACTTGTGCTGCACGCGAATAGGTGCACACATGAAGACCAACGTCACATTGAAAATCGAGGCCGACCTGCTGCGTGAGGCGCGCATTCTCGCTGCAGAGGAAGGATCCTCCATCAGCGCCTTGCTCGCGGCGCGGCTGGAGCAGGCCGTACGTGATCGCTTGGGCTTTCGCGAGGCTCGCCGACGCGCCCTGGCCCGGTTGCGGACCGGCTTCGACCTGAACTGGACGCCTCCTCGCTCGCGGGACGAACTCCATGAGCGATAAGTGCTTCGTGGACACCAACATTCTGGTCTACGCGCACGACAGCTCCACCGGGGTCAAGCACCAGCGAGCTCAGAAGCTATTGGAGCAGCTTTGGGCTTCGGGCCAGGGAGTGCTGAGCACGCAAGTTCTGCAGGAACTGTGCATCAATCTGCGCCGCAAGGCTGGCAATCCACTACCGGCAGAGGAAGTCCGCCTGATTCTGCGCGACTACATGACCTGGGAAGTAGTAACAAACACTTCCGAGTCAGTACTGCAGGCGCTGGAGATCGAGATTCGCTACAAGACTTCCTTTTGGGATGCGTTGATCCTTCAGGCTGCCGAACGTGCGGGCGCGTTTATCCTCTATTCCGAGGATCTGGCAGCGGGACAACACTACGGCTCGGTACAGGTCGTGAACCCGCTCGTGAAAACTCCCTAGCTCCGAAACCAACCAGGCCCTGGCTCACCCACAGACCGACTCAAGCCACCTGCTGATGTAGACCTGCGCGTGTGCTTCGCCGCAATAGTGCCGGGCGTAGGGCTCGTCCGCTGCTTCCCTGGTCCATTTGAAGATGATGAGCCTGGCATCGTTGCAGTGGATCACAATCCACTTCACAGGATTGTCGCTGGTGGTTCCGCAAATCTCGCATCGGTAGGTTGTGTCGATCATTGTCTGTCTGCTCCCGCAGCAGTCTTCCTTGGTTGCTATCGCCGTTTCGCCAACCCATGCTAGCACCCGGAACCACGGCCCGCTTCACCAGGAATCCAAACAGCACGCCCTGGCAGCCCGGCAACTGATAGCTGTCAGATGACAACTGTCAGCTGTCTTCGTTACTCCAGCATCTGCAAATCCAGCGGTTCTTCCAGCAAGCTGTCCATGGTACGGATGGTGGTAAGCGCTCGCTTCAGCGCCGAACTCTTGCAGGGCTCCACGGTCACCACGAAGGGAAGCGCATGTTGCGGATAGCCCGGCTTCTGCACGATGGCACGAATGTTGATGCGCTCGGCGGCCAGCGCGCCGGTAATCTCCGCCACAATGCCCGGCCGGTCGTCTACCAGGAAGCGGATGTAATGCGGAACCTCAAACTCGCCGCCCACCCGCGCCGGAACCGAAGGAACCTCGACTCGCCGCGAGCCGTGCGCCAGGGCCAGCAAGTCGCTGACCACTGCGACGGCCGTTGGCTGACCGCCGGCGCCGTGACCGGAGAAGACCACATCCCCGCCGTAGCGCCCGCTCAGAATCACCATGTTTTCCGTGCCGCGCGACCAGGCCAGCGGCGAATTCCGCTCCACCAGCATCGGGCCCACGGTGGCAGCCACTTCACCGCCGCTCCGCTCGCCGCGCGCAATTTGGCGGATGGTGCAGCCCAGGTCCCGCGCATAACTGAAGTCTACGGCGGAGACCTTGGTGATCGACCGCGGCACAATCTCTTCCGGGTCCAACACCACGCGCAACGCCAGCCGCATCAGAATGGCCAGCTTGGCGCGAGCGTCAAAACCGCCCACGTCCTCGGTAGGATCGGCCTCGGCATAACCCTTGGCCTGCGCCTCCGCCAGCACGGTTGCGTACTCCGCGCCGTTCTCCATCTTGCTCAGAATGAAGTTGCAGGTGCCATTCAGAATTCCCTCGATGCGCTCAATACGATCGCCGGCCAGCCCCTGTTCGAGGCCCGGAATCACGGGAATTCCGCCCGCCACCGCCGCGCCGTACTTCAGATGCCCGCCACTGGCCTTGGCCAACAGCTCCAGTTCCACGCCCTGAAATGCAATCAGCTTCTTGTTGGCCGTGACCACATTCTTGCCGGCCTTCAACGCCGTACGCACCCAATTCCCGGCCGGGTCCAGGCCTCCGACCAGCTCCACCACCGCGTCCACATCTGCGTTCAGCACCGCCTCGGCGTCCGAACTCCACTGCACACTCGACGGAACCCAGTCCACGCGTTTGCGCTCGACGTCGCGGTTGAAGATGTGGGTCAGCTCCAGCCCCTGAGGCTTGGAATCCACCAGGATGCGCGCCACAGAACTGCCGACCGTCCCGAAACCAAACAGTGCAATGCGCAGCGGGCGGCGGGCATGTCTCTTTGATGCTGACGGAGCGGGGACCTGTTGCGACGACGGAGGTATGTTCGCTTCAGACACGGCTTCTCCTCTAGGAGTGGGATGAAACTTCGTGATAACCCGATCATACCTGAGCGTTGTCTCGGACCCTCCCGCAATTTGTCCTCGCAGGTTTCCCCTCCACACCCTCTCCCGCGCCTTTTTCTTGGCGCGGAGGAGCCGAAGGCAGATGGCCGCACCGCAGGTGCATGGCCGCGCCGCAGGTGCTTGCAGATTTTATCGAGGAATCGAATACCATGAGAATCCATGGCCACACTCTTCGAAAAACTCAACCTCGGAGACCGGCAGCAGATCGTCGTTCTGGATGCGCCGGCCAGCTTTGAACCGGAGCTTGCCCGCCTGCCGGTCCTCACCATCCACCGCCATCTGGAATCGATTGCGGAAGCAGGCTTCCTGATCAGCTTCGTTACTCGAAAAGCGGAAGTGGAAGCGCTGGCCCCGGAGGTCGCCGCGCGCGCCAAAGGCGACGCCGTGGTCTGGTTCGCCTATCCCAAGGGCACATCGAAGAAGTACAGGTGCAACTTCAACCGCGACACCGGCTGGGACGCCCTGAATGCCCTGGGATTTGAAACCGTCCGCGCCGTGGCCATCGATGAAGACTGGACGGCGCTCCGCTTTCGCCGCCGCGAGTTCATCAAAGCGCGCGCAAAGTGAAGCGCTGACTCGCTACCGCGTCTCCACCGCGAACAGCCCCGGCATCACTTGCCCGGCCTTGCCTTCGATCACCTGCGTAAACGCCGAAGCGTTTAGCGGCGGTTCCGGCCCGATGTAGACGGTGCGCGCTCCGCCGTTACGCGCCCAGCGGACGAAGTTGGCCGCCGGATAGACCGAGCCCGAGGTGCCCACCACCAGCATCAGCGTCGCTTTCTCGATCTCTTCCTGTATCCGTTCCATCTCCAGCGGAATTTCGCCAAAGAAGACGATATGCGGCCGCAGCCTGCCGCCGCACACGCAGCGTCCCACCTCGTCCAGGCTTTGATAAATCGTCCGGTCCTCAACCGGTGGCCGCCAGCAATTCCGATCGCAATGCGCTTTGTTCAACTCGCCGTGCATATGAATGAGCCTCACCGACCCAGCCCGCTCATGCAGGTCGTCCACATTCTGCGTACACAGGAAGAAGCGGTCGCCCAGCTTGGCTTCCAGCTCCGCCAAGGCAACGTGCGCCGGATTTGGTTTGGCCTTCTCGCCCGCCGCCCGCCGCTCCGCATAAAACTTCCACACCCGCCATGGATCCCGCTCCCAAGCCTCCGGTGTACATACGTCCTCCACGCTGCTGCCCGCCCACAATCCATCCGATGCGCGAAAAGTGGGCAACCCGCTCTCCGCACTGATCCCCGCACCCGTCAAAACAAAGACCCTGTCGTTCACACCCACCGAAACCGTTTCCAATTCTTCCTCCAAATCGCTTGTTCATGCCCCATTGCCGCCTGCTCAGCAACCAGCTAACTGTTCTCCGACCCCTGATTCCCGCCTTTACGGTTCCAGCAGTATCTTTCCAGTCGTCTTGCGGTCTTCCAGGTCAATCTGCGCCTGCGCCACCTCGGCCAGCGGATAGACGTGTTCCATGCGCAGCTTGAGTTCGCCCCTGGCTGCCCATCCCAGTACTTCGCCGGCGCGCCAGTCCAGTTCCTTGCGCGTGGCCACGTAGTGCCACAAGGTCGGACGGGTGACGAAGAGCGATCCCTTGCTACTCAGTTGAATCAGGTCGAAGGGAGGCACCGGCCCGCTCGAAGCGCCGAACAAGGCCAACAAGCCGCGCGGCCGAAGGCAGTTCAGGCTCCTGGAAAAGGTCGTCTGGCCCACCGAGTCGTAGACCACGTCCACGCCCTTGCCTGCGGTCAGCCGTTTCACCTCCACATCGAAGTCCTTCTTGGTGTAGAGAATCACCTCCGCAGCGCCGGCTTCGCGCGAGAGCTCCGCCTTCTCCTTGGTGGAGACGGTGGTAATCACCCGCGCCCCCAACCGCGTGGCGATCTGCGTCAGCAGCAGCCCCACGCCGCCCGCCCCGGCATGGACCAGCGCCGTATCTCCCGCCTTGAGCGGAAACGTGGAGTAGGCCAGGTAGTGTGCCGTCATCCCCTGCAGCATCACCGCGGCAGCCTGCTCCGGGCTAAGCCCCTCCGGCACCTTGACCAACTGCGACGCCGGAACCAGCGCGTACTCGGCATAGCTGCCCAGCACGCCTACCGACACCACCAAGTCGCCGGCGGCAAATCCCTTCACCCCCGGACCCAGTTCCTCAACCGTGCCCGCCGCTTCACTGCCGGGCGTCAGCGGCAGAGCCGCCTTGTAGACGCCCTTGCGGAAGTAGATTTCAATGAAGTTGACCCCCACCGCTTCCACGCGGATCAACACTTGGCCCGGTCCCGGCTCGGGAATGGGCAAATCGGCCAGTTGAAGGACTTCCGGCCCGCCGGTCTCACAAATCTGAATGGCTTTCATGACAGGGCAAGGATGCACCTTGAGACCCGGCGGGTGCAAGGGCTTGCAAAGGCCTGTCTGCGGCTGCTGTGAAAACTCAATGCACTGGTGGTGCACGCGCTAGCTGACCACTGCTTTACCGGCCCATGGCCATCTGCACGAGGAGCCAGCCGTTGAGGCCGGCGATCAGCGCTGCGACGAACCAGGAGAGGGCTTGCAGGCCGCGGCTATTGACGAACTCGCCCATGGTCTTGCGGCGGCCCGTGAAGATGACCAGCGGAACCACGGCGAAGCTCAACTGCAGCGAGAGAATCACCTGGCTGAGGATGAGCAGCTTCTCAGTTCCCTGCTCGCCGGTGAAGGCGACCACGAGGATGGTGGGAATGATGGCCAGGGAGCGGGTCAGCAGGCGGCGCAGCCAGGGGGCGAGCTTTATGTGGATGAAGCCCTCCATGACCACCTGCCCGGCCAGCGTGCCGGTGATGGAGGAATTCTGGCCGGAAGCCAGGAGAGCCACAGCAAAGAGGGTGCTGGCGCCGGCTGCGCCCACCAGGGGGCTGAGCAGCTTATAGGCGTCCTGGATGGCCTCGACCTCAAAGTGGCCGCTGCGATAGAAGACCGCGGCGGCAACGATGAGGATGGCGGCATTCACAAAGAGGGCCACGGTGAGCGCCAGGGCGGAGTCGATGTTGGCCATGACGATGGCCTCGCGCTTGCCCTCGGAGGTGCGCTTGTAGCGGCGGCTCTGCACGATGGAGGAGTGGAGGTAGAGATTGTGGGGCATCACCGTTGCGCCCAGGATGCCGATGGCGATGTAGAGCATGCCGGGATTGGTGACGATAGAAGCCGAGGGCACGAAGAGACTGTGCAGTGCCTGCCCGTAGTCGGGACGAGAGAAAAACATCTGCACGCCGAACATGGCGATGATGGTCCCGATGAGGGAGATGACCAGCGCCTCGACATAGCGAAACCCCCAGCGCTGCAGGACGAGAATCAGCAGCACGTCGAGGCTGGTGATGAGTACGCCGTAGAAGAGCGGAATGTGGAAGAGCAGCTCGAGCGCGATGGCCGAGCCGATGACTTCCGCCATGTCGCAGGCGGCGATGGCGATCTCCGCGAAGAACCAGAAGACAAAACTGATCTCGCGGCCGAAGCTTTCATGACAGATCTGCGCTAGATCGCGCTCAGTGGCCACGCCGAGCTTGAGCGAGAGGCTCTGCAGCAGGATGGCAATCAGGTTCGAGGCCATGATGACGAACAGAAGCGTGTAACCGAAGCGCGAGCCGCCGGCAATATCAGTGGCCCAGTTGCCGGGGTCCATGTAACCCACCGCGATGAGGAATCCAGGACCGAGAAAACCCATGAGCCGCCGCCAGTAGACCGGCGAGCGAGTGAGGCGAACGCTGGAATGCACCTCCGGCAAGGAGGGCTCGGTGAGCACGACCTGAAGAATGGAAGATGTGGACATAGGCTTGTTTTGAAGGAGCGCGAGGCTCGTTCAAGACCAGTATGCCACAACTAGTTAATCATGGTTAACATATTTTCTTATATTTACTTATCATTAAACTCTGGTTTGAGCCAAACTGCCTCCGCGGCTGGGCGTCCGAGGATCGTGATGCCCGCAGGCAATTCAATTGAAACGGTTTGGTCGTAGTTCTGACTGACGACGCTCAGGATTTGGCCGGGGCCGATGCCGGCATGATGCAAAAAAAGAAGGAGCTTGGGGTCGCGCTCGTGGAGACTGACGACGGTGTAGCGGAGGCCTGCGGCGGCCTCTGCGAGGGGGGTTTCACCGCGAAGTTTGCGCTGTGCCGGATCTTCGGGCAGAACGAAGTTCCCGTGCGGGCAGGCGCGGTTGTCGCCAAGTTTTTCCTTAAGCTTGGCCTCGAAGGCGGGAGAGACCACATGCTCCAGCCGCTCCGCCTCCTCGTGAATCTCGTACCACTCCATGCCGAAGATTTCGTTCAACATGCGCTCGATCAGGTGGTGGCGGAGCGCGGTACGATAGGCGGTTTCGCGGCCCGAGTCGGTAAGGCGCACAATGCCGTCCTCGCCGACCACTACGCAGCCGTCGCGCTTGAGCCGCTTGAGAGCCATGGTGACGGCCGGGGCTGAGACTTCAAGCCAATGGGCCAGGAGCGCGGGAATGACTTCGCGCCCCTCGGCCTCAGCCTCGAGGATGGCCTTCAGGTAGTTTTCCTTCGAGACGTGGATGGAATCTTTCATGGCGGGGCCTAAGCAAGTCTAACCGCTTGGGAGGGACAGGTAGGATATGAGGCCAGGAAGATTGTGGGGACGATCAGAAATTGTGATTTCAGCTCGTTGAGGTGGGCCGGTCCCTGTGCAGCAAGAGCACGGCCAAGGCTAACGACATTCTGGAACAGAATGATGCCGGACGAGGCGAACGCCTCAGCCCGGCAGTTGCGCCAGATAAAAGCCGAAGAGGACCAGCACGCCAACGATCATCGCCACGCCGATGCGAAGGCGGGTGGCGAAGAGCTGGCGCGGCGAACCGAGCCGGGGCACCAGCGGAACCGCAAAGAGCAGGCCGCAACTGAAGCCGCCCAGGTGAGCCATGTTGTCGATATGAATGCCCACGCCGGGCGCCATGGTGGCGACGCCGATGAGGAGGTTGATGGCGGCAAAGTAGATCACCGACTTGCGCAGCTTGCTCAATTCAACCTGAGGAATGGGCAGGCGCGGCGACTTGAGCAGGACGATCAGCACTCCAGCCAGTCCGAAGACCGCACCGGAAGCACCCGCTCCCACCGGGCCGTAGACGATGCCCGCGGGGGTGGCGTGGATCGAGTAATGCCACCAGTTGAAGAAGGTGGAGAGAAGATTGCCCGCCGCTCCGGTAAGGAGGTAGGCGGCCAGAAGGCCAACGGACCCCATGAGCGGCTCGGCTAAAAGTCCCAGGTTCCACAGGCACCACATGTTGGTGGCCAAGTGGATGATGCCGACATGAACGAACATGGCGGTAACAATGCGCCACCATTCGCCATAATTCAGCACGGCGCTGGCGTTGTCCGCTCCCCAGAAGAGCAGTTGGTCGGAGGTGGGGCTAAAGGGGCTGACGCGGTGCGCCACCATGGCGATGAAGACCAGGCAGTTGATGCCGACCAGCAGATAGGTAGCAGGAGATGCGGCCCACATGGGGCCGGGCCGGCGCACCGGCTGTGGCTCGGGCGGCGGGGGAATGAAAACGGCATCCGGCGGCAGAAACTCCGGTTGGGAACCGGGACTCACGCGGTAGGAATCCGGTTCGTGGGGAGAAGGTACGGGGGGAAAGCTGCCCATGTATCAACTTTAATGCATTTTCTGCCGTTTCGAGAGGCGCGGGGCGCACAGGATGTGATTCGCAGGCACCGGGACCGACAGCGAGCAAGTTCCGCAGGCCGAGATATTTACCGAATGTTGCCATTAAGTGCCATAACGTCAGCAAGAAGCCCGAGTTCATGCTGCAGTCTGGCGTACCGGAATGTGATTTGAGCGCCGGAAGGAAATTGCGCTGCCCGATTCGATGTACTCTGGAGTTTGGTCTCTGCCGATGCGGCAAGATAAGGAATTGCAGTGGGTTGTGAAGGCCCCAAAAAAAGGAGCGGAATCGTGAGTCCAGAGGTTATTTCGGAAAAGAAGATCAAGCGGGCGTTGCTGAGCGTAACCGATAAGAGCGGCCTGGTGGAGTTTGCCCAGGTGCTGGCGGGGTTTGGCGTGGAACTGGTCTCGACCGGCGGAACGGCGCGAGCGCTGCGCGAAGCGGGCTTGACGGTGAAGGACATCAGCGAGTTGACCGGCTTTCCTGAGATGCTGGACGGACGCGTGAAGACGCTGCACCCCAAGGTGCACGGGGGCCTGCTGTACATTCGCGGCAACAAGGAACACGAAGCCGCAGTAGCAGCGCACGGCATTGAGCCCATCGACATGGTGGTGGTAAATCTCTACGCATTTGAGAAGACGGCCGCGCAGGCGGGAGTGGCCTTCGGTCAGCTGATCGAGAACATCGACATCGGTGGCCCGTCAATGGTGCGTTCGGCAGCCAAGAACTTTGAAGACGTGGCGATTGTGACCCGCGTGGACGATTATCCCGATCTGATCGAAGAGCTGAGGACCACCCACGGCGCGCTGAGCCGGGAGACGCGCTGGAAGCTGGCGAAGAAGGCCTTTGGGCTGACCGCAGCCTACGACGCGGCGATTGCCAACACACTGGACCAGATTGCCGAAGCTCCGGCGCCAGCGGCTGCGGCTGAACCGGACACGGCTTCCCTGCCCTCGACGCTGCGCATCAACTTTCCGCTGGCCCAGCCGCTGCGCTACGGCGAAAATCCTCACCAGCGCGCGTCTCTTTATTCGAATGGTTCCGGACTGGGCATTGCCGGAGCGCGGCAGTTGCAGGGCAAGGAGCTGAGCTTCAACAACCTGGTGGATCTGGACGCCTGCTGGGAACTGGCGCAGGAGTTCGACGAGCCGGCGGTCATCATCGTGAAGCACACCAACCCCTGTGGCGCGGCCACCGGCGGAAGTCTGGCGGAAGCCTACCGCAAAGCGCTGGAATGCGACCCAGTTTCTGCGTATGGCGGGGTAATCGGCATCAACCGCGAAGTGGACCTGGAAGCAGCCGAGGAGATCGCCAAGATTTTTGTGGAGGCGATCGCGGCTCCCAGCTTTAGCGCCGCGGCGCGGGAACGATTTGCCGCCAAGAAGAACCTGCGGCTGGTGGAAGTACACGCCGCACCGGCACGGCCGGTGGTGAAGCACGTTTCCGGCGGACTGCTGTTGCAGGATGCGGATACGGGGCGGGTAACGGAAGCGGAGCTGAAGGTGGTGAGCTGGCGTCCGCCGACAGCCGAAGAACTGCGCAGCCTGCTGTTTGCATGGCGCGTGGCGAAGCACGTGAAGTCCAACGCCATTGTGTACGCGAAGGACGGGCAGACGCTGGGTGTAGGCGCGGGCCAGATGAGCCGCGTGGACGCAGCGAAGTTTGGCGCGATGAAAGCCGTGCTGCCGCTGAAGGGTTGCGTGGCTGCCTCGGACGCGTTCTTCCCCTTCGCCGACGGACTGGAGGCTGTGGCCGCTGCCGGAGCCACCGCCGCGATTCAGCCGGGCGGGTCGGTGCGGGATGAGGAAGTGATTGCCGCCGCCGACAAGCTGGGCATGGCGATGGTGTTTACGGGGATTCGGCACTTCAAGCACTAAGAACGCACGCAGGCGGCGAACGCATGAAAAGCCCCAGTTCAAACTGGTCCATCCGGCGAGCGCAAACCCGGGCGCTGGTCCGCCAGATGGACTGGTTTCGCGGACTGCGAGCCGCGGTGGCGTTGTGCGCGCCGCTGGTTCTGGGCGATCTGGCCGGGATTCCCAACATGGGGTGGGCGGCGCTAGGGGGCTTCGAGGCCATCATCGCCGACACGGGCGGGCCCTACCGGACGCGCATGTCGAGCCTGGCGACGCTCTCACTGGGCGGGGCGGCGGGGCTTTTTCTGGGCTCGCTGGTGGGCGGAAACCTGGGC
>Ga0224528_1000409_pt1 | contig 33723 bp, 21 predicted proteins | sample CBST25metaG_2_FD_179888 | JGI IMG/M metagenome (GOLD analysis project Ga0224528, IMG submission 179888) | Peat soil microbial communities from Stordalen Mire, Sweden - C.B.S.T25 | ecosystem: Environmental > Terrestrial > Soil > Wetlands > Peat | place: Sweden: Norrbotten County, Stordalen Mire...
GCTAATATCGCTCGGATACGGTTTTCTCTGTTTCATTCCCCAGGATTACCGTTCATAACAAGCATCTGTAAATAAATACCTTGATGACCGCCGAAGAGCAGGTACAAAAATCGTAAACAGGCCCTTAGCCCAATGCAGTTCGAGCTGGACTGGGCCGATGCGATGACGAAGATCGCCGCCTGAAAAGTCGGCGACGATAGAATGAGGCCGTGGAAATAACGGTTTATGGAAGGGCGGAAAACGATAAAACCGATTCCCACATTTCCACCGCCACAACGACCACGGAGATAAGCAAACTTCCCCCAAACCACGCCCATTACTGAGGCTCGCATATTATGGTGACTGAGACTACGATTGTCGATGGCTTAATCTGCGCTTTACGGTGCGATCGAATGTAACCTAATTATGCGAGCATCAGTAAGAGATACGCATTCTGAGGGCAAGGTCAGAGGAGGTCATCCAGCGCGGCGAATTCGTCTCCCATAGTCAGTTCCATAAGCAGGATTGTAGCGCACCCTTTGGATGCCACTCAATCGCATTCACCTCGCCCTAATTCCCAGTCGAGTCCATGCGGTCGAATTCCATCCAGATCCCACCTGTATCTGGATGGAATCGGTCATCAGAAAACGTAGTTTTCTGAACATCTGCCGGTATAAGACAGCTTGATATCATCTGCGCCGGAGAGGAAGTACAGCGCAACTCGTGCCCGTAAGGACTTCCAACTTGCGCACCGTTCTCTGTGATCGGGCGCGCATTTTCAGGGGCATGCCTTTCATCATCGGATGTGGAACAAGGAGACAGGAACCGATGTTCAGGGGAGAACATGGCATGCCATGACTTCTGTTTGTCTTGAAACTCCGGCCATGATCTCTGTCCTCAACAATATTTCAAAATGCCGGGTGGGGCCAGTGGGGGTGATCCCGCAGTTCTGCAGAGCGCGCGAAATCCGCTGCGGATCCGTTACAAGGTCGCCGGCGGCTGCGGTTCCTTCACCATTCGCTCCGGCGAGGAGAAGGACCTGCCCGTTCTGATCTGGATTTTGAATAAAGGCGATGATTGCGAAGGTGTAGCCGGTGCCGCCTCCATTTGCGCTCGGGATGTATGCTTCCTGCTCAGGGGGACGGGCATGTAGATTGCGAATGAACTCTGAGCCTAACTGGTGATCAAAGACGAATTTAAAATTCAATTTGTCTGCGAAAAGGGAAAACCACGGGTTGGATCGCGGGCTGCCTAAGAAGATGAAGTTGTCGTTGTTGCTCAAAAACGACAACTGGAAGCTGCGGGCGTCCTGTACTGCCAGTTTTTTAGAAAAGACTTGAGCTATTTGAGCGACCTTCACGACCGTGGGAGGGTCCGGAGAGGCTGCGGAAGTTTCTACCGATAAGAGGGTTTTGCAGACGCGGAGCTGTTCCGGTGTGAGTTTCTCCGGCTCCGGAATATAGCGATGATTTGCGTAATCAGAGAGGGAAAGATCGGTTTTGATGATCCCCTGAACCGAGTCAATCACGGGATCGCTTGTGACTAGGTGTGTGGAGGAGGAGTTGAACAGTGCCGACCACGGAAGAGCATAAGAAGTAGCGGAAGGCGGCACGATCCGGTTCAGCGAATAGACGCACCACCCGAAGATCGCTGCCACGGCTAGAATCACTACATAGCGCCAAGCCCACCTCTTCTTCGAGGCGACAGCCGGAGACGATGCGTCGACGGGCTCAGGCAGAGTCGTCCTATGACTCGGTTCCTCAGCGACGGCTTCCGCAGGCAAGGTGTCCGGCTTCGGAGGAGGCTCAAGCGAACTATCCGGCAGAGACTCCTGCCGACATTTTCGACTGATGTGGGGAATGTAAGAACCCACTGGCAGGTCGATGCGGAATTCACGGTCTGTTTCAAACCAACCATAGTGCTGAAGCAGGCGCTTGCGCACGTCGGAAGCCGTCACGCGTACGATTGCGTCCTCACCTGTATCATAAGAAGGTTGCCGATTGAAGAACTCGACGCCGATCAGCCGCTCCTTCAACTGGTCGAAGTTGCCGGCGATCGCCTGTTCTATAACAAATTCGAGGAACTGTCCGCTGCGGTGGCTTCCCTTGAAGGCGGGACCTTCGACAATCTCTTTCAGAATCTTTCGCAGCGTTGCGACATCCTGTGGGGATTCCAAGATCCTGGCAGTCTCTGTGTCCTCTGGGACTGTTTGGTTTCTGGATCGCGTCTGCCTCAAAATATTGTCGCCTTCCGTAACATAGCGAATTTTACACTAAACCTGCCACAAAATTATTCCCGACGGTCTTGAGACGCGTACGTCGCCGGTTCACCTTGCAACAGGCGGAACAAATGGGCGTCGAGGCGCAACGTATATACGGTTAGACTCAGGATAGGAATATAACATTTTTAAAATCAATGACGTGCAATGACGTTAGAGCTTTTCATAACCTTGAATTCCGGGCTATTTGAGAGCAACAATAAAACGTTTACAAAATGTGCTTGGGGGTTGTCCGTGGAAAAGCAGCTCTCTCAGGAGGGGAGGAAGAGCAAGGAGACAGCGGCCACAATATCTGCGAGAAAAGCTGCGCAGATGACTTGTCGGAGCCAAATGCGAGCCCGCGTAAAACCGGACTGAATGCGGTTCTGTTAAACGTCGCTGAGATGTGGAAAACAAAGTTGAAAGTGTCTCGGAGCGAGCCGAATGCAGCAAAGAGGCTGAGAGTATTCCGCTTGGCCAACGCGCATCCAGGAGTTGGGGAACACGAGTTGCGCTATGCGGAAGGAGATCACTTCTTCAGGTGTGCGGAGACACAGCAGTCTTGGCAGCCTGAATAGACAAGTAGTCCTAAGCAATTATTGGAGGATTTTCAGTGAACATCACATCATTGCAGCAACGATCGAGGCATCTTCCATGTCCTCGAGGACAATCTTTTTCTGACGGCCTGCAGCACACGCTGCGGTTTTTCATTCTTTTAGCCTTCGTTTGCCTGTCCTCTTTTCCGGCATTTGCCCAGGGAGCAAGCGCGAGCGTCAGTGGCATCATTTCGGACACCACCGGAGCGGTATTGCCGGGAGTGACGGTGGTGGCACAGAACATCGACACCATGCTGAAACAGACCACAGTCAGCTCGTCTTCGGGGCTATATTCGCTCGCGCCGCTGCCACCGGGAAATTACAGCATTACGGTGACCCGGCAAGGCTTTTCGAGCTATACCGTGCTGAGGACGTTAACAGTAGGCGAGGCCGCATCTTTGAGCATTGCGTTGAAGGTGGGGACGACTGAGCAGAGCGTGACGGTGAATGAGGGACAGGTTCTGATCGACACCACTAACGCGGAGATCAGCAATGTCATTGGCCAAAAGGAGATTACGGAACTGCCATTGAACGGGCGCAATCCGGCAAATCTGATCTTTTTGTCCCCTGGCGTGCAAAACGTGCTGAATCAGAAGGGCGTGGGCACGCTGCCGACCAGTAATACCTTTCTGACCGAAGTGGGCGGCTCGGGCAATGGCCAGCAGCAAGGAAGCACATTTGCCATGTTGGACGGTATCCCGAACATGGACATGTACGATGGGCTGATGCAGCCGTTTCCGAATCCGGAAGCGACGCATGCGTTCCAGGCGGTCACCGACAACTATAGCGCGCAATTTGGGTATTCTCCGTCGGCCGTAATTAAAATTGAAACCAACAGTGGAACCAACAGCATCCATGGCAACGTATTTGAGTTTCTCCGCAATAACGATCTGAATGCCGCGAACTGGTTCAGCGGCGCGGTCGACCAACTCAAACAGAATCAATTCGGCGGCTCCATAGGCGCCCCGATCATCAAAAACAAGCTTTTCATCTTCGCCAACTATCAAGAGACGAAAGCGAGTAAGGCGTCAGAGACCGACACCTCCTTTACGCCTACGGCTGCCATGTTGCAGGGCGATTTCAGCGCCCTGCCGATTACGCTCAACGAACCATTTGCCACCGTAAATGGTGTGAAGAATCAGATCGATCCGGCCCTGTTCAGTTCCGCAGCGGTAACGATGGTTCAGGAGGCTCTGCCCCTCGGGCAGGTTGCGTCAAGCGGTCAGGTGACCTTCGCGGGACCGAAAGTCAAAGAGTCGCAAGAGGAAGGTTTGCTGCGCCTGGACTACACGATGTCCGACAAGATGCGCTTTTTCCTCCGTAGCTTCATCTCCCATTACGATAATCCGGGAGGACAGGTAAAGGGGAACGTCTTGGCTGGCGTGACTAGCCAAAGAGGGATTTTCTTTAACGAAGAGGTCAGCAACACGTGGTTGCCAACAGCGAGTCTGGTCAATACGATTAATGCCGCATGGACCTACCTGAACGTGTGGGACGGAAGCCAGGTTCTGGCCAAGTCGGGTGAGCCATTCTGCCTTTCACAGATCATCAATGTCAGTGATGCGCCAGGATGCTACCTGCAAGCGGCCAATGGGAATTTCTCGGTTAACGGTGGGGTACCTAACGAGAATCCCAGAACTACATGGTGGCTCTCAGATGATGCGATCAAGACGTTCGGGGCGCACACAATCAAGTTTGGCGGTAACTTTGCGCACCAGTATTCGAACAATCTGACCACTTGGCCCGCTGCGCCGGCCATCAGTTTCAGCGGCCAATTCACGGGCTATGCAAACGCCGATTTTCTCCTGGGCAAGGCGAGTAGTTTCTACCAGGGTGCGGCCCAGTACACAAAGATGGTTGGCGTTCAGTTCGCGCTTTATGCGGAGGATCAATATCGCATGAATAGTAAGCTGACCGTGACTGCTGGCGTGCGCTGGGATCCTGATTGGGCGCCTACCGCGGTTAACGGCGGCGTGGGATTTGCGCCTGGGCAGCAAAGCCAGCGGTATCCCACGGCGCCGTTGGGCGTCATCTATCCTGGAGACGAGGGATTGAACTCCACGCTGCGCCAATCGAGCAACAAATACTTCGAGCCGCGCATCTCGGTGGCATACGCAGCTACGCCGACAATGGTGGTTCGTGCGGGATTCGGTCTGTTCGATGCGTCATTATTCGGGGCCTTTTACAATCACACGACCGGCATAGCGCCTACTGACCCTGAGTACAATTTATCGGCTACGGCGACTACCCCCATTGACTTTGCAAATCCGTGGGCGTCGTTTTCGAATACGGGCAGCGCGGCTACGGACGGCAAAGATCCCTTCACGCCGGACACACTTTTACCGCAACCGAACTTGCCGGCGAGCCAGGCGATTTTCCTGAAGCCGATGTCAATCGGGGCAATCTTCTCGCCCAAATTCAAGTTGCCTGTCACGCAGACGTGGAACGCCTCGATTGAAAAGCAACTGACGCAGGCCGTGGCGCTGCATCTGGCGTATGTTGGCAGCCAGACGTATCACCAGTCCACGATTGTGGATCTCAACCCCGGCATCTTCGCAAATGATAGCCAGCGGACCACGTATTCGGACTTCTCGAATATCACTGAAACGAACAATGAAGGAACATCCTCCTACCACGCTCTGCAACTAGGTGCGACCGTGCATGGGTACCACGGTCTTACGGTGGATTCGCACTTCACCTGGTCCAAGATGATGGACCTAAGTGATTCTGGCAACACAGCGTGGCATGGTGGACTCGGTGATCCGTTCTCCTCTCCGGCCGACAGGCGCTGGAACTACGGCGTGTCGGGCACGAACATCCCGCTGGCCTGGGTGTCGTCCGCTGTTTACACGACCCCGAAGCTAAGCACACAAAACTTCCTGCTGAAGACCGTTGGCGGATCCTGGGAAATCAGTGGACTCGGGACGCTGCAGTCCGGTTATCCGTTCTCGATCTGGGGCGGAAACGGTGGCGACAGTTCGGGATCGTTGCAATGGGGCGACCGCGCTGATCTCGTGTCTGGGCAGTCTCTCAGTGTGCACCAGGGATCGAAGGCGCAGTGGCTTACGCATTATTTCAACACCGCGGCTTTTACTCCCAACGCCTCCAATACGTTCGGCACTACGGGCAGAAACATACTCAAAGGACCGGGTATGAACACGTGGGATATCGGCATGATGAAGAACTTCCATGTTGTCGAGGAACGGTATAACCTTCAGTTCCGCTGGGAAATGTTCAATGCATTCAATCATCCGAATTTCGGAATGCCCGACAACACGGTCGGCGATACAAACTTCGGACAGATCACTTCTATGGGCCCTGTTGCTCCTCGCGTGATGCAGGCCGCACTGAAGCTATCGTTCTAACGTTCGACTAGGCTTCACTGGCCTGGCGCTATAGCGGTTCCACAATTGCTGTACCCCGAAAGCATTGCCCTCAAGGTGGCATGTTCCTCTCCGGGGTCCCCGGCGAGCGTATTTGCTCGCTGGAGTGGAAGTAAATGCCACCTTGTACGGCGCCAGAAAGGGCACGTGAATTGTGGAACCGCTCTAACACATCCGTTTGCTATCCGATCGATAGCAAACGGATGTTTTTCTAAGAGGGAGAAAGAACTTGCCGTCGAGAAGAAAGTTCCTTGGACAACTGATGTCCGTTCCGTTAATTTCCTGCTGCACGGGCTCGATGCGGCTATTCGCACTTCCGGGAATGGATGGGCGAGCCGCTTTGCTCGAAGAAGGCGAGTCGCAGTTCAAGCATCCTCATGTAATTCGTTACGACGCCGACTGCTTCACGATTCACGATCAGGATGTTTTTGTCTACAGCGCCGCCTTCCACTATTGCCGTTCGCCGAAGGAACTTTGGCGCGACCGCATGCTGAAGTTGAAGCTGGCAGGCTTCAACACAATTGAGACATATGTCTTCTGGAATTACCACGAGCCCGTCGAAGGCAAGGCCGACATGACGGAACTCGAAGAGTTCATCAGTCTGGCGAACGAGCTTGGATTGTGGATGATTCTTCGCATCGGGCCGTATGTGTGCGCGGAGTGGGATGCGGGAGGCTTTCCGCACTGGATCATCGCCAGGCAGTTCCCGCTGCGCAGCGACCACCCGGAGAGCATCAAGACATCGCGGTATTGGTATGACCGCGTGCTTCCGATCGTGCACAAGAACATGATTACAAAGGACGGACCGGTGATTATGGTCCAGATCGAAAATGAGTACGATTACTGGAAGCTGCCCGATCAGCAAAAGATGAACTACATGACAGCCTTGGCGCGCATGGTATTGGACGCGGGCATCGATATTCCGATCATCACGAACTGGGTGAGCCAGGCGCGTCAGAATACAAATCCGTTGATGGCGCGGATTATGGATACGGCTGACTTCTATCCTCGCTGGAACGTGGAGAAGGAGATTACGCTGGCGCTTGCGAAGCTGCGAAAGGAAGAGCCGACGTCGCCGATTGGCATTGCGGAGCTGCAGGGCGGCTGGTTCAGCCAGTACGGCGGCAAGCTCTCAGAGGACCAGGATGGCGTGAATGCGGCCCAGTTGAATCTGCTGACCAAGAGCGTGATCGAACGCGGCGCGTCATTCGTGAACTTCTACATGGGGCACGGCGGCACGAATTTTGAATGGGCTGCGCGCAAGGTGACGACCACCTATGATTACGCCGCGCCCGTCAGGGAGCCGGGAGGGTTGTGGGACAAATACTATGCCGCCCGCAGCATTGGAGGTTTTCTCGATCAGTTCGGGCCGATGACGGTTCGAGCCGGCGAGGCGGAGAGCGCGGCCGCGACCAATCCGGATGTTTCTGTCAGTTTGCGGAGAAACGGCAAGAGCGGCGTCTTGTTTGTCCGCGAGAATGCGAACACCGACCAGCAGTTCCAGATCACATTTCCGGATCCTGCGACGGACGGCAAGAAGAAGATTACGATTCCGTGGGAAGGAAAACTCGCGATCAGCGCACGAGGCATGAAGATGCTGCCGGTGCAGGTTGCTATTCACGGCGGCCAGCTTCGCTACTCGACGGCAGAGATCCTCGCCAGCGGCAGCCAGGGGGATCGGAACTATCTGATTGTTTACGGAGAGCCGGGCGAATTGGCGGAGATTGCGCTTGCCGCGGAAGAGAAGCCGCATCTGCTGGGCACGGCGAATTATGAGCATTTCGATGCTGAGACGAAGACGGACACCTTTGGTTTTTCGATAGAGGAGTCTTCGCAGATGTTTCTGTGGAACAACAAACTGCAGATTGTTGTGCTGCCGCGCGAACTGGCGGAACGCACCTGGACGGCGGAGCTGCCTTCGGTAGCGGGCGGAGATCCGTCCCATGCTCCTGTAATCACGGATTGCGCCTTGATGAGCGCAAACAAGACCGCTCAAGACAGCTCGGCGATAACGTGTGACTATGCGGCCGGCGAGCATGAACTGTGTGCGCTGATGCCTGTTGAGCCCGCGCAATGCCTGGTGGATGGAAAGCCTGCGCGCTTCCAGTATGATTCGCGCTGGCAGGCCGCTCGTGTGAACATCAGCACACCACAATTACCATTTCAGCCGGTTGCTTTGGCGGAAGGCGAGTTTCTGGTCGAGGGCTTCGATCTCTCTTGCGGCGACTGGTTGAATACTTCTCCCATGCCTCTCGAGAAGCTCGGCAAGCTTCCCTACGGCTACGTAAAGTATCGTGTTTCATTCGAGTATCACGGCGAACAGAAGCTATTTCTCGAAACTCATACAGAGGACGGCAAACAAGTTTTCCTGAACGGCCAGCATGTTTCCGAACTTTCGACCGCGAAGAAGCTCGTGTCGTGTGTACTGGATCGATGGGCAAAGCGGGGACAGAATGTGCTGGAGATTTCCTATGAGGCCTTCGGCAGCGAAAACGGAAATGCCGAAATGTCAGAGTTGAAGGGCATCAGCGCCATTCGCATCGGCGATGAGCTGAAGTCGCGCGCCATTGACGCAGTCGCGATCCAGCGATTTCCTGCCGCTATAAAGGAACACGGGATGGATCTGACTGTGGCGCCGGACGCGTGGAAGAAGGGAGTGGCGGGCAGTCCCACGGGAGCGGATGATTTTGTGCCCTCATTTACATGGTTTCGCGCGGCGTTCCCCTTATCCTGCAGTCCGGAGTACTTCACTCCATGGAAGATAAGAATCGATGCTGGCCGCGACGCTCTTCTTTATGTGAACGGAAAGTTCATCGGTTACTATCAGACCATTGGACCACAGTCAGAGTTTTACCTGCCCGAACCGTATCTCTACCTGGACGGAAGCCGGCCGAACATTGTGGCAGTGATGCTGGCGTATGCCGATGGCCTACGGGACCTCAAGCAGCTTGTGGTATCGCCTTACATGGAATTCGCCACGCGCAAAACGCAAGTGGAGTTCCATTGGGGGGGCGCGGACCGGCCTTTCCATTAAGACTCACGCGGGGCAAGGTTGACGACGCGCCCGCAGCTTGTTGTCACTAAAATCATGCTAGGGAACCTCTGAATAAGTACAACTTTGAAAGGGCACGACTTCAGTCGTGCCGATAAAGCCAACAAAATCAACGAGGCTTTAGCCCCCGAGGAAAAGCGGGTTGGACCATTGAGCCTTGTTCAGAGCTTCTCTAGAACTGGTTGCATCAATCAGATTTCGCAAGGGCACGGCCGGATACCCTCTGGGTGCCGTGCCACAAAACGAGCATAAACAACGGGCTTCACAGGCTGCGGAAAAACTCAATTTCTCAAAACGAGCGAAAAATGGATCGCGCTAGGAACGATTCGCGAGGGTTGGTTGATGGTTTTGTATCCCCCAATTTTTGCACTTTCGCTATACATTCGGAGTTTTTCCGCAGCCTGTTTAGCCCCTGAGGGGTGCTTTTTCATCGCTCCATGTATTTATGCGACCAGTTCTAGAGCCACGCCCAGAAGCCTAAGCGTAAAGCGCATCCGCTGAGGCATTGCCGCAATCGCGGGTCTATATTTCGAAACCCAATCGACCGCGATCGGGTTGGAAACCAGGAGAGGATTGTCACATTGTTCAAGAAGATGAGGACTGTTTTGTGTCGAAAATATCTACAGGGTTGCTTGCTCTTGCTCGGCATCGCTGCCGCGTATGCCAATGCGCAGGTGGAGTATGTTGATCCAACCATCGGAAATGTGGCAATCCTTCTAGCCCCCACGCGGCCGACTGTCTACCTGCCGAACAGCATGGTCAGAATGTATCCGTTGCGCGAGGACGCTTTCGACGACCGCATCGATGCTTTTCCTCTTACTATCAGTTCTCATCGAAACAGTGAGCTGTTCGGTATTATGCCGGGCGATGGAATACCCGCCTCGTATGACCAGGAAGTCACGACGCCGTACTATTACTCCACACGATTCAGCGCATCCGGCATCATCACGGAGTTCACTGCGACCGAACGGTGCGGCTATTTCCGCTTTAGTTTTCCCCAGGCCAAGGCGTCGCTGGCGCTTGCGAATCGTATCTCCGGGGATATGCGCCTGCACGACGGCAACATTGTGGAAGGCGAAGAGCAGTTCGACAACATGAAGGCGTACGTTTACGGGGTCTTCAGTGAGTCGGTTTCTGTCGCGGCCGGGCGTATTGGGGAGAAGCAGCATCTTCTCATCTCGGCGGACAGCAGAGCGCTTGAATTTCGCTATGGCGTCTCATTCATCAGCACAGACCAGGCGAAGAGGAATCTTCTGCATGAGATCCCGTCGCCGGATTTTGAAAAGGTTAAGTCTGCGGCGAAGGCCCGTTGGAACAGCACGCTTGGTCGCATCACCATGGAAGGCGGAGACGAGGCGCAGCGCCGTGTCTTTTACACCGCGCTTTACCGTAGTTCCGAGCGCATGATCAACATTACAGAAGATGGACGCTACTATAGCGGTTTTGATCATCGCGTACATACTGATCCCCAACCGTTTTACGTGGACAACTGGCTCTGGGATACCTTTCGGGCGCTTGAACCTTTGCAAACGCTGCTGAACCCTGAGATGGAAGCCGACAAGCTGCAGTCTTATGTGCGTATGTACCAGCAGAGCGGTATCATGCCTACGTTTACAACTGTTTCGGGTCCATTGAACTGCATGAACAGCGATGATTCCGCTCCATGGTTCGCCGATGCATGGTTCAAGGGAGTGCGAAACTTCGATCTGGCAACCGCCTATGAGGGCCTTCGTAAGCGCTCACTCGACAGTACGCTCCTACCCTGGCGCTTGGGTCCAAAGATGCCGCTGGACGATTTCTACGCAAAGCATGGCTACATGCCGGCGCTCCGCCCCGGGGAGAAAGAAATCTATCCTGAGGTACATCCATTTGAGAAGCGGCAGCCTGTGCCTGTCACCCTGGGCAACAGTTACGATGACTGGTCAATTGCTCAACTCGCTCGCGCTCTCAATAAGGCAAACGATGAGAAGCTGTTTCTATCGCGCGCCGCAAACTACAAAAATCTCTTTCGAGTAGACAAGGGGCTGATGTGGCCGAAGGACGACGCCGGCCATTGGATCGAACCGATGGATCCTAAATTTGACGGCGGCATGGGCGGACGCGACTACTACGATGAAAACAACGGCTACACCTATACGTGGGATGTAGGTCACGATTATGCCGGATTGATTGAAATGATGGGAGGAGTACAGCGGGCAGAGGCCAATCTCGATCAGCTGTTTCGCGAGCCGCTCGACAGGCCAAAGTATCAGTTCCAGGCTAAGTTTCCAGACTCCACCGCGATGGTCGGGCAGTTTTCCATGGGCAACGAACCCAGCTTTGCCATTCCCTATATTTACGATCGCTTGGGTGCTCCTTGGAAAACGCAGGCGCGTGTTCGGATGCTGTTGGAGGCGTTTTTTACTGATACGCTCCAAGGGATTCCCGGCGACGAAGACGGCGGCGGTATGAGTGCGTTTGTCGTTTTTTCGATGATGGGTTTTTATCCAGTGACTCCGACGATACCGATCTACGACATCGCCAGCCCTGTATTCACGAAGGCCACCATCCATCTACGCAACGGCAAGGATTTTGTGATCATCGCGCACAATTCCTCCCGCCAGAACAAATACGTTGAGAAGATTGCGCTGAACGGAAAGCAACTCGATCAGATATGGTTCCGTCACTCAGATATTGCGCAGGGCGGTTTGTTGGAGTTGACGATGGGAGATACGCCGAACACGACGCTGGGGTCGAACCCAGAGTCCTTTCCGCCGGACTCGATGAGCATCCACCCTGAAGATTATCGATAGCGTGGGGTGCTAGGTCTCTGACCGCTTGATTTTGTACCACGACTGGGTGCCCCAGGTCTCGATTTTGAGACCTGGGAAGCACTAACTCAATGAAACTTCTTCATCCGGTCATAGACCTAGTTGAGGTTGAAAATGAGCAATCTGAAAAGCGGATCATTTAAAAAAATGAAAGCGCAATGCTCTGTGAGAGCCACCCTCATTTGTGACGCTTTTATCTTCGTGACCATTTCCCTGCACTCCGCGTCGTTGTCCGGTGATCGAAAAAATGGAGTTCCAATTGCGTTATTGTCCACACCTTGGACTGCGGAAGCCAAGTCAGCTGCGGCGCCTTTGCCGGAATATCCCCGGCCCCAGATGAAGCGCCCCCATTGGCTCAATTTGAACGGGGAATGGGATTATATGGGGGGAGCCTCGTACGTGAGTCCCACCGAGACATCGCTTAAGCCACCCGTATTCCCAACCAAACCGAAGCACATCAAAGTGCCCTTTCCTCCCGAAGCGTATCTTTCGGGGATCATGCGAAGCCAAGAAACCAACATGTGGTATCGGCGGAGTTTCACCATTCCGGATTCGTGGAAAAAGAAAAGGGTATTGTTACACTTCGGTGCCGTTGCTTGTCAGTCGGTGATATTTGTAAACAGGCATTTGGCGGGGACGCACGAGGGTAGCTGGGAGGCTTTCGAATTTGACATTACGAATTTGCTTCACCGGGGGCGGAACGAACTGGCCGTTGGCGCAAGAGACACTCATAATGGCCAACATTCCTGTGGCAACGGTGGCGCGGGCGCATGGAGTGAATGCCAACCCGCTCTTTCACTGGCGCAAGCTCTATCATGCTGGACTTTTGGATCAAGCACCCAGCGCGGCTGCGACCAGCGACGTGCATCTGTTGCCGGTGGTGATCCACGACGAGTCTGGCGCGCATGAAGAAGACAAGCCTGCACAGGAAGAAGAGGCGACGGCGCTTCCAGTTGCATCCATGGCAGCGATTCATATCGAGTTTCCCGGCCACGCTTTTGTCAGCGTGGTTGGCAGTGCCGATCCAGCGGTGATCCGTGCAGTGTTGGAGAGCCTGCGAGGATGATTCCGGCCAACACACAGATATGGGTTGCAGCGGGAGTTACAGATATGCGGCGAGGCTTCACCGGGCTGAGCGCCATGGTGCAGACCATGCTGCAGCAGAGTCCCTTGAGTGGTCACGTCTTTGTTCTTCGCGGCCGCAAAGGGGACGTCATTAAATTGCTTTGGCATGATGGGGATGGTTTATGCATCTTCCACAAGCGCTTGGACAGAGGCCGATTCGTGTGGCCGAAGGCGGAGAGCGGAAGTATTTCACTGACGCGGGCGCAGCTTGCGATGTTGTGCGAGGGCATAGATTGGAGAAGGCCGGCACGCATATCCGCTCTGTTGATGGAAGTATGAAGATAACTTATCGAAAAGATGCAAAATTGATAGCGATGTTCACCGGATGAGTTATAAGTTATGGCATACTATGTTCATGGTTGCCGCCTCCGCCACGATGCCCGATCTGGACACACTGCAAGCGGATGCATTGAAGGCGATCATCGTCACGCAGCAACTGCAAATTCTCTCCAACGACAACGAGATAGAACACCTTAAGTTGCTAGTTGCCAAGTTGCGGCGCATGCAGTTTGGACGCCGCTCGGAGAAGGTTACGCGGCAGATCGAGCAACTGGAACTGCAGCTCGAAGAGTTGGAAGTTAACCGTGCCGAAGTAACTGTGCCGAGCGAGAGTGAACCTCCTGCCACGGCCGCATCGTCCCCTGCCGCGCAAAGTGCATACGCACATGCCCGCTGTCGATAACTGCCCTGATTGTGGCGGCACTTTGAAGAAGCTTGGCGAAGATGCTTCCGAAGTGCTGGAGTACATACCGGCCAGCTTTGTGGTGATCCGCCATGTGCGCCCCAGGATGTGCTGCGGCAGATGCGACACGATTCTGCAAGCGCCCGCGCCGAGCCGCTCGGTGGAGCGCGGCCTTGCTGGACCTGGACTGCTGGCTCATGTGCTCACTGCAAAATTTTGTGATCATTTGCCTTTGTTCAGACAGTCCGAAATCTATGCGCGAGAGGGCGTTGATCTGGAGCGCTCCACGCTGGCCAAGTGGGTAGGCGAGAGCAGCAAACTGCTGGCTCCGCTGGTCGAAGCATTGCGGCGCTATGTGATGGCCGCCGACAAGCTGCATGGAGATGATACGCCCGTCCCCGTGCTTGCGCCCGGCAACGGCAAGACCAAGACGGGGCGTCTCTGGACCTACGTTTGCGATGATCGCCCGGCGGGATCGCTGGATGCTCCGGCGGCCTGATTCGCTTACTCGCCCAACCGCAGAGGGGAACATCCGCAACAGCATCTGGCCAAGTTTCAAGGCATTTTGCAGGCCGACGCATTCGCTGGTTTTGACAAGCCTTACAAGGATGGGACCATTCAAGAGGCTCCTTGCATGGCGCATATTCGCCGCAAGTTCTATGACTTGGTCGAGGCGCATCAGTCGCCGATTGCCATCGAAGCGGTGGAGCGCATCGCCGCGTTATATGCGATTGAAAAGGAGATTCGCGGACGGCCTCCGCAAGTGCGGCAAAAAGTGCGCAGCGAAAAAGCACGGCCCCTGCTGGATGCAATGCACACCTGGCTCGAAGAGTCTTTGGCAAAACTTTCGCCCAAGTCTGTTACAGCGGCAGCCATCCACTACGCGCTCAACCTCTGGAGCGCAATGGTTCGTTACTGTGATGATGGCTGCATCGAGATCGACAATAACGCTGCCGAAAGAGCCTTGCGTGCCATCGCTGTTGGTCGCCGGAATTATCTCTTTGCGGGATCCGATGCAGGCGGCAATCGCGCCGCCGCTATCTATTACCAAAGGGAGAACCCCCGGCAAAGCCCTTTCAATTACCCACAACTTTGCGAGGCGCTGGTCCTGTTGGCGGAATAGATGCGGACTCAAGGGCGGTACTTTGCCTCGGGTCATGACGGAGCATGAACTACGGTCATGGAAGCGGCGAAGCAGGAGATCGGGTCGGAAATCGGTGTGGGTCAGGAGTGGATTGGGAAGGAATTGGCGGCAGTGAAGTTGCCGGATGCGCGGCTGGATAAACGGCTGCGTTCTCTGATGGAGAAGATGTCCAAGGGCGTGGGACGGAGCATACCCTGGGCCTGCCAGGATTGGGCTGCAACCAAAGCAGCCTATCGGTTTTTCTCCAACGGCCGGGTTGGAGAAGAGCAAATTCTGGCGGGTCATTTTCAAGCCACGCGGGAGCGGGCGGGCTGCGGCCAGGAGCCGGTTTTGATTGTGCATGACACGACGGAATTCAGCTACCGGCGCAAGGATACGGCGGCGGTGGGCGTGGTGAGCAAACGTCTCGCGGGCAAGGACAAGCACGGAAAACCGGTGTATTTCACTACACGGGGGATCAACCTGCATTCCAGTTTGGCGATCACGCTGGAAGGACTGCCGCTGGGGTTAACCGCCGTCAAGTTCTGGAGCCGGAAGACATTCAGGAAGCCGAAGGAGAAGGGGAAGATCAAACGGGCTCCCATCGAGGAGAAGGAGAGTCTACGCTGGCTGGAGAATCTTCGCTCTTCGACAGTATTGTTGGGACAACCGGAACGGCTGGTACATGTCGGCGATCAGGAGAGCGACATTTTCGATCTGTTCGGCGTGGCGCAACAGTTAGGGACGCACTTTCTGGTGCGCACACGCGGCGACCGGCTGGCTGACGGCGGACCGGAGACCATCGCTGAGGCCGTCGAACGAACTCCCCGCCGGGGGTTGTATCGGGTCACGGTGCGAAATCGCCAGGGCGAGGCATCGGAAGCGATATTGGAAATCCGCTATCGGCATCTGCGGATTCAGACGGCCCGGGCCAAGAAGAAACGCTATCCGGAAATGACGGTCACGGTGATCGAAGCGCGGGAGCCGCAGATGCCGACAGACCGGGACCGGATCGACTGGAAACTGGTCACCGATCTGGCTGTAAACTCGCGCCGTCAGGCAGTGGAAAAGGTGCAATGGTATGCACTGCGTTGGAAGATCGAGGTCTTTCATAAGATCCTCAAATCGGGCTGTCGCGCCGAACAAGTTCGTCTGAGAACCGCTCCGCGCCTGATAAATCTGCTGACGGTGTTCTGCATTCTGAGCTGGCGTATCTTCTGGCTTACCATGACGAATCGTATCGCACCCGAGGCTGATCCCGACCGGGTCTTCACAAATCTGGAGCTGCGCATTCTGGATCGATTGGTCAACAACAACTCCGCAGTCCACAGAGGGCGGCGCAAGCTCTCACATTATTTGATCAAGTTGGCACGCTTGGGCGGCTACCTCGCACGAAACGGAGATCCTCCTCCTGGCAACGAAACCATCTGGAGAGGTTTAACTCGCCTTATCGACATTCAACTGGGCGTCATCATCGGTGCTGGACTTGTGGGTAATTGAAAGGGCTTTGCCGGGGTGGCAGTAGCAGTTTGACATTTCCGGGAGTCCATCCAGAAACTCTTCGACGTGAGCCGCCAGGCACACGAAGAGGAGAAACCGGATGGACGAGTATGCCAGCTTAAGCCATACGAAATGGGATTGCAAGTATCACATTGTGTTTATTCCGAAGTGCCGCAGGAAGGTGTTCTATAAAACCCTTCGCCAACATTTGGGTGAGGTATTCCACGATCTGGCGCAACAGCGTGAATTGAAGATCGAGGAAGACCATTTGATGCCGGACCATGTCCACATATTGATCTCGATACCGCCAAAATACGCGGTGTCGCAGGGGGTTGGGTACATCAAGGGCAAGAGCGCGATCCACTTGGCGCGGACGTATGGGGAACGAAAGCAGAATTATGTGGGCCAGCACTTCTGGGCGCGAGGGTATCTGGTGTCAACAGTGGGTAAAGACGAAGCTGTGATTCGAGAATACATTCGCAACCAGGAAGTTGAAGATGAGCGCTTGGACCAATTGAACCTGTGGAAGTAACTTGCCACCGACAAGGTGGCTCAACTCAATCGGGGCCGCGTTAGCGACCCCGCACAAGCCGCTTTGAGCGGCTCACACCGTAAAGCCTCCGGCTTTGCCGGAGGATATTTACTCGCCTCGTATGGATAGGAAAGCACTTAAATCGAAAACGTTCTAGCGGTTCGACGCTGATGAAGCGACCGGGTTGCCTGGCCACCTCAACTATCGCTTAATTATCCATTTCATTCCCAAAGATTAACCCACATCACAACTTTGCACACTCTCGTGGCTAAGTGACCGGCGCAGGATTGAAGAGGACGAAATCGTTGTGCAGCCCCCAATAGTCTGTCCAGGTCTTTTTGTGGCCGCTGGCCACATCGAGAATGAGCTTGAATATCTCTTCGCCGACGGTGGCAATGGTTGCGTCGCCGGTAGCGATGGTGCCGGCGTCGACATCGATCAGATCAGGCCATTGGTGGGCCAACGAACTGCGCGAGGCCACTTTGATCACTGGGGCCATCGCCAGGCCATACGGCGTACCGCGCCCTGTCGAAAACACATGCATGTTCATTCCGGAGGCGAGTTGCAAGGTGCCGCAGATAAAATCGCTGGCCGGTGTCGCCGCAAAGACGAGCCCCTTCTTCGTAACGCGCTCTCCGGGTGCCAGGACTTCCATGATGGCCGTAGTGCCTGCTTTGGCGCTCGATCCAAGGGCTTTCTCTACGATGTTGGTCAAGCCGCCCTTCTTGTTTCCAGGTGTAGGATTGGCGCTTCGATCCACTTCTCCGCGGCCCAGATACTTGTCGTACCAATCCATTTGCGCGACGAGTTCATCAGCCACCTTGGCGTTGGCTGCACGCGCGGTGAGAAGGGCGATGGCATCGCGCACTTCGGTGACCTCGGAGAACATGACGGTCGCTCCTGCCCTGACCAACAGGTCAGCCGCATAGCCGATCGCCGGGTTGGCAGTGACGCCGGAGAAAGCGTCGCTGCCACCACACTGGAGGCCGACCACAAGATCGGAGGCGGGCCGGGTAACACGTCTGCGCTGGTTGAGTACAATTAGGCGCTCTTCGGCCAGGCGCACGATCGCATCCACCATGCCGAGAAAGCTGTGATGCTGCTCGTCCTGCAAGCGAACGGTGTACGAGTCAGACTCCAGGATGGGGAACGTGCCGGAGGGCATTAGCCGCGAAGGCTGCAGTTTTTCGCATCCCAGACTGACAACCAGCGGCGTTCCGCCCAGGTTGGGGTTGAGGCTCAGGTTACGAATGGTGCGGATGGGGATCTCCGCTCCAGGAGCGTCGATGGCCACACCGCAGCCGTAGGCGTGGTTGATGGCGATTACATCGTCCACGTATGGAAAGCGCGGCAGCAACTCCTGCTTGATCCGCTTCACAGCGTAATCCACGATGCCTGCGACGCACTGAACCGTGGTGGTGATGCCGAGAATGTTCTTGGTGCCGACCGAGCCATCAGGATTGAGAAAGCCCTCGAAGGTATAGCCATCCAAGGCGGGCAACGGACCGGGAATCGCTGTTGCAATCGGCAATGCATCGAGGCTTGGAGCCTCGGGCAAGCGCAGGACGCCTTCATGTACCCAAGCCCCTTTGGAGATTGGCGCTTCCGCATAACCAATCACCACGCCGTAGCGCAGGACCGGCTCGCCAGAGTCTATATCGGTCAAAGCCACCTTGTGCGCCTCGGGAACCTCTTCCACGAGGACGAGGCCAGAGTCGAAGACAGTGCCCGCTGGCAGACCGCCGGGATTGACAACGATAGCGACATTGTCGCGCGGGTGAACCTGGATGTAGAGCGCCCGAAGGTTCTGTGTGCTGTGCATTGCTCCCGCTCCCCACGACCGCGATTGGCGGAATGCGCGTCGATTCCATGCGCATGTACTGAAGACACTATAATGAGAAAACCCATCGGCCGTCATGCCAGAAACGGTATCGGTCAATAGGCGAACTGTTTCTCCGCGCAGGACGAAATTTGAGAAGTTGTTCGGAGGTTTCTGCTGTAAATGGGATATGCCCAGGGCGCGGAAGATAGGCTTTATTACTCCAGCCTTTTCGGATTGAGAAGCAGAAGAGCAATGCCAGTTTAGGATCGCTCCGGCGTGGCGAAAGCGTAGGAGACGATGGCGCATTTTCAATTTCTAGAAAGGCCATCCAATTGTGTCCTGTTGCTCCGAAGCCTGGGCATGGCAACCTGGACAGACTCACCTCTTACGCACGACATTCACAGTTGCTTGTGATACGGCCGACAAACAGAGTTTCCTGAATTCACTGGGCTCCCGTTTCCGTTCAACTTCGCTTCCTTTGGGTACGGGCAAATAAACCATGTCCGAGAAAGGCCCTTCGTTGTCTCGTTATGCACGTGCTTTGTGCCCACGATCTTGTTAAGCGGAGTTTCTTGCACGTCCCATCTCTTAAGAATCTGAACCATGTCGTGTTCGGCGTCTTCTTGACTACGTTGCAATCAGCGATATCGACTGTTGGTGGTAGCTGGCAGCGGCCAAGAAACGTCATGGCCGAAGCCCTCCACTGCTGTTTTCCAAACTCAGCACAATGAAAAGTTGATAGAAGTCTCCGGTCTTCTGGAGACCTCCACAACTCCAACCACGGTCTCGTAGCATTTGATGCTGTGGCGCGGCGGAATCATGCAATCAGCCCAACCGCAGTATTAGATCAATTTGCCACGGCGAGACTTGAAAGGGCGGAGGTTCGGATTTGTCGCATTCAGAATTGGGCCTGCCCACTGGATGAACAAGCTCAGATCTCGATCGCAGAACTGGTATCTATTCCAATAAGTTCCTGAACAAGCTTCAACTCTGTTTTGCTTCAGAGAGTGCAAAGTTCTTGAGAATGAATTGCCGGAAGTTCGGCAACGCAGGGTTTGGATTGTCTCTCCTCCAGGCAATAAACAGTTCCGCAAAAAATGTCTTAGCCTTCATTTTTCGCAGGACTGTTCCTTCGAAGCGCAGTACTTGCGCGCTTTGTGGAACGATCGCCAATCCCAGTCTCGCGCTTACCAGGGCGAGCATGGTGTGAACTTGGCTGATTTTTTGCACGTAATTGGGCAAGACACCCTCACTTCGAAAATGTTCGTCGATCATGTCGTAGAAGTATTTACCGTCGATAGGATTGAAGGTGATGAAAGACTCGCCCGCCAGATCCTTCAGAGATGGCATTTTCCCGGTAGCAAGGGGATGGCCGCGCGGGACCGCCAGCATCATCGGCTCGCGTAATACAAGGGTCACTTCAACATTTCTCAGATCTTCGGTTGCCCGCAGGAGGCTCACATCGATTTCGTGGGAGTGAAGAGCTTCGATCTGCTTCTTGGTTACCATCTCGTGAAGCACAATTTTGATGTCGCTCAGAGTGGAGTTGGCCTTATTCAGCATGTCAGGCAGGAAGCTATAGCCCGCACCGGCAGTAAAGCCGAGATGCAGATGCCCCAATTCACCGCGCGATACGCTCTGAGCGGTTTGCGCAGCATGCTTGGCGAGCCTGAGCAAGCGCCGCGACTCTTGAAGGAAGACCATGCCAGCCGGAGTCAGCTTGACGGAACTGCTATTGCGCACGAAGAGTTGAGCTTGCAACTCGAATTCGAGCAGTTTGATCTGACGGCTCAGCGGAGGCTGCGTCATGAACAGCCGCTTAGCCGCACGCCCAAAGTGCAGTTCCTCGCCTACGGCGACAAAACACTCGAGTTGTCTAAGGTCAAACATCGATACTGATATGGTATCAGCCGATCACAAATAGATTTAGATTAAGTCTCGACAGTTCGGATTCTCAAGGCTATCTTTGAGTAACGAAAATAGCCTAACGGATGTGTTGGTAATGCTTCTGAAGCATTCCTGTGGAGGATTTACTATGTCATGCCAGCATCGATCCCATGTAGTTGTCGTTGCCCCGGACTCCTTTAAAGGGTCACTCACTGCTAAGCAGGCGGCCGATGCCATCGGTAGAGGAGTTCTGCGCGCATTGCCACAGGCAATTGTTCGCGCCTACCCGATGGCCGACGGAGGCGAAGGGACGTTAGACGCTTTGGTCAGGGATGGGAGCCGCTTGATGGTTTCAGCGAGGAATGCCGCGGGGAACACGACAATGGTGGCCACAGGTCTGCTCAACGATGGAAGCGGTGTGATTGAGGTGGCTGAGATCGTCGGCATCACGGATTCGGAAATCACCTCAGTTCCTGTAAGTGAGCGGACGACCCTGGGCGTTGGCGATGCGTTGCTTGCTCTGCTTGACAGGAAAGTCAAGGGCATCGCGATTGCTCTTGGCGGCAGTAGCACCAACGATGCAGGCGCGGGAATGTTGTCTGCGCTGGGGATGAGGTTGTTCGATCAATATGGCAACCCGCTCCCCCCGATTCCATCTTCATTGGGGAAGGTTAGAAGAGTGGATGTTTCGAACCTTGACTGCCGGCTGCAAGGCGTTGACCTGCTGGTCATGTCCGATGTTGACAATCCTCTCACAGGCAGGCAGGGGGCGACCGCGGTTTTCGGACCCCAGAAAGGCGTAACGACCGCGCAGGTCGGCCCCCTGGACGATCAGTTAGCGAATTTTGCCACCCATCTTGAGCATGCGCTAGGGTTCACAGCACAGGATGCTTCAGGAGCAGGGGCCGCAGGTGGACTCGGTTTTGCATTGAAGATGCTTGGAGCAAAAGTGCACTCGGGAGCAGAGGCAATCGCCGACGCGATCGATTTGGACGAAGCACTGGTCGACGCCGATTGGGCGATCACTGGGGAAGGGCGTAGCGACGGGCAGACTCTGCGTGGAAAAGCTCCCTACGTTCTATGCCAGCGGGCACGTAAGCTAACAGTTCCTGCCTCGCTGCTTTCAGGGGCAATTGACGCCAAATCGCTGCCTGCATTGAACCAGCATTTTGCTGGTTGCTTTTCGATTGTGCCCGGCCCCATCGCTCTAACGGAATCGCTCGCGCAAGCGGATGTTTTTCTCAGCAATGCAGCAGAGCAGATGGCTCGTCTCTGGGCTGCCGCGTCATGCGCAAGCGGCGGATAGCAAGATCTCGAGAATGGAACGGCTCCGCAAGCAATGCTTAACGGAGCCGCAGAGCAAGGAGCCGCTCCGTCAAGAGGCAGCAACTTCCTTGCTTCTGAATCGTGCAAGCAATTGCTCGGAACCGCGGACGAGAATGCCAAGGTCCGAGCCGATGGCAGTGAAGACTGCTCCGTGTTCGATGTAATGGTGAGCCATTGCTTCATCCGCGGTCAAAATCCCGGCGGGCTTTCCGCAGGCCCTGATCCGGTGGATGGCGTCCTCAATGGTGCTGACCACGTCGGGGTGTTTCGGATCTCCGACATGGCCGAGCGCCGCGGAGAGATCGCCTGGGCCGATGAACAATCCGGTAACGCCTTCGACCGCCGCAATCTCCTCGATGTTCTTGAGCCCAAGTTGGGTCTCAATCTGCACCAGCACGCATAACTCGTTCTTGCAGACTTGAGGATAGTCCTTGACGCGTCCATAGAGTGAGGCGCGTGGAGCCGCAGAATAGCCGCGCAATCCCTCAGGTGGGTAGCGTGTATAGGAAATGGCATTGCGGGCCTGCTCCGCGGTCTCGATGTAAGGGATCAGCAGCGTCTGGGCTCCGATGTCCAGATAGCATTTGATTGCCACCATATCGTTCCATGGCACGCGAACAACAGGGTGAGCTGTTCCGCCGAGGGTGGCGCGAAGTTGGCTGTTGACATTGGTGAGTTGGTTGGGAGCATGCTCTGCATCGATCACCAGCCAGTCATATCCCGATCCGGAAATCACTTCCACGACGTTGCTACTAGCCAATTGCGCCCACAGGCCAAGCTGTAAATGGCCAGATTGAATTGCTTTCTTGAACTTGTTCTCCGGAACCTTCATCTTGCATTCTCCTGTTAGATAACCTGTGAAATCGGCTGGCGACACCCGGTAGTTACTGTACCGCCTAAGTCCGTACGCTTGAACCGCGAGGTTCAGAGCAAGACATTATACAGTCATGGTTTTTGCCCAATTTCAAAATCGGCCATCGTCTCCAGGGCGTAGACCATTCCCGAGTGGTCCCAAGACTTGCCACCATGGGCCACGCAACTGTTGAACAACTCTTGGCAGGTTGCTGTGTTGGGCAGGCTGAGGCCGATCTTGCGGGCCGTCGAGAGGGCAAGGTTCAGATCTTTCTGATGCAACTCAATGCGAAAGCCTGGTTTAAAATTACGCTTCACCATGCGCTCACCATGCACTTCGAGAACGCGAGAAGAAGCAAATCCGCCCATGAGCGCATGCCTGACCTTGGCGGGATCGGCTCCAGCCTTCGACGCCAGCAGCAATGCCTCGCCGACGGCTTCGATGGTGAGAGCAACAATAATCTGATTGGCAACCTTGCAGGTTTGTCCGTCCCCATTGCTGCCCACGAGAGTAATGTTCTTCCCCATCAACTCGAACAGCGGCTTGACCCGGTTAAATACCGCCTCACTGCCTCCAACCATGATGGTTAGAGAGGCTGCCTTGGCGCCGACTTCGCCACCCGACACGGGAGCATCCAAGTAATCTGCCCCTAGTGCTCTGATACGCTCGGCAAAAACCTTGGTGTCGATTGGGGAAATGGAACTCATATCGACAACCACCTTGCCGGCAGATATTCCCTCCGCCACGCCGTTGGCGCTGAACAGGACCTTTTCCACATCCGGAGTATCGGGCACCATGATGATGACGATGTCTGCGCTTTGTGCTACATCCTTACCGCTAGGACAAATGATCGCACCGCCAGCAACCAGCGCTTCCGGTACAGGGCCAACCGTATGAACATACAACTGGTGACCACCAATTTGGAGATTCTTGGCCATGGGCGAACCCATGATGCCCAAGCCGATAAAACCTATCTTCGCCATACATATACTCCTCGTTCCAACCGGTTAACAGAAATGCTCCGGGCCACGCCGACACGACACAGGCAGATGCAGTAGTCCGGTCGAAGAGACCTATCTCATGAACTTTGCTTCGGTAAAGCCATGCGATCCAGAAAAATGCACCTCTCTGAGAATAGATTGAAAAGCAATGCTAGGGCATAACATTGGGGCAATTGCTCGATACCGGAATCGTATCAATCGCACACGCCTCCGTCGGCCAAACCGTCGATATACAAAATCATAACTTACGTTTCAGAATTAGCCTCTCAACGCAGCGCGGGAGCGAACGGCTCAAGACGCTTGATCTCTCCGACTATGGGCCCGTAGCTCACAATGGCGCAGAGGGCGGTTAAGCTGACAAAGATCAGTGCGGAATCGAACAAACCGGTTCTCTGCACCAGGTATCCAATGATGATGGGCGTGGTAATGCCAGCCAGATTGCCGATCAGGTTGAAGAGTGCCCCGTTTACCCCCACCAAGCCCGCCGGGGACGTATCGGAAATCACGGTCCAGCCTAATGCGCCGATGCCCTTGCCGAAGAAGGAGATCGACATCAAAAGCAGCATGAGGCTTTGCGAGTGAGCATAGTTGCATCCGATCATGGTCACTGAGAGTGCCATTCCCGCCATGATCGGAGCCTTGCGGGCGAAGCTAAGCGAGTGCCCTCCGTGGAGCAATTTGTCCGATATCACACCTCCCAGAATGCCGCCGCACCCGCCGCACAAACCCGGCACCGCAGCGGCAAATCCAACCTTGAGGATCGACATATGACGCGCTTGGGAAAGATAGATGGGGAACCATGTGAGAAAGAACCAGGTCAGTGTATTGATGCAATACTGGCCAATATAGACGCCTACCAGCATTCGCTGGCTCAATAACATCTTGAACGTAGCCCAGGTTAGCGCGCTTCCCTTCGTGGATGTCCTGTGCACCTGGTCGGCATCTACTAGGCCGCCGCCTTTTTCTATATAATTGAGCTCGGCGGTGGATACACCTGGATGCTGCCTTACGTCATGGAAGTAGCTGAACCAGATTATAGCCAACACAAATCCGAACACACCGATGAACCAGAAGCAACTCTTCCAGCCCGCGGCGTGGATCATCCAGCCATAGATCGGCGCAAAAAAAGGCAGGGCGAAATATTGTGAGGAGTTGAAAACCGCGGATGCTCGTCCACGTTCTCTGGTAGGGAACCAAGATGCAACGATGCGGCCGTTGCCGGGAAAGACCGGTGCCTGCGCGAATCCTGAGATAAGCCTCAAAATGAAGATCGCAGTAAATGCAGCGCTCGCGCCAAGATATCCTGCTAAACCCGTCAGAAAGGCGCAAATAGACCACAGGACGATGCTGATACCGTAGACCCTTTTCGATCCGAAGCGATCCAGCAGACCGCCGGAAGGTAATTGGCCTAATACATAGGCCCAACTGAACCCGGAGAAAAGGAAACCTATTCTCATCGGGTTCACGCCGATGTCTTTGTCCATAGAGGTGCCTGCGAGGGAGAGAGCCACCCTGTCGCTAAAGCTGAGGCAACTCACCGCAAAGAGGATAAAGATAATGACGTATCGAACATGAGTCTGTCTCTCATTCGGCACTAAAGATGCATTCAGTTTTTCCATTTCCATCCACTTCAATACCAACAGATTTGCCGGTCATGTCGATCGTGTGTAAAACCTGACCTCTAAACCATGTGCCGCAGATAAAACTTGCTTGCTTGTTCGTTCATGCCATTGGGTTAACGGACTGGCTGAGCAGCAAAGGCGGGCAGCAAAGCGTTCCAGCCCGATAAAGCCGATATGGTTCACGACAACTTTCTAGTGCAAAGAATATCTACCCGGCGTCGATTCTGTCGATGCAGGTCCATATCAATTGCCGATCAAATGATACTCGTTCTGTATCGAGAACGAGGTGTGAGAAGTTGTGGGGATATCATGCTGAGACAGCGGATTGGAGTGGGTCCAAGATAAACCAAGGGCATGGACCTATGGCGGAATGCGTCTTCGAGGATGGCATTGAAAACATGAACGAGGACGCGAAAGAAAGGCCGTTCCCACAACTTTAGAGAGTCCCTTTCCCTGTCGCTATTTAAGTAGCTCGCTAGGAGGTCCGTATTGCGCGGCAAGGTCATACGAATCGATACAAAACAAGTATTGAACAGGAGTCGCTTTGCATCAGGTCGGATATCGATAGATGTTGACAGTGTTCGTTTCTTCCACCTAGCGTGTGGAACAGAAATCGAAGTATTGATGTCGTGTTGTGAACCCGTCGCCGGTCAATGCTTGTTGAGAAGTTATTTATCTCTGTCTATCGGGAGCGCATATTGAGGATTCTCACCTGAGCGGTATTATGATCGACAGCTCCACTGCGGAAAAGATCCACGCTATAAGGATATGGGCATTTCAAAGATGTTCATATACATGGAGGGTCGTAACTCAGATTGCTCTTGCGTATGTAAACAACATCAATGAAGAGCCTGAATGATAAAGGAAGCGAACAGCCGATGAGATTCGTTCGATGCAAAAGCAACAATCATGAATTGGGCGCATCCCGGTCCGTCCATTTCATGTGGGTAGTCCTGGGATTGTGGCTGATCGCTGGAATAATGGGCAGCGTTTTAACTGCACATGCGGAAGAGCGACCTTGGTCGCAGCGTGCCGCCAATGCAGCCATTACGCGCTGGCCAGATGGGCACCTCAAGCCCGCTGGTGATCCCTGGGTCTGGAACTACCAGTTGGGCACATTGCTGGGAGGCGTGGATGCCGTGTGGTTGAACACAGTTGACCCGCGCTACTTCAGCTACGTCAAGAATTCGGTTGATCAGTTTCTGGGGCCTGATGGCTCCATCCCCACTTTTAACGCGAGCGAAAAGCAGCTCGACAGTATCCTTATGGGCCGTCAACTGCTGCGGTTGTACGCTGTTACACAAAACAAGCGCTATCTGACGGCTGCCACGCTGCTTTACGATCAACTGGCTCATCAGCCGCGCAATGCTTCCGGCGGTTTCTGGCACAAGCAGATATACCCGAATCAGATGTGGCTCGATGGCCTATACATGGCCGAACCATTCTATGCCGAGTATTCCACCATCTCTCGCCATCTTGAGAATTTCAGTGACATTACCAAACAATTCGTGCTGATGGAGCAACAGGCGCACGACGCAAAGACCGGTCTGCTCTATCACGGTTGGGACGAGTCGAAGCAGCAGCGCTGGGCCAACAAGACGACAGGCAACTCCGCCGAGTTCTGGGGCCGCGGCATGGGCTGGTACATGATGGCGCTGGTCGATACGCTCCAGTATTATCCCGACGGCGATGCTGGAAAGCAGCAGCTTATCGCTATCCTCGCCCGTACCGCTGCCGCAGTTGTGCGCTATCAGGATGCGACTTCCGGCCTCTGGTACCAAGTGCTCGACAAGCCCATGGCGAAGGGCAATTACCTCGAATCGTCTGCCTCCAGTATGTTCGTCTATGCGCTGGCTAAGGGCGTTCGCCGCGGCTATCTGCCCCAGCGCTATCTTGGCAATGCCGATCGCGGTTACAAGGGCATCCTCTCTCACTTCATAGAGACCGGGCCCGGCGATGATGTATCGCTTACCAAAATAGTTAAGGGGGCCGGGCTGGGCGGCAATCCCTATCGGGATGGAACCTACGATTACTACGTCGGCGAGCAGGTAGTGACGAATGATCCCAAGGGCGTGGGCGCATTCATCCTCGCCGCCACCGAGATGGAGAACTCTCAGAACGCCAAATTGGGCCGTGGCGATACCGTTGTCGTTGACGGCTGGTTCAACTCGCAGCAACGTCCCGATGCATTTGGCAAGCATGCTTACTTTCACTACAAGTGGGACACGCAGGATACGCAAGGATATTCGCTCTTCGGTCGCATCTTCCAGAACTTCGGAGCAGACACAAAGAAACTGGACGCGGAACCTACGGCGGCTAATCTCAGCCAGGCTCAGGTGTTCGTGGTTGTCTCGCCTGATATCCCAGCGAAGAATCCAAATCCCAACTACGCCAATGAAAAGGATGCTGAGCAGATCACCGCGTGGGTAAAGACGGGTGGTGTGCTCGTCATTATGGAGAACGATGCTTCGTCAGCCGATCTCGAACACTTCAACGTGATCTCAGAGAAGTTTGGTATTCATTTCAACAGCGTGCTGCGCAAACATGTCGAGGGAACGGATTGGGAGATGGGTAAGATTCAGCTCGATGGCGCCGGCCCCATCTTCCATCATCCGCACACTATTTACATCAAGGATGTCTGCACCATCTCGGTCAAGTCGCCCGCCGCCTCCGTGCTCAAAGAAGGTGATGACATCTTCATGGCCACCGCGAAGTACGGCAAGGGAACAGTCTTCGCCATGGTCGATCCATGGCTTTATAACGAATATACCGACGGCAGAAAACTGCCCGCCGAGTATGACAACTACGCCGCTGGGAAGGAACTGGTCCGGTGGATCCTTGGGCTGATTCCACGCTAGTGCTGTGTCCATGTGATTGGTGAAGTGAGTCTGAGAAGAGTCTGTTTTTAGGAGAATTGCAATGAGAAATTCAGAAGTAGTAGCGCGATGCAAAAATATGGCCAAGTCTGTAATGATTCTTGTGTTATTCATTGCATGTTCTTCGGCAATCCTTTACTCCCAGGGCTACGGAACTATCCGCGGGACGGTCAGCGATCCGTCCGGTGCTGTGGTTCCGTCGGCTATCGTCACGGCAACTGAAACCAAGACAGGTCGGGACACTACCGTCATATCTGGCAAAGATGGAACTTTTGTATTTCCGACACTCGGGCCATCCAATTATTCATTGTTGGTTTCTGCGGACGGCTTTGAGCACTATGCCCAGAGAGGAATTATTCTTCAGGCCGATCAAGCATTAACCGTTAATGTAAGTTTGCACGTCGGCTCGGCCTCATCGACGGTCAGCGTCTCTGCGGACGCGCCGCAGGTGGACACAACAACCGGTACGTTGTCTGAGGTTGTCGACGAGTCTAGAGTTGTCGATCTTCCTCTGAACGGCAGAAACGCAGCGTCGTTGGTGACGCTGGTTGCGGGTGTAGTCGTCGCTCCTAGTAACGGCATGGACCAAGGCGTCACCAAAACCTTCCCCGTTGCTGTGAACTTTACAGCCAATGGATCGCACGTGGATCAGTCCGATTACCTGCTCAATGGCGGCAATAACGTCGATGAAATGACAAACGTAAACGCGCCGTTTCCGTTCCCTGACGCGCTGCAGGAGTTCAGTGTCCAAACCAGCAACTATAACGCCGAGTACGGCCAAAGTTCCGGCGCGGTTGTCAACATTGTCACCAAATCCGGCGGCAGCCAGTTTCATGGCGATGCCTTTGAATTCATTCGTAACGGCTACTTCAACGCCAAGCCTTACTTCGCCACCAAAGCCGATACCATGCATCGCCATCAGTTTGGCGGTACTATCGGCGGGCCGGTCATCATTCCGCACTTTTCCGCTGGAAAGACTACGCAGTTCTTCTTCGGCTATCAGCACACGATCCGCCATCAACTCAGCAACGCTTCCAGCGCCACTGTCCCTACCCTTGCCGAGGAAGGACTGGCCGCCGGCGAATCCTATGCGGATTTCGGCAGCCTCTGCTCCGCCGGTTGGGACTCATCCAACTTATGTAGCAATGCAAAACAGCAGATTGTCAATCCCTTCTCAAGTGTGAAATATCCCTTGAACCAAGTTCCAACCGGCGATCTCGATTCTGCCGCTATGGCGTTAGCAAAGTATATTCCAACATACTCAGGAACGCCCACCGCTGGAACAGTCGGTGGCTTGGTCAATTACTACCAGCCCACTGTCCAGTCCTTTGACGAGTACTTTGGTCGAGTGGACCATACTTTCAGCAACAACGACCACCTCTTTGGCCACTACTACCAGAACTACTTCTCGCAAGCTGGCATTTACGATCCTGCCATGCTTCTCAGTTACTCTGGGTACGCGAACATTCGTTACCAGAGTGCGCTTCTTTCTGAGACCCACATTTTTACGGCAAATATCCTTAATAACTTCATCGCCAACTTTCAGCGAGAAATAGCGCTTCGCGGCGGACCTTCGGGAAGTCCTGACATCACCACTTTCGGCGTAGATATCTGGCAACCCTCAGGCAACAACGATCTTCCTGGGGTTGGCCCAACCGGCTATTTCAGCATCTCTGGGAATGCCTTTGCTGCCTGGAATCGCAACAACTACACCTTCAATGACGACCTTCACTGGGTGAAAGGTAATCACAGCTTTACGTTTGGAGGTCACTTGGAACTCAGTAAGTTTGACGTCACCAATGTTGGCAATGACAACGGAAAATTCGCCACCTCCACTTATGGGAGTTATGTGAATGCCCTCGCTAATTTCGAGATGGGGTACCTCACTAGCTTTGTCCAGGGCGCTGCCGAAAATATCAATGATCGTAATCATTTCCCCGGTATCTATGCGCAGGACAGTTGGAGAATCAATCACCGCCTGACTTTGAACTACGGCCTGCGTTGGGAAGACTTTGCTCCGTGGACGAATAAGCTTGGCGGCCAGACGGAGTTCGTCCCGTCCGCTTATACCGCTAACTCGGTCTCAAAGGTCTACACTGCACTGCCGGCCGGTTTGCTTGTTTCCGGTGATTCCGGCGTCGCCTCGAATGGCGTCAACAACCAGTACAAGCAGTTCATGCCGCGTGTTGGCTTCGCCTACGATATCTTCGGCAACGGCAAAACCGTGCTCCGTGGCGGCGGAGGCATCTTCTACCAGGATCGCCTGCCGGCCTTTTTCAACCTTAATCAAACCGCGGGCACTCCTTACACGATCTCCGTCACGCTGTCTAACCTGGGTGGCACCAACATTGGAGGCCCCTTCAGCAATCCCTATTGCACAGGATGTACAACGGGCATCAGAACAGCGGGTTCCGTCCAAAATCCCTTCCCTTACACACTCCCATTTCCTTCCAACGAGGTCTTTCCCACGCCAGTCATCGTCAGGGAGTACGATCCCTCAGGCCACTTCCAAGTGCCTGTTACCGACGACTACAACCTTACGGTCGAACATCAGTTGTTTTCCAGTTGGGCAATCCGGGTCGCTTACGTTGGCTCGGTCTCGCGCCATCAGTTTGTCAATCTGGAAGTCAATCCGGCGATCAACAACGGCTCCGGCCTGAGCACCGATCAGAGGAGGGCCTATAATACCGCGCCAATCGTCGCTCCCTGCACCACCAGCGTCGGTTGCGCAGCAAAGCTAACGAATATTACTGAGGCTAGCATGACAGGTTCTTCGCATTACAACTCGCTGCAGGCCACCCTCGAAAAGAAGATGTCGCATGGACTGTCGCTACTGGCCAATTACACTTGGTCGAAGTCGTTGGACAATTTGCCTGTATTTTTGTCTGGGTCAAACGAATCGGACATAAACGCGGGCGAGTCGTATGTATATCCGCAGTATCCAGCGGGCGCATCCTCTTGGAATCCAACAAACATCAAGGCACTGGATTACGGTCCCTCGGACTTCGATCATCCCGTTGCCTTCTCAGCGTCCTATGTGTACGATCTTCCCAGGATACGTAATGGAAATAGCATTCTAAAATCCGTCGTGAACGGCTGGCGTACCACTGGACTGATTCAGCATAACTCCGGAGATGTCCTGACGATACTTGCTGGACAGGATGTTTCGTTGACTGGCCTGAACCGGGATCGCGCGCAGAGAAACGCTTCCATCCCAACTTACCTCAAGCAAAGCGGTGCTGGTAATTGCAAGGCTGGCCTGAGTTGCGTCAACTGGTTGACACCCGGTTCATTCGCGCTGCCCGTGAATACTGGCGCAAACAGTGGGACCGGCTTCGGAAATGCCTCGAAGGGGTCGGTCCGTGGTCCTTCTTATACCAACTGGGATGCCGCGGTCATTCGTCACTTTCCTATCTATCGCGAATCGAACCTTGAATTCAGAGCCGAGTACTTCGACGTGCTTAATCACACGATTCTCGGGGATCCAGCCACGTCAGTTACCTCCTCAACCTTCGGAGAGATCACTGCTGGAGGAGCAGCCGGTCCGCGTATCGCTCAGTTCTCTTTAAAATATAACTTTTGATCTGATGTGAGAGCAATTAGGGGGGGGACATCGAACTCCAGTGTTCATGCTTCCCCCCCCTATATCTAAGAAACGCTGAATAACTCCCGCGCCTGTGTCGTTATTGGTTAGAGTTGAAGCAAGGGGGATAATCACGAATGCAGCAGTTAACTTTGGCGCGGCAGGCGGAGTTTCAGAGGTTCGCGAAAAAGGCAAGTCACAACACTTGGTGCCGTTTGAAGGCGTCCACGTCTTCGCGGTTAGGCAAACCACTCACTGTTCGCTATTTTTGTAGCGAAGCGTCTATGCCCAGTACAGCTCAATCCTGTCCGGGCCATCCGTCCTGATGACGTGAACGGTTTTTGGCTTCTCCGGAAGCTGGATAGCAAGTTCGTACTCACGACGTTCCGTCGCGTTTGTTTCCGATTTTGTAATGCTTGCCCGACTTCATCCGATAAACGAAACCCACTATAGATTCGGCAAATAAATACTGATACTTTTACGCTGTATTGCGTCTAAAGAAATATGGAACGAGAGGATGCCCGCAAGTTATCTCCAGAAGCGCAGCATGAACGCCGCCGTCAGGTGGTTCGTGCCTGCAAGCGCAGCGTGAATCGTCGCCAGATTGCCCGCGATCTTGGCTTGAGTTACTCGTCGGTTCGCATGGTGGTCAATCGCTACAAGCAGGCAGGTCTGCGCGGCATCGAGTCAGGCCGGCGTGGTCGTCCGGCGGGCAGTTGCCGCACCCTCACCGCAGAGCAGGAAGAGCAGATGCAGCAGATGATTTCCGACAAGCGCCCGAAGCAACTCAAGCTTGACTTTACTCTGTGGACGCGCGCTGCCGTCATGCTTTTGATCGAACGCGAGTATGGCATTCGCCTTCCTGTGCGCAGCGTGGGCGAGTATCTGAAGCGTTGGGGATTCACGCCGCAAAAGTCCATTCGCCGCGCCTATGAGCAATCCCCCGTTGCGGTTCAAAAGTGGCTCGACGACACCTATCCAGAAATCAAGCAACGCGCTCAACAAGAGGGCGCCGAGATTCACTGGGGTGACGAAACCGCCGTGGTCAACACAGACGTAGGTGGCCGTGGCTATGCGCCCTGGGGTGATACGCCTGCGGCCTATGTGGTCGGTGGCACGCGGCAGAAGTTATCGATGGTCTCGACCATTACCAACCAAGGCAAAACAAGCTGGATGATCGTCGACGGCAACTTCAACCACATACGGCTGATAGCGTTCTTCGAGGCGCTCATCAAGCAGGCCAGACGCAAGGTCTTGCTGGTGCTCGATAACCTCGGCGTGCATCACTGCGCGCCGGTGAAGAAATGGCTCGAAGAGCACACGGAGCAGATTGAGGTCTTCTATCTGCCCAGTTACTCGCCAGAACTGAACCCCGACGAACGTCTTAACGGCGACTTGAAACAAACCATCGAAACACGTGTTCCATGCCGGACCAAAGACAAGTTGCGCAACGCAGCAGCAAACCACATGGCGGCAATCGAGAAGGATCCGGAAAGGAGCAAAGCTTTCTTCAATGACCCTATCGTGGCATATGCCGCTTAACAGTATTTGCTTGCCGCATCAATAGGGACTCTAGCACCAAAATCTTATGGGAACTATATACTTGATTACCATCATAAGTACATTTAAAATGAACACATGAGCCGCTCAACTATCAGCGCATATGAGTTAAATCGTCGCTTTCCGACGCCAGATTCTGCTCGTGAGTACATGG
>Ga0224528_1000413_pt1 | contig 33547 bp, 26 predicted proteins | sample CBST25metaG_2_FD_179888 | JGI IMG/M metagenome (GOLD analysis project Ga0224528, IMG submission 179888) | Peat soil microbial communities from Stordalen Mire, Sweden - C.B.S.T25 | ecosystem: Environmental > Terrestrial > Soil > Wetlands > Peat | place: Sweden: Norrbotten County, Stordalen Mire...
TCGACGGACACAACAAGAATCCAAAGCCATTCATCTGGACAGCAAAGGCGTCCGACATCCTCGAAAAAGTCACCCGAGCTCAGGCAGTGCTTAGTAATCGACGATCTGCTTGAGACACACCACTAGGTTAGACGAGCTTTGATCATTAGATTGAGGGAACAACTCTTCGAGTTTCATATTTAGGTCTCCAAAAGAAAAGCGGCCCACCACATCAATGCCAAGTGGCAATGTGTGGCGAGCCGCGGTTGGTTCTGCGTTGGTTTAGTGCGGTTCAGACCAGTGCGACGTAACTACGAAGCATTAGCTGCCTTGAAACAAACCGCCTGAAGAAAGTGGAAACGCCTCGTGCATAAGCACGCCGATGGCAAGATACCCAATCCCTAGGCTTTGGATTGAGATCGCCCTGTTGGTGCAGGCTCGATCAGATGTTCGAGGGGAAGTACTTTTCTGCCTTGGCGACCGCTTGTGCCGCCCTGACCGGATCGTCGTCGAGTGCGATCTGTACTGCCCAATACCAGTCGCCTGCGCCAAGACGTATTTCGATCCGCCCCTCGCGGGTGGTCGAGATAGTGTGACGAGTGCCACTACCGTCAGCGAGGCGTTCCAGTTCGTCGAAAAACTTCAGGAGATACTCGTTTGTATTCATTGTTGACCTTTCAAAGCGATGCGGCGCTAAGCCTCGCACCAAAGATTCAGGCGCGCACGAGGCAGGCCCACTGTTGAACTTTCTGTGGGAACTGTGTTACAGGGATACGTGCAGGGGTGCCTAAACACAAATCGCAGATCTTGGATTCGGCGCAAAAACGCGCACACGCAGCTAGCGGTAATGTGGCAACCTGGATATCCTGGCTGATGCGAGATCTAACTAATGTCGGACTGTCGAGTCTCGCTACCAAAGCATATGATTACTTGGAGGATAAAGATTGGGAACTCTCAGATTGTGATGCGGTCGTGGCAGCATCCCCGTGAGGATTTGACAACTGGGTATAAATGCGTCCTCGCAGGTTTGGAAGCACTGAGCCAGCCAAGCCATGTGGGTATACAATGATTCAGATTGCTGCGCCCTTTTTCAGAGAATTGGATGCAGACGGTTTTGCGGGAATTTTGCAGGACGCCTCGAGCTATTTCGCTTGATTTATAGTTTTCATATGTTTAAAAAGGCCGGTGAGAATGGCAAATATTGATTCTTTGCACTTAAGCAGAGATGTAGAAGATCACCGCGAATCTCCGATCTAAATCACTTACAGTGTCCAACAACCGAATTGCAGGAAAAACTCGGGATGCACGCTTAACGATCGCAACGCTGATGTTGACGGGTAATGGCGAGCGCAAGCGGCTAAAGAGGAGGACTAACTTCCCAATTCATTCGTCGCCGCGATTTGATGAGCCGCACGCGCTCGTCTTTTATTTTTGAATCGCTGCACGGGTGTGCCCTCGCGGCCCGTTCTGCAACCTGAGGCCTACCCGAATCACTACTGATTCCGGGATACGGATCGAGGTGTAACCGCGTTTGTGCATACGCTCCGGTCGATCTACCTTCTGAACATCGGGTTCGTCCTGGAACAACTCACGGATGAACTGATCAGAGCGCCCCCAAAGCGTGGCTATTTGCTGCGGGGTAAAATGTTTTTCGAACAATAGCTTTTTGTCCATAATCGTTGTGCAGCCCACACGAGAATTACTCGTTGCGAGCGTCATCGCTCCTTTTGTTTGAGTTTTCCTTTTTTGATCTGGTCCAGGTTTTCTGGTCGGATTGACCAGCCAGCGAAAAGATGGGGCCGGTATCCTCGGTGGATTTTGCAATCGCAGGAGCGAACGGGGTCGTTGAGCCACAGTTACGACCTTTTCGACCTAGCTAGCTCGTTGATAACTCACCAGCATTTATCGCGAAATCCCGCCGGCCATTTTTGAGAATCGGTTCGCGCGTGCGCGAAGGTACGCGTAGGCTCATCCGGCTCTGACACTGGCTAGCGCGATTCCTGTGTATGCGTTATTTTCGCAGTTGTAAGAAGTTGCCGCTCCGTTTAGAGCGTATCAATTTTGGCACTGTGGCTTCGGGATGGAGCAACACAGGAGCCGCTATAGGCAGCCGACGGCGAGAATCCTTGCCGTCGCTTCGAAATTGGATTCCTTGTTGATGGGGGAGCCAGGACAAAATGAATCGCCGCGGCGGGTTAGAAGCACGAGGTTGTAGGGGTTCTAAATCTAGACAGAAACCTTCATCCCCATCTTCCGCATCGCCTCCACAGCGTCTTTTTCGAGCTTCTCCAGGCGGGACTTAACCCAGGGAGTATAATGGCGCTCAGTGGTGACGACTGACTTATGAGTCAAGAGCCGCGATACCTCCTCGATTGGGACGTCATGAAGCAGCATCTCCACCGCAAATGTATCCCGCAGCATATGAGAGTGGAACTTCATAGGCTCGCCGCGCTCATTGACAAAATGAAGGAATGAATTCAGGGGCTGAACGATTTTGTGGTGCCAGAAGGCTTCGATTGACGCAACATTGCTGCGGCCCTCCTTCCAGAAGAAATATCCCTTCCGAAATCCAGTCCGGTCAGAAGAAAGCGCTGCGAGCGCTGCTGCGACAGAATCCGGGATGGGCATTCCCTTGATTTCGGCTCCGGTCTTGATGGTCGTCAAATTAATCTTGTTGCCAACAAGACCGCTCGTGGAGAAAGTGACGGCGTCGCTAATGCGCAGTCCTGTCCAACGCTGGAAGAGAAATTCTGCCTTGATTTCTGCCACCATATCGCGCACGATGCCAGTCTGCGAAGCGCAAAACGGATCGATAGCAGCCAGCAACTCCTCGAACTGGACAGCCGTAAGCGGCTCAGCAGGTGTGCTCTTTACCGAGATTGACTCCAGGTCACCTGACGGATCTTTGTCAATGTAGCCGAGTTTAGCCCAATACCTGCACATGCTTTTCAGGTAAACAGAAAACTGATGCTGCCTGGAGGATCCTGCGCGGTTGAAGTGCACTGTGGCGTTGGGTTCCCATTCTCCCCGCCATTTATCTAGCCTGTCGAAAGTCAAGTCTGAAGTAAATTCAAGACCTTCTGCTTTTGCCCATGCAAGGATTCTCTCGTCAGCACGTCGGTGCTCATTTGCGGTGGATTTCTTCTTAGGTTTCATGTAGCTCTGCCACCGCTTTGTGCCCTCCTCAATGGTCATTTTCTTGGCAGCTCTCTCTGCCTCGGCCGCCGCTGCTTTAGCGGCCTCACGTTCTTCGATCTCGCGCAGCTTTTGGCTGACCGGGTCACGTTTGTCCCACTCCTCCCGGACAAGTTGCTCAGCTGTTTCGAGACTTCTGGTCCTAGCGGAGTAGACCTTGTCGAGGCCGTCCTCATAGATGTAAATGGACTTGCGGCAGCTACATTTGCTGTCATTTTGCGTCCAATCGGGATGCTTTTTCTTGCATTCCACGTTGTGCCGCGTGACTACTTTGATCGAGGTGATCGTCCTGAATCCTGGCGTCATCCCGTTACTGCAGATCGTTCCCATAATTTCCCCCTAGACAGCGGCGAGAGGGGATGGGATCATCTGATCAAGACGTCTCTCAGGCGTTCCAGATCCTTGTGATCGGCCGGGAGCCCACGCCACCAGCGTGGGTTCTCGACTTTCATCCCCAGATTGTGTGGTTTCTTTCACTTTGTTGCTCCGAGTAGAGTCGGTTGTATTTCTGGCTGAATTACGTAGCCCCTCGGCAGTACCCAAGTCCAGCTCAGACTCTTTCACGCCCTTCAGCTTTTGAGTCGTTGCGAGCCCGCGGTCTGCATTGGACACACGTCGGCTGAATGAAGCGAAGCATTTCGCTCCAATGACAAAGTTTTCTGAAGAAGCCATGGACCACGCATGGCTAAGAATCGGAATGTGGCCCCGCTGTCCCAGCTGCTGAAAGCGCAGTGAACATCGCGACGCCTAACGGAGTGGCGCATTCTATGCCACTCGTCGATCATTCCCGGGGTCGGACATTCAATGTGCCGTCCGTTGCCCCAACCAACGTCTACGTATCTCGTAGTGCTGAGAATGCCGTAACACGTCGTTGCTCAATGTCCCCGACCTTATTACGGGGCGCCCGCGACCGGGTGGTCATCTCCGGCCCACGTTTCTTTTTTAACTTAAGCCGGATAGTTATGCCAGTAGCTTTTGATTTGTTTTTAAATAGTTGCAAAAAGTACCTGAGCTCTGCGTAGTCAACCGGCTTGGTCTTCAGAGTCTGTCATCTCGTTGTGTTGCTCTGGCGGGCTTGGGTGAAATGAGCGGCAAAGCCGCACCTGAACGGCATGGAATCGAGCTGTCAAAGACTGTGAGTTCGATAAAACCAATCTGGTCGCGTTGCCGGCGAGGTGTGGCACAAGATCTTTAGAATGGACCTGCCCAGGAGGGTGTTGTAGACCTGACGGTCGACGCTGTCAGGCAGGAATGCGAACGGCAAGAAGAGTCCAGCCTCGACACTTCCACGGCTTCACTTGAGTGGGTCAAGGACCTCCGCGTTTGGCGTACGGTCTTTATCGTCCTGCCAATCGCCTGCGCAGGGGCAACATCTTCGTAGAGCGTCGTGGGCCACGGCAGTACGCCGATCAGCCCAAACACGCGACCGGATGTGGAGCGGGTTCGCCACACGTCTGAAGGCAAACCCAATCAGTGGCGTAAGGGGTAACGAGGGTTGGAGTCGCGTCGGTGGCCCCTCTCTCTTTGATGTCGGCAACCGATTCTCGGCAGAAGTTGCAAAGCGTCCTGCATGTTTAGAGAGAGGAAATGGGAAAGTTAACGGGAACTATCCACGGTGATGCAGCAAATGACCTACTTGCCTTCTACAGCGATAAAGTTCTCGAACTGGAGGAAGCTGGCCAATTCTATATGGCTGCTGTTGCACTTGCGTTTACGGTGGAGGCTGCGATTCTGACATACCTGTTGGTCGAATTCGGGGATGACAATGGGGGAGAGCTGCGGATACCTGATTCAGTCAGTATGGCCGAATTGATGGAAGCCGCAAATGAGATCGATGTTCTGAACGCCCGATCGACATCCCTTCCTCAAGTCGTGACTCTGACTTCAAGCATATTTGAATAGGCACGAACAGTGCCTTTCTATGATTCCGGATTTTGGTCGCGCAAAGCCTCCGACGAGGTCGTCTTGCCGGGGGTCAATCAATGTCTGCTATGTCGTCGACATCGATCTCATTAATCGTCAAATTCGCTCCAATGCAAAACATGGCATACTGCACGCCCATTTCCATATGATCCGCGGATACCGGTAGGTCGATCGGCTCATTGAAGTTTTTCAGGTATGCATTAGCGAACTGGACTGCCTGTCTCTTTGAATGCGCTTTGACCGAAACAACCAGACCGGCCACCCCCGTGTTCGAATTGCCAGCGTCGAATGTGAATCGCTTGAGCGTCTTTGCCTTTTGCTGCCTTGAAGCTCTCAATTATTCCTCCTTAAGTAAATCGGGTCCACGGGCGGTACTTGGTTGGGATCCCTGGGTTATGTGGACTGGTGCGGAGCGATGCGTCTGGACTCACCCCGTAGGGAAACTCCATTCAACAACAAGTCGAGCTCGGAATTCAGTCAGCGACTGGCGGGAGCATCCGAAGACTTCTGAGTACGTCAGCAAAAGTGCATATTGAGGGCGGCCTACGCCGCGCCAGCAGCATTCAGATTGTGCTTCAGCTAGGGCTGGCGTATTGGACTTTCAAGTTTCGGCATCCAAGTGTGTGCCGCGAGCAATCGATCAGGCCTGGATAGCCCTTCTCGGCGAGTTCCTCCATCTGAGCATCGTACTCTCGGATACGCTCAGTGATTGTCTCCAGTGCGCTCAACAAGGGTCCGAGCGCAACCTGCAGTTGCGGACTTACCGCTTCACCCATTGCCGGCATAAAGGCCATCGGGTTGCGGCCGCAGATCCGTTCTCAAAGGACTCCGTCATGCACCGCGCCGCACAGATCAGCGCCGTCATCGTCCGCACTAGTTCATATCCTGCCCGAATCACCGACAAATCAGCCTGCGCCTGAGCACTGCAATGCCAAATCGGCGAGAGTAACTGCGGATCGATTCTGGCCATGCGAAACTCCCGCCCGGAGGGTTCGGCGCGACATAGCGTGCTGGCAGGAGCGGAACATTCCAGGGCGCATCTAATTCGTGGCAGGAGCGGATTCGAACCGATGACCTCTTCCATGTCATTACGGCTACGGCACGCAACTAACTGAAAATGCACGACATCAACCGCGCTAAAACACAGCAGAACGCACAGATGTTTCCCGTTATTGGACCCTTAATGGACCCTGTACGATGGTTCAAGACGATACGCATATGCCGATCCCCGTAAGCTTCTTCCTGACCAACTCCATTGAAGATGCAAACGGGAAAACATCTGATCGCTGACTCCTATCAAACTCAGGGCCAGCATCGATCGACGACACCAAGCCAAGGCACGTTGCCAGACGAGTCAAAGCTGGAAGCGTGACTTGGCAATGTACCGTGATTGCAGAAAAGGTCCGGGCTCCAAAGTGTTTCGGGACCAAACCGGCCATTCACCCCTCAATATCGAATCTGTGGTTCTGTCTAACTGGTTACCTGTCAGAGCCGACCGACCTCGGAGTTTGTTCTCAGCCTATGTTTGTTCTGCGCCTATTTTACCCGCGACTTTCGCGCAAAGACATCTGCGGGCTCACCTACCTTAACCCCTTAATCACTAACCCTTTGTGCAAGTATCTCGTAGGATGCGGAGTTTCCACTCATACCCTTCACTTTCAAGAGCAATTCAAAATAAGGGATGGAGCCATCTTTTCCGCGAATCTTGTTGAGGAAGGGGAGGAGGTCAGCATCGTTTTGGACGAACTGTTCAGCCGCCTCGGTGCTGCTCTGCGACTGGCCTTCAAGGAGTAGGGCATCTCCCGATCCACTCGGATTCGGTTGAAACGCAATAATGCTAAATTCCGTATGCACGTGGTTTACATCAGTGGATCTGTAGCTGGCCAGCTCGTTGCTGCGTGGAGAGCGGTTCATTAGGACCGAGTTCGTCAGTTCCGAAACGCTGTCGGCAAAATAGAAAGTCATCTTCGGCTCAAATGCCTGCACCCACGGGTTGAACCGAGAGTTTCCCAGCAGAATAAAATTTCCGCTCTGCAGATTAGGAAGCTGAACGTCCCGCGCGGAAATGAATCTCGTTCGATCCAGATTGATGCCAGGAAACCGCGTTAGCCACTGTATGAACTGCGCATCAACTACCGTGATGGCTTTTGTCAAAAATGGAGCGCTACTGGGCGAGAAAGACTCCAGAGCGAACTGGTTCATGTATTGAGTGACATAGGTGTTTCTTGTATATTCCCCGAGCATCACCGAGCGCCCCGTTTGATTCTCGAAGTTCACCAGTGCCATGTCGCCTGCGACGACCGACGTATCGTACCCTGCGCTAAATATCTTTGACCATAACGGATGATGGGACCCGATCCACGCCGCGCGGATGCCGGTTGCCAGTCTGGGATGTATCGCCAGGTAGCCGATGGACAGCGCCATCCAGGCAAACGCGACTAGGATCGCCACCTTGTAGATCTGAGCGATTCTCCGTTGCGAGGCCTGCCGAAGGCAAGGATCGCTGATATTTTGTATGGGCTGTTCAGGAGATACGGAAACGACCACCGCTGTTCCGCTGTCCGCCAGCGGAGTCTCAACAGGGTCGATCGTTTCGCACGGCAAGAATACCGGGACCTACGATCCAGGCGGTATCTCCACCCGCAACGTCTCGTGCTGACCTTCTTCTTCAAAATATTGTTCCAGCCGCTGCCTTAGCCGGGTCGCATGGGTGCGCACAATGCCGTCGACCGCGGTGTCGTAATCCGTTTTGCGCCCGAAGACCGCGATGCCGATGTACTGCTCGTTGATCTTGTGGCTTTGCCCCTCCAGCGAGAGTCTGCACACGAGAACCAGAAAGCTCGAAAGCCTTTCGGATTTGGAGAAGCGCGGAGATGCAGTGATGCGCAGCACCAACTCCCAGCAAGGATGGCCAGCTAAAGCACTCTGTTCCTGCCTTTCGAGAAGGGCGTCCATGGTAGATACTCGAGACCTCAGCTCAGATGTTGGTTGAATTTCGGGCACCATGGGCAAATGAGTCAGCCACTAAATCCAAACTAATCCCCCCTCGTGAATAGAAAGTAAATATCACATAGCACAAGTCTTATGAGCACGTAACAGCGACTTAACTGTGAAATAGCTGGTTCACGGCCTTTACCCGTCGTAGGCTCGTCTCGTAATCAGATTCGACCCCAACTGCACTTAACATCCGACATCATGTACGCACCCCTCGAAAAGGAATTTTGATGCTTCTCTTGAAATACAAACGATTTCTTCTTACTTCCGCGCTGAGTCTCACCGTATCGGCCTCCAGCATGCCTCTCACAGCGCAAAAGCAGACGACGCAGAAGCCGATCAGGATTGACGCAAAGCAACTTGAGGGCGTGCTGAACTTTAGGGACATCGGCGGATACAAAACGGCGGACGGCCACACGATTCGCTACAACGTGGTCTATCGGTCGGCCACGCTCCACGCAATGACACTGTCCGACAACGAGAAGCTAGCTCCTCTGAAGATTCGCTACGAGATCGATCTGCGTACCGAAGCTGAGAGATCCGCAGCACCCACAAATTGGGGCCCGAATCCTCCAGAGGTGATTGACATTCCTTTTCTGCATGCAGGAACTCCGCCGCCTGATCCAGATCCGGCCCAGGTTCATGCCATGATGCGGCGCCTTTATGCCGACTACGCGGTCGTCAATGCTCCAGCGATCGGAAAAGTCTTGCATGATCTCGCTCAAGGAGACGAGCCGGCGTTAATTCACTGTACTGGAGGAGTGGACCGTACCGGCATGACCGTTGCCGTACTCATGACACTTCTCGGCACTTCGCGGAAAGATGTCTACCGGGAGTATCTGGTGAGCACCAAACTCACGAAAGAAGAGATGCAGCGCACCGTGGCCAACTCTGGGGTTACCGTCAGCCCCAAGTTCTTGAAAGCCTTTTCCATCGACGCGAAATCGCTCGATGCATTCTTTGATTCTATCGATCAGCATTATGGATCGTTCGATGCATATGTCCGCAATGGATTGAAGCTCTCAAACCAAGACGTTCAGAACCTTCGCCGAAAACTCCTGGTCGACTGAAGCAAAGCAGTCGATTCCACCGTGGTTGCATTGCCTCGTTGACCACGAGCACGCAAAGCCTCGCCATTTTACAGAACTCCCCGGTGAGCGAGAGCACGAAATTCATAAAGGAGACATTCATGAAATCGTATCGCAATGTGTACGGAGCGATGAAAGCGTCCCGTCCGCGGAGAATCAGTGCCGGTAGCGTCTTGCTTTCTGGGATGCTCTGGTGTCTGTTCCTCATCGGCGCGCACAACGCACGCGCCCAGAACACCCCGGTAAACGGTCACGTCGTCAACGGCAATGGCAAGGCGATCATCGGCGCCCAAGTTGACCTTACCAACGCAGCCACGCATGAGGTCGTCAAGGCCCAGACCAACGGCGACGGCTACTTTCAGTTCCCACCCGTAGCGCCAGGCTCCTATACGGCTCATGCAAATGCGTCAGGATTCGCCCCTTACACGCTTGACCGGCTCATTCTTGAGGTTGGTACTGCGCGCCTGCTCGATATGACTCTTTCGCCGGCTGCGCAGGTGGAGAACGTCGTGGTTACAGCTGCTGCGCCGGAGCTGGTGACCGATCAGCCCGATCGTGGCAACGTCATCGAAGAACAGTTCACGCAGAACATTCCTCTCAACATTCGCAACCCCCTGCAGATGGTGAACTTCGCGGCTGGCGTCACGGCGCTCAGCCGCGACTCTGGCAACAACGATGCCAGCCAGTTATACACCAACACATTCCAGATAAACGGCGCCAAAATGTCGACCACCGAGAGCCTTCTTGACGGCGGTGCGAACACGACACCGTACGACTTGAACGCGGTCGCTGCCGTACCGCAGGTGGACTCTATTCAGGAATTCAAAGTCATTTCAATCGCTTACGCACCCGAGTGGGGACGCACAAGCGGTGGCGTGGTCACCTTCGCGACCAAGCCCGGCACCGATCAACTGCATGGCAGCACGTATGACTACATACGCAATAGCTACACAGACGCAAACAGCTTTAACGCAGACGGCACCACCCCTGTGACGCCCAAGCAGCACTTCCAGCGCAATCAATTCGGATTCACGCTGGGGGGACCGGCCGCTTTTCCGCCCCACTTCCGTGATAGCAAGCACAAGACCTTCTTCTTCGTGACCTATGAAGGCCTTCGGCAGAGCACAGCTACCAATGCTTTCTACACAGTGCCGAGCTTGCTTGAACGCAACGGTGATTTCTCACAATCCGTTAACAGCGACGGCAAACAAGTGATCCTTTACGACCCCAGTTCATCGAAGCTGCAGTCCGCTGGCAGCGTCAATCCGCCCTGCACAACCAGCCCTGTTGCTGCCAATTCGGTAGTTTATTGCCGCACCTCCTACCTGTCCGAATACGGCGCCAACAAGATCCCCGGCACCCTGGACCCGGCGGGTAAGGCGATCATTGGCAGCTATCCGACGCCGAATACGACGGGCACCAACGGGAGCGACGTCAACGATTACTACTCGAACGCGCCGACAAGCAGCGATCAGAATACGGTGGGCGCGCGCCTCGATCATCGGTTCAACGACAAGCACTCGATCTTCGCGCACTTCGACTGGTTCCAACGCATGAACAACTTCGGAGATCCCTACAAGAACGGACTCTCCCCGGTTTCCAACAATCAGCGTCTTCCCGGCGACAACATCATGCTCGACCACACCTGGGTGATCACGCCGAGCCTGGTATTCGATCATCACTTTGTAAGGGCTCACCAGGAGTCAAACCGCATTCCGCCGTCGCTGGGATTCGATCTGACGAGCATCGGTTTCAACGGCAACGTAGTCAAAGGACTCCAGACAACGACCTTCCCTTACGTTTCGAGTGCTACCGGCGTCAGCTCAATCGGTCCCACCTCTGGCAACGAGCGCGACGGTGGAACTACTTACGAATACGCCGCAGCGCTTTCGCAACTTCATGGCAAGCATACGCTCAAGTACGGTGTCGACTACCGCTTCTTGTCCCTCGACTTGAATATCAACCAGTTGGTAAAGGTGACCGCCACTGACCGCTTCACAACAGGTCCAAACGTCGAAAACGTCACCAAGGAACCGGACGCGGGCAGCGGCATCGCCGACCTTTTGCTGGGCACGGGCCAAGTTACCAGCGGAATCGTACCCGGTTTCCGCGTTGCCCACCCTTACTGGGCCTTCTTTGCCCAGGACGCGTACCACGTGCTGCCCTCGCTTACGCTAACTTATGGTCTTCGTTACAACCTTGAGTTACCTGATGAAGAAGCACACAATCGGTTCCAGTATCTCGATCTCAGCTCGTCCTCGCCTCTTAATTCGCAGTTGACTTCGCTCGGCACGCTCACCGGCGGTCCTGGTTTTGTGGGTGTCAACGGCGTCGGACGGCGCCTGCAAAGAACTCAATATCGTAACTTCGACCCGCGTTTCGGCTTTGCCGATCAGGTCAACAATAAGACGGTGGTGCGTGGAGGTTACGGAATCTTCCATCTTCCAGCTACCGCGGCCCTCTCCTCTTCGGTCTCGCAGGGCTTTTCTGCGGTGACAACCTCGACGACGAGCCTCAACGGCGCAGTGCCCCAGTACAACATGGACAACCCGTTCCCCTCCGGTCTGGTCCAGCCCAGCGGCAGCAGCCTCGGCCTGTCCACTAATGCCGGATCCGCTATCACCGGCTACCCGCGTTCGCAGAACATCGGCTACACCGAGGAGTGGTCTCTCGACGTGCAGCGCCAGCTTCCATTTGGTTTTGTCCTCACGGTTGGATACGTAGGCAACCGCGGCGTGCATCTGAATGCGCCGCTCAACTATAACCAGCTTCCCGACAGCGATCTCGTCCAGGGATCGGCGCTGAATGCCCAAGTCGCCAATCCATTCTATGGCGTCATCAGCAATCAGGCCTCCGCCCTCAGCCACGCCACCGTCCCGGCCTATCAACTCCTGCTGCCGCATCCACAGTTCACTACCATCAACGCCTACCTGCTTAGCAACGCCGGATCCAACTACAACGCTCTTCAGCTCACGCTCGAACATAGGTTCGCGCAAGGGCTCTCGGTGCTGTTCAATTACACGCACAGCAAAATGATGGATGATACCGGCAACGGGCTAGACTTTGTCCAAGGACTAGGCGCTTACCAGGACAACTACTGCCCTAAGTGCGACTGGTCAGTCTCAGAGCAGGATCTGCGCGATGTGATGCGTCTTGCCGTTGAGTACCAGCTCCCTTTGGGACGCGGACAAGACTACTTGCAACGTGGCCCGCTTGCTTGGGCGCTGGGCAATTGGAGCCTCGGCGGTTTCTTCACCGACGACAACGGGGTGCCCCAGACCATCACAGAGTCTACCAGCACGAGCAGCACTGCCAACACGCCCAATATCTTCGGCGGTGGCAAGGTCCGGCCGAATGTTACTGGCGTTTCCACCGCCGTACCCGGGGGACGCAAGATCGTCCATAACGCTAAAGTTACCAGCGAGTTCTTCAACCCAGCCGCCTTCACCGCGGCGGCGGCGTACTCGTTTGGCAACGCCAGCCGCTATCAGTCGACAATTCGGCTGCCCGGCACCGTGAATCTGGACACGCTGGCGGAGAGGGCATTTCCCATCCACGATCGGTTGGCGCTCAACTTTCGTCTCGAGCTGTTCAACACCTTAAACCATGTGCAACTTAGCGGTCTTGATACAACATTAGGCACGGCGAACTTCGGCTACTTGACGCCCACTCAGTACAACAGTCCTCGCAGCATGCAGTACAGTCTGCGCTTGGCTTTCTAGAGCATTGTGCGACAGCGGGGCGGCGAGAAGTCTCGCCGCCCGTGCACTGCAATCGGCTTTTACCGCCCCTATCAGTTTTTCAGGAATCTAGACATGCACAAGATCTCTATAGCAGTTCTTCTTCTCGTCTCTTCGGCCTTCGCTGGCGCCGATGTGATTAACCCAGTCTGTAAACACAATGGCCCGAACACTTATAAAATCTCTTACGCGCTGACGGGCGATTCGCGCCGCGTAACGATTGCTGCCTCCAATGATCCCAATGGGACCAAGGGCCTCGTGAACCTTGCGCAGACGGAGAATAACGAGGTCACCGTCACCGCCGGGCAACCGGGAGAGCGCATGTATTTTTTCCTCACGCCCGACAAAGGTCGCGGCCGTGAGGTCTCCATCCGGCACATCACGCTTGAGGGCACGCCGAACTTCCGCGATATCGGCGGTTATGAAACAGGGGACGGCCGCTTTGTGAAGTGGGGCGTTGTATACCGCTCAGGGGTTCTCACCTATCTCACGCCGTCGGACTATGCTTATCTGCGACAGCTTAACGTGCAGGTCGTTTGCGACTTCCGCACGAAACAGGAAAACGAACAGGCTCCGGAACAGTGGATACCGGGTTCAGGAGCATCGTTGATCTCGCTACCGATCGGCGCCGACAACAAGGGTAGCGCAACTGCATCGATACAGAAGTTCGCCGAAAGCCATCCGACTATTGAACAATTCAAGCAGATGATGGCAAAAACGTACATCACATTCGTCTTTCAGTTTGCTCCCGAGTACGCGAGTGTCTTCGCCAAGCTTAAACAGGATCATCTGCCGCTCACTTACCATTGCACGGCCGGTAAAGATCGTACAGGTGTCTTCACGGCGCTCCTGCTACGCGTGCTCGGTATACCACAGGAGACGATCTTGCAGGACTATGGACTGACCAACCAATACTTGATGCCCCGAGGCGACCATAGCGTGGCCCGCCAGAAAGCAATGGTGCAAGCCGAGAGCATGATGAAGACGTTCACCCCAGAGCAGCGTAAGGTGCTCATGGCCGCTGATCCGGAATATCTAAAAGCCACCTTCGCTGCCATCGACGATCGATACGGTTCATTCGATAACTTTCGCCGTCAGGCCCTCGAACTCAGCGACTCCGAAGTATCCATCTTGCGCACTCGGCTCCTGGCAGACAGATAACGTGACGGACTCTCCATTGGGCATCGAGTCGAACTGTTTGGGCTGGAACGACTCGACAGACGCCGCGAAGCAGTCATGTCGGGTTGAGTGGATTGCTCGTTACCCTTCGACGTGAGGCACCATGATTCCCTTACGTGGGTACTCAGCAGAACTCTAGGAACTTGTTGAAATAGGAGGTGCTGGGCGTGGTTTCTGGGGAACGGTGCTGGATTTCGGTTGGGATTTGTTCGAAAGTGGCTTCTGGCAGCGTTGATGCGGGTTTCAACGGGCCCGAGTTCGGCTCTGGGGCCGCTGGTTTCGGCCTTCAGCCACACTGCATGATGAGTCCCGGTAGTCGGAGCAGATTGTGCGCTGCGCAGCTGAAGACGAACAACCAATCCACTTTCGGCAGTCCGCGCAGTTTCACCTGCCTGATCGGGCCAGTCTACTTGAGCCATCCAAAGCCCTTTTCAACTAACCACCGCCGGCTCAGGCTTATTGCATATCCAGCATGGCGTGTGGTTCGGCGGTCCAGATTGCTCTTGCGTCCGTTGTCGTTCTTGGTTACATGCGGTGTCACGTTCAACTCCCGAACTGTGCGCACGAAATCTTCGCTATCGTAAGCCTTGTCGGCGCCCACGGTGATGCGGCGGCAACGATGCTTCTGCCGCCGACTGAGCATCAGCAGGGCCGCATCGCGCTCCGCCGTGCCGTCAGCCGTAGTCACCATCGCGTCGGCGATTAGGCCGTTGCGGTTCTCCACCAGCACATGGCCCAGATGGCTTAGCTTCGACTCCTTCCCATAGCTCTTCTTATAGAGCCGCGCATCGCTATCGGTGGTCGAAGCATGTGTCTGGTTGGTGCGCTTTTGCCCGTGGAAGTCGTCACCGCCATCATCCGAGCCGTCCTTGGAACGGAAACTCTTCTGCGATGCCCAAGCCTGAATCAGCGTTCCGTCCACGGTGAAGTGCTCGTCGCTCATGTACTTGTTCGCCGACCGATTCACCTCGGCAAAGAACCGCCGTGCCACATCCGAGTTCAACAGCCGATCACGGTTCTTCGAGAACACTGCGTGATTCCACACCGCGTCGTCCATGCCCAGGCCGACGAACCACCGGAACAGCAGGTTGTAATCGATCTGCTCGACCAGCAGCCGCTCCGAACGAATAGAGAAGAACACCTGCAAGAGCAGAGCACGCAGAATGTACTCCGGCGCAATCGACGGCCGCCCCGACTCCTGGTACAGCGCGTCAAAGTCCGCATCCAGAGACCGAAGCACGCCGTCGGTCAGCTTGCGAACCGCACGCAACGGATGATCTTCCGGCACCCGCTGCTCCAGTGAAACATAGCTGAACATCCCGTCCTGAATCCGTTCTTCGCCGCGCATACCCTATGGACGCAGTAGCTCCCCAGTCAGACGACTGAAGGTGCCTATTTCAACAAGTTCCTAGTGCCTTACTGGTCGAAAACGATCAAGCTCAAGAACATTGGTAAGAATGAGAGCGTTTGGTATTGGAGCGTGGTCGGATTAAATTCGGCTCTAGCCTTGCCTGTCAAAGCGTTCCAACGACCAAATCGTTACGAGGTGCCATATGCATGCGCCGCCAAGATCTTCAACTCGATCTTGGTGCCAACGGTCACTTCGCTTGAAGCTGTTAATTCGCCGTTGACAATTATTGAGCGTTCTCGCATCACAGCTAACCCGAAATGCCCCTCTCCGCGACCGTTGGTAAGAACGCTCGGGTCGATTCCCGTGCCATCGTCGATTACGGCTAGAGAGAATTCGGCGGCGCTGTACTGGAAATGAACATGGATATGACTCGCGTGAGCGTGTCGAAAGGCGTTGCGAATTGCCTCGCTTCCGATTCTGAAGACTTCATGACTAACAGCGGGGCATAGGAAGATGGGGAACCCTGAAACCTCCACATGAAAAGCTGGAGAGTCGTCGTACCCCTGAGCTGCAACGAGGCCTTCACCCAAAGCGTGCAGAGACCTGATGAGGTCATCCGGTCTCTCCGCGCTCAATCGAAGACCTTGAATCGCATCTCTCCCCTCAGAAATCGCGCGATCAGCCTTCTTGAGCGCAAGTTCCATGCGATCCTTGATGGGCCCCGCATCAAAATGATCCATCGCAGAACCCAGCATCAGGAGTGTTGCCTGAAAGTTCTGCAACAAAGTGTCATGGAGTTCTCTGGCTATGCGAGTGCGCTCTAAGACACGTTGCTCCAGCACTGCCTCCTCAGCACGTTTACGATCTTCGATATCAAAGGAGATTCCATACCATTTGACGATCTGTCCATGTTCGTCATACCTGGGAACTATGCGATGGAGCAACCAACGATATTCTCCATCGGCCCGTCTGCATCGCGTCTCGCTATCAAACGCTCGTCCCGCTGGGAAGAATTCAAGGTGGGCAGCCATGAGACTGGGCAGGTCGTCGGGATGGACCACATTCTGCCAGTTGAACCCAACCATTTGCTCGGCGGTCAGGCCATAATATTCAAGCGTGGGACGATTGAAAAAGTCGACGTTTCCGTCGGATGACATGGTTCCGCAAAGTACCGGAATCGCATCGATCGTTTCGCGAAGTTCTTTCTCAATCCGTTCTCGAAGGATCTCATCTCGACGTCGCAATTCTTCCTGGGCCCGTTTGCTGTCATCGACATCGAATCCCGCGCCATACAACTTAACAACTTCCGCGAGACTGTTGAACGCGGGAGTGCATCGAATCATCCACCAGCGATATATACCGTCGTGCCGGCGTACGCGGATCTCATGCTCCAGCGACTTTTGACTCTGAAGTGACGACCGCCAGGCCGACGTGTACGCTCCCACATCTTCTGGATGGATCACCGATTGCCACTTCCAGCCAAACGCGGCCGTTGCAGGAAGGCCCGTGTACTCTTCCCACTGAGGGTTGACATAATCTACCGTGCCGTCCGGAAGAGCCGACCACACATAAACGGGAACTGCGCCCATCACATCGCGGCATCCGTCATCTGTCCGTGTTTCCCGCGCGGTCATAGAAATATCGTAAACGCCATCGATGAGGGCGCAACACTGGATATTCAGTTCGGATGGATATGGAAGGAAAAGGGCGCCTAGCCCAGGTCTAGCCCGATAATCCCTAAACGACCGAATCTGATCAGCACGGAGAAGACAAGCGCGCTTTATAGTGTTGATTCCCTTGCCAATCCAGGCCACGTCGAGACGACAGATTCTGCGTCACTCGGGTTTGCGGCGCAGACCTAGCTAGGCTCATTTGGATGTAACAGTCGTGCCAGATGAGCCTTTGAGGAGCGTGGGCTTTGAATCCTATGCGCGACTTGGAGGCGAGGTTTTCCTAGGGTTTTGGCAATGTGATTCTTCGCCGCCCGTGAAGGACACCATCTATTGAATATGCTCCGCCACCCATGAGGGTTACGGCCGCGCACAGTATTGCGACTGTGCACTTCATGGTCAGTTCCGAGTGAGAGACGAACATAAAGGCGACGATCAGGGCGCCCGCAACGGCTGAGGATCCAACAGTAAAGAGTCCCAGCCCAATGAGAATTGCCAAACCCACCAAAACTACTGAGATCGCTGTGTGCTGGCCAGTGGTCAGTTGTAGGCTCTCGGCTATCAGAATGACGACTGCAACCGTGCAGCGCAATATGAGCAGACCCAGTCCCATTCGCCCGCGCGGAAAACTCAAAAGCATACTCCCAAAGTAGGGGGTCGGTCGTCGAGTGTGAAGCTCACGAAGAGGGGGTAGCAAACAACACTTTCGGGTTAACGGCTTTGGGCTCAAAATGCTACCGTAATGTCACGTCCAATGTCGGAACCCTGGACGCTTACGTCCTCTTCCCTTGATTGCAGGTAGATGCGAAATGGCGATCCCATCCCCAATTCGAGTTCTGTGTGTCGACGATCACCCACTGATGCGTGACGGCATCGCATTCGCCCTCCAGTCTCAGAAGGACATGGAACTCGTGGGGGAGGCCGTCGATGGTGAGGGAGCACTGCGTATGTTCCGCGAGCTTCGACCGGACGTAACCCTGATGGATTTGCAGATGCCCGGCATGAATGGGATTGCGACCATCGAATCGATAAGGAAGGAATTTCCGAAAGCCCGAATCGTCGTTCTTACGACCTACTCCGGCGATGTGCAAGCAGCGCGCGCCCTGAAAGCAGGGGCGTCAGGATACCTTCTCAAGAGTATGTTGCGCAACGAACTCATCAGCACGATCAGGACTGTGCACTCCGGTGGGCGGCGCATTCCACCAGAGATTGCCTCGGAACTTGCTGAGCATTTCAGTGCTGACGCCTTGTCGCTGAGAGAACTTGAGGTGCTCAGAAGCGTAGCGGGAGGGCACTCGAACAAGGTCGTGGCTGACGAACTTTCGATTTCAGAAGACACCGTCAAGGGCCACATGAAGAGCATCCTTTCCAAACTCGGCGCAAATGACAGGACGCATGCGGTCCTGATCGCGATCAAGCGCGGCTTTCTCGATGGCTAGGTCCACCTGGTGTCGCACGTTCAGGCGTGGTCGAGGGCCAGCGCAGCTTTCCAACCTGCTTTCATTCTTGAGGAAGCTGGCAGAGAGGCTTCTTTTTGTCTTATTTCTGCTTGGGACTGAGGAATCACTCCTGTTCGGGCAGCCCTCTTCCTCGACCAGCGTTCAGGTGGACCAAGACTTCTGGGGTTTCAAGGATGGCGCACCAGAAGATGTGGCCGGTTTGGCGCAAACTACCGACGGCTTCCTTTGGATTGCGACTCCGACCGGACTTGTTCGCTTTGACGGAGCCCGGTTTGAGAACTTCCACTCGCCATTCGGCGACCGACTGCTTTCGGCGAACATAAGTAGTGTGTTCGCGCCGCCTACAGGTGGTCTTTGGATCGGCTATCTTTTTGGAGGATTCAGTTTTCTGAATCATGGAAGGCTGACCAACTACGGCGATATAGCCACTGCAACTGGATCTATAGACAAATTTGCCGAAGACAAGAGCGGGACTGTATGGGCCGCCACCCCGAGCGGTTTGTGGAGATTCGAGCACGCGGATTGGCGACACATTGGAGATGAGTGGAACGCACCGCAGGGAGTCGTCAGTGACTTGGGATTCGACGGACAAGGGACACTCTGGATTCTGACGGGCTATGCTAACACCGGGAAGACAAGGCAGCTTTTCTATCTTCTGCAAGGAACCAGGAAGTTTCAGGCGGTTAAGGGAAAGTTGAGTAGTCTTGGATTTACGCTAGCCCCGGACGGGGGCGTCGTCACCCGTCCAGGGAGCGCGCCGCCTGTCCAGCATTTTGGGAGCAATAGCAACAGCAGTCCGCCCGCCTATCCCATTCTGAAGAATGACTTCATAGCATTTATCGATCGCACAAACAGCGTCTGGATCTCGAACAAAGCTTGCGTCTTCACTCGTATTGCTTCGACAAAACCAATTCTGGATGACGTATTCAAGGTGTCCGGAAGGCAGGCCGAGACCTACAATATCTGTCCGTCTGCTAATGGGTACCTGGTTGATCGCGAGGGCAATCTGTGGATTGGGAATGATAAGGGCATCTTCCGGCTCTATTACAGCCCACTTGTTCGGCAGCCGGTGCCGAAGGACCTTTCGGTGGGTTGGGGTTTTACGATAGTCTCCGCTGACCGCGGAACAATGTGGATTGAGAACGGTCGTGCTCTCTATCGCGTGTCGAGCGGTATGGCCAAGCTCTGGCGACGGACACCTTCCGCAAATGGATTCGCATACCGCGCACGTGACAATACGTTTTGGTTTGGCGGGGACGACGGCCTTTATCATCTTGTCGGCGCTAAGCTTGTACGAGTGGACCTCCCGCCCAAAATCGCAGGTATGGCTTCCTTTCTTCAGACAATTACCGAAGATCGCCTTGGAGGAATGTGGATTTCATTCGGGCGCCACGGATTGTACCGGTTTGCAAACGGAGTATGGACACCATATGGGGGCCGCGACGATCTGCCCAAAACTGGCGTGGTGATCGAGTTTACGGACAGCCTCGGCCGTGTGTGGTTCGGTTACACCAAAAACACTCTGGCGGTATTGGAGGGCGACAGGGTTCGTCTATTCGGCACGAGCGACGGTCTGGCAGTGGGAAACGTCACGGCAATCTACGGGCGGGGAGCAGAGATCTGGATTGGCGGAGAATTCGGATTGCAGCAGTTCGACCATGGACGGCTTCACACCATCAACGAAGTAAATGATGAGTGGTTGCGGGGAATCTCCGGCATCGTTGAAACGGCAAATGGTGATCTGTGGCTCAATGGACTCGGCGGGATCCTGCATATTCGCGGTTCAGAAATTGTGGAGGCGCTCAGAAATCGTGCCTATCGCGTCAAAGGGGAGCACTTTGGCAGACGTGAAGGGTTGCCGGGGGGGGCGTTTCAGCTGCGGCCGCTCAATACTGCTGTTGAAGGCACCGATGGACGACTCTGGTTCACCGGAAACCAGGGTATTGCAAGTCTTGATCCGACCCGATCTCAGAAAACAACCACTGCGTTTCCGGTCAGCATTCAGTCCGTTTCTGCGGATGACAAATCATACGATCTGACATTTCCTCTTAAGTTTCCCGCACTCACTTCCAGCGTGCAAATCAGCTATGCCGCAGTCAGCCTGTCGGACCCGGAAGCTGTCCACTTTCGCTATAGGTTGCAGGAAGCTGATAAGGATTGGCATGAAGTGGTCGCTGCGAATCCCGTAAGCTATCGCAACCTTGGGCCCGGTTCATATCACTTTCTCGTTGCGGCTACCGATTCGAACGGCATGTGGTCGGACAAAACTGCAACAGTGGATTTCACGATTCTGCCTGCCTTCTATCAAACCTTGTGGTTTCAGGGGCTATGCGGCTTCACAGGCCTACTCCTTATTTGGAGTACGGTATCGATTCGTTCGCGCCAGAAAGGTGCGAAGATGGTTGCCTTGGCACAAGAACGGACCAACGAACGGATGCGCATCGCCAGGGACTTGCACGATACACTTCTGCAATCCATTCACGGTCTGATGCTCCGCGTTCATTTCGCGACAGAAGTGCTGCCGCCAGACGAGCCGGCACGTCTGGAACTGCAGGCTGCGCTGTCGCGCGCGGACGAAGTGATTGTAGAAGGAAGGCGGCGGGTACAGGACTTGCGTGACGAGGTTCCCGACAACACAGATTTCACCACCATGCTCGCGGAAGTCGTGGAAGAACTCGAGATTCAGAAGTCGATGAGCTTCCAAGTGACGGAAGAAGGTGTGCGCCAGGAGTTAACCCCGATTGTCAAAAGCGAATTATACAAAATAGCTCGAGAAGCACTTAGAAACACGCTTCAGCACTCGGGCGCGACGAGTGCGGTGATCGCTCTAAGCTACGGGAGCTTGGAGTTTGCCATGAAAGTGAGCGACAACGGAGTCGGGATTTCCCCTTCAATCTTGGAGCATGGCAAAAGAGATGGTCATTGGGGGTTGATTGGCATGCGAGAACGAGCGTCCTCAGTAATGGGGAGGATGGAGATTTGGAGTTCGCCGAGTGAAGGAACTGAAATCGAACTTCGCATTCCCGCAAACATTGCCTATCGTGCTCCCGGGGCCGGTGCCCGGCTGGTGGATTTCCTAACCCGCCATCGACGAGATGCTACAGATTCGTCCCGAAAGTAAGCGCGACTAGCGATCTCTTGCCTACATGGCACAAGGTAGCCCAAGACTTCTCTGAATGCGCCTCACAAGCTGGCGGGTTTACTGGCGCAGGCTTTCCTTTGCGGCAGAATCCACCCGAATGGGTACCCACGGATCCACCCAGGAGTACCACAGGGACTGTGCGGCAGATCAATCAGATCAAAGCTCAAGTGTCGATCTACTCGGTGAGGAGCTGGAGGCCCCTCTCATTTCAATTGCCCCTCTGTGGTGCCTCGCTACCTCGCGTATACGTGGTCATCTGAAAGGATATATTTCCTCGGGCGCGAAGGGAATGTCCCACACCCACCCTAAAGTGGCGAAACGCGAGACAACTATAGGGAGTTTGCAAGAGCAGTAGAAAGGACCAAGATAAGTGCAGCCTGATGTTTCCATGAATCAACCGTTCCGCGGAATTTCAGTACCACGTTGAACTTGAGCGATGAAAGCCGAGCCGTAACATTGAGCGCTCAAAACGGGAATTCCCGAGCGCAGGACCAGATCGATACCAACGAGCGCCTTGATATGAGCATGTTTGGTAGGAAAGAACTAAGGACAGGAGATGCAGATGGAAGCAGCAAAATCCCCGCTACTCCCAACGGTAGGCGATCTGGCCCCAAAGCGAAGGGGCGACTCGCCTGCCGCGGTCAGTGATCTGGAACCATTAATCCGCGAGGAACTCGCTCTGATTTTAAAGAGCCGAGCTTTCAGGTTGTCGGCCAGGATGAAGCGCTTCCTTCGCTTTGTCGTTGAGACAACCCTTGAGGGCCGAGCGGAATGCTTGAAGGAATATGTGATCGGGGCCGAGGTATACGACCGTAAACCGCCTTACGAGCCAAGTCAGGATTCAATTGTTCGAACTGAAGCGCGGCGACTCAGAGGCAAGCTGAAGGAGTATTACGAATCAGAAGGCAAAATGGATACGGTCATTATCAGCTTTCCCACCGGAAGCTACGTCCCGGTATTTGCGCGTCGCGAACCGTTGAACTTCGATCGACCACAGACTGATCCAGCAGCAGAGCCCATTTCCTCTGAACTCCCGGAGATGATCATCGTTGTGATGCGGCTCGGCGATGTATCCGGAGATACTCTCGCCAAAGATTGTGCACGAGCTATCTCCGAAGGGATCGCACTCCAGCTCAGGCGACGGCCTACCCCCAAACTCAATGCGGATCTGCTGCTACAGACGCCACGTCCTGTGTTCGTGATTGAACCGTTTCAGATCTGAAGAAGAGATACACCTCCTTCGTTCGTGCGGGCGTTTTGGGGTGTGGGTAAGAATCGAGACTGCCTGACTGGAAAACCTAAGTCACTTGATCCAATGGATGCACAGCTGGGGCATAGACTGAGTAGGCTGCGCAAGAAGTCGATGTGAGGCATTACTGTGTTTCGACCATAACACTACCATCACAATCGGTAGTCCAACGCCAACGCAACATCATTATTGATTTTCAGGGGATTCCCTTCTCTTCCGCGGCTAATGTCCATAGCCTTCAGCCTGTTTTGGAACTTTTCCTCGGAATCTCCAATAGACAATCGCGGTGTAGATTGCAGCCAGAGAGATGCCGGCGGACCACCAGATAAGTCCGGCACGGAGAGTGTTTGAATCAGAAATTGCTCGGGCGATGGTGAGGTCTTGGCCCTGCGTTCCCACCGCAGGTAGGAGCACTGGGAAAAGTCCGGTCGCGGCCCCCACGAGCATAGAGGCCAGGTATCCGCACGAGGCGAGGAAGGCTGCGAGACGCAGGTGTTTCGCTATACATAAACGAATCACTCCAAGACTGGCAATGACAGCGAGCGGGACCAAGAACCCAACTGGGTGCCCCTTGTAATTATTGAGCGACGCTGGACGCGCAAGGACCGTAGCTGGGACACCAACTGCAGTAAGGACTATTGTCCCAATCCAAAGGCGGCGAGCGAGACATTGGGCTCGGGACTCCATCTTCCCGTCGGTCTTGAGTGCAAGGTATAGCGAACCATGAAGAGCCAGCGCCACTAAAGCGAGATCGCCGCCGAGGATTGTATACCAATCGAGGACGCCGGGATTCGAACCGGTCTGCCAGTTAGTCCAGAGAGGTAGAAAGAAATAGTCATCGGCGCCGATCGGAACACCGCGCATTACATTCCCGAGGGCAGCCCCAAAGAAGATGGCCAGCAAGGCACTTGACAGGCTGAAGAGTACGTCGAAGAACGCGCGCCACAACGGGTCGGCGAAGTGGCTACGCAATTCGATGCTGATGCCGCGCAGGATCAGCAGCCAGAGCACAATCATGAGCGGGAGGTAGAATCCGCTGAATGCCGAGGCATAAAGGAGCGGGAATGCAAAGAAGAGAGTGCCCCCTGCAGCCAGGAGCCAGACTTCATTGCCGTCCCAGACGGGGCCGATGGCCCGCAGTGCCTGCGTGCGTTCAGATTCAGAACGGGCTACGAGTAGATAGACAATTCCGACGCCGAGATCGAAGCCATCGAATACCACGTAGGCCGTAAGCATCAGCGCGACGATCCAGAACCAGAGGGTGCCCATAAAGTGTACTCCTTAAGCGGTGACGGGCTCGAGATGCGACGGTTGCTCAGCTACGGCTGGGCCCGTCTGAATGTGGTTGTACACGATGACGATCCAGAGCATCGAGAGTACGGTGTACATGCCGAGGAAGCCCAGCAAGGTGAAGAGGCTGTTGCCGGCAGTTACATGAGTTGAGTAGCCCTGCGAGGTTCGGATGAGTCCATAGACAAGCCAGGGCTGACGGCCGATCTCAGCAGTCATCCATCCGGCAGTTGTGGCAATGTACGGCAGCGGCCAGCTAAGCAGGATGGGCCACAAGATCCAGCGGGATGAGCAAAGTTTTCCTCGCCAAAGAAGAAAAGCGGCGGCGCCCATAAGCGCGCCGAACCAAGTTCCGAGACCGACCATGATGTGGTAGCTGTAATACAAGAGCGGCAACGTGGTGGGCCACTGGTCTCTGGGGAAGTGGTCGAGCCCTTCGACTTCGGCGGCAGTCGTTCCATAGATGAGGAAGCTTAGGACTTTGTTCACCACGAGCGGGTTGTCTATCGTTTCGGTCTCGTAGTTAGGCTGCCCCATGAGCACCATTCCAGCGCCCTTCTCAGAATGGAAGAGACCCTCCATGGCTGCGATCGCGGTGGGCTGATTCTTGGCCATGAACTTGCCGTGAAGGTCGCCAGTGGGGAAGACCTGGAGAGTACAGGAAATAATTCCGGCGACGACGCCAAGCTTGAGGAAGATCCGTCCGTAGGGACCTTCGCGGTCTTGGAGAACATAGAGTGCCCCAACCGCGGCCATGACGAAAGACGCGGTGACGACCGCGGCACACATGTTGTGCGCATACTCCAGTAAAGCCCAAGGATTCAGCAGGAGCTGACTGAAGCTGGTTACTTCGAAAACTCCGTTCGGGAGGAGCTTGTATCCCACGGGATGTTGCATCCAGGCGTTGGTAACAATGATAAACAATCCGGAGATCCAAGAGCCCAAAAAGACAAGGAAGGCAGAGAGCCAGTGCATACGGCGAGACAGGCGTTTCTCGCCGAAGAGAAATAGACCGAGGAATGCCGATTCGAGGAAGAAGGAGAAGATACCCTCCATCGCTAGCGGCATGCCGATCACGCCCCCGGTTCGTCGCGAAAACTCCGACCAGTTGGTGCCGAACTGGAATTCCATTGGAATCCCGGTGACCACGCCGAGGACGAAATTAATAGCGAAGATCTTTGCCCAAAACCGGGCGCTTATGTCATATCTTTCATCGCCGTCTTTAAGCGCAAGAGTTTTGAGGACAACGATGAGCAACGCCAGCCCCATTGTGAGTTGCGGAAACAAATAATGACAAGTGATGGTGAAGGCGAAGTGAATTCGGTGAAGCGCTAGCGTGTCCATAGGTGCCTCCTAGTTGCGTAGAGTCCAGCTTGCTGGCGCCTTAACTGCGCGGAACTTCTCGATAACCCAGACAATCTGTCAAACTCTCATCGGGAGTTGACGGGAGCGATCAGTTACGAATCTCGAACGATTGTGTCCGCCTTCGCAGAACGGAATGTCGAAGCGCGATCCGTGCCCTATAGAGCCTCGACTTGGTTGCGGCAACAGTAAGCCCGGTCATGCTCGCCAACTCCTTGAGCGGCCTGTCGTGAAATCGATGCGCATCCAAAACGATACGAAGCGGCGTCGGTAAACGCCTGACCGCCTGCTGGAGCAGGAACTGCATCTCTCGCGCAAGTAGCTCCTGTTCCAGATCATTCGAAGGCTCTGCAATCTGCCACGGTCCTTGGCGCTCTGAATTGACGTGATCATCCAGAGAAGCCACAGTCACATGTCTTCTTTTCCTGAGTGCCATCAACGCTGTATTGATTGCAATCCGAACAAGCCAAGTGGAAAATGCTGATCGGCCATCGAATGTCTTGATGTGAATGAAGGCCTTGATAGAGCAGTCTTGCAAAACATCTTCGGTGTCATGAGCGTTCTTTGTGATCCGTTGCACTCTCCGAGAGAGGGTATTGTGATGGCGCAGGAATAGCTCAGCGAAGGCTGAATGGCCTCCTGCCTGCGCCATCGCCACTAACTCCTTATCGCTCGCCGTCGAGGAATTGCTGTCCGAGTGCTTGCCTGTGGCTGTGTCATTGAACGACATGCAGCTCTCCTCTTCCGTTCCGTTCGATTCTCATGCAGCGCAATCCGACGGCGCGATAGAGATTTGCGGCGCGCACCCCGGCAAGAGTGAGCATTGTGGGAGTGGCCGCGCTCTCAGCGCGCAAGCCACTCCGGCTTCGAAGAACCGATCGGGGAGATAATTGGATCATCCCAGTACTCCGGTGTCTTTGACATTTCAACCTGAGAGCCGATGCGGGTGAATTCACCAAACGCCGTCAGCCCCGTCTGAAGATTAGGCTTGAGCGGTTTGTGATCAGGTCCGAGATTATCCAGGTTGAGGAGTGTATCGGTGTCGACATAGCCAAGAGCCTGCTCGAACATGATCGTTTGGGATAATGTGACAGTCACTAGATAGCTTCCGCCCTCCGCGGCCCTGCGTAGCAGTGCGGCTTGTACTCCGATGGAACCCAAGTACCCCGTCAGGAAGTCGCATACGACATTTACACCATGTGGCAACTGAGGTTGGTCTGCAGAACCGATGTCGCAAAGCAATCCGCACATGCCTGCCGCGGTGAAGTCATATCCCATCCAGTCAGCCCACGGGCCTGTCGATGTGTTCAGCTTGATTTTGACGTAGATGATCCCCGGACGGACGCTCGCGAGCGTTTCCGCTGAGAACCCTTGCTTATCTGCCAGGTGCGGACGCAGATTTTCTACGAAGACGTCAGAACCCTTGACGAGCTCATAAACCGCCTTCCGATTTCCATCGGCACGTGCGTCCATGTAAGCTTGGCGGCTTCCGGCCTGAGTCTGCCAATACATTGTGGGTTCTTCAATCCAGTTCAACGTATTCAGATTAAGAGCATCTGCCCCTTGTGCGGAGAGCTGACGCAATACCGCGGGCCCTGCAACGACATGGGTCATCCCGAGCACGCGAACGCCCGAGAGGGGCCTCGTTCCAGGGAGAAACAGTTCGGGCTCGCTGTCGCCAATTTTCTCAATGTGGATAAGAGGAGCGCTTACTTGACGCTGATACTGCTCAGTTGCGCGAAATTCCTTGCTCGTACGGCAGATGACCAGTGGCACCCCTGCGTCTTGCGCCGCGTTCTCCAGATCGGCCGCGTCCCACTTGCGTGTTGCCCTCTCAAGTTGTTTGGGCAGTGTGCCGCTGTCCAACAAGCCCATGATCCGTTCGGTGTTCGAGGAATAGAGCGAGGTTAGAATAACGAAACGTCCGTCCCTGGTGGGCAAGATATGTGAACCCAACTCTCCCACATTTCCACCCATCATTTGCGGCGTGCCGTTCACCAGGGTGAAGCCAGCCAACAAGTCTTGCCAAGGGCTTTGAGTCACGTAGGCTTTTCGCAGGTCGATATGGATATCCTGGCTCTCGCCGGAGCGGTGCTTCCAGATGATTGCTGAAGCGATCGCGTTGGCGCCGCTTACTGACGCGGAAGCGCATCCAACTTTGAGGTGTGTCGGTCGAATTGGATCCATGCCCGCAAAGGTGATCTGGCCGCCGAAGTCTTCGCGCTTGAGACCAGCCTCAAGGAGAAGGCCGTCCACGACGTTCAACAGATCCTGATGGCTATTGACAGGTTGATAAGAGAACATGTAGCTCCTTTTTGATCTTGAAGAGTTTGTGTGTAATACGGGAAGACTTTCGTCACATCAAGGTCCAATCGTATTCAGGATTGGGCCTTCACTCTGGTTCAAGATCCCACTTTGTGTCACCTAAAGATAGGTTGTGAGTAGTCATCTAACAGTGAGAATGGCTCGATCCTTCGCAAGTCAGTTCCTCCCACGCGCATTGAGAAATACCAAGCGTAAATCTGGCGACTGAGTCGCTTAAGAGAAGTCGAGGACCACACGAGATGGCACGTCACCGTGCTCGAGTCGATGGAAGACCTGATTGATAGCGGACAGAGGCTGCAGTTCGATGTCCGCTTTAACCTTTCCAGTAGCTGCAAAAGCAAGCGTCTCGGCCATATCCTGGCGTGTGCCAACAAACGAACCCCGAATCGTAATGCAATTCGCCACAATATCAAATAGCGGAACCGGGAACTCGCCTGGCGGCAATCCAACCAAAACGCATGTTCCGCGCCGGCGAGTCATATTGATTCCTTGCTTGAAGGCACCGAGTGAAGGCGCCGTTATCAAAACACCATGAGCGCCGCCGCCTGTTTCCCTTTTCAATGTGGCTGCCACATCATCGTTCTTAGCATTGACCACAAGATCGGCACCCAACCGAGTCGCGTGGTCAAGCTTACTGTCATCTATATCGACTGCGGCGACGAACAACCCCATAGCCTTGGCATATTGAACAGCCAGGTGCCCAAGTCCGCCAACACCGGATATTGCGATCCATTCGCCCGGCTTGGCCTCGGTCACCTTGATTCCTTTATAGGTGGTGATGCCAGCGCAAAGAAGAGGCGCGGCTTCTGCGGCTGATAGCCCTTTCGGCACACGTGCGACATAATTGGGATCTGCGATGACGTATTCGGCAAAGCCGCCATTCCGGGTATAACCGCCGAATTGCATTTCAGGACACACCGTTTCCCAAGCTGACAGGCAGTACTCGCAATGGCCACATGCTGAATGAAGCCACGGTACGCCAACGCAATCTCCCTCCTTGACACTCGTCACGCCCGATCCGACGGCTATGATCATGCCAGCGGCCTCATGGCCAGGAATGAATGGAGTGGGGGGCTTTCCTGCCCAGTCTCCACGTGCGGCATGAAGGTCTGTGTGGCACACTCCGCATGCCTCGGTCTTGATTAAGATCTGACCTGGCCCAGGGGCCGGAGTCGTCCATTCCCGAAGCACCAGAGGAGAACCGAATTGTTCGACGACCGCTGCCTGCATCTTGAGTGTCCTCAATGAATCCATCTTCAAATCTCGGGCTGCCGAGTTTCACTGAACAGAATGGAGATATGTGCTTGCACAGTAGGGTAAGTCCGCTTGGCCTCCGAGCGTTTTCACTAGGTGGTGCAAGACAAAAAATGTCAAGCGAGTGCGCGCGACTGGCTGGAGTATTCGATACGCCCTTCCAAGGTTGATTTAAGAGGCGGTTCGATAACGGTCATAGCACAGTCACTTTCCGCCAAATACCTTTGCCAACCGTAACGTTAGACCGAAATCTTGTTTGAATTGACCCGACACCGCAACATCGTGGCTGGCGGAAACCAGTACTTGCCAACGCGGAGTAATGAACTTCGTGTAGCTTCCCCTTATCTGCTGCTCCCCGGTTTTTGCTCCATTCGATACCCCATCGAGCTTTTGTGCACCGCCGAAGTCGCCAAGGTAACCGATCGACACAAAGGATGGAAGCTTGTTCCGCATCAAGGATGTTGTCTCGTAGCTGAACCACGCATAGGCCGCATAAGAAGAAGACTGGCTGAGCTTTTGGTTACCTGTCCCCGCCTGCTTATTGTCCCCGTAGTAAACCCAGTCTCCGGAAACATCAATGGTGTACTTGCGCAGAAGTCCCTGCGTCAAATTCGCCTGGAGATCATTTTGCCAGCGATTGTTCCCAAGGTTTAGCTCTTGATGCTTGTCGTAGCTTCCAATTGGAATTGTCAGGTAGCTTGCCGCCGAAAGAAATTGTTTCCTCTCTGCGTTTTCGATCAACCACCCGCCTGCGGAGACAATTGGGTCTCCCACTCCGGAACCATTGCTCAGCGGGACACCGCCTATCTTGCCGTTATTCAATACGCCGAATGGAACTACGATGTTCATGTCCCAACCCTTCTCGTAGTACACACAGCGAATGATCCCTAAGTTACTATCAAGATTCGTACCTTTTGTGATGTTGCCTGTTATCGTATTGTTGAATTGGTTGCGGTTGGCGAATTGATAGTAGAGCATGCAGGCCGTGCTATGAGGGCGTAACGGAACCCAGTCGAACGGCTGATAATCTTCCGCCCAACTCGACGCCGCACCTATCAGTGCAATGGCAAGCCACACAGAGGCGGTGAGAATCGTCTTAGTGAATGTCTTCATTTAGGATCTCCGGTTTATTCGCTAAGTGAGCCGGTGCAGACTGGTTGGCCTGCACGGGTTCAAACGATCACTGCGCCGTGTATCCTCCGTCGATTACGAGCTCCGAGCCAGTGATGAATTTGGCTTCGTCCGAGGCAAGATAGACAGCTCCCCATCCGATATCGTCGGGTTCGCCTAGGTGGCCCACCGGATGCAGAGCAACGAGTGCTTTGCGTTTCGCCTCGGCATCGCCCGGAGCATTTTCGACCATCGGCGTCCAGACAAACCCTGGGTGAATGGAGTTGACGCGAATTCCTGTGCCTGTCTTCGCGCAATGCAGTGCAGCCGATTTTGTGAGAAGACGGACGCCGCCCTTACTCGCGTTATACGCGGCGAGGTCTGGATCGCCCACCAATCCCTCTATCGAGGAAAGGTTGATGATTGCTCCACCCTTTTGACCTTGCTTGATCCCGCGGATGCCATGCTTGGTTCCGAGGAAGACTCCATCAAGATTGACGCTGATGACCCTACGCCAATCGGCAAAAGAGGCGTCCTCTGCGCTGCCAGGGGTGGCGATGCCTGCATTGTTGACAACAACGTCGAGCCTGCCGTATTTCTCCACTGTCCCGTCGACCACCTTGATCCAATCTTCTTCCAGGCTTACATTGTGCTGAAAGAAACTGGCGGTGCCGCCGGCTTTTTCGATCTCGGCCACCGCGCTGGCGCCGTCGGCTTCGCGCATGTCGGTCACTACGACTTTGGCACCCTCGCGAGCCATAAGCAACGCCGTCGCGCGGCCAAGGCCGAGCGCGCTCCCGGTAACGATTGCGACCTTATCTCTTAAACGACCCATTGGTGCATCTCCTTATCTCTTGTTGCATCCTCGGCACCGGGCGTTCGTCGCGACCCGCGGTTGCCGCGTTCGGGCCGTACGTTGAGTAGCATCTACTCATTGTTGGTTTCATGCTCTCTGTCTCGCGGAGTGTTAACGACACGACAGATCGCGTTCCAGAACGGTGAAGCGGTTGCGCGAACTCCGTAGTACTCTGGGGACCAAAGCTGAAAGGTCACTCCACGTAAGCGATGCCGGTCAGATTTCCCTGTGCGGCCAGCAACATCTTTGGATCAGTTCCGTCGAGGTTGGCGCTATACACCGAGCCCGCGAGGTCAGTCACAAACATTCGGCCGCCTTTCAGATCCAAGGACAAGCCGATGCCTTCCATAAGGTGGGTAACGAGGATCTCCGATTGCGTGTGGGAGTCCGGGAGGATATCCATCGGAGCCCGATTTACGGTGTTGCCCCGCGGCGGGTCGCCGCGATCCGTCCAGTACAGCATTCTGTTCACGGGATCGAGATCCAGATCAATCGGTTCGGGGAGTTCCGCGAATAGAAGCTCCATATCTGTGCGGGTTCTTGGCGAGTCACCCGCGGGAATCTCGAGACCTGCCCGGAAGATGCGGCCTTGTCCGGCATTGTCTGCGCCCTTTTGGGTCCAGTAGATATGACCGCCTTCGGGATCGACCGCAATGCCAACACACCACCTGGTTTGGTCGTGACGGTCGGCATCCGTCTGTCCGGTCTGAACCAGAGTCTCAATCTGGGATCCGTCCAGATTGCAGCGCATCACTCGCATGCCTTCGCGATCACACCAGTAGAGCTTTTGCGACTTCGGTTCGATCTGGATCTGCTTTGGAGTAAAGGTTCCCCCTGTCGGCACGATGACGGTAATGTTTCCACCGTCCACATCGGAGCGGAAGATGGAACCGTCATTCGCTATCGGGTTCCCCATGTTTGTCCAGTACAGATGCCCCCGAACTGGATCAACAGCAATGCCGTCCGGGTGCTTCTGTCCTCCCTCGATAACAACCTTCAGGTCCGAACCGTCGGGATTGGCCGACAGGATACGGCCGGCTCCAAGGTCAAGGAAGAAAATCCGTGCACCCACGGGATTCTGCGATTTCGTGGCCTGTGTTTTGGTCTCGACTTCAGTCATAATGCAAATCTCCTTTTCCGTTGCTACGTTTGCTAGGACTAGAGCCCCGCCTTTGCGCGCAGGGCGAGAAGACTCAAGAGGACTTCGTTTTCCCGCTTGGTAAGCTCCTCGACAGTGCTTTCGCCAGCTTCATGAAGAACGCCTTCCACCACTGTCTGTTTGAGGGCGTCGGTCACGTCCGGAGCCTTAAGTGAACCAATCAAGGCTGTGAGCGGCGGCATGAGGTGCTCCATGAAGTGGTGGATGCCACCAGCACCTCCACCAAGGTGCCATTGCAGGCTGGGCCCCATGGCGCTCCAGCGCAGCCCTGGTCCGTAGCAGATCGCGACATCGGCATCCTCGACGCTGAGTACGCCGTCCTGAACGAGGTATAGGACCTCCTTATAGAGCGCCGCCTGGAATCGGTTGGCCACATGTCCCGGAAGCGCCTTGTACAGGCGGATCGCCTTCTTCCCGATCGACGAGTAGAACTCCATTGCTCGCTGGATAGTGTCCTCGGAGGTCTTTGCTCCTCCTACCACCTCAACCAGCGGAACAACGTGCGGCGGATTGAAAGGATGACCAATCACACAACGCTCGGGACGCTTGCAGCCAGACTGGATTACGTCCATCGTCAGCCCTGAAGAACTCGAGGCGATGATGGAATCCGGCGGAGTCAACTCGTCTATCTCTGCGAAGAGTTTGATTTTGAACTCGGGACGCTCAGGAGCATTTTCCTGAACAAAATCGGCAGTGGCCAGAGCCCCCTGCATACTGGAGGCAAACCCGAGGCGGTCTAACGAGGCATTCGGCGCCAATCCGTATGCCGTCAGCAACTCCCAGGCGTCCTTTACATAAGTCCGAAGATTTGCTTCTGCATTAGGCGCGGGGTCCGTGGCGACAACGTCGAATCCACGCGACAGGTAGTACGCCGCCCAACTTGCACCGATGACACCTGTGCCTACAATTGCGATTTGTTGAATTGGCTTGATCGACGACATCGTTTTCTCCTTTTTCCCGGCGATTGGTTTAGGTGTGTTTACCGGAGGCTTTCGCACCTCTGGGTGGAACGCCGTTTCAGCCTGATTCACCATTCCAGATTTGCGATCTCAGCGGAAGGTGAGAAACTGTCACGTCACAGTTAGTACGGACTGATCGGTCTCATGTCAGTCCGCCGTTCCTTGAGTCAGGCGATGAAGAATTAGTCGCCGTGATGCTTCACGATCAGACGAGAACCACGCTGGCCAGTGCAGTATGTCCAGACCCATTGCACAAGCACAC
>Ga0224528_1000414_pt1 | contig 33489 bp, 25 predicted proteins | sample CBST25metaG_2_FD_179888 | JGI IMG/M metagenome (GOLD analysis project Ga0224528, IMG submission 179888) | Peat soil microbial communities from Stordalen Mire, Sweden - C.B.S.T25 | ecosystem: Environmental > Terrestrial > Soil > Wetlands > Peat | place: Sweden: Norrbotten County, Stordalen Mire...
GGAATCGCTCAAAGGCAAACGCGGGCGTTTTCCAACCGAGTCATTGATTCAGTTGCCGCAAACACTCGAACAATTCGTGCGCGGAGAGCAGGGCAATCATGCGCATTGAACACATACTCTCTCTTCGCGCCGATGCGCGCAGGCCGATACGCGTTCTCGTCATCGGCGCAGGCGGTACGGGAAGCGCCATCACGATGGGGTTGCCATATCTCGACCAGGCGCTGCGCGTCTGGGGTCGGTTTGCCGGACTTGAAATTCTCCTGATGGACGCCGACACGGTTTCCGAAACCAACTGCATCCGCCAGCCGTTTTCGATCTCCGACATCGGGCAAAACAAGGCGACGGTGCTCGTCAATCGCATCAACTTGTTCTGGGGAACAAGCTGGAGATCTGAGCCAAGAAACTTCGACGAGCGGACATTCGAAAGAATTAAGGACACGTCGATCGATTTCCTCATCGGCTGCGTGGACAGCCGCGCAGCGCGCAACACAATCGCGCGGTCGCTCGTCAAATCAAGCAACCGTACCGCTTATTGGCTCGATCTTGGCAACAATGCGGCGAGCGGACAGTTCGTGCTCGGCCAGCCGTGGAACGCGCGCAACCGGCGTTCGACGGAAAGGCTGCGCACGGTGAACGAGTTGTATCCGGAGATCGCCGACGTCAAGGCCGGCGAAGACCCGCTTCCGAGTTGCTCGGCTGTCGAGGCTCTCGAACGCCAGGAGCCGTTTATCAATCAGACGCTCGCCGCAAGTGCTCTGACGATGCTTGCGCGCCTCTTACGTTACGGAAAGATCGAGCACCACGGCGGTTTCTTCAATGCCGCGACGGGCAAGGTAACCGCACTGCCTGTCGATCCTGAACTCTGGCGGAAGACCCTGAAACTACAACGATAAATTGGCCAAGAAGGCCATGTTATGGTTGTAATCGGTTGCGGTCAGGTTATGGTTGTAACTTCGGATGATTTGAGTCCCGTGATTTCCGATATGGTCCTCGCTGACTCGTCGCGAATGCGTCTCAGTATCCTGCTGGTCAGGCAAATGCTTGTCAGCGAAGGGTTTCGTTTTGCGATGACGGACAGAACCCTTTTGCGCGAGGGGTATTTGCCTACACAGGTGATTTCATCGACTGCCTCACGGACGTACGTCTCGTACGTAAATTCAAGCTGGTGCCGTTCCGAGTATCGACGTGCAAGGTACTGTTGGCGAAGGTCTGCGCAAAGTTGCGGGCAGATCATGCGCAACTTGTCTGGGTTGCGATGTAATCGTGCGGCGAGTTGGACGAGCGATGCCGGCGCTTCTTCAAATGCTTTCTTGAGTTCGTCCTCTGTTTGAGCAATCTGGAATTGGCGGCGGTCCGGACGAAGCAAAGAAAGACGTGTGTAGAGGTCAGGGCAAGCTCTGCGAAGGCTGTTGATGTTGACTCCCAGCCGTTGTGCAACCTGCATCACAGTTGGGGGCGGCGTTTCGTTAAGCGCTGATTGCAGCTCCGCGCTGTATCCGTCAAACCGTCTCCGGCGCTTTGCTTGGATCGCGGCATAGAGTTCGGGAAACCAATATCGTCCCATGACACATTGCCGATATCCAAGGCTTCGAAAGATGTCCCGAACCGATCTTGGAACATCCTGATCGAGAGCACTCTCCATCGCGGCTCTGACTTCAGCTTTCGCTGCTGTTCGTTCACGACTTGAAAGCGCCCACAAGCGGTCGCGCGTCACGGGATGCTCGAAACGTTGTCTCGAAGCTGCCCTGCGATTCGTCGACCTCGCCTGCTCCTCTTCCGCAGATGTTCGGAGCTGGATCCACGCCGCGTCATCGGCGGGTATCTCGTCGAGGAGCAGCATTTTGAGAGGGATTTTGAGATTCCGCGCAACTCGGATAAGTAGAGCAAATGAAGGGAGCACCTTGACACTCAGCCACGCCATGAGTGTTCTTTCATTGACGCCGGCGATGCGACAGAATAGCAGTCGGTTCCCATGGATCCAATTCGCTATGGCCCGCTGGACGTTATCGCCGAGATGCGAGTGAACCGACTGGTTCTGCATGACGCCAGTGGACAGAAGGTTCCCAACATCCCTTGCTGTATAAAGACGAGACTCTAGGTCCGGTGCCAACGCGTCTGACGTTGGCGCAGGAGGGACGCTACCAAGCCATCCATCACAATGGCTACAAAATCCGCATCTGGCTCCGGCTGAAAGTGGGAGTGAGCGCTTTCCGCAGTGATGGCAGTATTCCAGTAAAGGGATTTCGTGACGTGGGCAAACAGTTACCGGTGCAAGCATCCACAACAGCGGATCGTAGACGGCAGATTCATGGTCCCGGCATTCCTCGTAACAGCGGGGACACCAGGCACGATACCGACGCAAGACGCCATCACCAGAAAGAACGCCGCGCCAAGGTAACAGAGTCAGGGCGCGGAGGTCGTTTCGTGCGGTTAAGCTTTCCAGAATCTCTACCCATTGCACAAAGCATGGACCAGAACCGTTCAACGAATGCAGAGCCGCAAAGCTTAGACGTTTGGGACACGCCGTTAGATGGGGACAAATCTCTTCGCGGATCAGAGTTCCAGGGGAAACCGCATGCGCGTCGGCAATGCGCATCATATAGCTTGTGACACCCTCAACTTGGAAACTCCCAATGCCTATTGGCGCAAGAGAATAGAGGCGGCTCCGGGGCGGCAACGTAGGTGATGCGATTCTCCAGAGTTCACAAGGCATGTCGAACCTCCGCGAGCGGACTCTGGCTAAAGCCGACTTGATCTCGTTTGGGCTTGCGCCGGCCAACCTGCTGGTGGGTGTTTCGGCCAAAAGGTCTCCGCGGCTGTGAGGCGTCGGATTGGTCAGCAAGACCCAGCAGCATGCGGAGGCGGGATTGAACCTGATTCCCCGAGGACAGCTGAGCTTCGCCCTCGTGTGCTTCGACGGCGATCTTTTCACATTGTGAGGCGGTTAGAGCGGTCGCCTCGAGGTGCCGAAGGGCCATCGTTGCGCAACCCTCTTTCAAGGTTGCGATCAATGCTCTATCCAGCCATTCCTTCAAAAGGCCGATGCACCCAACTGACCGCTCGTATAGCAAATCCCAAAGCGCGACGAGGTCCGGCGGCTCGTCTAAAGGGAGCTGTTGTTGAAACGTGAGAACAACATTCTTGAACATACGGAGATCGTTGGGATTCTCAGCACAGTAGCGACTGAAGTGGATATCCAGACTTCTACGGGCAAGTTGTCCATTGAGCTGGCGCAGCCGGAGCAGATCGTAGGTTCCAAGCAGCACATGCACCGTTCGCGTGCAGTTGGCCAGGGACTTGATGACTTCCAATTGGTCAGCCAGCCTCTTGCCGGAAGCGATCCGGGTGAGATGTTGTGCTTCGTCCACCAGAATGGCTGCGGGACGGCGATGGATAATTGCGGATTCCAATGCGTGGCGGAGTTCTATGGCGGCGGAGCGAGGACCGAGAAGGTGCTGTGAGCGGGAATCCTGGATCATGTGAATCCAATTCGGTTGACGCTTGTGGTCAAGCATCGGTTCGCTCAAGGCGAGCAAGGTGCGCCGATAGTGGTCTCTCCAACTGAAACTTCCATTGTCAGTAGCAGCCGCCTCAACGGCGACAAATGGTACGCAAGTCGGATCGGCATTCATGAGGCCGAGATTTCGATCGGTCAACAACTGTTGGATCTTGAGTCGCAGTGTTGTCTTGCCCACTCCCGTGGGTCCGTAGACCATGACAATCGAACCGGCAGGCGCCTCATCAATTGCCGCCATCAGCGAATCTCTCGCAGAGAGTAGCATTGGATGCGCCACAGTAAGACAGCGGAACTCGCGTATGCGATCTGCAGTCTGTCGTGGAGTGTTGGCTGGTTCCATACTCAGAATGCTCCGTAAGTTTCGTACTCCTCGCGAGGGCTTTGAATCTCGATGCGCATGGGCGGCGTTACCAGGAATGGCCGGGCTAAGGTTCCATCATCGACGGGTGCGGGCGGATCAGAGATGGATTCCGGTACTGGGCACGTCTTCCCGGCCTGCTGGTCGCGCAGACGCTGTGAGAGCAGCGACTCCTGGGCCTCCACGGATCGCAGAAAATCGCCAATCGCCTTTGCAGAGGGGCCGCGCTGCAGTCCGTGCTGGCGGCGTTGCCGGTGGAGTTCCTGCGTTGCGAAGATCAGTTCTCGCTCTGTGTGCCCATGCAGGAGGGCGCAATATTCCGAATGGCACTGCGCCCACTGTCCGTCTACAAAAGCGAACGCCGTGCCTATGTTGAAGGGGTCGTATCGGATTGACACCTGCTTGCTTTCGACTTCTGGATTGCGGAACAGGTCCGACCAGTAATAGATGTAGTGGATCTTCACGCCCCTGCCGGGCAGAACCCGGGCAGCCCCTCGGGGAGTTGTGGGCAGCGTCATGATGAAAAACTCACGATCGTTGCTGATGTGGCGCCAAGGTCGCTGACCGGCGTTCACCATTCCAGCTTCGTATGCATCTCCGGGACTTTGACCCAGTGCAGGATGGTTGAGGGAGTCGTAAACAAAGTAGAGATAGTGGGCCAGCCGATCATGCAAATCGGACAGCGTCCAGACAGCCTCGCCTTTCGGGTTCACGCTGGCTGTAACCTGGCGCACTTGGCGCATGATCTGAGTGTTGCCGCGGAGATTGTGAATGAACTGAGAATTGCAAGTGCCAAATAGACGTTCGACTACTGAGCCGAAGCGCGCCTTGGCCGACGGCCTGCACTTCTTGATACATTCATACCGGGCCAGGACAGTTTCAAAATAGGTGCTTCCGAATTCCACTCCTCCGTCCACCACGAAGATCTGCGGGAGCCGGTTGTAACGGGCGACGCACTCTCTGACGATCATCATGCAAGAGCGATAGCTCGGTGAATCGAAGGATAACGCGAACGCCAGTACCCGCCGGGAAAACGCATCCGTGAGCAAGGAAAGCCAAGGCCGTCCGAGATTGCGACCCGTCGTTGAACATACCAATTCCACGTCCAGTTCGGTATGGTCTACATGGGCAATTTCAAATGGCCGGTCTCCATGACGTGGAGTCTTCATCTCCAGTTCCCAAAAGAAGGGTTCCAGGCGATAGGCAGCTCGAGGCCCCTTCCTGCGCAGGATCTGGGAGTGCCCAGCTTGTCCGCGAACTGCCAGGCGAAACGTCTCATAGCTGGGTGCTATGATTCCTTGGTTACTGCATGTAGCTTGAAGAACACACCATGAGGCATAGATGCTCTTCTGTTTGAGCGTCTCGTAGTCCTCGCGGATGATGGTGGCCATGAGTTCTCGGGACGCCTCAGGTAACTTAGGTGAACTGTTGCCGCGCTGCAGAGTCAAAGGCAGCAACCCCAGATAGCCGCTTCCATTCTGGGCATCCGATCTTTTGTACATTGCAACCCAGCGCCGAGATGTTCGCGGTGAAACAGACGTGAGGGCCTCCGGTTTCTCCCCATTCAGTATTCTGCGGACAACCTCATAGCGCTGGTTTCCCTGACGCAAATCGTCTTCACTGGCTTGTGACAAGCGGAAGTCAAGTTCAGCACCGGCACCAAGTGATTGCCGAATCTCAACCGTGAGCAGACCGTCCGTGATAAGAGAATCGTACGCGGCCAGCGGAAATCGCATCATGGAGCCGTCATCGGCGCGGCGCAAAATGACTTGCGTTTGTCCGAAGTTGACGATCTCCCATCGCTTGCCATCCCAATTCACAATGCTTCCCGGCCCCGGCGAACGAGGTTGTTTCTCTCGCGACGAGTCTTGCAAGACTGTTCGATCCTGCGCGTGGTTCGCAGCCGCCATTCCATCGGCAAAGACCGCAACCCGGTTGGGCTGTGCAAGTGGAGCATTGTGAAGGTCCACGTACAGTTCGCCAAGTGCAATCAGATAATGGGCGTCGTCGCGGCTGGCGCAACCATTCGCAGACAGAACCAATTCTTGGAGTGAAATGCCCGGACGGGCCGTCACGTGCGCGACCAGAAGGCTCTTGGCAGCCGGTGATGTCGACGTTCTGTCGTCGCGAAGGTAATCCTCAAGGAACTGTATGTTGCGTTGATACACCCAATCAATGTCACGTGACGAGCGCACACAATAAGTGAGACCGAACGCCCGCGCATGCTCCTCTCCGGGAAGACAGCGCCAAGTTTCGTCATGCCGACAATATCGATGAGGGCTTTTCTGAGTCCAGCGGATGAGCTCCTCGTCAGTCTTGCATTCTTCCCACCCGGCACCGTTGACGCGAATGACAAAGTAGTCGGACGTATGGATGGCGACAATGCGCTTTCCCGATGCGCTCCTGTACTCAAGTTTGTAGGAAGGGGGTTGGTCCCAATACTCAAGCACGTTCGGATCGTGCTCCAACTCATAAATCCTGGCCAGCTCGACACGGTGGCTTTCAAATTGGATTGTGATGCCCATCTTCTTGCTGGGGTAGCGGCCACTGACGTTCCGACGGCCTCCTCCCACACGCCGTGCCGGATCAGAAGACCGAATCTGGTGGACTACCTCACGGCCACTTTCCAGCAGTCGCACGCTCTGGAACCAGGCGAACAGCTCTTCGTTGCTCAGCATGAATCCTCCGAGGAAATGACGTCATTTGCTCTGTCGTTCCTTCCGCCGATTCTTGAGTGCATTCACAAACCGTACTCCAGCTTCATTCATCAGTTCCTGTAATTGACGGCCATTCTCGATGGCTTGTTGAATGTCGGGCGCCAGCTCGTCCGGTATGTAAATCGAGAACCGGAGCGACCCCGTGCGCCCGCTGAGCACGTAGCTGGTATGGCCTTCCCCGGAACTACACGCTGAACAATTTTTGCGAATGCATTTGCTCTTCCTGAGAGAAAGTGATCCCTCAACAACTGGCCACATCGGACGTACAGCAGCCTGGAACCAGTGGCGGACCTGAGTGGGGCTTTCAGTGCGCTGCATGTATGTAAATTACCATACATCCAGGCAACGCGATGACCAACATACGCAGGCAAGAACCAACAATATAAACGGCAGTCGGCCAGTCGTGCTGTACTTTCGGCCACGTTATGCCTGGAAATCGGGACTCTCGGCCACATTATGATTGCAGAGCCCGCGCATTAGCCAATCGGCTTTGGTCAGAACCGGCATTTTCGGCCAATTTATGGTTGCAACATTGGCCATTTTATGGCTGGAGTCACAGACCCGCCTTCGCAACCGGAAGATGCAAGCAAAGCTGCCACCTCGCTGAATCCCACCGGGAAATCGACGACCTCCACCCAATACACAAGAAGGAGTTCTTATGTTCAAAGAGCTTGTTCCCATCCTGCGCAATCGTGCCGTGCTCTTGACGGCGACTGCGCTCGACGACGATCAGATTCGCGTCAATGTCGTTCCCAAGAAGATGAAGGACGGCGACAATGACGCCCTCACCACACCGCTGAGCGTCACAGGCACGGCCGAAGAACTGGACGCGCAGTTGGCGCCTACATTGGTTGGCTATGTGGCGTCCCATCTTCAGATGAAGAATGCTCTCGAAAAGGCAAAGAGCGAGATGGACGCATCCACCAAAGCCGCTCAGGCCGAGGCGCGTGCCAAGTCGAAGACCGCGACAAGGTCAGTACCGGTGAAGACGGAGTTCACTCAGAATGCTCCAGCGGCCAAACCTGTCGAGCCAGTGAAGTCAGCACCGCAGAAGTCGGCAGGCCTCTTCGATATGCCGCCGGCACCCGCGACCACTCCCACCGCCGCGCCAGCCGAGCCGGAAGACGACCCAGGATTTGCAGAAATCGACGATGACGAACCAATCGAAGAGTTCGAAGAACTGGATGACGCGGCCTGACAGCAACAACTCCTCTCTTCAAGAGGGAATCGGATAGCAAGCCACACGTCCGAAATCTGTGGAAAAATGCCGATAGCGCTCCTATTGAGCGCAATGGGCTGTACGCGACACTTAAGACTTATATGACCCACATCGCCGAAAGGCCAACCTCGGCAACGTTTCATCCGACCGAGGGTTTCGCTTTCTCACATGTAGTACCCATAGCGAATCTGCGGATGGTCATGTTCCTCCAAGTACTTCATGATTTCGCCAACCTTTCGGGCGCAGCTCAGAGTGATGGGGTATTTGCCGTCAACTTGCGTGTTGTTCCAATTCATCTTGGTTAACCCGAGAATCTCTCGAGCAAGGAAGTCGGCGCTCTGTTCCGAACGAAGGACTCGGAGTTCAAGCGGTTGTGGAATGTACATTCCGGGGTAGGTTCCGTAGTACCAGTTTGAGCCCCGCGTGTAGAGCAATTGATGGTTTTGACCGATTTCCACTGAGGTGCCACGGTATGGCGGGTAGCCCCCATTCCTAAAGAGTCGAAGCTTCGAATCCATGACGGTAACAAAATCAACCGTGTCAATGCGCAGCTCGTCCGCCGCGGACAGGAAGCCATCTGCTTCAGCGTCGGAGAAGTTGGAAGTTTTGTGAACAACTACCCGCTTTGGATTCGTCCGCAACGCATTCCAGTACTCTTGCAACGCGGCTTTGAATAACAGATATGCCTGGTCTGCTGTCAGTTTTGGCACACGGTCATCCTTATCCAGTTGGACTGGAGTGCCGCGCATAATCAAGCCGTTGCCCAATTCATCGAACACCTGGGCCAAACTGGTATTGATACTCTTCTTATCACGGCTTCGGTAAAAGGCCACGCCAAGAGCGCACGACAGGGGGTGATCGCCCTCTCTGTCCAAGCGCCACGGATTGGTGGCTCCAGCCTTGTAATAAAGCGCAGTGGAGAGGTTCCAGGCTTTTGTTGCGTCATCCTGCTGCTTCTTCGCGTCTGATTTGAAGGTTTCTGCCCGAAGCAATTGGAGAGGCTTTCCAAAATGCATTGTTCGCGCCTTGAGTGCGCGACGAAAGTTCAGCTCCGAATCGACCTCGACACTTGTTTCGAGTTGCTCCTCTTCTTCGACAACAGCCTCCTTGCTGACAGCATCGTAAATTGGTTTGGACAAAACGCACACGATAACGTCGATGGGGCGGTTCTGTGCTAAGAATTTGATCTCGTCGTAGTAGAGATCAAGCGCCGCTTCGATTCTCTCGGCTCTGTTTTTTATCTTTGTTATCTTGCTCAGGTCCGTGTTCTTGATTGGACGTCCGAGATCTTGGTTAAACACAAGCTCCGCATAAAAACCGGTACCCGAATTGAATCCGCAGAAATCAGGGAACAGGTTGCGTTTGCGCTCATCCGAGACACCGCGAATCGGAGACTTCATTCTTTCAAGCAGGTCCGCCATGGCTTCAAGATCGGCGCTGATGCCAACGACCCCGAGATGTATTGGAGTGCGCCGGGTCTGTGAGTGGCGATCGTAAACTCCATATGTGGCAATACCCCGCCTCGGACAGACGTGAGTTCCTTCAGCAAAGGCCAGGCGAGGTTCTTTGATTTGAAATAGCTTCATCTGTCGAACAGCCTCCTCGAAATATCGTCCTCACCATCCAAAGAATCAGATAGAGGAAGCCACTTGGACTCATCGAGCGAAGGTGCGCCATCCAAAGTCAACATGTTGCCGAAGGAAAGCAGTACCGCAGGGCTGTCGGAGCTGAATAGGGTTTCTTCATCTATCGATTTGAGCCATGTAGCAATGAATCTGAAGTGGTTCATTACAGATTGATTGGTCTCCTGCCGTTTTATCCAGCTGAGATTTTCAAACGCGTAGCTCGATTTGTTGAAATTGGGCCCAAAGCTGAAGAACCAGCTCGGCGTTATGGACATGAACCAGTCGCCGTCGAAGTGAAGGAATTGGACTGCAAACGAGAGGTGCTTTTGCTGGAAGACCTTTGATGGATCCTTCTTGTTGTATTTGCGATCAAAAACTGCACGAGTCGCTGTTTTCTCACCGCGCCACTCAATATAACGCTGGTTCTGTTCGTCGTCGCGAGGCAGGAAGATAAATTGACGGTCTTCATGTTCCCAACGCACGTGTTCCGCGTAGAGACGTTGCTGCAGTGTGGATCGGAGAAGGGATTTAAACACCCTTTCACGATCAGGATCAATGTTAAGGAAGTCTTCGGATCTGTGCTCCTCAGAGGTTCCAGGCTCTAACAGATGACGGAATGGCGAACCTGAATCCGTCAGATCCAAGAACGAGATGATTAGTCTGCCGTGAGTGACATATCCGGACGGAACTGGCTTCTTTAAGTCTTTGTTGAATTCGCTAATCGTTTTGCGCATCTGCCCTGGCCGTCTCTTCCCATGCCGCTCAATTAGGTCTGCAGACATTTGAGCGATGTATAGAGTATTCGGGAAGTACAGCTCTATCAGATTAGCCAATAGCGACTCTGGAGGCTCGGTAGGCGGATCAATGTCTTCATCGGCAAGACCGACCGGGGTGCCCCTCATATAGCCTTTGAGGTGGTTGACGACGGCCTGCAAATGCTGGGGCGTTGCGCCGGCCGCCGTTGCGCAGATGTCCTGGTAGTCCCAAATGTCTTTACTGACCGAAAACGTAAGGCGTCCATTCGTGCTAGCGTCAATCGACGCCTGCGAATAGCTGCTCTGCTTCTTCGATAAGATGAAGACTATCAATCGGTCGTACTTCTGATTGAGCCCGTGATCGATAAAGACCTCTATCGTGTGCTTGATTTTGGCGAGATCAGAAGTTGCCGTCACTTGGACTGCGACCCGCGCCAAGTCGTCAGCAAGATCGATTCCAGGAGAGTTCGCCTCTTCAGAATTGAGGTTGCGAAGGGCTGTCCACCCGTACAATTCGCGAAGAGGACCGCATAAAGCGAACTCCGCAACCTTGTGTGTGTCATAGCTTCCCATGGCACTCGCGGACTCAACCTGGAACCTCAGTTGCGCAATCAACTCTCTGAATTCGTTCTGCAGATCGAGATGCTTCACGTGCGTCCACCTCGATTTAGCGAGATTCGCCGGGAAATCGGGAGATGATACATATTTACAACAATTCTAGTTGCTGGGAACCTGCCGACGGACGGAAAACTGGGGACGGAAACTGGAAACCTTGGAACCCCGGGGAAAGAAAGAGAACCCTGGGGACAGTAACCTGGGAACAGACTGGACGTCCCCTCTAGCTGTCTGGGTGGTAGCCTCAACTAATCACAATGGTTGAAGTTGGTGCTCTGAAACGGGCATGTAGGCAGGAAATGAGTGTCGACTGTCGCCAAATCGCCTTACCACTCGGGGAGCAACTCAGAAGGCTGCTGTTGACATCGCTACTCTTTGGTCTTGAGTTTGCTGTCGTTTTCGCGGATGAACGCCTCGATCTCAGGAGCGCTGGCAAGAATGCGAAGCCACTGTTCCTTGTAGAGGGTGACGGGGAAACGTCCCATCCCGTAGAGGGATACGGCGCCTTTCTCGCTGACATTGAGACTCAATCCTGCTGAATCCTTGCTCTTGAGCTTTGCGTTTTCTGCCCGCAGACGCTCCAACTCGGCTTTCATTTCCGCTTCGTTCATGCCGTCTCTCCCATTCTGTCTTTCACTTCAACCGTCTCGCTGCCTACTGGTTGCGCCAAGCTGCAAGTTTCCACCGCGCTGGCCAAAAGCGCCTCGAGTCGCTCGACTTCGAACCGCCTGAGTTTCGCGGTGCTGGACCACTGCTCCATCCGTTCAGGGTCAGTTGAGAAGTCGGCGGAGATTTCCATCCACCGGTTCTCGTTCTCACGGACCGCCTTGAGCGCGACTTGAAGCGCCTCGATTTGCTGATCCCTTGATGAATTCATTCAGGAATCAGTTTATATCGTCGTCGCTGTTCCGCTCCAAAGCGGCCAACACGGCAATCGAACGCATTCCTGAATGGATGGCCGACCGGCCATTCTTCACACCTGAACCAGTATTCCGCCTGAGGTAATTCCAAATGAAACCATCCAAGCTGTATGAGGCGCTTCATGCGCTGATCGGCGAACGTGTGCCTCTGCATATCTGGGGCGCGTGCGGCGTCGGCAAATCGCAGATCGTCGCGCAGGTGGCGCGCGATCTCGGCGTCGACTTCCTCGACGTGCGCGCCGTGCAACTCGATCCGGTCGATCTGCGCGGACTGCCGCGCATCGCGTCGGACCAGACCGAGTGGGTTCCGCCCAAGTTCCTGCCCATCGCGGGCAAAGGCATTCTCTTTCTCGACGAGCTGACCTCGGCGCCCCAAATGACGCAGGCCGGCTGCTACCAGCTCGTCCTCGACCGTAAACTTGGCGAATACGTCCTCCCCGAAGGGTGGGTCGTCATCGCCGCCGGCAATCCAGCATCGGAGCGCGGTGTGCACTTTGCGATGCCGCGGCCGCTGCGCAACCGGTTCGTCCATCTCGAACTCGAAGCTGACCTGAACGACTGGTGCCGGTGGGCCGTGGGTGCTGGCGTGCGGCCGGAGATCATCGCCTTCCTGCGCTTCAAGCCGGACCTGCTGCACGCCGCCGATACAACCTCGGACGCCAATGCCTGGCCCACTCCGCGCTCCTGGGAGATGGCCTCGCACGTTCTGTGCGGTGTGGCGCGCAGGCAGAACACGGCGCTGCTGACCGGCGCCGGAGAGTTCGAGGCGCAACTGCTCGACGGCACCGTGGGGCAGGCGGCATCGGGCGAGTTGCTGGCCTTCCTGCGCCTCTTCCGCCAGTTGCCGTCGATCGACGAGATCCTGCTCAATCCGGAGTCGGCATCGCTGCCGACGGAACCGTCGGCACAGATCGCCATTTCGACGGCGCTGGGCCGGGTGATGAGCGATAGCTCCATCGCGCGAAGCCTCAAGTATCTTGACCGGATGCCCGCCGAGATGCGCGTGATGGCCATGCGCGACGCGGCGGCGCGGGATCGCGCCATCACCCACACGCCGGAGTTCATCCGCTTCGGCATCGAGCACCAGGAGGTGGTCCAATGATTCAAGAACGTGCCATGCTCGCCGCCGTCCACATCAGCATCTGGACGGCCGTCAAACACGATCGCGGCGTCAGCCGCGATGTGGCCGAACGGAACGGCGCTCCGATCAGCGTCGGCCGCTACAACAAGCAACTGCTGCGCGGCGCCGACAAGCTCGACCAGTTGCGCACGCTCGCCGGCCAGGTCCGCCAGTACTTCTACAAGATCACGCTGCCGTGGACCGACGAGGGCTATCGCCTGCTGCCCGGCAATCTCTATTTCGATCTCACCGCGCGGATGCGCGAGTTCGAGGCCCAGTTTGAGCGGGGCGTCGATGAGTTCCTCCAAGTCTATCCGCAGTACATCGAGCATGTGCGGCCGGAGTTGAACGGGCTCTTCCGCGAAGAGGATTACCCGGCAGCAGACAAACTGCGGCGCAAGTTCGGCGTCAAGCTCGAAGTCCTGCCTATCCCCACTGGCAATGACTTCCGCGTGCAGATGTCGGCCGAGGAACAGGCGCGCGTTGCCCGCGAGATCGACTCGAATGTGCGGCAGTCGCTCGCGCGCGGCGCCGAGGACCTGTGGAAGCGGCTGCGCGATGTCGTATCGCATATGGTCGACCGGCTGAACGAGCCCGAGTCGCGCTTTCACGCCACGCTGGTGACGAACATCTTCGATCTGGTGGAATTGCTGCCGAAGCTGAACGTCACGGGCGATCCGGAATTGAACCGCTTCGCCGAGGAAGCCCAACAGAAGCTCTGCACCTACACGGCCCACGACCTCAAAAAGCACGAGTTGCTGCGCGTGGCCACGGCGACCGAGGCCGCCGGGCTCGTCTCCCGCATGGATGAGGCGATACACAATCGCGAAGCCGAGCAGGTTGGGCAAAGCCTGGCTTCGGTCCAGGGCATCTTCGACCACATGTCGGCGTACATGGAGAGGCCGATAGCGGCATGACACACGATGTTACCCCAACCATAGATTGGCTGGAAAGGCAGGTTTATGGTTGTAATTCCGCCGTCTTTGAATTCTGATTCAGCAATCACGGGATCAGGAAGGATATCGCATGATAGGTGCAAGAGACCGAAGAATCAGGCGAGGAACTATCGAGGGTCAGCATTGCTGACCAACCGGCTGCACCTTGGTCATTTAGTGCTAATAGACCTTTAGCTGTCGTAAAAGCCCTTGCCTGACCACTTCAATTCCCACGGAGCGCCCATGCCCTTCATATTTCTCTTGAAGCGCTGAGGATTCTGCGGATCGCGCGATGCCAGTGGGATCTCGTCGATCATCAAGCTGCCCTTGGTCTGCCCCTGAAGGGCGTACATGATGAGTTCTTCAAGCCCTATGGTGATGTCGCTGAAGACTCTCTCCGCATATTCGGCCACCGGCAGGTTGTCGATCTTCAGTTCCTTCATCACGAACCCATCGCCGTCTTGGGTGTACTCGATATTCGGGAGATGCCAAGCGCTGTATCTCATCTGTCGGAATTGCTCATCGACGGCGATGACTTTCGGCCGCCAACGCAATAGGTAATCCCCTAGTTCAGGACGCTCCCTGTGCGCCTTTTCCAATCCTTTCAGAAAGCGGCTTTCCTTTTCCGCGTAAAACGACATTTCGACACCGAGAAACTTCATCACTCCCGGAATGTGATCAAGGACGTGGGACGCCATCTCGAGCAGTTGAGCCACTTGGCTTCGCAAGGGATTGTCGATCTTCTCCGTCAGATAGAGCTGGTTTCCTTTTTTTCGGACGATACTTTTCTTCTCGATAGCCTTTTTGTGCTTGTCGACCAGATCCCTGATCGCCAGCATCGCCTTGCGCATCTCAAGCGCCGGATAAATACAGCCGCTCCAATGCTCGTCGAAGGGCCTCTTCGTGTCTGGCCCCATAATTCCTTGCTGCATGTCTAGCGGGGCAAGGAAGAGCCTAGCCATGAACGGCTCGCCCGTTCCCTCGTTGAACAGCGGCTTTACTTCGAAGAGCGGAGGCACAACCAGTTCCGCTTTCATATCGCTCTGCTTCTCGATCACTTCCACCCAGTTCTCGAAGTCTCGGCGAGTGACCTTCAATACCATCGAATATTGATATCCCTCCGAAGGAAGGATCATGGGCCGTTGCCGACTCACGATAACTAATATCGCCTCGAGAGGAATCTTCCCTTTCATGCGAATCACGCCGCCATCCTGCCACGGGATAAAGGTAATGGTCCCCAAATGCTCCTTGTCCTTGCTGAGCTTGATCTCTCGTAGTGTCTCCATGGGCGGCTGCGGCGAGGGCACAAAGGGCACAAGCCGAGCCTCAGTATTGTACTGGTAGGTTGCGCTCATAACAGCCACCTGGGCTGCGCCTTCAAGCATCACCGAGTAGGGTGGAATGCTGGGACGCCGGGGATAGAACGCCAAATGTGACATCAGGTGAACAAAAAACCTGTTCAGAGCGTAAGAGCCGTCCTCGCGTGCCGCCAAATGCACGAAGAAGGGAGGGATCGGCACGTCTTCTTCGGATGTGGTGGCGAAATCGAAGATCTGCTTGCTCTCGACGATGTTCGCTGTGTAGTTAATCACGCCCACATCGAGCACGACGATAATGTCCGGTCTAAGATAGGTGTCATACTGCTCGTTCAACTCGGCGCAGTGCCCAGCAAGCGTCGCGAAATTCAGGTCCGTGCTGAACCCAAAGACGACTCCCAGCGTTCCGTGCGTGGTCAGGTTGCTTTCCGTCGCCTTTTGATCCATCTGTGAGATCGGACTCTTGTGGAGCTTCTTGACCTGCGAGATCTTCTCGAAGCCGTTCTCCAGCTCTTTCTTGTTAAGTACCGACTTGACTTCGACGACCGATGCAATCGCATCCGCCGAAATGATCTGATTCTCTTCCGTGTACCGATAAACCGGACTCGAAAGAGCGTCATAGATCAGGACGTCCTCGTGACCGCTCATTTCGCTGAACTTGTCGATCACGAAGCCGCCGGTCGCCCGGAACCGTTGGGGCATATGGTGGTTCAGGAATTCCTTGACGATGTTCTCGACCTCTTTTCCACCTTCGCCAGCGTGCGGATTGGTCGTCCGGATGTGCTCAAATTCCGCGCGGAGCAGCTTCGCTGCTTGCGCGATGTATCCGGCAATCGTCTCTTTTCCAGTCATAATTTTGACGATAATTCTAGCTCACTGAGCTTCTACCGCGATAATTCTTGATCTTTGATGGGGGATTCTGAGCGACGGCTCTCTCTTGACTATCTAGGAAGATACCCGCTGCAGTGCCAGCAGTTTCTCCGATTGCATGGTAAATACCGCGCATAGTGCCCGACCACCCGCAGCGAATCTTTGTCTGGAATACGGTACTCGCGGCCAACTCATGATTGAGGGCTACTTTATGCTTCAAATCTCACACGAAATGCCGGTCGCCGAGCGCATCCGCAAGGCGCGCACGGCGCTTTTGCTCGATCATCCCTTCTTTGGCGCGCTGTTGTTCCGGCTGAAGGGCGAGGAGTGCCGCTCGATTCCGACCATGGCGACCAACGGCGTGGTGCTCCGCTACAATCCAGCGTTCGTCGATTTGCTGAATGCGGCCACACTGGCCGGGGTGCTGGCTCACGAGGTCATGCACCCCGCGCTCCAGCATCACACCCGGCGAGCCAAGCGCGACCCCAGGCGTTGGAACGAAGCCTGCGATTATGCGATCAACCCGCTACTGCTCGATGCCGGTCTCATTCTGCCGGACGATGTGCTCGTCGATCCACGCTTTCGCGGCATGAGCGCCGAGCAAATATACAGCCTGCGCGAGGCTGAGGCTCAACCCGAGTCCGGAGGTGAAAGCGGATCGGCCCAGAGCATGAGTGACGACCAAGGCTCCGAATTGAGCGATCAGACTGGTAACGACAGTAATGATGGATCGCCGTCTGTTCCCGAGAGCCAGGGCGGAATCGGTCAGGTGATCGACGCGCCGGAGGCAGGTGAGGATGAATCGGTCAACGAAGAACAGGCGCGCGAATGGGAAATCGCCGTCAATCAGGCGGCGACTCTCGCCCAGCAGGCCGGGAAGGTCCCCGCCGGCCTCAGACGCACCCTGGAGGGCGCGGCCGAAGCCAAAGTTGATTGGCGGGAGATGTTGCGCCGTCTCTGGTCCGACACTATCCCGGCCGATTCGAGCTGGATGCGGCCCAACCGTCGCCACATCTGGTCCGGTCTCTATCTGCCCGGCGTTGTGCGCGAGGGCGCGGGAGAAATCGCGATCGCCGTCGATTGCTCGGGATCAGTCAACGCGCGGCAGCTGCGGCTTTTCGAGGCGGAGATCCGTTCAATCCTCGAAGGCCAGCGGCCGGAGCGGGTGCATGTTCTCTACTTCGACGCCGAGGTTCACAAGGTCGATACCTACGTGGCCGGTGAGATGCTCCATCTCGAACCAGTAGGCGGAGGTGGCACCGATTTCGGTCCTTGTTTCGACTGGCTCAATGAGCACGGAATCCACCCACAGACAATGGTTTTTCTGACCGATCTATATGGGAGTTTCCCTGAGTCCGCCCCAGACTACCCCGTGATCTGGGCCTCGACCGGCAGTCGCCTTGCGCCCTTTGGCAGCGTCATTCCCATGCACGCGGCGTAGCCATTGCTTGGCTCATTGGCAGTGACGCGCTACGGAGCATCCCGTGAACAAGCAATTCTTCATCTTTACCGATGGCTCGGCCATCGGCAACCCAGGTCCTGCCGGCTGGGCAGCTATCGTGATCCACGGGACAAGACGGCAGGAGATCGCCGGATCGGTTCCGTGGTCGACCATCTCTGAAATGGAACTGCGCGCCGCAGTCGAAGCGCTACGCCTGACGCCAGCCGGGGCCCGAATCGAGTTGCGCTCGGACTCGGAACTGTTGATCCACGGAATGCGCTTCCGCGTTTTCCGCTGGAGACGTTACGGATGGCGCAACAGCCGTGGCTCTGACCTGCAACACCAGGAACTGTGGCGCGAATTGCTCCTGCTGAATGCGGATCGAACTATTCGTTGGCTATGGGTCAAAGGGCACAGCGGCCATCCAATCCAATCCCGTGCCGATGCGATTGCCTACCAAGCCGCTAGAGCAGCTGCCGCTCAGGAACGAATTGCCGCCTGATACTGCTGGCCGACCACAACTCCAATGAGGAAAAAAACCATGTCAACGATCGCAGCAACAAATTCGCTTTTTGAGATCGATGCGGAACTGGACGGCCTCCTCGATGAGATTGAGGAGCAGACCGCACAGGGCGGCGAACCCGCAGGGGAACTCGTTGCCCGCTTCCAGCAATTCTGCTCGGCACACGGCGAAAAGGTGGACCGGATCGGGCGCTTTCTGCGCCAGATGGAGGCGCGCGAGCAGTTCTGCCGCAGCGAAGCTGCCCGGCTTAGCAACAGGGCCCGCGCCACGGCCGGCAAGGTGGAGCGAACCAGGAACATGGTTCTCTACTACCTGATGAGCCGCAACCTCAAAGCGATCGAGGGACGCGAATTCACCCTGCGCGCACAGAAGAACAGCCAAGACTCTGTGCGGATCACCGATGAGGCTGCGCTACCAGTCGCCTTTCGCAAGATCGATGCCCGTATCGGGGGCGTCCTCTGGGAAACAGTTCTTGCGAATCTTCCCGACGAGCTTGGCGAAATGCTCGAGAGCACATTGGAAGAGTCAAGGCCGGACATGGATTCGATCAAGGCGGCCATCCTGCTCGAAGAACAGGTTCCAGGGGCAGAGCTGCGGCGGGGATGGCACGTGAGAATCAAGTAGCGGTGATCAAGCCTCCGAGAACATAAAGTCCTCAGAGGTCAATCGCAGATCCCATCTCGTCGCCGAGACGCCCTGCGGCAACCCTAGGCTATGTGTGCCACACGTTTGCCGCTTCTTCTTTTGGAGGCAATTTGGTTCGAAAAAATTGGCCAGATCATCCGCCGCGGTCGCAGCACGTGGCTGGTCTGCATCGTCGGCCCCGATCCCGAAAACCGCAGTCCGGCCAGTCGACTACAATAACCACAACGACAGAGCGGAGCGGCCAGTGGCCAGGAGCCTTGCCAGCAGACTCCACGCCAACGAGGCAGTTGCCGCGGTTGCCCTCTGCCAAATCTCCGAAAACTGAAAGCGAGCGACTCCATACCGCCAAGTGGCGGCAACTGGAGGCCCGTGCAGGTGGTCCGGCTGAAGAAACTTCTTGCCGACCCGGTACTAGCCGAGAGGGACGAGAATTAGAATGTGTCCAGACCAACATGAGCCTGTGCGCCGCGCACCAAACGAAGAAGACAGGAATCAATGGCAAAGCTGACCGAGCAGAACAGGCAAATCAGCAACGACATCACAGCAACAAATTCACGCATGAGCCTAACCAAGTCAAAGCAACGGGTCGCCGACCATGGGGAAGTATTCACCCCCGCATGGATGGTGGAGGCGATGCTGGACCTCGTCAAAGAGGAAAGCGAGCGCATCGACTCGCGCTTTTTGGAGCCGGCCTGCGGTAGCGGCAATTTTCTGGTCCGAGTTCTACAGCGCAAGCTGGCAGCGGTGGAACTCAAATTCGGAAAGTCCGAGTTTGAGAAGAGGCAGTATGCGCTCCTGGGTCTCATGTGCACGTACGGCATTGAACTTTTGCCCGACAATATCACTGAGTGCCGCGCGAATATGCTTGAGGTCTTCGCCGAGTACCTGAATCTGAAAGAGAGAGATGATCTCTATCGGGCTGCTTTTTACGTCTTGTCTCAAAATCTCGTGCATGGCGATGCGCTGACGATGCTCATGGATGGCGGCCAACCCATCACCTTTGCCGAGTGGGGCTATCTCGGCAAAGGCAAGTTCCAGCGGCGCGACTTCAGCTTAGAGGCCCTGACGCAGATGTCTTCTTACAGCCGGGAAGGTTCGCTCTTCGCCAGTCTCGGCAAGTATGAGATTTTCACACCGATTAAGGAATATCCGCCGGTGTCAGCGCGTGAGCTTGCTTGTTTAACCAAGCCCCCCGGTTTGGAGGAGCCCAAATGAAAGAACAGGTGAGCTTTACGATTCGCGGGCGAAACCCGGACGTGCTGACCTGCATCGCCAACCTCTCCAACGATGAGGTCTTCACGCCGCCCGAGTTTGCGAACCGAATGCTGGACACGCTTGCGGAAGCCTGGGCGAAAGACAACGGCGGAGCTAACCTCTGGGCAGACAGTTCAGTTAGGTTCCTCGACCCGTGTACGAAGTCGGGCGTGTTCCTGCGAGAGATCACCAGACGGCTGAATCATGGCCTGATTGCAAAGATTCCAGACCTTCATAAGCGCGTCGATCATATTCTCAAGAACCAGGTGTTCGGCATCGGTATTACCCGTCTCACCAGTTTGCTGGCGCGGCGAAGCTTGTACTGCTCCAAGCAGGCCAACGGCCCCCACTCGATTGCGTCGTGCTTCACAAGCGACGCAGGCAACGTGTGGTTTGAACGCATAAAGCACAAATGGGCCGATGGCAGATGCAAGTACTGTGGAGCAAGCCGGAAGACCTTGGATCGCGGTGCAGGTTCTGAAACCCACGCCTATGCCTGCATCCATACCGACGACATCAGGGCTCGGGTTGCCGAGTTGTTTGGAGACGATATGCAGTTCGATGTAATCATCGGGAACCCACCGTACCAACTTGACGACGGCGGCTACGGCACGAGCGCCGCACCCATCTACCATCTCTTTGTCGAGAAGGCGCTGGACCTCGATCCACGCTATGCGGTGTTCGTGACACCGTCGCGCTGGATGGCTGGGGGTAAGGGCCTCGACAAGTACCGTGCTCGAATGCTCTCCGACAGGAGGATGAGGAGCGTTGTGGACTACCCCAAGCTCTACGAAGCCTTTCCGGGCGTAAAGATTCGCGGCGGCATTTCGTACTTTTTGTGGGATCGCGAGCACAACGGGCCATGCACAGTGGAGACGATTTGGGATGGACAGCCAACCGGCCCCGCCGTTGCGCGGTATCTCGACGCGTATGATGTCCTCGTTCGGCGCAATGAGGCGGTGTCGATCTTGGAGAAGGTCAGGGCCAAAGGTGAGCCAACGCTTGATGGCCGCGTGTCAAGCCAAAAACCGTTCGGCCTTCGTACGTTCTTCCATGGCAAGCCTGACCCCAAACATCTGACAAATCCTGTGAAGCTTTTCGGGTCACAAAAGATCAGTTGGATTGAGCGCGCTGCGATACCAACAAACGACGCATGGATCGACAAGTGGAAGGTCCTGATGACTCGTGTCCAGGGCACCAGCGCAGCAATCGAGACCAAGTTCCTTAGTAAACCGCTCCTTGCCGAGCCCGGCACCGCTTGCACAGAAAGCTATGTCGTTGCTGGCCTCTTCGATAACGAAGTCGAGGCAAAGCACTACGCGAGCTATCTTCGCACGCGCTTCGCTCGTTTTCTTGTTTCGCTCCGCAAGTCCACGCAGGACGCGCCGAAGAATGTTTATGGTTTCATTCCAGAGTTGCGACTAAATCAAGAGTGGACAGACGTCAAACTTTATAAGCGATACGGATTGACCGCCGCTGAGATCGCTTTCATTGAGTCTCAGGTCGCCGAGCACGATAGCGAGTTGTTCGACGAGGCCACCACGGAAGTAAGTGAAGATGAGTAGAACCATCGAGGAAATCCTCACGCCGACGCCAAAGGCACGGCCACGCATCTACGCCTACTCGATTGCCGATGAGGCACACAAGGGACTCCTCAAGGTGGGTCAGACCACGCGCGACGTTAAGCAGCGCGTTGCTGAGCAACTCAAGACTGCGGCCATCAAGAACTACCGGATTGAACTGGACGAATCCGCAGAGCGTGAGGACGGCTCCATCTTCAGCGATCATGAAGTTCGTGAGGCTCTGGCAAGAAAAGGATTCGAGAACACAGTGTTGGAATGGGTGCACTGCGCTGTGAGCGACGTATTGACCGTGATCGCGGAGTCGCGCACAGGACAACAGTTCACCGGCTCCCATCATTTGACCTTTGCGATGCGCCGGGAGCAGGCGGAAGCTGTTGAGAAGACGCATGACTATTTTCAATCGATCTGGGCCGAGAACACGCAAGCCGTCCCGCGATTCCTTTGGAACGCCAAAATGCGTTTCGGCAAGACCTTTACGGCGTATCAGCTCGCAAAGCGGCTCCAGGCGAAGCGAGTCCTTGTGGTGACCTTCAAGCCCGCCGTCGAGGATGCGTGGCAGACGGACCTTGAATCGCATGTAGACTTCGACGGATGGATGTATCTCTCTCGCAACTTTGGCAGCGATCCAACGGGGATCGACAGGAATACGCCGGTTGTGTACTTCGGCTCGTTTCAGGACTTGCTAGGACGTGATGCGGCGGGGAACATCAAACCCAGGAATACATGGCTGCATACGGTGAACTGGGACCTGGTGGTCTTTGATGAATACCACTTCGGCGCTTGGCGAGAGACTGCAAAGGAACTCTTCGAGGGTGAAGAAGACGTGGTTGCAAAAAAGGAGGCTAAGGCCGAGTATGCCGACGCGCTGGATGGCGTAAACGAGGACCTGACCGTACTCTCGGCGAAGGAGACAGAGTTTTTGCCCATCACGACCAGAGCATACCTCTACCTCTCCGGTACTCCGTTCAAGGCCCTGGCCACCGGAGAGTTTATTGAAGAGCAGATATTCAACTGGACCTACACCGACGAGCAGCGCACCAAAGAAGAGTTCGCAGCCGATCATCCGGGCGTGTGGAATCCGTATGGAGCTCTGCCGCAGATGCGGTTGTTGACGTATCAGATGCCAGAGGAACTTGTTGCCATTGCAAGCGCAGGGGAGTTTGACGAGTTCGATCTCAACGAGTTCTTTATGGCGACCGGCAGAGACGTACTAGCGCAGTTTGACCACAAGAACGAGGTACAGAAGTGGCTGGACATAATTCGAGGTCAGTACGCGCCGAAAGCGGTAGAAAGTCTGAAGATGGGTACACGCCCGCCGTTTCCTTATTCCGATGTGCGTCTCCTGCCATACTTGCAGCACTCGTTTTGGTTCCTGCCTAACGTTGCGGCATGTCATGCAATGGCGAGCTTGCTCGCCGAGAAGCAAAACGCCTTCTGGCATGAATATGATGTGGTCGTCGCTGCCGGTGCGTCTGCGGGAATCGGATTGGATGCGCTGCCACCGGTACGCACTGCAATTGGGAGCGGCTTCGAGTCGAAGACGATCACGCTCTCCTGCGGCAAGCTCACAACCGGTGTGACGGTGCCGCAGTGGTCTTCCATTCTGATGCTGCGCAATCTGAAGAGCCCTGAAACGTATTTTCAAGCAGCCTTCCGCGTGCAGTCTCCGTGGTCTATTAAGAACCCGAACGGTGACGACCCGAATGAGGAAGAAATCTTCAAGCCTGCGTGCTTCGTATTCGACTTTGCCCCCACGCGCGCGCTTCGTCAGCTCTCCGAATACGGCATAGGGCTTTCGCCGAACGAGTTGAATCCAGAAAACGCCGTAAGAGACCTCGTGTCATTTCTGCCGGTGCTCGCCTACGATGGCGCGAACATGATTCAGATCGATGCTGGCGGCATTCTGGACATAGCGATGGCAGGTACCTCAGCTACGCTGCTGGCGCGCAAATGGGAGAGCGCACTGCTAGTGAACGTGGACAACGGCACGCTGCGCCGAGTCCTTGATAACCCGGAGGCGCTGGCCGCGGTGGAACGTATTGAGGGATGGCGTGCTCTGGGCGACAACATCATTGAGACCATCATCAACAAGAGCGAGAAGGTGAAGGACCTCAAAAACAAGGCCAAGGTTAAGGACCTGACCGAGAAACAGAAGACGCAGCTCACTGACGAGGAGAAGGAATACAAGTCCAAGCGCAAGCTGGTGCAAGAAAAGCTGATCAAGTTCGCGACACGCATCCCTGCGTTCATGTACCTGACCGATTTTCGCGAGAACACGCTGCAAGACGTGATCACCAAGTTGGAGCCCGACTTGTTTCTGGCCGTCACTGGTCTGACGGTGAAGGACTTCCATCTGCTCGTGCACCTCAAGGTATTCAACACCGAGCAGATGAACCAGGCGGTGTTCGCGTTCCGCCGCTACGAGGATGCCTCGCTGCGGTACACCGGCATCGAAAGCCACGATGGGCTGTCTCACTACGGTCTGTACGATACGGTGGTCGCAAAAGACTGAACGTCCCCGTCAACCGGGAGCGCCTCCAGCAGTGGCACGAGGATGACAGCAAGCTCGATGCCGGGCGGCGATATCGGGCGCTGTTCGTCCGCGAAGGGACTAGGAGCGATACAAGCCGGAGGGCTTTCACGATGAGGTGGCTTCGTTCGCCGCCATTCACCCGCTGAATCGAAGCCAGATACGGTCAATATTGAAGAGCAAACGACTCTGAGAGTAGGATTGAACGAATGTTGATGGAAGCCCCATTCCGCTATGAGTGCGAGATGTTCCCTGCGCTTGGCACTGCCTTGCACGATACCGTTTTTCCACGCGGCCCGAGGGCAAAGGAACTCCTAGAGCCGTCGATCTGTGGCGTAATCCCGGATGTGCTGTACTGCCGTTGGCGGTATTCGCCTGGGCTGAAGGTCAAGCGCCCCGCCACTATTATTGACGCTCATATTCTCTCGGTTCTGGAACAGACTGGCGGGTGTACCCTTTCCGACCTATGCGAACGTCTGTTTTTGCTTGAGCCCAAGGCGAACGAGTCAGTAAACCGCCTGCTTAAGCAAGGGATGATCGTAGCGCGGCGGTCGGGAACGTACACACTTGTCAAGGACGCGAGTGCCAAAAGAGTGATCCTAGTCGCCATTGAAATGAAGCTCTTTCGGTGGAGGGAAGCACTCGATCAGGCCAAGTCCTATCTTCACTTTGCGGATCAGAGTTTTGTCGTACTGGATGGCAATCAGGTCGATGCCTCAGACAAGGTGGAGAGTGCCTTTGCTGCTGCCGGTGTCGGCCTTCTCTTGCAACATGGGACGGCACTGGAAATGCGGGTTCGTGCAAAATCCACACCACCTGCAACGACGCCAGAGAGATTCATCGCAATGCACAAAGCCACGTTGGCCGTCGATTACAGTCCCGAGTACCCGCGCCATTTCTTGAACGCATTGAGCCAGACTTGTTGATGGTCGATGTCGGTATGCTTTCCCCTTTCGATATTCCTGTCTCTGCTGACGGAGCCTGACAACTTTGCGGCGTGCTCCAGTAGCTTTTCGACGGCATCGACTCGGCTCGCTGGGGTGTATTGGCTAATCGTGTCGTCAATCGACTTGCACAGTTCATAGTAGTGTCCTGCGCCTGCACTCACGTTGCCCTGACGATACCTCCAAGCTGGAACCAAGTCCACCGAACTGCCTGAAGCAAGTGCGGCAAGCAAGGGCGTACTGTCGATAGTCTTATCCAGAATCGCGCCTCTCAATGCCCCGGAATGGACGACCTGCACGTTCTTTTCAACGCCGACATCTCCGAGCATCCCTTTGCTGTAGAAACGAGGATAGGCGCGACCATCTGAATCCCCAAGGACTAGGCGGCGCTGAGAAAGATAGTGGCCACTCGCCCAGATGGAAGTTCCTGCTGCCATTGTTATCGCGCCAAAAGTACCTGCATAATTACAGATAATTGTCTTCCGCGCACCTCGTGAGAGATCATCTGTCAGCATGAGCAAGGACATGCATCCTTCCTCACAGTTGTAGCAATGGCCGCTGTTCTCAGGTTGCTCAACCACGAGGTAAGCGCCATTCACGAAACTTCGTGCAGCGATCTGGGCTGTGATCGTCGAAAGCAACGAATTGGCAATTGGGTCAGTACCGCGTACAAGTTGGTCAGAAAATGCCACCGAGGCAAATACGGGAATCGTAACCGCTAGGCGCTTGCAGGCCTCTTCGGCTGCGTCCAGGTACTTTCCTTCAAGGTCGTAGTTGCCAGCAAGTGTGTTCGTCAGCGGCGACGGTAAAATTATCCCGTCTACTCCCATCGTCAACTGAAACCCGATGCAGGACAAAACCGCCTGAAGTATGTCGTTGTCGTTCGTGGGGACTGTTCCAGTCCAGTTGTTAATCAGGTCGTTCTTGTTCGCTTGCTTCCACTCCTTGAAAGTGAGTTGAGAGGAGTGAAAAGGCTGGTTAGCGACACCAAACCACGGATATGTTGCAAGATTCACAACAGCCTTCGATGTCCTTGGAAGTCGTCCGAGGTAGAGTTGAGGATCAAGGTAACGATGAGCGAGGTGGGGGTATGTCTTCGACAGCAGAACTTTCTTGTTCCTCTGAAGGATTTGTACAGAAGGAATTCCTGAAGCAGAGATGATTCCGCCTGAGGCCATCTGCGGTCGTTCAAGTTTGAAATGGTACTTCGTGCAATGGAAGAACATGTTCACCTCAAAGTAGATCTGCTGCCAATCGAGCCAAGTCACTGGCCAGCGCGGACGGCATAGGACGAAAGACGGGTCGAGGATGCAAACAACTGTCAATAATGGCTGCAAGAGCAGCAGGTGCAGTTGGGCAGAGGGTTGATGTTGGTGTACGGCTGTTCAAGAGCGTCTCCTGATCCCCGAGTGTGGGGTGCCTCCCTAAAAGGGCTTCTTGAAGCGAAACCCCAAGGGTAAACACGTCAGAGTGGCAGGTCAGATTCTCCCCAGGGCCATACCACTGCTCAGGCGAAAAGTAGCCCGGCGTACCCCAAGTCCGTCCCGCCGCAGTCAGGACGCGTAAATCAAGAAAGCGTGCGACTCCAAGGTCGATCAAGACTGCTGAGTCCTCTCGGGGCGACAGCATGATGTTCTTGGGGTTGATGTCTCGGTGAACAATCCGCTTCTGCCAAATGTGGTCAATCGCCCGAGCTACGTCTCTGCCCACACAGGCAACCGCCTTAGCAGAGATGGGGCCACCCTTGAGGCGTTCATCCAAAGCGGTGCCTTGAATAAAACGCCATGCAACGTAACGGTATTGTTCGCCGTTGAGACTGAGCGTTCCATGTTCGACAAGTGTTGCGAGGCAGGGGTGATCGAATCCCTGCAATGCCGCGATCTCTCGATCAACGCGCACATTCTCAGTCGCGCCAGAATGGATCTTGAGGGCAACATGATCGTCTACACACTCTCTTCGGGAATTCAGCGTTCGCTTGGCGCTGAAGACAACGCCTTGTCCCCCTGCCCGCAAGCTCTGAAGCTCGACGTAACGGTTTTCGAGCGATACCTCAAGCTCCCCAAGGTCCAATTTCGGGTCGAGCACGGAAAAGTCTCCCCGGTGATGAGAATGAACGTTACCGGAAGTATATGCCCTGGTTTCATTGCAATAGGTGGAAAATGGGAAGGAAATGCGAATTGCACCAGCCAAGCCGCTTTTCATTGCCAGGTGTTTCTTGATCTTCAGCGGTAAACACTCCCTTCGCTCGGCCACCATCACCCGCCGGATGACCTCGATCACCAAGACTTACCCGGCTGCAGGTTTTGAAGTCTCGTCCTCGTCGAGCCATCATTTCGTCGTGAGCGAGCCCCTCAAAGGCATCCGCCGCTCGATCGGCACCGCCTAAGAGGGTAAGGCCCCGCTTGTAACCACCGACATTCGCCGGATCGTTGCCTCGTGTGACCCAGGCGACCATGAACGGAGTCCGCAAGCGCGAAATCATGCGCCAGACCGGCCACAAATCGGCCGAGATGTTCGCCAAGTACAATCCGGATCGGCGGGATATTTACCCGCAACGCCGCCGGCGGCCTCGGTATTCACCCGAAGAAAAGGGTTTCCCTTGTATTTCCGGCTGCTGAAGCAGACGATCTCGTTTCCTGCCAATCCCAATCAAACCATTGCACCCAAACAAATCAGGAGAACATCATGAGACTCCGCCGTAATCAACTGTGCCCGATTCACCGTTCTCTCTTCTGCTGTGGCAGAGAAGCAATTCCGAGAGAGAAACGGACGCGCAAGATGGGCGTTCGGCGTATCGATGATCCCCATCATCCCAGGGGATACAGGGAGCTCCGATCCAACGGTGAGATGCGAAAGCTCCTCGACCGGAAGATCGCTACACAGAATGGCTTCTGCGCACTCTGCAAGGAAAGGTTCACCAACTATGGTGACATTGTGCCCGACCATATCCATCCCCGAGGAATGGGAGGAGCCTGGAGAGACGATCATCCGGAGAACATTCAGGCAGTTCACTGGTGGTGCAACGGGGAGAAGGGATCAAGCAGGCAATGAACAGCGGGGTAAGGACTTCAGCATAAATGCGACGATGCGAGATACGATAGCCGGGAACGAATCCATTGCTGGTCGATGTACTTTCTGGACCTCCATCCAATCTTAAGAAGCCAAGCTTGACTCGGAAATTGAACCGCGTCTGCCAAATAAACTGCTCAAAGTGAAGCGCATACGTTCTCGGCCCTCCTCAGTGCCAGGCTCAACGTGACCACCAAGGCACCGCGACACTGTCGGTCTGTATTTGAGGCAATCGAAACAGATGGCCGCTGTAAACTGAGGGTACCGATGGACCCAAGCGAACCCAGAACCATCGCGATCCTTGCCGAAAAGCCCTCCGTTGCCCAAGACATTGCCCGAGTCCTCGGCGCGACCGTTCGGGGCAAAGGCTATCTCCAGGGGAACGGCTACGTCGTCACCTGGGCGATCGGGCACCTGGTTTCCCTGGCTCAGCCGCACGAGATCAAGCCGGAATGGCGGCAATGGCGCTTTGATCAATTGCCGATCCTGCCCGCTGAGTGGCCGCTCGTTGTCTACGAGAAAACCAAGGACCAGTTCGAGGTGGTGCGAAAGATTCTCACGTCCGGGCGGGTGTCGAGGGTTGTCTGTGCGACAGACGCGGGGCGCGAGGGAGAACTGATCTTCCGCTACATTTATGAAGCGGCCGGGTGCAGAAAGCCTGTCAGCCGGCTATGGATTTCGTCCCTGACGCCTGACGCCATCCGCAAAGGGTTCGACAAGCTTCGACCGGGAAGCGAATACGATCGATTGGCGGACGCGGCCAGCGGCAGAAGCCGAGCCGATTGGCTTGTCGGCATGAATCTCTCGCGTGCCTACTCGATTGTCTACCACGAGGAGCTTTCGGTCGGCCGGGTGCAGACGCCCACCCTGGCCATGATCGTTGATCGGGAAATTGCTTTCCGGAACTTCGTCCCCGAGGAGTTCATGGAGGTGGTTGCAACATTTCACCCACGGGAGAGTCCAGATAAAGAAGGCTATCAAGGAACCTGGTTCCGTTCCCCGGCAAAATCGGGCAAAAGCAGCGACTCTCTGACAAAGGCATCGCGATTGCCGGCCGATGGCGAGGAAGCGAAGCGCATCGTCCTGCGCGGTCGGACAGGGGAAGCAGCGATCGAGTCGCTCTCGTCCGAGACGAAGCGGATGCAGCCGCCACTGCTCTACGACCTTACAGAACTCCAGCGTCATGCCAATCGTCTCTACGGCCTGAGTGCGCAGCAGACCCTCGACCTCGCCCAGGCTCTCTATGAGCGGCATAAACTCATCAGCTATCCGAGGACGGATAGCCGCCATCTCTCTGCCGATGTCGCCACTACAGTTCCAGGGATTGTCGCTGCGATTTCGAAAAGCTATCTGCCGCATCTGGCTCCGGGCACCGGAGAGCGGCCCCTGAGCAAGAGGTTCGTGGATGACAGCAAGGTGAGCGATCACCACGCCATCATCCCCACAGCCGTCTCAGCCGAGAAGGCCCGCCTTGCCGAGGACGAGCGCAAGATCTATAGCCTGATCTGCCGGCGCTTCCTCATGATGTGGCATGACGATTACCTCCAGGCGGTGACGACCGTGATTACCGCGATCAGGAATGGATCGATTGTGGATCGCTATCGAACCACGGGAACTCTGGTCGAACAGTTGGGTTGGAAGGCTCTCGATATCGCGACCGAAGGCCGTCGGCGGGATACGAAAGGTGGCGGCGAGGAGGATACTCCGGACCAGGTCCTCCCGGTGACGCTTGCCAAGGGACAGCTTCAGGACGTCCGAGATGTTGAAGCCAGGAAGAAGAAGACCCGGCCGCCGAAGCGATTCACCGAGGGCACACTCCTGACCGCCATGCAGACGGCGGGCCAGAACCTCGATGAGAGAGAACTGTCCGAAGCCATGAAGGAGACGGGGCTGGGCACGCCCGCCACACGGGCGGCCACGATCGAAGTGTTGTTGAAGAGAGGCTTCATTGTCCGCACGGGGAAGAACCTCGAGGCCACTGAAAAGGGTATCCATCTGATTGAGGTGGTCCATCCCGAAGTGAAGAGTCCGGCGATGACCGGCCAATGGGAAGCCTTCCTCAAGAAGATCCAACACGGCCAATCCCGCCTCGACCCATTCATGGGGGGCATCAGCGAGTACGTCCGATCTGTGATCGGCAAAGTCGGGCAGACGCCACCGGTGCCGCGAGCGTTGGCGCCCGAAACTTCCATGAATTCCGATGCGCCTGATGTCCGGATCTTAGCGAAAATTCCAGCGTTTACAACTCTCACCGAGCTTCTGCAGAATGCCTTCGGCTTCCCTAAGTTCCGGCCCAACCAGGAAGCCGTCTGCGAAGCGGTCACGGCGGGCAAAGACGCGCTGCTGGTCATGCCCACCGGCTCGGGCAAGTCTCTTTGCTACCAGTTGCCGGGATTAGCGCGGGGCGGAACGACGCTTGTGATCAGCCCACTCATCGCCTTGATGGACGATCAGGTTCATAAACTCAAGCAGAGAGGTTTGGCCGTCCAGTCCATCCATTCAGGCCGTGATCGCGAAACATCCCGCCGCGTCTGCGCCGAGTATTTGAGTGGCAAGCTCCAGTTCCTCTTCATTGCGCCGGAACGGCTTCGCGTCACGGGCTTCCCCGAGATGTTAGCCAAGCGCAAGCCGTCGCTGATCGCAATCGACGAGGCGCACTGCATTTCGCAATGGGGACACGATTTTCGCCCCGACTATCGAATGCTCGGCCAGTACCTGCCGGGCCTTCGCCCAGCTCCGGTGCTGGCACTAACAGCTACGGCGACGCCGCTGGTCCAAAAAGACATTGCTGCGCAGCTCGGCCTTATTGAACCTACGCATTTCATTCATGGCTTTCGCCGCGAGAACATCGGTATCGAGATTGTCGAAGCCCTGCCATCCCAGCGTCCTTCGCTCGCCCGGGAGATACTGAGCAACGCCAAACACCGGCCAGCGATTGTGTATGCTCCGACCCGCAAGCAGGCGGAAAGCCTGGCCGAAGAATGGGCGGGCGTATTCAGAGTTGCCACTTATCATGCCGGACTCGACGCCGACAGGCGGCATCGGGTGCAGGAAGAATTCATGGCCGGAAAGCTCGATGTGATGGTGGCAACCATTGCATTCGGGATGGGCATCGACAAAGCGGATGTCCGGACCGTGATTCACACCGCACTGCCGGGGAGCGTCGAAGGGTATTACCAGGAGATCGGTCGCGCCGGGCGGGACGGAAATCCGAGTCGCGCCATTCTCATGCATTCCTACGGAGACCGGCATACCCACGACTTCTTCTTCAGCCGGGATTACCCGGACGTTCGCCTGATGGACCAGGTGTTTGCGGGTCTGCCGTCAGCGCCTCTAGCCAAGGAAAAGCTCCGCAAGACCCTGGGTATCGAGGAGGAACTGTTCGACAAGATCATCGAGAAACTGTGGACCCATAAGGGCGCGATCCTGGACTTCGCCGAGAATGTGAGTCAAGGCGAGCAGACGTGGCGAGCCTCCTACATCGCACAGGGGGAGCAAAAACGGGCGCAGATCGATCAGATGATTCGCTTTTCGGAAAGCAATCAGTGCCGCATGATGTCGCTGGTTCGTCATTTTGGCGATAGCTCGGACAGCGTCACCAGTTGTGGCGCGTGCGATTTCTGCGCTCCGGCGAAGTGCGTTGCTCAGAGGTTCCGAACGGCGACGGATGTTGAGCGGGCGGCTCTCTATCGAGTATTGAGCGCGATGAAGTCGATCCGTTCGAGATCGACGGGAAAGCTATACGCCGATCTCTATCCAGGAAAAGAAATCAGCCGAGACAGCTTCGAGGAGATTCTGGGGGCCATGGCTCGCGCGGGACTTCTAGGCTTTGAGGATGCGGTCTTTGAGAAGGACGGCAAACAGATTCCTTACCGCACGGTGAGCCTTACCCCAGCGGGGCGCGCGACCGATGAGACCACGCCGGTCGAATTCGTCATGAAGGACTCCGCGCGCCCGGCTCTCAAGCGCAAGTCCTCGAAGAAGGCCCGGAAATCGAAGGGGGCTTCGACAGCTGCATCTCGATCGAAATCGGGGAGACCAGAGACAACGGCGGCCGTCTCAGGATCAGAGCAGAGTCGCATAGAGCAAGCATTGCGCGCATGGCGCTTGGGCGAAGCTAAACGCCGGAGGGTTCCTGCATTCAGGATTTTTGGCGACCGCGCGCTGCTCAGTATCGCAACGACCGCACCGAGCAATGAAGCGGAGTTGCTGGCCGTACAGGGTATAGGGCCCGGCATTGTTAAAAAATACGGAGCGCACATCTTTAGTCTGGTAGCGGACTCGCGCTGATATTTGACGATAAGTTAGTCGTGCTTCGCACCATCCTCAAAACCGGATCTCACCTCGATCGACTTCTCCCAATTCGGACGAATTCGCACCTATCCGATTCCGGCTGACTGGCACAAACAGAGGCCTCGAAATCTTTGAGTTTTGGTCAATGCTCCGCAAAGAAGGATTGGACGGATTCCCCCGAATCGTCGAGCGGATCAAGCAGGTGCGGGCCATTCCCTTGTAGCTTCGCCACTCTCCAAGCTTTCATTCCTTCTGCCGGATACGTCCGAACCAGGTCAATAGGCAGGTGTGACGATTCTGCCGGGGAAAGCCATCGCTCATAGTCCTTCGGTTCTATGACGAGTGGACAACGGTTGTGGAATGGTTCCAGAACCTCATTCGGATCTGTCGTAATGATGCTGAAGCTTTCGACTATGAGCTGGTTCTTGCCTTCGTCCAGTCCTCTCCATCGGTCCCATATTCCACCGAAGGCGAAAAGTCCTTCATCCGCAAGCGATACCGCCCATGGCTTGCTGAGCTTCTTCTTTTCCTCCTCCTTGGTCAGAGGCTCCCATTCGAAGAAAAACTCGGCCGGGATGAGACAACGACGGTGCTTCCATGGCTCTCGCCATGCGCCGCTGCTTTCTAGCTTGTCGGAGCGCGCATTGATGGAGCTGAAATTGGCCTTTGGCGTCTTCGACCAATAAGGCACCAAGCCCCACTTCATGAGCGCCAAAACACGTTCGCCTGTGTCGCGGTCGAGTCGCACGACCGGCTGAATGCTCTCCGGGGAGATGTTGTACGAAGGCGCAAACGAGATGTCATTGATCTCGTAATATTCGCCGTTGAACACATCGGTATTGTGGGTATGGAACCACTCCGCAATTCGCTGCTTGTCCGCCCGTCTTCCGTATCTCCCGCACATAAAATCAATTCGCCTCCGGCGCGGAATCATCCTCATCAAAGTGACAATCTGCTTCAGGGCAATTGTTGGCAATGTGCTCCCACGCGGATTCAGTGTCCGGCGCTAACAAAATCACCGACAGGCCCTCCCATAGCAGATGCGCTGTGGTTTTTTGCATGAGGAACCTTTTGAATTTGAACTGGTGATTCAAGGCGTCTTCCGCGGACTCGGCGTACTGGAGAGTGAGCGCCATCTGTTCTTCGTCGTGGGGATAGGCTTCGGCGAGGAGGATAATGCCATCGGTCTTATTGTCATCTCGTTTCACAACTTCTCCCTCATCGCACGATCTTATCTAGA